>Ga0210401_10000026_pt1 | contig 171954 bp, 162 predicted proteins | sample IncBWH32MmetaG_FD_150866 | JGI IMG/M metagenome (GOLD analysis project Ga0210401, IMG submission 150866) | Forest soil microbial communities from Barre Woods Harvard Forest LTER site, Petersham, Massachusetts, United States - Inc-BW-H-32-M | ecosystem: Environmental > Terrestrial > Soil >...
CGCTCCACCAGCGCCCGGTTATGGTGGATCCACTCCTTCTGCCGCAACGGCAGCTCGCTCTTGACGGGCTGGACCACCAGGTCGCGGCGCTTGCCGCCGGGCGCATCCGCCACGGTCAGTTTCACCGTTCCGTCCTTGCCCACCAGCAGGCTGTACGGATCGACCGGCGCTTTCAATTCGACATCGTCGACCGCCAGCAGGTAGTCGCCCTCGCGCACGTCGAGCCCCGGCACGTTCAGCGGCGGCCGGTAATGCTCGCGCGTGTTGTCGCCCGGGTAGATCCTTGCCATTCGATAGCGCCCCGAGGCCGCATCCAGCGCGAAGTCGGCTCCCAGGAAGGCCGTCGGCACCCTGCGCTCGGCCGGCATTTCGTCGCCTCCTCCCACGTAGGTGTGCGAGTTGCTCAATTCGCCGATCAGCTCGCCGATCAGGTAGTTCAGATCGGTGCGGGAACCCACCAACGGCAACAGCTTCCCGTATTGAGCGCGCATCGCCGGCCAGTCGACGCCGTTCATTTTCGTGCTGAAGAAGAAATCGCGCTCGATCCGCCACGCGTTGTCGAACATCTCGCTCCATTCCTGGCGTGGCTCGATGCGCACGCGCAGGTGCGACAGATCCAGGGTCTTGGGCCCATCGTCGCCATCGCCGGCCCTTGGCGCGCCCGCACCCGCGGCTCTGGCGTCGGCAACGATGTATTTCTTCTCGAGCTTGTACAGGACCTTGGTGCCATCGGCGGAGATCGCGTAGTCGCCCAGGCCCTGCACGACGATCGCGTCCTTGCGCTTCTTGACGTCGAACAGGTGCAGCTCGGATTTTTCGCCCGGCAGCGGACCCTCGATCATGTCGCTCGGCGCAGTCAGGTAGAACACCCGATCGTCGCGAGTATCCAGTCGGGTGACGTTGGCAGCAGGCACCGGCAGTCGATCGACCCGCTGCATCAGCCCGTCCAGGTCGATCTTCGCCGGCTTGCTCGCGCCGGGCTTCCAGCGCGCCTCGCCGCCCTGATCCCGCCCGGTCTTGCCGTCGTCGCCGCCCTTGCCGGCGCCTGGCTTGTCGCCCGACTCGGGCAGCCCTTCGTCCGAACGGGGCGCGAACGGCGAGGCGGCGCCGCGCGCGAGCGTGGCCACGTAGATCCCGGTCATTTTCAAGGTGGCGACGTTGAACTCGGACTGGCTCAACGTCGGGTTCTCGTGGCGGGTCGAAACGAAGTACAGGTACTTTCCGTTCGGATCGAACACCGGAGAAAAGTCGTTGGTGAGCGCCTCGCTGACCCGGGTCGCCTTGCGGCCTCCCACGTCGTAGAGCCAGATGCCGGTTTGCTGATTGGCCGCGGTGATGCTGTACGCGAGCCATTTTCCATCCGGGGACCAGGAATAGTCGTGCATTTCGTTGTACGGATCCCGCGCCACTTCCCTGGGCTCGCCGCCATCGGCGGCCACCGTCCACAGCCGGTGTTCGTTGTCGGAGAACGCGAGCTGGTCGCCCGCCGGCGACCAGCGCGGCGTGTAGAAGTAGCCGTTGGCGAAATGCGTGATCACTTTCTCCGGTCCGCCCTCGGCCGGGCGCAGCGCCAGCTGCTGCTCGCCGCCGGCATCGGTCGTGTACGCGATCGTTTTGCCGTCCGGCGACCAGCTCGGGTGATCCTCGTCGGCGCCAGGGCTCTGGGTCAGGTTGCGCGTATTGCCGAATTCGGCCGGTATCGTGAACAGATCGCCGCGGGCCGAGAACACGGCCCGCTTGCCGTTGGGCGCCAGGTCGAAATCGGTCTGCTGCGCCATGTCCTTGTCGCGGATGAGCGGGGCGGCATCCACCCAATGCGCACCGGTGCGGGTTCCGTCGTCGGGAACCGTCACGCTCAATGTATGCAACTGCTCGGACGGCAGATCCAGCACGTACAGCTTGCCGCCCTTTTGGAACACGATCCCGGCGTCGTCTCCTTCGGCCGGGTCCAGGCTCGGAAAATCGATGTCGTAGTCCAGAAAATGCGTCACCTGGCGGAATTGGCCACCGACGGTGTCGTAGGCCCAGATATTCGCGCGGTGATTGGGATCGTGGTCGGCCAGGAAGTAGATCGTCTGCCGGTACCACATCGGGGAGGTTTCGGTACCGGGCCAGTCGGTCACGTGCGTCAGCTTCAGCGTGGCGAAATCGTAGATGTCGATGTCCTGCGCCAACCCGCCTTCGTATCGCTTCCAGGTGCGGAAATTGCGGAAGATCCGATTGAACGCGATCTTGTCGCCGTTCGGGCTGTAGCTGAGCAAGCCGCCCCGGTCCAACGGCATCGGCTGCGCCAGTCCGCCGTCGATCGATACCGTAAACAGCTTTGGCCACGCGGGGTTCCAGGCCTGGCGCCGCGACAGAAACACGATCCGCTTGGAGTCCGGCGTCCACGTGACCACCATGTTGCTGGGGCCCCACCGCATCGGAGCGTCGTCGACCACGTCGGAGGTGAACGTGAGGCGCCGCGCAGGGCCCCCCGAGGCCGGGATCACGTATACATCGCGGTTGCCCTGGTAGTCGGCGGTGAAGGCAATCCAGCGCCCATCGGGAGAAAAGCGGGGCATCAGGTCGCGGCCGGGATCCGAGGTCAGCCGCACGGCCGCTCCGCCGCTTCGTGCAACCGCCCACAGGTTGTCGTGCGCGACGAACACAATCCTGTTGCCGTGCAGCGTCGGAAATCGCATCAAAACCTGGTCGGCCTCATCGGCCCCGGCCACGCCGGTCCAGCCGGCAACCAGGATCGAAACGAAAATCGGGGCAAATCGCACTCGCCTGCGCATTACCGCCTCCCGTCGTTCTTACGTTGTTATGCCCGCGTCGTCCTGCGCCGCGGCGGAATATTATTCGCCTCGGGCGTGGGTGCAAGGTTCATCATGACGATCGCCCTGCGCACAACGATGAGATTCGGAATTCGACCGGGAGCTGCCATCCGGTGGCAGCGGGCCGCTTGCGCGGCGGGCGCGTTGCTGCTCCTGTGCGCGCCAGCGCCTGCGCAGATGCCTCCGATGGGCGACTTTTCCGGTTACCAGCGGATCGACCGCGCCCAGGTCCTGGCCCGGCTGGCCGAGGCGACGGCCCAGGCGCCCGCCGATCTGAGCTCGAAGAACCTGTCGGGACTGGATCTGTCGGGCGTGGACTTCAAGCACGCCAATCTGACTGCCGCGGTGCTGAACGGCGCCAATCTATCGGGCGCCGATCTGTCCGGTTGCAATCTGACGGTCAGCTTCGCCGAGCGGGCCAATCTGCAACGCGCCAGCCTGCGAGGCGCGGTGATGTTCTCGATGCAGCTGGCTGGAGCCGATCTGCGCGGGGCCGACCTGACGGGTGCACGCTTCATCGGCGATCTGCAGCACGCGGACCTGCGCGGCGCGCATCTGGCCCGGTTAGACGGCGCGGCCGACATGAAGAACCAGTCGATGGGACTGATGCACGCCGTGATCAGCTCGGCGGACCTGAGCGGTGCCGACCTGCGGGGGGCCGACCTGTCACGCGCCGATTTCAGTTTTTCAAAGCTGGCCGGCGCCGATCTGCACGGCGCGCGCATCTTCGGCGGCGACTTCAGCGGAACGTCGTTGACGCGGGCCGATTTGTCGGGCGCGGACCTGCGGGAATCCAAGTTCATCGACACGGACTTCAGCGGTGCCGACCTGACCGATGCCGACCTGTCGGGCTCTACATTGCGCAACGTGCACGGCCTGGACAGTGCCAGGCGCTCCGGCACGAAAGGTCTGCCGCCGTAAGCCGCACGTCACGGCCGGCCGGGTGCCGGCACCCGGTCGCCTATACTCAGCGCGCACAACAATCCGAGGAGTGACCATCATGGCAGATCAGTTCACGCCCGACACGGCCCTGAGATCGGTTCCACTCCAGGCCGATGTCGGCCTGCGCCAGTACATGCTGCGCGTCTATAACTACATGGCCGGCGGCTTGGCGCTTACCGGCCTGGTCGCCTATTTTGCTGCGTCCAGCGGACTGTACCAGTCCATCGCCCGCACACCGCTCTTCTGGATCGTGCTGCTGGCGCCCCTGGGCCTGGTCCTGTTTCTGAGTTTCCGCATCGAGAAGATGAGCCTCGGCACGGCACAGCTCAGCTTCTGGGTGTACGCAGCACTGGTGGGCCTGTCGCTCGCGGGTATCTTCCTGGTCTATACCGGCGCCAGCATCGCGCGGGTGTTCTTCATCACCGCAGGTACGTTTGGCGCGATGAGCTTGTACGGCTACACCACGAAAAGGGATCTCGCGCAGTTCGGGTCCTTCCTCTTCATGGGGCTCATTGGCATCGTAATCGCGGGTCTCGTGAACATATTCATTGCCTCCACGGCGCTGCAGATGACGATATCCGTGATCGGGGTCATCGTCTTTGTCGGCCTTACCGCATGGGATACGCAGCGCATCAGGGCGTTGTATTTCCAGGCGGACGGCGAGGTTGCGGCCGGCAAGAAGGCCATCATGGGCGCGCTTTCGCTTTACCTCGATTTTCTCAACCTGTTTCTGATGCTGTTGCAACTGCTCGGCGACCGCCGCCGGTAGCGCAAGTCGACAACTCCGGGCTGGCATACCGTTGCCGGCGCCCTACCGCGGCCCGGACTCAGCGGGCCGGGGATTTTGCCGACCCGCCTTGTGCCATCGCCAGCAGTTTCAGTGTCGTACTCATGCGCCCATCGCGCCTTTCCACCTTGTTGCCGGTCCTCGCCGCGCTGGCCCTCGCTGCGGCACCGGCCCAGGACGACGCCGACGCCTTTCGTACGCGTCGTATGCCTTACGAGGCGTTTGACCGGCTGCCGGCCACCCACGTTGCGATTGGCAAGGCGACCTTCGACGTCGCCTTCGCGCCGGGGGCGCTCGAACTGTCGCCGAGCGTCATCATCGAGTGGATTGCGACCTCGGGGCGGACCGTCGCCGCTTATTACGGCCGCTTCCCGGTCGACCGCGTAAAGGTGCTGGTCGTACCGGTCGACGGGGCCGGGGTGCGCTCGGGAACCGCGTTCTCGAATCGGGGCTCGGCGGTGCGCATCGTGCTCGGTCGCGCCGTCACGCAAAAGCAGCTCGCCGACGACTGGATCGTCGTTCACGAGCTGGTGCACCTCGCATTTCCATCGGTCGCGAGCGAGCATCACTGGATCGAAGAAGGCCTGGCAACGTATATCGAGTCGATTGCGCGCGCGCAGGCTGGTCGTCTGAGCGCGGAACAAGTCTGGGGCGATTTCGTGCGGTCGATGCCCAAGGGCCTGCCCGCGGCGGATGATCAGGGCCTGGACCACACGCCGACCTGGGGCCGCACCTACTGGGGTGGCGCGATGTTCTGCCTCCTCGCCGACGTGCAGATCAGGGAGCGCTCGCACAACCGCCTCGGTCTGCAGGATGCGTTGCGCGCCATCGTCGCGGCCGGAGGCAACATGGAGGTGGATTGGCCGCTGCAGCGCGCGCTGCGCGTGGCCGATGCAGCCATCGGATCGCCGGTCATCGAGGACCTGTACGACCAGATGAAGGCGACCCCGGTGCGCGTCGATCTGCCGCAACTGTGGCAGCGTCTGGGGGTCGAGCTGCGCGGCGACAACGTGTTGTTCGATGATTCCGCGCCGCTGGCGCCGGTGCGTCGGGCGATCACGGCAGCGCGCGATTGACGGTCAAAGGAACAAACGACGATGTCCCGCGTGGGCCTGATCTCGGACACTCACGGTTTACTGCGGCCCGATGCGGTCGAGTTTCTGCGCGGCTGCGATCGCATCATCCATGCGGGCGATATCGGTCATTCCCGGATTCTGGACGAACTCGCTGCCATGGCGCCGGTCACGGCCGTCCGTGGCAACAACGACCACGGGCCCTGGGCTGAGCGCATCGCCGAGGCCGAGTTTCTGCAGGTCGGCGAGGTGACGATCTACGTGATCCACGATCTGAATGAAATCGACATAGATCCCGCTGCGGCCGGGGTCCGTGTCGTCGTTTCCGGGCATTCGCACAGGCCATCGGTCGCGCAACGCGGGGGTGTGGTCTACGTCAATCCCGGCAGCGCGGGGCCACGTCGGTTCCGACTGCCCATCGCCGTTGCGGAACTGATCGTTACCGGCAGCTCCGTGTCGGCGCGCACGGTCGAGCTCGATGCCGAGCAGTCTTAGCCCCTATCGCCCGTATCGTCACCCTCACGGAGCGCCAGCCTTCCCGACTTGACGAGGTCGATGATCTGCCTTGCTTCCGCTGCAAATTGCTTTGGAACCAGCAATCGTGCTCCACCCACCGCAATCGACCAGAGCGAGGTCATGCGGTTGATGTTGTCGTCCACCACGAAGGAGGCAATGCCGTCGCTCTCCAGCCGGGCACGCAGTACCTGCAGCTCCCCGGGCACCAGCGATCGCGCCAGCGTCACAAAGGTCACGGTCTCCTCCGGGCCGGACGCATCGTCGAGGTCTTCCTTCTTGACTTCCGGGGGTTCAACTCCCCGCCTGGAGAACTCCTGCCGGGCAACCTCCATCGCGTCTTGCGTCAGGTAACCGTCGGCCCACCGCTGAATGAGTTCCTCGTCGCTCATGTCGCGATAGATTTCGGTCAGACCGGCGCGGGGATCTTCCATTCCTGCTCCCCGTGGTGACGGTCAGCCGTCCGTGCGCGCCGGGAATTCGAACGTCGCGCGCGCCAGCTTGCCGTGAGTCACGACGACTGACGACTTTTTCAGCGTCCTGTTCTTCAACGAGGCGATGATCGAATAGCGTCCGGGCGGCAGATCCACCAGAAGGAAGGGTCCGGCCGCCTTGGTATCGAGCACGGAGCGACCGCGCGCATCGGTGATCCGCACCCTGGCATCGGCCGTGAACTCCTCGGCCCTGCCGGCATGTTCGAGCAGCTCGATCGCAAGACGGTGCCTGCTCATCTGCCGCTCGAACAGCCGCGCCTCCGCCTTTCCGATCCCTCCGGTCACATACTCCACCGATCCCTGGTGCTGTTCGGCCGGCATTCGCGGGTTGACCGCGGCCGATACCGGCACTGTCACCGTCGCCAGGCCTGCCACTGCCATTGCCGCCGATACCGCTGTCAGTCTGCTGCTCATTGTCATTCTCCTGCGCTCGATTGCCTGAACCACCGGATCAGCCCAGCTTCACCGGAATGAAGATCTTCTGCCCGTCGCGCTCGATCAGCAGCGCGACCGACTTCGGATGTCCGCGCACGACGCTGCGCACCTGCTCGACCGAGTTGGCCGGACGTCCGTCGATTCCAAGCACGACGTCCCCCGCTTGGATGCCGGCGCGGGCGGCCGGACCGGCGACGTCTTCCACGATCAGCCCATGATCGAGCGACCGCTCGGTGCGTTCCTGCCGCGTCAACGGGCGCAACGCCAGCCCCAGTTGTCCGTGCTCGCTGCTGTCCGAGTCGGCCACCCGCTGCGAGGCGGCATCGGCCTCGGCCAGCTTGACGCCGATGTTGAGGGTCGATTTTTCGCGCCATACCTTCAGCGTTACCCGGCTGCCGGGTTCGTCCATTCCGATCCGGTTAGACAAGTCTCCGGCCCGTTCGATCGGCGACCCGTTCACTTGCGTGATCACGTCGCCCGGCTTCAATCCGGCAGTCGCGGCCGGGCTGTCCGGATCGACGCTCGAGATCAGCGCGCCATCGGGGCGGCTCAGACCGAAAGATTCAGCCAGCGCCTGATTCAGATCCTGCACCATCACCCCCAGCCGCGCGTGGCTGGCATGGCCCTTGGCGACGATCTGGTCCTTGGTGTGCAATGCAACATCGATCGGAATCGCGAACGACAGGCCCTGGTAGCCGCCCGTCTGGGAGTAGATCTGGGCATTGATGCCGACCACGTTGCCGGCCGCATCGAACAGCGGTCCCCCGGAGTTGCCCGGGTTGACGGCCGCGTCGGTCTGAATGAATGGAACGTAGGCGTCGCCGGGCAGCGAACGGCCCTTGGCGCTGACGATGCCGGCGGTGGCGCTCTGATCGAACCCGAACGGTGCGCCGATCGCCATCACGTAGTCACCCACCTGCAGAGCCTTGGGGTCGCCGACTTTCACGCTCGTCAGTCCCGTCGCATTCACGCGCAACACAGCGATATCCGTGGCCGGATCGGCTCCCAGCACTTTTGCCTTCAGCTCGCGACGGTCGGCCAGCTTGACGGTGACTTCCTGGGCATCGCGTACCACGTGCGCATTGGTCAGGATCAGCCCATCGCGGCTGATGATGAAACCGGAACCCTGGCCATGAAATGGCTGCTCGGACGAACGCGGAATGCGCGGCGCGTTCGGCAGGCCGCGGAAGAATTGGAAGAACGGATCCTCACCCCAGTCAAAATTGGACGAGTCGTCCCCCCCGACCTTGACCTTGCGGGTGCCTTCGACCGTGACCCCGACCACCGCCGGACCCCATTGCCGCACGATAGCCCGGTAGTTCGGCGCCTGCCCTGGGGTCAGCGCAGGCGCTGCACTGGTGTCGGCAGCGACCTGCTCGGCCGGCTGCGGTGCGTCGGATTGGACCGCCGCCGTGCTGCCCTTGTGTTCCAGAAAGTCGAGGATACCGGCGTGGCTGGGCGAATACGCCGTCAGGCCGACCATCGATACCCCTACGACCGCGGCAGCAGCGAGCAGCCGATTGCGTGACTTAAATTTCATCTGCAAGTCCTCGTTGTAGTGATTTATGAAAGAAGCGATGCTCGAGTCAGGGCCACGCCGAATCGAAGTCCAACGGCCACGACAAAGGTTCCCGGTTGATCAGGTCGATCGGACTTGGGCGCGGCGTCTGGGGTTCGGCGACGTGGTCCTGGCGGCGGCTGGTGCCGACGATGATCGTGTTCGGCAGCCGCCCCATCTCGGGCGCCTGCCGTTGCAACTCCTGCGCCTGCGTAGCCAGCCTGGCCAGCAGCCGCCGGCTCGGAACCAGCGGGCCGAAGCTCTCTCCGCCAGGCCCCACCAGTGTCCCAAGCTGTGCGGTCGTCCGCTCCATGGCCTGATCCAGATCCTGCAGCAACTGGACGGTGCGCTCGCGCTGCGCTCCCTTCAGCCGGCTTGCCGCGGCGCTCAGATCGTCGTGCGCCCGTTGCAGCAAGGCGATTTCCCGCGCATCGCTGGCGAAGTCCGCTTGCAGCGCCGCTTGCTCCAGCGCGCGCACGGCGTCGGCGATGCTGTCCTGCGCCCCATCGCCGCCCTCGGCGCCAGGCACGGGCGCCGATTCGACGTCTTGCACCCGCGCCACTTCAGCGCACACCGGCCACGCCAGCAGCGCCGAAATCAGCGCGAACACCAATCGATTCCGCCCCGGTTGCATCTGGTTACGCTCCCTACAAGTGCTGACACTTGTTGCGGTGATGGGTTGGACGACACGTGCGAAAATTAGGTGTTCGAAGTTAGGAACGAGTGAAGCGACGATTAAGCGAGAGTTAAGGAGGTATCGAATGAACCGCCTCTTGAAGATCGTTCTGGCGATCGCCGTTGCGGCGGGCGGCTTGGCAGCCTCAGCCACGGCAAGCGCGTACTGGCACGGACGGGTCGGAGTCTGGATAGGGCCGGGTCCGTTTTGGTGGGGCCCGTCGTACTACTACCCGTATTACTACCCGCCGGTGGTGGCCGAACCTGTTTACGTGCAGCCGAACCCGGTGGTCCAGGTGCCGGCCCCGCCTATGTACTGGTACTACTGCCCGCAGTCCACCGCGTATTACCCATATGTCGCGGAATGCCCGGGCGGCTGGCAGCAGGTGGCGCCACAACCTCCGGCCCCGCCCGCCGCGTCCCCACCTCACTAGCCGCGCCGGCCGCGTGTCAGAATGCACGCGGATCGACAGCTGGGTGGCGACGCGGCGATGACATCATCGGATCAATCGCAAGTCCAGCGGGTCGTACGCGGGGGCAGCTGGAGCACGTACGAACGCGATCTGCGATCGAGCAATCGGGACGCGGATGGAGCCGCTGAGCGGCGCGACGACACCGGTTTTCGGGTCGTGCTGCTCGAAACGCCCGAGTCCGGCCCGTCCGCGTTCGTCGAGCAGGGGCAGGACGATTTCGGCCGCTATGCCGACATCGAGCTCGCAACGCTGAGGTTGCGCTTGCGCTGGATCGCGCCGGGCAGTTTCCAGATGGGCATCGAGCAATGCGACGACTGGTCGTGCCGCAACGAGTTGCCCAAACACCGTGTCACGTTCGATCGCGGTTTCTGGATCGCCGAACACGAGACCACGCGCGCGTTGTACCGCCAGGTAATGGGCGAAGATCCGAGCCATTTTGCCGACGGCGATCCCCGGTGCCCGGTCGAGTCGGTGTCGTGGAACGAAGCGCAGGAATTCTGCCGGCGGGTCAACCAGCAGGTGCGCGGCGTACGGATCGGCCTGCCGAGCGAGGCGCAGCGCGAGTACGCCGGTCGATCCGGCACCACCACCGAGTTCTGCACCGGAACGGCCATCACGCCGGAACAGGCCAATTACAACCGTTACGTCGGCCGTCCGGTACCCGTGAAAACCTATCCACCCAACGCCTGGGGCCTTTATAACGCGCACGGCAACGTCTGGGAGTGGACCGCCGACGAGTACCACGACACGTTCGAGGGCGCGCCCGCCGATGGCAGCGCCTGGGTCGGCGGCCCCGAATCGGTCAGCGCGGGCCGCCTCCAATCGCCCGCCGTGCTGGCGCAGGTCCAGGAGCAGTCCCTGCAGGACGGCAGCGTCGCCTACAGCGTCGTGCTGCGCGTCGATTCGACGCCGAAGCGGTACGTGACGCTCGGAGTGGTCGACGCGGACCAGGCGTATCGGATCGCCGATACGATCAACGAGGGGGCTGTTCGGCTGCTGGACTGATGCTCGTGTCGAGCGCGGGCGGGCGGCGAGCAACCTGCGCTGCGGCACGCTGCATCGCGCGCTTGATCGCGGGCGCGAGACGGCGTAACCGGCTCTTGGGCACGTAGTCCCAGGCACCGACCTCGACCATCACCGAGGCCTTGACTTCGCCAATGGTGCCGGAAACCAGAATCAGCGGCAGGTCTGGATAATGGTGCAGGAAGCGCCTGAGCGTGTCCGTAAAGTACATGCCCGGCACCGCATAGTCGGACAGCACCAGGTCCCACCGTTTCTGAGCCAGCGCCGCGGTCAGCGCTTCGCTGGAATCGACCCGCTCGCATTGCCCGACCAGGCCGGCGAGGCGCAGGGTGCGCTCGATCAGCAGGAAATCGGACTCGGTGTCCTCGATGCACAGCACGTTCAAGGGGCCGAGGTCCATGGGCACCGGGCGATCAGGCAGCCGGATCGAGCGCCGACATCAATTTGACGTCGGAGGCGGGCGTGGCGCGCCCGAAGTAGTAGCCCTGCAAGGCATCGACACCCAAGTCGCGCAGCACGTGAACCTGCGAGTCCTGCTCGACGCCTTCAGCCACCGTCTTCAGCCGCATCGCTTTCGCCAGGGTCACGACCGCCTGCACGATGGCCCTGTCCTGTGATTCCATCGCAATCTCGTCTACGAAGGACTGCGCGATCTTCAGCGAATTGATCGGATAGCGCTTCAGGTAACTCAGAGACGAATAACCGGATCCGAAGTCGTCGACCGCGATCCGAACGCCCAACCCGCGCAGGTCGTGCAACAGCTTCATCGTGGCCGCGGTCGGTTCCACCAGCAGGCTTTCGGTCAGCTCGAGCACCAGACAGTTCGGCGGCAGACTGGAATCCTGAAGTGACGCCTTCACGCGCTCCAGCAGGTTGTCCTGGCCAAACTGCCTGGCCGACAGGTTCACCGAGATGGAACCGCGGTAGCCGCGCTTGCGCCAGGACATGCACTGTGCGCAAGCCGCCCTCAGAACCCAGTCGCCGATCGGAATGATCAGCCCCGTTTCCTCCGCGATCCCCAGAAACGTGTCGGGACTGAGCAGTCCGCGTTGCGGATGACTCCAGCGCAGCAGGGCCTCGTAACCGCTGACCTGTCCGGTGCTGCTATCGACCTGCGGCTGGTAGTAAACGCAAAGCTCCTGCCGACCGAGTGCCTCGCGCAGATCCGAGTCGATGCGGAACCGATCGCGCGCCTGCACGTCCATCTCGGCCGAGAAGAAACGGTACGTCGAGCGGCCTGCCGATTTGGCGTGGTACATGGCCAGATCGGCGTTGGTCAGCAGCGACGGAGCCTCGCGTCCGTCCTTCGGAAACAGGGTGACGCCGATGCTGGCCGACATTCGCAACCGGTTTCCTTCGACCTGCAACGGCTCGGCGATGGCCGCGCTGATCCCCGCCACCACGCGCACCACGCCATCGACGCCGCCGGCTTCGGGCAGCAGAACCACGAATTCGTCCCCGCTCAGCCGCGCCACCGTGTCGCTGGCGCGCACGTTGCTCACGATGCGCCGCGATACCTCGATCAGGACCCGGTCGCCGATCGCGTGCCCGAGCGAATCGTTGATGTGCTTGAAGTGGTCCAGGTCCACGAACAGCACGGCCACGCAGCGCTCGGTTCGTTGCGCCTGCGCGATGGCCTGGTGCATACGGTCCGCCAGCAGGCTCCGATTGGGCAGGTCGGTGAGCGGGTCGTGGTGGGCCAGATGCTCGATGCGGGCCTGCGCGGCCTTGCGCTCGCTGATGTCGGTCAGCACGCCCACGTAGTGCGTGATTTTCCCCTGCGGGTCGCGCACCGACGCCATGTTGAACCAGGCCGGGTAGGTGTCCCCGTCGCAGCGACGGTTGCAGACCTCGCCATTCCAGCTTCCGTTGTCCTGCACGCACGCCCACATTCTTCCGTAAGCGCCGCTATCGTGGCGATCGGCGCCGAGCACGCTCAGATCCTTGCCCACGATCTGCGTGGGCGCGTGCCCGGTGATCTCGCTGAAGGCCCGGTTCACCGACATGATCCGGTGCTCGGCGTCGGCCACCATGATGCCCTCGAGCGTGTTTTCGAAGGCGACCGCCGCCAGGTGCATCTGTTCCTCGGCGAAGCGCCGCGCCGTCCGCTGGACAACCTCGCGCAGTCCGCGCTCGATCGCGGGCACCAGCCGGGCCAGGCGGTCTTTCAGAACGACGTCCCAGACGCCCTGCTTGAGCAGCTCGACGGCGGCTTCCTCGCCGATCTTGCCGGAGACCAGGATGATCGGCAGGCCGGGCGCCAATGCCTGGATCTGTGCCAGGCTGTCCTTCAGCTGCAGGCCTGGAACGACATAGTCCGTCAGGACGATGTCGACCCCGCCGCGCACCAGCACGTCGACCAGCTCTTCCAGGCTGGCGACTCGCACGCACTCGGCGGCCAGCCGTTGCTGCCGCAAGTGCCGGTCGATCAGGCGGAAGTCGGCCTCGCGGTCCTCGATGACGAGGACCCTCAGCGCAGCTGCCATGCCGGCTCTCCGTCAGACAGGCTCGTTGGTCGCCGCCCAGTAGATGCCAAGTCGCGCAACCGTTTGCGCGAATTCGGTGAAATCGAGCGGCTTGCGCACGAAGCTGTTGCAGCCGCCCTGGTAGCTTCGGAGCCGATCACGCTCCTCGTCCGATGAGGTCAGGATCACGACCGGTACCAGCCGCGTGCGGGCGTCACTGCGGATCCGGTTCAGCACGTCCAGCCCGCTCAGACGCGGCAGATTGATGTCCAGCAGCACCACCGCGGGCGGCTCGCTCGGCGGGCGGCCCGCGAATTCGCCCTCGCCGAACAGGTAGTCCATCGCCTGTTGGCCATCACGAACCACCTCCACCTGGTTGGCCAGATTCACCTTCCGTAATGCCCGCAAGGTCAACAACTCGTCCTGCTGATTGTCCTCGACCAGCAGCATCGTCCTGGCTTTCATGGGGAGCTCCCGCACTTTCGTCACCTGAAAAAGGCAGTGAAAAGAAAAACTCGGCACCCTTGCCCGGTGCCGAGGTGGCATGGATGTGGCCGCCGTGCCGATGCACGATGCGCTGCACGGTGGCCAGTCCAATTCCGATCCCCGGAAACTCGTCCTGTCGGTGCAGGCGCTGGAACGGCTGGAACAGCTTCTCGCCGTGGGCCATGTCGAAACCGGTGCCGTTATCGGCCACATGGAACACGCGCTGCCCGCCGTCGTCATCGGTCGCGAACACGCGGATCGAGCCGTCCTGCGAGCGCGACGTGTATTTCCAGGCGTTGCCGAGCAGATTGCGCATCGCGATTTCGATCATGCGGGCGTCGGCGCGAACGGTCAGCCCGCTCTGGACGTGCCAGGACACCTTGCGCGAGGGCTCGATCTCGACAAATTCCTTCAGGATCTCCACGGACAGTCCCGACAAGTCGATCCGATCCCGGCGCAGCTCGCCACGGACGCTGCGGGACAGCTGCAGCAGTCCGTCGATCAGCTCGGCCAGATGCTCGCTGCCGCGGACGATCTGGTTGAGATAGACACGGGCCTCGCCGTCGATGCGCTCGCCGTAGTCCTCCATCAGCGCCTGACTGAAGCCTTCCATCGCACGCAGCGGCGCCCGCAGGTCATGCGCCACCGTGTAACTGAAACTCTCGAGCTCCTGGTTGGCGGCTCGCAGCTCGGCGGTGCTCTCCTCGACCCGCTGCTCCAGCTTCGCATTCAAGCGCAGCATTTCCTCCTCGGTCCGGGCGCGCTCCGTGAGGTCGCGCAGGATCACGGTGTACAGCTTTTCCCCGGCCACGTCGCTGTGCGAGATGGACGCCTCGATCGGAAATTCGGACCCGTCGCGGCGCATCCCGTAGATGCGACCGAGCTGGCCCATCCGGCGCCGCGTGACCAGGGTGCAGCCGAAGGTCTGGATGTGCTCGCAGTGCGCGGCCCGGAAGCGCGGCGGGATCAACCGTTCGAGCGGCTGTCCGATCATTTCGATCGACGGGTACCCGAACATCGTCTCGGCGGCGCCGTTGAACAGTGCGACTCGTTGCGCGTCATCCACGATGATCACCGCGTCCATCGCCGAGGCGATGACGCTGGCCAGCCGCTCCTCGTCTTCGAGCAGCGACGAGTCGGCGCGGGCCGGTTGCTCAGTCCGCTTGCGCATTGGCAGATCCCTGGTTCCCGGTAGTTTCGGAGCCGCGCCATGCGGCGTCGGCGACCGGCCCGAACATCCCGCGCACCGTATCCATGACCCGGGGGCCGTGCTCAGCCCAGGCCGACCGCTCGAGCAACTCCTCGATGCCAGAATACGAAACGGCACGCAGAAGGCCGAGCGCGAACAGGCCGCTAACGAATACGGCCTGAATCTTTCGCTCGATAGGTCGCAATTCCGCCGTGTTGACCAACGTCCGCGCCGAGTTCATCCCAACAAAAAGACCGTCCTGCTGTACTGCGCTTACCGGCGCCACGGCAGAAAGACCGACAACTCGTGCGCTCCGACAGGCCATGACTCGAGCCCACATCGCGCCGGTGGAGTCTATCAACGCCGTGTCGATATTTCACGCGATAACTGCCCGACCACGCTTACAATGCGGGATCTGCCCGATCGGCCATAAGAGCGCGAGCACGACGGCACCTTGTCCCCGTTCACGCGCTGTTCACTTGCGGCGCGCTGAAATACCTCATGTGATATGCAATTCAACTCAGACGCTAAAACGCACTCAAACCCGACACACCAAAAATAAAGCTGTCGCTACTGCGTGCGCCTTGCTGCGTCGCGATCATCGAGGCGACTTGAATCGGGTTCGACTCAAAGCTCGATTCAACTCCGATCGCTCTGGCCAGCCCGATGGTGTGCCGCGTCATAGCGACGCGACGCGGGCCGCGAATTGATAAATCGCAATTCGGGTGCGGCGCCGATCAGGCGCGTTCGCTGTCTTCAAGGGTCAGGTCGACCATCAGGTCGTTGGCGAGCGCTTCGAGCGCATCGCGCAACTGCGCCGTGCCCAATTGCGCCGGAACCAGCAGCCGCGCTGAGGCGCGCACCAGGCTCTCGCCGGACATCGAGCCGCTGACGAAGTCGGTGACGAGCTCCTCGATGCTGACACCGCGGCTTGCCAGTGCATGCGAGATATCGCGCACCACTCCGGGCCGGTCCTGGCCAACGATCTCCAGCCGCATTTTGCGGCCGCGCGCCTCGCCGCTGCGATCGCTACCCCGGGTGACGACGATCCGCAGCCCGTGCGCCTCGAGCTCCCGCAACGCCAGGACCAGAGGTTCGACCTGGGTCTGTGGAACATGTACGTGGACGATTCCAGCGAATTGGCCGGCCAGATTGGCCATCCGCGACTCGAGCCAGTTGCCGCCCAATGCGGCGACTTTGTCCGATATCAGGTTGACCAGGCCCGGACGATCCGGGCCGACGATCGTCAGGATCAGCGAGACCGCCATGGGCCATCCTCCGTCGGTTGCCTGCGATCGTAACGATATCGACCTTCGTCAGTCCAGCGCCAAGCCGGCACGGTCCGCGTTGTTCGGAAGTTCGCACGAGCAGCTTGCGCCGATTTGGCTATCGGCAAGCGGGCCGCAAACCTGATCGCGTACATCCGCACGCGGATGCCTATTTGGCGGGGTGGCCGGCCCGCGGCGCGGGCGCTCGCCCTGGTTTGCGCAGACGCTCGTACTGGCCCGTAGGGCCTTCCCCAGCCGCCCGTGAGCCAGCTCGTAAGGCAAACGTACCCGGCGACGCCTTCACAGCGAATCGATCGGGTCAAGTCGATGTGCCCTGGACGGGAACTCGGAGTACGCTGTAGCGGACTAAATCAGGGTGAATGGGGCCCAGATTCGATTCGACTCGCCCCGGCAGGAGATCGCCGTGAAGACGTATTCGGCTGTATTCGGAACCATGCTTGCGGCCATCTTGCTCGCCGCGACACCGCGGCCAGCCGGTGCATACGGCGCAGGATCTTCTGGCGGCGGACACTCGGGAGGCGGTGGACATTCTGGCGGTGGCGGACACTCCGTCGAGGGTGGACACGGCAGCCAAGGCTGGTCCGGGCGCGGCGGCGGCTGGGGCGGCCACGGCGGGGACTGGCACCATCACGGCTGGCGCGGCGGCTGGGGCGTCGGATGGGGTTGGGGACCGTACTGGGACCCGTGGGTGTGGGGATACGGCTATCCGTACTACTACGGCTATGAGCCTGCCTATCCGCTTTACGCGCCCGTTGATCCGTTGCCCTCGGCACCGCCTCCTCCGGCCTATTGGTATTACTGCCCGTCGAGCAAGGCGTACTACCCCTACGTGTCGCAGTGTCCAGTACCCTGGGTACCGGTTGCCCCTAACCCACCCGGCTGAAACCGGCTGATGGGGACGTAGTCCCCCCGTCTGGAGGGCGCGGAAAAAAAGTACGATCTGCCCTCCCGCATCCGGAAACCGCCGGCGCGATGATCTGGTTCAATGAGCTTTTGCGTGGCCCGGCCGCGAAATCCCCGGAGCACCCGGCCGCAGCGGCGCCAAGCGCGGTCGACCCGGACACTGCGCGCGCTGCGCTGGCCGCCGCCAACGACGAGGAGCAACAGCGCCGTCACGCCGAGGCGCTTGGCTGCGCCCTCGCTGCATTGCAAAAAGCGCCGCTGCCCGCAGACGGGCCAGGCGTGTGGGCGGCCGCCATATCTCACCTGGCCGACAAATCGATTGCCCTGCAGTGGATTGAACACCTGAACGGGGACGGCTGGCTCGGCGAGGTTGCAGCCAGCGGGCGCTTCGCAGAGGTCCGGTTGGCCGCGGCCCAGCGGATCGAAGACCGTGCGGTCCTGCGCCAGCTGTCCCACCTGAGCCGGGGCAAGGACAAGGCGGTGTTCCGGCACTGCTCGGACGTTCTTCGGAAAGACCGCCAGGCGGCTGGACGGGCGCAGCGCGCCGCACAGCTGGCCGCGGACTTGCGCGACCTGCTGGACCACGCGCCGCTGTCGGTCTCGTGTCTGCTGGATCTGCAACGCGAATTGCACGCGCTGGGCAACGGCAGCGAGGCCCCGCTGCCCGAATGCAGCGTGCTGTTGGAGCAGGCCGAAGCGCGATTGAGACAGGAGTCGGAGGCGCGGCGCGCGCTGCAGGCTTGCCGCGCCGAGGCTGCCGAGTTACTGGCCCAATGCACGGCGGCCGGCCCGACGCGCGCCGCCGAGCAGCTCGACGGTTGGCGCGATCGGCTCTCGGGGCTGGCTCAGGTTCACACGGGGCTTCCGCCTTGGCTGGCCGGCAAGGCTGCCCATCAGGCGCTGGAGTCGTTGCTGCGCCAGCTCGAGTCGCGCCTGACCGCGCTCGCATCGGAACCGGAGCAGGCCGCTGCGCCAGAGCCGCCGGCCCCAGCGATCGAGATCGCTGCGACGCCTGAGCCTGCGGCCAAACCGCCGGTCGATCTGGCGGCGGTGCGCGCGCTGCTGGAGCGTATGGAGCAGGCCCTGGAGCAGGGACACCTGGGCGAAGCCGACGCGGCTGCAAAGCAGATCAAGGCCACCGTGGCGGGCGGCGCCTTGCACGGCAACCTGGCGGCGCGGTTGCAGCGTACACAGGCGCGCCTGGCCGAGTTGAGCGACTGGGCGAAGTGGGGCGCGCAAAAAAAACGCGAGCAGCTGATCGCGGCCGCGCAGAGTCTCCTGGCCGGCAGCCACGAGGTCGAACACCTCGCCCGGGCCGTGCCGGCGCTGCGGGAGGAATGGAAGCAGGTCACTGGCCAGACCGCGCCCACGCAAGGCGAGTGGGGACGCTTCGACGCTGCGCTCGAGAAGGCTTACCGGCCGGTGGCCGCGCGCCATGCCGAAGAGGCGGCACGACGATCAAAAGCGCGCGCGGACAAGGAGGCGCTGTGCGCCGAATGGGAGGCGGCCGCCGCCGCAATCGACTGGGAGCGCGCGGACTACACGGCGGTCGAAGCGCAGCGTCAGCAGGTGCTGGACCGCTGGCGCGGTGCGCCGCTCGCGGGATTTCGCGACGAGCGCGCCTTGCGCAAACGCCTCGAAAAGACGCTCGGCGAGGTCGACCAGCGTCTTGCGGCGGCGCGAGCGGCAGAGATCGGCCGGCGCGAAGAACTGATCGCGGTCGCCGAGGCGCTGCGCGAGGCACCCGACCTGCGCAGCGCGATCAGCGAAACCCGCACACTGCAGCAGCGATGGCGCGACGAGGTCGGCCCGCTGCGGCTGACGCGCTTCGACGAACAGAAGCTGTGGCGGCGCTTCCGGGCGGCCTGCGACGCCGTGTTCGCGCGCCGCGATGCCGAGCGCGCCGAGCAGGTGGTGCAACGGGAAAAACGCGCGCAAACACGCGCGACGCTGCTGGATGGGTTCGCGGCAGCATGGGCCGGCATGGACGCGAGCCAGCTCAAACGCGCGCTGGCACAGTTCCGCTCCGATTGGGACGGCACCCGGACCGGCCGGGCCGAAGGCACCGATGCACTGGACCAGCGGGCCCGCGCCCAGCAGCAGCAGGCGCAGCGGCGAATCGACGAGTTGCAGCGGCACGCATATCGAGACCGGCTCGAACGCATGGCACAGCAGGCGGCGCCGGCCGCAGATCTGGACGCCGAGGCGCTCGCTGCCGGGCGCAAAGAGCGCGAGCTGCTGCTGATCGACCTGGAGATCGCGCTGGACCTGCCCACACCGGAGGCCTTCGCGCAGGCGCGCAGGCGCCGCCAGCTGGAGCGGCTGCAGGTGCGTTTTCGGGGAGACCGTCCGCAACAACCGCGGGCGGAAGATCTGCTGGCCCGCCTGTACGCGGCCCCGGCGGGCCCCGACGCGGAAATGGATGCCAGGCTGGCCGCCGTGGTGGGCAGGCTGATCGAGCAAGGAACGGCCGCGGCCAGATGATTCGCCGGCCGTTTTCCTGACGGCGCCGGCAGGCGTCAGACGCCCAGCAGCCGGTTCAGCAGGATCAGCAGACTCGCGTCCTTGCTCTCTTCGTACAGGCCACCGACCAGGGCCGCGTTGTACAGCTCACGCAGTCGATGCAGGCTGCCGCGGGCGCCCTCGCTCGGCGGGGCGCCCCCGGCCAACAGGTCGCGCAGCACATGCGCCTCGCGCTTGAGCGCGGCGGCCATTTTCGGGTCGCGCTGTGAGAACCGGTCGGCCAGCCGCGTCACCGACGCCTCGACCTCGCGCATCGCCTCCAGGTCAAGATCGGCCTCGGCGCGCGACTCCTCGGGGGTGCTGGCCATCGGCTTCCTTCCCACTGCCTGAGTCCCGGCAGTCCAAGTGTACCGGTTGATGGGCCGTTGGGCCGCGCTGCGGCATGATGCGGCCATGGCCCTGAACGCAACGGTTTACACCTTCGATATCGACCTGGCCGATGCCGACCGTCACGTCTATGAAAGCCTGAACCTGCGGGTTGCCTGCCACCCGTCGGAAACGCCGGACTTCCTGGCAACGCGCGTGCTGGCCTACTGCCGCGAGCACGCGCCGGGCATCGGCTTCTCGGCCGGGCTATCGACGCCGGATGAGCCCGCGATCCACGTGCGCGACGCCACCGGCGCGCTGCTCGCCTGGATCGACATCGGCGTGCCCGACGCGGCCCGCGTACATCGGGCCAGCAAGGCGGCGCCGCGGGTGGCCGTTTACACCCACAAGCCCGCCGAGCAGCTGCGCAAGGCCCTGGCCGGCGAGCACATCCACCGGTCCGAGTCGCTCTCTCTGATCGAGGTCGATCGCGGGCTGCTGGGCCAATGGACAGCCCTGCTGCAGCGGCGGATGAAACTGGCGCTGTCGTTCAGCGGTGGCGAGATCTATCTGACGCTGGGCGAACAGACGCTGACCGGAGCGCTCAGGCCGATCGCTCTGGATCCCGATCCGATGCGCGAGGGCTGAGCCAGAAGCGGGCGGTCAGGCCGCGTCGCGCGCGCGCACCGGCGCAAGATCGCCGATCGCGTAGCCCACCGCGTCTTCGACGCGGTCCAGCAGGACGAAGTGCAGCTTATCCCGGGCTTCGGCCGGCACGTCTTCCAGGTCCTTCTCGTTGCGCCGGGGCAGCATCACCGTCCGTATGCCGGCTCGCAGCGCGGCCAGCGTCTTTTCCTTGACCCCGCCAATCGGCAGCACGAGTCCGCGCAGACTCACCTCGCCGGTCATCGCCACATCCGCGCGCACCGGCTTGCCCGTCAGCAGCGACACCAGGGCCAGGAACATCGCCACCCCCGCGCTCGGCCCGTCCTTTGGCGTGGCGCCGGCCGGCACGTGCACGTGTATGTCGACCTTATCGAGGGCGTCGCCGGTCCAGGTCTTGGCCAGCGTCAGCGCCGCCTGGGCCGACTCTTTCATCACCTCGCCGAGCTGGCCCGTCAGGATCAAGCGACCGCTGCCCGGGACCTTGCTCGCCTCGATGAACAGGATGTCTCCACCGACCGGCGTCCAGGCGAGCCCGGTGGCCACGCCAGGCACGCTGGTTCGCAGCGCCAGCTCGTTCTCGAAGCGCCGCGGGCCGAGAATCGCCGGCAGGTCGGCGGCGTCCACCGTGACCTGCTGCACCTGGCCCTCCGCGATCTGCATCGCCGCGTGGCGCAGGGTCGAGCCGATCTCGCGCTCCAGGTTGCGAACCCCCGCCTCGCGCGTGTAGTCGCGCACGATCGTCGCCAGGGCCGCGTCGGTCAGGGTCACCTGTTCCGGCTTCAGGCCGTTGGCTTCGAGCTGGCGCTTGACCAGGTAGCGCCGCGCGATCTGGATTTTCTCTTCCTCGGTGTATCCGGGCAGCTGAATGATCTCCATCCGGTCACGAAGCGGCCCGGGGATGGTGTCGAGCACGTTGGCCGTGCAGATGAACATCACGCGCGAAAGATCGAAGTCCAACGCCAGATAGTTGTCGCGGAACTTGTGGTTTTGCTCCGGATCCAGCACCTCCAGCAGCGCGCTGGCCGGATCCCCGTGAAAGCCCCCCGCACCGGTCTTGTCGATCTCGTCCAGCATCAGCACGGTGTTGGTGGTTCCGGCGCGGCGCATGGCCTGGATGATGTTGCCGGGCAGTGCGCCGATATAGGTGCGGCGGTGGCCGCGGATCTCGGCCTCGTCATGCACGCCGCCCAGCGAGACTCTCTGGAACACCCGCCCGGTGGCGCGGGCGATGGACTGGCCGAGCGAAGTCTTGCCCACGCCGGGCGGACCGACGAAGCACAGGATCGGGCTTTTGCCCTCCGGATTGAGCTTGCGCACCGCCAGGTACTCCAGGATGCGCCGCTTGATCTTGTCCAGGCCGAAGTGATCCTCGTCGAGCACGCGGCGCGCCTGGGCCAGGTCGATCGGCTGCTGCGGCGCCGGCTTCCAGGGCAGCTCAGTGAGCCATTCCAGGTAGGTGCGCAACATCGATTGCTCAGCTCCACCCTCGCCCATGCGCTGCAGGCGCTTCAGTTCCTTCTGGGCATGCTTCAGCACCTCTTCCGGCATGCCGGCGGTCTCGATGGCCTTCTTCAGCTCCTCGACCTCGGCGGCCTGGTCCTCGCCCTCGCCCAGCTCGTTCTGGATTTGCCGCAGTTGCTCACGCAGCACGTGCTCGCGCTGGCGCTCATCGAACTTCGCGCGGGTCTTGTCGCCGATCTCCTTGGACAGCTTCAGGACCTCGAGGCGCGCCGACAGCAGCGCGATCACCTTGTCCAGGCGCCGCACGAGGTCGAACGTTTCCAGCACGTCCTGCTTTTCCTCGTTCTTGGCGTCGATCAGATTGGCCACCATGTCGGCCAGGGTGGCCGGCGACTCGATGCCACGCACGACGCCGGCCAGCTCGTCGGGCACATGGGGCAGCAATCCGATCGCCTCGATGGCCTGCTCCTTGAGCTGCAGAAAGCGCGCCTCGACTTCCGGGCCCTGCGCTTGCGGCTGCGCCACCATGGCGACCCGCGCCACCAGGAAGGGCCAGCCCTCCAGGAACTGCAGGACGCGGAAACGGGACTCGCCTTGCACCACCAGGTGATGGGCGCCCTCCTGGCCGGTGATGTAGCGCACGATCGGTCCTGCGGTTCCAACCCAGTACAGGTCGGAAGGCATGACGTCGCTCTTTTGCGCATCGCGCTGCAGCAGAAACCCCACCCGCAACTCGTTTTTGACCGCCTCCTGGGCCGCCGCCACGGTTGCTGCACGTCCCACCGTCACTGGCGTCAGCACGCCCGGGAACAGCACCGCGTTGCGCAGCGGGATGATGATCAGCGCGTCGCTGGGCAGGGGCTTGATCGCGCTACCTTCTGACGCAGCGGGTTGGCCGCTCTGCGAACCGCGCGGCGCATCCTCGCCCGACCACATCTGCTGCGGTGCCGGCCCGCGTCTCATGCGGCCTCCTTCAGTTTGTTGAACGTCAACAGCAGGCAACCGTCCACCAGTTCCTGTGCAGCCGGCTCCAAGGCATGCAAAGGCAATGGGATGTGCCGCTCGAATCGGCCATACGGGATCTCGATCCGGTGGATGCGCGCCGCCCGCCGCGCGGGCAATCCGCGCACACCGGACACCGTGACGCCGCCCGGTTCCAGATTCACGACGATGGCAGCAGCGGGCACGCCCGGCAGCGCGACATAGACGATCACCGCGTCCTCGCTTTCCACCACATCGACGGGCGGCTCCCAGCACCGGGTGTTGGCGGCGCTTGCAAGGAAGAATTGCCTGTGCAGCCGTTCCGCCTGCTCCAGCAGAGACAGCGCGTCGTCCCACATCCAGGCGGACAGGTCTCGTGATCTCATGGCGCTCCAGGCCTTTCGTCGACGGTTATAGATGGGGTCGGCAAAGGGGGGTTCAATGGCTCCGAATTCCGCCTGCGCAACCTCTTTGCCGAACCACCGGCCCGCGGATTTTCTAGCCTTTGTGGCATCGAATACCCTGAGGGGCGAATGGCTATAGCGAGGTGGGCACCGCAGGTCCGGCCTGACGCGCGGGAGCCCCCTGCGGCTGGGCCAGGTTCCATATACTGCGCCGTCACCGGTTACGAGGAGGATAAATTGCGTCCGCGCCCAACACCACCGCGGGCAACGAAATGGGCGCGCGCCGTGGCCGCTGCCGCCTGGCTGACGTGCATTGCCTCGGTCGCCTTCGCTGCCGAAGATCAGTCAGAGCACCCGGCACCGGAATCGCATGCGGTTCGGGACTCGCTCGTGACGGGCGCGAACAAGGTTGGAGACGCCTTGAAGAGCGGTGCGCAGAAGGTCGGCCCGCCGATCGATCACGGTCTGGCCACTGCGAAGAAGGCCGTCGAGAAATCCGCCCATGCAGTCGGCACGGCGCTAAAAGAAACCGGCGACAAGATTGAGCAGAAGGTCAGCGGCAAATCCGCCGACAAGCCCGCGCAATCCACGCCCAAATAGGCACACGGGCAGCCGCTTCGCAAAGGCCGTTCAGGTCGCCGCCGTCGCCCGGGCCGCCTGCTTCAAAGCCTGCAGCAGCACGTCGACCGACTGGGCGCCATAGACCGGGATTTCTCCGATCTGAAAAAACGGCACGCTGGATATCCCGGCAGCCCTGCCCTCGGCTTCGAGCGCGCGCACTTCATCGCCATACCCCTCGCTGCTCAGGACGGCCTTGACCCTGGCTTCGGGCAGACCCGCTTCGACAGCGAGCGCGCCGAGCTGGCCGTTGTCCGACAGATCGCGGCCTTCGATGAAATAGCCGGCGAACAAGCGGTCGGCCAGGCGCGTTGGGTCGGCCTCGTGCGCCGCAAGACGCATCAGGCGATGCGCCGCCAGGGTATTCGGGGTCCGCAACATGAGCGCATGGTTGAAGGCGATGCCATCGCCACGGCCGACAGCCGCTACTTGGGCGTCGAGCGCCCTGGAGCGCTCCCAGCTTCCAAACTTCGCCGTGCGATACGTCCGACGGTCGATTCCGGCTTTCGGCATCGTCGGATTGAGCTGGAACGGACGCCAGCGCATCTGCACCGCCACATCCTCGGGCAGCTGTGTGAGAGCCGTCTGCAAACGGCGTTCACCGATGAGGCACCACGGGCAGACAAAATCAGAGGTCAGTGAGATCTGAATCGGACTCATAGGCATTGTCTCGTCTGCAGCGCTTCGGCCATGTTGGGATCAAAAACTGCGTTTCAAGTCATTAGCGATGCCGACGCGCCCACGATAAAATTACTCTGTGGCATCGACCCTTCTGCAGCTGTATCCGCAAGTGCGGCAGGCCTCGCTGCGAGGGCTGTACCTTGCCCAACGCCTGCATGCGCTCGCCCCTGCCGGAGTGCCCTTCGTTTACGGCAATTTCGTCACCAGCCTGGACGGGCGGATTGCACTGCGCGACCCCGCAAGCGGGCAAAGCCGCCTGCCGCAGGCGTTGACGAGCGAGAGCGATTTGCGTTTGTTGCTCGAATTGCACGCGCAAGCCGATTGCCTGGTCACGCACGGCGGATACCTGCGCGCGATCGCTCAGAAGCGCCTGGACGATATCCTGCAGGTCGGCACCGTACCCGGCCATCAGGATCTCGCCTCGTGGCGACGGGCCAATGGCTTGCGCCCGCAGCCGGCAATTTGCGTCGCGAGCGCCAGTCTGGATTTCTCTTTGCCCGACTCCATCGGGAAGCATCAGCAGCAAGTCTTCATAGCAACCGGAGGGCAGGCCGACGCAGCACGGCGGCACCAGCTCGAACGCGAAGGCTGCGAGGTCGTCATCGCGGGTGCAGGTTCGTACGTCGAGGGCAGGCCGCTGGTTGATGCGTTGGCACAAAAGGGCTTCCGGAGCGCGTTCTTGCTGGCCGGACCGCGCATGCTCGAGACGATGCTGCGCGACCGAGTGCTGTCACGCCTGTATGTCACGCTGACACATCGACTCCTGGGCGGCGAGAACTTTCGTTCAATGATCGAAGGAGCTCAGCTGCAGGAAGCCGGTCGCCTGAAACTGGGCACCCTCTATCTCGATTCCGAATCATCGAACGGTACCGGCCAGTTCTTCGCTCAGTTCGAGCCGCTGCTTAGTCCACCCTAATCCTTGTTGAGAGAATGGTCATTGCCGAAGTTCGGGAAAAATCGCCATCTCATCTGTTAAGAATCCACAACGCGGAGTAGGCTGCACGCGGATGATGCGTTGAGGACGCGTCGGGCGAAATATCAGAAAGCCGGTACACGCGGGGCGCTGCGGCACGCTCCGGGTGATCCTGGCGCTCCGGGTCTTGAGCATGACGGTGCGTCGGGCGATTCACAAGAGACATTCAAGCGCTTTTCGCAATCGGCCTGACCCTGCCGCCCGCGGTCGGAACCGTTTCTCACGCAGCGGGTTCAACCTGACCGTCACGGTCCGCGGTTCGTGAGCGACCCGATCCCTGGTCGGAATCGGGAAGCGGACTGCGGCACGCGGCAAGCAAGCCAATGGCTCGTGGCGATGATGGCGCTGCTGATCGGGCCGAGCTTTGCTCTTACCGCAGTGGCCCAGGACGAGATTGCGAGCGCTGCAGGCGATTTGAGCGAACTTTCCATCGAAGAGCTGGCAAACCTGACCATCTCTTCCGTGTCCAAATCGAGTGAACCACTGAGCAGGGCCGCGGCGGCGGTTTTCGTGATCAGTCACGATGACATCGTCCGCTCCGGCGCAAGAAGCATCCCGGAGATTCTTCGCCTTGCGCCCAATCTTCATGTCGCTCAAATCACCGCGGCCAGTTACGCCATATCGGCGCGGGGGTTCAACGGCAGCCTCGCCAACAAGCTTCTGGTGCTGATCGATGGGCGCAGCGTCTACACGCCGTTGTACGGCGGTGTGTATTGGGACATGCAGGACGTCATGCCCGAGGATATCGATCGCGTTGAAGTGATCAGTGGACCCGGGGCGACACTGTGGGGCGCCAATGCCGTCAACGGCGTGATCAACATCATCACACGCAAATCCGCACAGACCGACGGCGCGCTGCTCGCTGCCCTTGCGGGAAACGCCGACCGGGAAGCCCGCGCGCAATACGGTGGAAGCCCGGGCGGCGACCTGACCTATCGTGTCTACGTCAAAGGCTCCCTGCAAAGCGCGTCGGCTACCCTTACCGGTGCCGACGCCAACGACGGCTGGTCCAGGCGCCAGGGAGGCTTCCGCGCCGACTGGAGTCCCGGCGCCGACACGGTAACGTTGCAGGGCGACCTGTACGGAGCCAACGAACGGCAGACGGGCGCACCCAATCAATCGGTCGCCGGCCGCAATCTGGTGTCGCGCTGGACGCATCAACTCAATGGGGGATCGCAAGTTCAGGTCCAGGCGTACTACGACGAAACGCGGCGATTTTCCGGCAACAACGGGGGCGGCTTCGTGCTGAATATGTACGATCTGGAGGTTCAGCACGGCTTTCGGCTGGCGCAGTGGAACGACATTGTCTGGGGCGCCGGCGAGCGCATCAGTTCGTACCGGATCACGAATATTGCTTCACTGCTTTTCCTTCCCGACAGCCGAAGGCTTCATTTAACCAATGCCTTCATTCAGGACACCGTGTCGCTGACCGACCTGGTCAAACTGACCTTGGGAGTCAAGACCGAAAACGAGGCCTACTCCGGCTCCCAATTTCTGCCGAGTGCTCGGGTTTCCTGGCAGCCAAGTCAAAAGACGTTCTTGTGGTCGGCCGTTTCGCGGGCCGTCCGCGCGCCCACCCCCTTCGACGTCGATCTGGTGGAAAAACTCGGTTCCGTGGTGTTTCTGAAGGGCTCCTCTGCCTTTCAACCCGAGAAACTCATTGCCTATGAAATCGGCGCCCGCGCACAAACCTCGGAAAGCCTGTCTTTTTCCATTTCGGCGTTTTACAACGACTATGACGACTTGCGGAGCATCGAATTGGCCGCGAACGGCAAGATCCTGCCCTTGCACTTCGGCAACATGATGCAAGGCGAAACGCACGGAGTTGAGCTGTGGGCCAACTATCAGCTGGCAGCCTGGTGGCGGCTCGGGGCTGCGCTGAATATCCTGCGTGAAAGCCTTCGCTTCAAACCCGGAAGCAGCCAACTTGGAGGAACATCGCTGGCCGGAGACGACCCAAGCCACCAGGCATCGCTGCGCTCGTCCGTCAGTCTTTCCAGCACCATCAACCTGAGCTCCGACCTTCGGTACGTCGGCGTTCTTCCGAATCCCAGAGTGCCTCAATATTTCGAGTTCAATACTTCTCTGGGATGGAAAGTGGCCAAGTACCTGGACGTTTCCCTGGCCGGGCGCAATCTTCTTCATTCGCGACATCAGGAATTTGCAGCACCACCCTTGAATGACGAGGTGCCGCGAAGCTTCTTCGTCGAGACGCGGTGGAGGTTCTGAAAAAAGATCAGAGTTCGAGCCGGTCGGGTCACGCTCGCCTGCGCAGAAAAACGTGGGTCGCACGCTCGCCTGCGACGTACCTGACGCACTCATAGCCCAGAGCACGCATATCGATGCCGTACCAGAGATGCTCTCCCGAACCGAGTAACACCGGTCGGATGGCCAGATGCAGCTCGTCAATCAGGCCTGCTCGCAGATACTGCCGGACCATCGATACGCCGCCACCGAGGCGGACGTCGCGGCCGCCCGCCGCAGCGGTCGCCTGCTCCAAAGCAGCGTGAATGCCTTCGGTGACAAAGCGAAACTGCGTACCCCCCGCCATCGTGAGCGGCGCCCGCGGGTGATGCGTCACCACGAAGACCGGCGTGTGATAGGGCGGCTCATCGCCCCACCAGCCCTTCCAGCTGTCGTCCAGCCAAGGACCCCGGACAGGGCCAAACATGTTGCGTCCAAGAATCCAGGCACCGATTCCGTCGAAGCCTTGCTCGGCGATTCCGTTATCGACTCCTGTTTCTCCATCGTCATGGCCGCGCATCCTGCGCCACAAGCGTGTGTGGAAGAACCACTCCATCAACTCAGGACCCCCGACACCGAGCGGATTCTGCAGATCCTGGTTCAGCCCGGCGCCGTAGCCATCGATGGAAATCGCGAAGCTCTGGACGCGCAGTTTCGACATGAAATTCCCCCCGCCGGCCGCACGCGCAACCTCGGACGAACTCGAAGCGCCCATTTTATCGCTGACCTCTGGTCGAGTGCGCGGAGCACGAACTGCAAGTCAGGGCTTCCATCCAAAGACTAAGATCCGAAAGGACCCGTCGGCGGGCTCGAAACCCGACAACCTGAGGTGAAAATCGGCGGTCGGCAGATAAATGCGGCCCGTTTCAGAATCCAGCGCGCCGGTATGGGCGCCCACGGCCGTTGCAACCTTCGCGACGACCCTGAGCTCGCCTTCTGCGCTCGCGGCGATGATTGGCAGCGTCCCGTCCCGACCACAAGGAATCAGGAAGACTCTCCGCGATGCGTCGAAGATCACCGCGTCCGGGTGTCGATCGATTGGCACCTTGGACAGCTGCTTGCCGCCGTTAGCGCGGATGCCGACGGCCAATCGATTGCTGCAAGCAGCCACCAACAAGCCTGCCTCCTGATCGAGCGCCAGGCCGGTCGGCCCGTCGCAACCCGCAAGAGGGTAGCGGGTCGATACCTTTCGCTGCGCCGTATCGATGACCGCAATTTCGTTGCCGGTTTCGATGTTGACGAAGACCCGGCCTTGGCCGTCCGCCACGGCGGCTTCCAACTTGCCTCCAACCGAGATCCTGCCTGGCGAGTCACCATGCACCGGATCGATCAGCGTGACGGTACCGTCTTTGCCATCCATCACAAAAACAAGCCTGCTGGCGGGATCAAATACCGCACCATCCGGCTTTTGTCCGGTACCGATTTCCGCGCGCACTTTGCCTGAAACACCGTCGAACAAGGTCACAGTGTCGCTGTCACCGTTGGTGCTCAACACTTGACCATCCGGCAATGGCAGCACGGTATGGACGTGTTTTCCGGGCACCACCTGATGGATCACCTGACCGTTGCGCAAATCGACCGCCATGACGCCGTAGCCGCGCGCGACATAAAGCCGATGTGCCCTCGGGTCGACGGCGGCGTAGTCAAAGCGGGCGTCGCCACCACCGTCCGAGATCGTCTCCAAAAGAGACAGATCCAATTGCCGAGGCACTGTGTCGGCGTCCGACACACCGGAACACGCCAATGCAGGCAGGCCCAGCACCACCAGCGTCAGAAGATGTCTCATGCTCGACCTCCCGGGTCGCGACAGTCGTTGCAATTGCGCACGATCAGAGGTCACGCCTGAGCGTCAGGCCGATCAGGCGCGGCGGCGCCCTTGTCACCGCATAAATCTTGTTCGCCGGATCCGCCGCTTCGCCTGGCGTCAGATAGAAGCCGGTGACGTCGGTGGCGAACACGACAGGCCGTCGATTCGTCACATCGCTGGCGAAAAGCGTGGCATGCCATTTGTCCGACTCGGAGTTCCAGATCGCGTGAAGGTTCACGATCCCGTCGAACCTGCCCTGCCGCAGGATGAAGTCCGGCTCGGAATTGGAGTCTGAAAAATAGACCTTGGTCCGGTAGGTGCAGTCGCCGCCTACGTTGAACGTGCCGGGGAGCGACTGGATAGACCCCCTCGTCTCGGCGCTCAGATGGATGTTGTGCCTGGGCGTTTCCGGGATGCGATGGCCGGTGTTGTTCTGCGACAACGACTGAACGTATTCCGTATAGCGCGCAAGATCGTAGGCGTACGCCAACCCCAGAGTCAGCCAACGGGTCGGCGCTCCGACCATCTCCAGTTCGAGACCCTGCGCGCGTGCTGCGCCCGCATTTCTCGTTTCAAACACCGCAGTCTGCGGGTTGAACTGATTGGTCTGCATGTCTTTGTAATCTGCGATGAAAGCTGCTGCGTTGAGCTCAAAGCGCCTCGCCGGTGAGACGTACTTGCTGCCGATCTCATAACTCCAGACTGTTTCCGGTTTGAAGGCTGTCCCGAGGTGCTGCGATACTTCCGTGCTCGAGCTGCCGAAGTCGGACGATGCGGACGTATCCCAGCCGCCGCTCTTGTAGCCTCGTGCAGCCGTGGCATAGAGCAGCAGGCCCTTATGCGCCTGGTAGGACAAGGTCGCTTTGGGAGTGAAAGACCACCATGTCGCGGAATAGTTGGCCGAGGCGCCTGGAAAGATCGCGGGATAGATGGCGTCGAACGGGTTCCCCGGCGCAAACGTCGGCACAATCGCCGACGAGCCGCTCTTGCTTTCCCATTGACCTCGACCTCCAAGCGTCAACCTCAGTTTGTCGAGAATCGGAAGACCTGCCTCGCCAAAGACCGCACCCACGTCGTTAGAGATTTTCTGATCGATGTTCTGCATGACGCCCAGGACGGGGATCGGGAATTGACCGGCATTCACTGTGCTGTGGTTCAGGTTGAAGGTATCCAGATCGTCCTGCTGCTTGTTGGCGTGCAGGTAGAACAGGCCGCCGAGCCAGCTAAGGCCTCGGCCCGACGGGGATGCCAGACGAATTTCTTCGGTGTACTGCTTGTTTTGAATATCAGTCGAAGCGAGCGCCTGATTGTCGGGATCAGCGAGGCGCGACCGAGTCGTGCTGTCGTGCACTCGCCGGAAGCCGGAAATCGAGGTCAGCGTGGACCACGATGTGTTCCATTCCACTCGCACACTCGTGCCCCCGACGTTGCTGTTACCTGTCGCATCGATGCCCTGACTTGTGTCATTTGGGTTGTAGGACAGGTTCGGGTGCTGCGACGGCTCGATATTTCCGGAGAGCTGGGGAATTCTTGGCGTGGAAAGGTCGTGCGTGAAGTCGCCGCTGAGCAGCACCTTGAGGTTATCGCCGGGTTGCCACAACAGCTGGCCGCGCCCGTTTCCAACGGCGTCGCCGCCGGTCTTATCGTGCAGAGTTACGTTGTTCACATAGTCATCGCGATGCTTGACATCCATCGTCAACTTGCCGGCCAGCTGGTCCGCGATCAGCGGACCGGTCCACAGCCCGCGAACCTGCGCCAGATTGTTCGACCCGTACGTACCCTCGATCTTCCCTATTCCCCCTTCCCGGAAGCTTGGCTCAAGGGTATGGATGACAATCGCGCCTCCGGTCACATTGCGTCCGAACAGCGTTCCTTGCGGGCCGCGCAGCACCTCGATGCTGCTCAGATCGTACAAATCGGGACTGTTGTCCCCGACACCGGTGGTTGGAACGTCGTCAATGAATGTGGTGACCGAGTCGTCCCATCCGGCGCCAGGCGTGTCGATCAGCGTTCCGCGAATCGAAATGTAGGTCTCGCCCTTGATGATCTGCACAAACGTTACGCCTGGCACGCGCAGCGCGACGTCGTCCAGACCTTGAATGTGCTCGCGCTCGATCGCATCCGGTGTGAACACGGAGACCGCTACGGGCGTGTCTTCCAGTTTGGTCTTGCGCTTCTCCGCCGTGACGATGACTGCCGGAATGGCTTCTTGGTCCGACTCCGAGGTGCCGGCGTCGGTGTTCGATGCGCCCGGGGAAGGTGCCGCCTTGGCGTCGGCGGTTGACGTTGGCGGCGTCGGGGTTGCGACCGGGTCCGCCGTTGCCGTCTCGAAGGACACGGCATAGAGACCGGATGCCACGATGAATGACATGAGCCTGGTCAATCGGGGTGGTCCAACGGTCCAATGCGGACCGAGTGGGCCGATCCGATCCCGAGGTCTCCAGCCTTTCATCGCGCTCCTCCTTATATTGATAAAAATAATCAATATTTGTTGTTATGAGACGACTGAGGGCGCATATGTACATCTTGTCGATCATGAGGTCAATCTTGATTACCGTTATCAACATCAGAGTCAGGACGCCGCGGCCAGCAACTGGCCGCGCAACGCGGGTTGTGGATTCGGTTTCAGGCCGGCAGTGGCCCGGTGTAGTTGGCGCGCGGACGTATCAGCTCGTGGGCGTGATATTGCTCCATGGCGTGGGCGATCCAACCGGCGATTCGGCCAACGGAGGCGACGATCAGTTCCTGGCCCTTCAAGCCCAATCTGCGACCGACAAACGTCGCCGGCAAAATGAAGTCCGGCTGCAGGCCCGCTATGTCCATGGCGGTGTCGGTTGCACGCCGCAGACGCTTGAATTCGGCATCGTCACCCAAGGACGTTTCCAGCGCGCGCATCATCGCTTCGGCCCGCGGATCCCAATTGCTGTTCTTTGACGGACTGAATCCGGGCAAAGGCTCGCCGTTGCGGAAACGCGCAACGATAGAATCACGCGGATCGGACGATGCGACGATTTCCTCGAGCAGGCGCGACGCGGCCCCGGCGCGACCGGCTTGCAGCCGTTGACCTCCCGTGACGATCAGGCCGGTCAGGACTGCGTAACACGGGGTAATGCCCGCATTCGCAACCGCGCGCACGGCGAACGTGGTCGGGTCGAATTCGTGATCCGCCGCAAGGATCAGCAGTCGCCGCACGACGTCCGCCAGGCCGGGGGGAGCGCGAAGCGATGCCGCGATGAACTCGTGCAGCGGCGCAGAGCTCGGACCGTTCGCTCCCACCATGATGGCGGCATACCAGCGCGTAAGGTCGGCTCCCGCGCGGGCGATGCCTGATTTGGACAGGTCATAGAGGCGGGGGTTGGCTCGTTCGATCATCGGGAGCAGGGCCATGGCCTGCTCAGCGACGGTCAGGTCGCCCAAGCCCCGCTTCAATTTGGCGTATGAAGCCGGGACCGCCGGCACCTGCTCGGTGAAAATTGCCTGAGCATCCGCCTCCCATAACAGAGCCGCCACGGTCTCGAAGGATTCCGTTTCAGCCAGGCCGACGACGTTCTTGCCCCGGTAGTACAGCCCCTGCTCGGTCAACAGAGTTATTTTTGTCTCATTGATCAGCCCCAGCGCAACGTTGCTTTGCGCGCTCGCATCTTGCTCGTCACCGAGTCGGTCGATATCCGCCTTCCAGTAGCGCCGGCGGCGTGATCCCTGCACACTGCGCGACCGGATCAGCTTACGGCTGACGTAGGCGTAAAGGGTAGGAAGACTCACGCCGAGCGCGCCGGCGGCCTGCTTCGCGGTTATCCACAGCCGATCGTCGTTCATGTCACTGATCGCAATGACGATTCAATCCACGAGCTTTGCACTCTTATATGTACGAGCACAATCAATATTGACTGCCGCCACTTGACGCTTTACTTTCCGCGCCTGGCCGGTGCTTTTCATACACATATTGATGATATCGGTCAATGTTATGGCAGCGGCGCCGTACTGGCAAGAGGGTCGGGTCTGGGCGACCCTGAATCTGCAAATCGATGAACAGGCCGATTGAAATGCAGTCAAGTCGGGCGGAACAGGTCGCCGCAATCACCGCTCGTCTGAACCGCTTGCCGCCCTCGCGCACCATATGGCGGCTCGTGGTGCTGCTTTCTCTTTGCGGATTTTTCGAGATCTATGAAATCGCCCTGACGGCCTTTCTCAGCCCCGGACTGATCCGGGAGGGAATATTCCATGCTGGCGCGGAAGGCTTCCTGGGTCTGACCGACCAGGCCAGCTTTGCAGCCGCTACCTTCCTGGGTTTCTTCATCGGCGCTGCGCTCTTCTCCTCCGTGGCCGACCGATACGGCCGACGCGCCGTACTGACCTATTCGCTGCTTTGGTACGCCGTCAGCACGGTCGTGATGGCCGCACAGAACTCCGCCCTCGCCGTGGACCTATGGCGCCTCATCGCTGGCATCGGCGTGGGCGTCCAACTGGTAACCATCGACAGCTACCTCGCGGAACTGGTACCGAGAACGGTTCGCGGCCGGGCATTCGCGCTTAACTACGGCCTGATGTACCTGGGTGTACCGGCAGCGGCCCTGCTTTGCTGGTTGCTGCTTCCGGCCCATCCCGCCGTGATGGCGGGGTGGCGATGGGTGGCGTTGTTTCCTGCGCTGGCAATTCCAGTCGTCTTCTGGGTTCGCCGCGGGGTGCCGGAATCGCCACGTTGGCTGCTTCAACGCGGACAGCTGGAAGCGGCCGAAAGGGTCGTGGCCTCGATCGAGGCGCGTGTTTCCTCCGATGTCCGCGGCCCGCTGCCAATGCCGCAAATCGCGGTTCCAGAAGCGCAGGGTCAAGCCGATCTTACCGAGCTTGTTCGGCCGACCTATCGTCGGCGCACGTTGATGCTGATCGCATTGAACATATTTCAAGCGCTGGGTTTCTACGGATTCAGCAATTGGGTGCCAACGCTTCTCGCATCCCAAGGCGTCACGTTCGTCAAGAGTCTGGAATACTCCTTCGCGATCGCCATCATCTATCCAACAGCGCCCTTGCTGATCGCGTTCTTCGCCGACCGTGTCGAAGCCAAATGGCAGATCGTCGCAGGCGCGGTCGGAACGGCCGTCTTCGGCCTCTTGTTTGCGCAGCAATCCAGTCCGCCCATGCTGATTGCGTTCGGCGCCCTGATCACGGTCTCGAATATCCTGCTGTCCTACTCGTATCACGCGTACCAGACGACCTTGTACCCCACCCGCATTCGCGCCCGCGCCGTGGGTTTCGTTTACTCCTTCAGTCGCCTGGCGACCGTGCTTTCCGGGTTTGCCATCGCGATCGTGCTGCGCGATTTCGGTACGACCGGCGTCTTCGCCTTCATTGCGATGTGCATGCTGATCGTCGTACTGGCGGTCGCCGTATTCGGGCCGCAGACCCGCGGACTGACGCTGGAAGAATCGTCCCGATGACGATTGACGACACTTCGGAGAGCTTCATGGAAGTAAGGGTCTTGGCCGCTACTGGGGTTTTGGGGGCGGGATTCAAGGTCGATTCCCTCAGGCGTGGCGTCGAACTGAATCCGAGCTTCATTGCGTGCGACGCAGGATCGACGGACTCCGGCCCGGCATATTTGGGCTCAGGCAAGCCCAAACTGTCCAGGGACGCATGCAAACGTGACCTCCGGCTTCTTCTGAGAGCGCGCGATACGCTCAAGGTGCCCTTGATCATCGGCTCATGCGGCACCAGCGGACGCGACGAGGGAGTGGACTGGGTTGCCGACATGGCGCGCGAGATCGCAGCCGAAGAGCACATTCACTTCCGAACGGCGTTGATCAAGTCGGATCAATCCGCCGCTTACTTGAAAATGCGCCTCGAGCAGGGCCGGATCAGGCCGCTGCACCCCGCCCCGGTGCTGACCGAAGCCGTGATCGAATCGAGCCACGTGGTCGGCATGATGGGCGCCGAGCCGATCGCAGCGGCTATTGCTGAGGGCGCAGTTGTTGTGCTGGCGGGCCGAGCCAGCGACCCGGCGCTATTCGCCGCCATTCCGTTGATGCATGGTGCGCCCCCCGGCCTGGTCTGGCACGCGGCCAAAACCCTTGAATGCGGAGCGGTGTGCGCAGTGGTACCCGCAGCCGACGGTATGTTTGCCGTCATTCGGGACGACCATTTCGATATCGAGCCCCTGGACCTGGCGGCGCGCTGCACGCCCCAAAGCATCGCCGCGCACATGCTCTACGAAAACGCCGATCCATTCCTGCTCACCGAGCCGTCCGGCGTTATCAACACACAGTATGCGGACTACGTCGCCAACTCGGAGCGGTCAGTTCGTGTGTCCGGGTCGCGGTTCACGGCAGCCGAGGAATACACGATCAAGCTGGAAGGTGCGCAGCTGGTCGGACATCAAACCGCCGTGATCGGGGGAATTCGGGACCCCCACATCATTCGAAGCCTGGATACGCTATTGCCAAAAGCCAAGGCATACTTCGACGTGCGCATTGCCGATCTGTTTCCCGGACAGCTTTCCAGCGGCGATTACGACATAAGCTATCGAATCTACGGCCGTGACGCTGTGATGGGGCGCCTCGAGCCCATGCGTCAGTCGCCGGTGGCCTATGAAGTCGGCGTCCTGATCACGATCACGGCGCCCAGCCAGGATCTTGCAAACAAGATCGCCACGCTCGTCAGTCACGTGAGCGCACATCTTCCCGTACCCGAATACCAGGGACTCATCAGCAGTATTGCCTATCCTTTTTCGCCACCGGAGCTGCCCCGCGGTCCAGTGTATCGGTTCTCCTTGAACCACGTCGTCATTCCCGACGACCCATGCGAGATGTTTCGCACCGAAATCGTGGAGATCTGAAGATGGCGACCTTGTTTGAGCTTTGCAGCCTGATCCGCTCGAAGAACGCGGGGCCGTTCGTGCTGACGTTCGACTTGATGTTTTCGACCCGTGAAAACTATGAACGCGCCACGAAAGCGTGCCCATTGACGAAGGCGATCCTCGCCAGGATGTATGGTCAGGCCGAAGAAGACATAACGCTCGTCTATCACGATCGCGCGCTGGCGATCAAGGCATCGATGCCACGGCCGATCTTCCAGGGCGAGCTTCAGGACAGCGACTGCTATGGCGGCCAGCAATACGTTCCGCTACTCACACTGCAGGTCGACTGACGCAAACCACATCATGCCGGCGCCGCGTCAGCTTTCGGCCTTCTGCAAATACTTCTTCATTTTGTACCAGAGCGTACGTTCGCTGATCCCCAGCAAGGCCGCAGCCTTTGGCTTGCTGCCTTCGGCCTGTTCCAGAGCCTGTCTGATCATCCGGGACTCCAGCGCATCGACGGCCGCACCGAGCGGGCCTGACGCAGCCGTGTCCTCGCTGCGCTGCGGCGATCTCTTCTGAGCTGGGTCGATGTCCAGTGGAAAGTGCTCGGGTTTGAACCTGCCGCCGCCGGCAAGCACCAGCGCGCGCTCCACCATGTTTTCAAGCTCTCGAACGTTACCTGGCCAGCCGTACGCTTCCAGCTTGCTGACCACGCTGGCGTCCAACACGGTCTCGCCGACCAGATGATGGCTGTGTTTCGCGACAAAGTGAGCCACGAGTCCGGGAATATCGGCCTTGCGCTCCCGCAAGGGCGGCAGGTTGATCGCAAACACGTTGAGCCGATAGTACAGATCCTCCCGCAACTGGCCGTCGCGAATCGCCTCGCGCGGATTGCGGTTCGTGGCCACGATAACGCGGAAATCAAGCGAAAGGGTGCGATTGCTGCCCAGGCGCTCCAAGGTGCCCTCCTGCAACACGCGAAGCAGCTTCGCCTGCAGAGAAATGGGCATTTCCGTCAGTTCGTCCAGGAAAAGCGTTCCCTCGTTGGCCAGTTCGAACTTTCCGACACGGTCCTTGACGGCGCCCGTGAAAGCCCCCTTGTCGTAGCCGAACAGCTCCGCCTCCAGGATATTGGCCGGAATCGCAGCGCAGTTGATCGGAACAAACAGCTTGTCATGGCGATTCGAGGCGTTATGAATGGCGCGTGCCGCCAGTTCCTTGCCGGTACCCGTTTCTCCGGTAATCATCACAGAGGCCTTGTTCGGCGCAACCTGGCGAATCAGCTCGTATACGGCTTGCATCGCCCGGCTCCCACCGACGAACGCGTCCCAGCCTCGATTCAACTCCTCCCGCATGAAACTGTTCTGACGTCCGACTTCGACGCCGCGGAGCACGCGAGAAATCGTCAATTCGAGCGTTTCCACATCAAAGGGACGGACCATGTAGTCGCTCGCGCCCACTTTCATCGCTTCGACTGCCGACTCCACGGATCCGAAGGCGGTGATGACAATGACAGGAATCGTCGAGCCCTCCTTGCGCATGCAGCCGAGCAATTCGATTCCGTCCATTTCCGGCATACGCAGGTCGGTAATCACGAGATCCACAGGGCTTTCGCGGATAAGCCTCAAGGCCTCCCGACCATTGCCGGCGACGAACACCTTGTAGCCGGCCTGTTTCAGCATGATTTCAAGCACGCGCCGCATGTGCGGCTCGTCGTCGACGACCAAAACGTGTTGCTGGTTCGCCTTCACTGATGCGCTTCCATCTTCGCTTTGCGCGGCAGACGAATGCTGAAACGCGCGCCACCCAGATCGCTATCGCCCACCTCGATTTCCCCGCCGTGTGCGGTGACGATCTGCTGGACAATGGCAAGGCCCAGCCCGACCCCTTCTTCACGACGGAAAAAGAATGCCTCGAAAATGCGCGCTCGCTCCTCCAGCGGAATGCCAGGGCCGTTATCCGAGATCTCGATGAACAACTGCTCCCGGTCGTCGTACGTCGACATGCGGATATGGCCGCCCTCGGGCAATATCTGGATAGCGTTCAACACAAGATTGAGTAACACCTGCGTGATTCTTTCAACGTCACACTCGATGAACGGGTCCGCCGCATCCAGCCGATAGCTGACCGAAATTCCGTGCTTCTCCATCTGCGCCATCAACATGGCACCGCATTGCCGGGCTTGAAGATTGACGTCGGCAAGGACCTTGCGCAGTGCGCGCGGCCGCGCGCTATCGAGCATCGCCGACACCAACCCGTTGAGTCTTTCGGTCTCGCTTTCAATGAACGCCATCAGTTCGCGCCCATCGTTGGAAATGCCGGCTTCGCGCCGCAGTATCTGCGCCGACGATCGCAGAATACCCAAGGGTGTTCTGACTTCGTGGGCGATTACCGACGCCATTTCCCCGACAGCAGCGAGCTTCGAGGCTATGACCAGCTTTTGTTGCGATTGTTCAATATCCTGCATCAAATGAACGAACGCCTCCCCCAGCTCGCCAACTTCCCCCGTGGCGGCGGGCGGATCGATGATTCGAGTCTGCCCGTGCTTGAATCCTCGCGTGAATTCCGTTAGAGCGACTATCGGGTGTGCAATGGCGCGGCTGACCCAGCCCGCGGCCGCCAGGGTTGTCAAGGCCAATGCCGCGAGCAGGGCCACCGAAAGCAGCGCCATATGGTGCACGGGCGCGAGGGCATCCTTTTCCGGTTCGATAATCAGGGTGCTCAGCCCGAATCCACCGAACCCTGAAAAGTCCGGCGCCCGGCCCAATCCGGCCACTACGTCCGATTCCCAGAAGGGAGATCCGGAATGTTTGAAAGCGCCGCTGTACTGCGAAGGCAGATGCCAACCCGCCAGGGCGCTGCCGCTCAACAACCCGGCATCCCTTACCGTTCGGGAAGCAGCCATTATCTGCCCCTGCGTGTCGACCAGTGCCACGAAGCGCCTGCCTCTGCCGGCCGCGTCCAGAATCTCGTCGATCTGGGCCCAGTTAAAAACGAGCTGTAAATCGCCGATCGCGTGGCCGTGGAATTGTGATTTGATCGGCGAGCGAATCGTCAGGCTGACGCTTTGCCCGTCTCGGAGCGGCCGCGCCAGCGAGATTTCCGCGCCGGCAAGCGTCAAGTGCTGCCACGGGTCGAATGAATCGAGCCGGCGGCCGAAATCGGCGGCATTGCTGCTGCCGATGACGCGATGCTGCAGATCGAGCGCGTACAGCTCACGATACACTCCCCCATACCCGACCTTGAGCTTGGCAAGGAAATTGCTCAGGCGTCTGTCAACATCCCGCACTTGCAAGTCCTGCATGACATCGAGCGTGCTCCATGTCGCAGCATTCTCGAGGCGCTCGAACATGATTTTGTTGATGTCCGAGGCCACTGCGCTGGCCTGGGCTGCAAGGTCGTATTCAATTGCAGTCTCCATCGCCGCCTGTGCGTGGAGAAAATCCAGAATGGCAAGAAGTATTGCGGGAGCAAGGCCAATCAGCAGGAACGCTCGAAGCAGCGTCTGGCGAATTGTCACGCGTCTTCGAAAGTCGCTAGACAGCAAGGTGGAAGCGCCCATGATTTGCCAAACTCATCTGAGAATTGTTCTCGGCTGCATCACGGCCGGCCTGATGTCGCTGGCAGGCGATGCCGCCCTGGCAACAGATGAAAGCAAGAATGAGACCAAGGAACCAACTCCGCCGTACGAACTTGGGAGCGGAATGCGGCTGGGGAACAGCGGCTTTTACTTGGGAGGCTATGGTTCGGCCGAGTATAGCGCCGCAAAAGGCGCCCAACCGGACGTTGCTCTGAGCAACGCCGATCTGTTTTTCTGGTGGGAAAACCAATCGGGACTTAAGTTCTTTTCGGAATTCGACGCCGAATACGAGGCGGCGACCCACCGCAATCCAAGCCTCGGCGAACGGCGCGCTCTATCGCTGCCGCGTCTGTACCTTGACGACACCTTCAGCGACTCGCTGACCGTGCGTCTGGGAAAGTTCCTTACCCCGATCGGCCGCTGGAATCTGATTCATGCCGACCCATTGGTGTGGACTACTTCGCGTCCATTGCCGACGAAGAATCCGTTTCCCGAAACCACGACCGGCGCGATGGCGCTGGGCAACTTCTCCGTGCTTGGACGGTCGATTGACTACAGCGTCTACGGGTCCGCCAACGGCGATTTTCACAGAGACCCGGACGAAAACACCTTTCACAAAGCCATCGGACTTCATTTCAATGCGTCGGTGAATGACACGACCCAGCTCGGATTTTCCTACGTCAGTTTTTCCCAGCGACCGGACATACAAGATCACCAGCAACTGCTGGGGCTTGATCTGCTCTGGGCCCATCACGGATTTGAAATCATGAGCGAGGCGGTCCGCCGCGCGTCCAGCGCAGGGTCGCGCGGCGACGAATCGGGCGCCTATCTGCAGGGCGTGGTGCCCGTGTACGGGCGACTCTACGGGGTCGTTCGGCTCGAGGGATATCACCGGCCGTTACCGCAGCAGACCATCCGGGATGGCGTTGTCGGCTTGACCTATCGCCAAAGCCGGGCCGTCTCGTACAAGATCGAAGTCGACCGCAGCCTGTACAGCACCGGCAACGATTCCTTCGGCTTCCTGTCCTCGGTGAGCGTGCTGTTTTGAAGAAAGACATGCGGCCCCCCCTTCGCTGGGCGTTGCTGGCGGGCATGCTGCTCTTCAATCACGTCGCTCTGCCACAGGGCCCGCCAACGCAGGGCATCGCCGTCATCATGGCGGACGGCTCAACCGAGCCGTCTCTGTCGATCACGAAATTGGCATTGATTTTCAAGCGCAAGAAGACCCTCTGGGAAGACGGACAACGAATTCAGCCGATCAATCTGCCGCCTGCGCATCCGCTCCGACGGGCATTTTCGCAGCAGGTACTTGCTCGCAGCCCCGAGGACCTTGACGACTACTGGCGTGACATGTATTTCCATGGCGTGCTGCCGCCCTTCGTGCTCGCCTCCGAAGAGGCGGTGATTCGTTTCGTCGCAAGCACGCCCGGGGCGATTGGATACGTTTCTCCGTGTGTGATGGATCGTCGCGTCACCGTGGTGCTGCGACTGTACGAAGGGCCGACCTGCACCCGTCTGGCTCAGTAGGCGTCGGCTTCCATCCCCGCCGTTTACTGCAAGATTTGTCAACGCACGCTGCAGATCTGCCATCTGTTGCAGTCAGTCCAAGCGAGTCGGCTACTCGCTCCCTTCGTCAAACTTAACTTCCAGTTCAACGGCTTACCGGCACAAATCGGGCCTTTTCGAGCCCCTGGCATCAGGTTTGCGTCATTGCCAATGGACGCGGCCCTGCCGGCCGCGCAAGTCAACCGTGGGGAGTGCTTTGATGAAAACACCGATTAACGTGCTGGCAGCCGCGCTGACCGTCGCGGCCTGCGCCCATGCGCCAGTCGATCCGGCCGCGCGCGCGGAATATGAAAAGGCCAATGATCCGGCCGAGCCGACCAACCGCACGATTTTCGCCGGCAATCAGTTCATCGACCGCCATCTTCTGAAGCCGGTGGCGAACGCGTACACGGACCATGTGCCCGAACGCGCACGTCGATGCGTCCACAATTTCGTCTCCAACCTTGGGGAGCCGGCTATCCTGATAAATGATGTGCTCCAAGGCAACATGGGGCGAGCCTGGATAACCACCCAGCGTTTCGTCGTCAACACCACGGTCGGCGGTGCAGGACTATTCGATCCTGCGGTTGACTGGGGTCTTCCGTATCACAAGGCGGATTTTGGCCAGACGTTTGGGGTCTGGGGGATCGGGCCGGGACCGAGTGTGCAACTTCCCCTGTTCTCCTTTTCCAACGTCCGCGACACGGCCGGGCGCATTATCGGCTTTGTCGCCGATCCGGTTGACTACCTCCCGACCGAAGTCACGGCGACCGAGGGAGGACTCGGCGTGGTCGACACGCGAGCCGAGTTGATGCCCACCACCGATTTGCTCGAGAAAAACTCGCTCGACTACTACGCGGCGCTGCGCAGCGTGATGGCACAACGTCGCGCCGCGCTGGTTGAGGAAGGCAAGTCCGGTGGCAAAGATACCGATCCAACTTCGGTGGCGCCGGCCGCTCCAACCGCCAGCGCTGCACGGTGAACCGAACATGCCACAGCTTGCTTCCGCGGCGGGCGCGGCCCGCCCCGCCTTTCGAACGACGAATCACTCAAGTACAGTTCTGGAGGCTCGTCGCCATGCAAAAGCGCGAAGTCAACGTCACCAATCCGCTCGGCATTCATGCACGCCCATCGGTCAAGATCGTGCAGCTCGCTCATAAATTTCGCAGCCGGGTGTTGCTGACTTTCAATGGCCACACCGCCAACGCGCGGAACATCCTTGCCGTCATGCTGCTCGCCGCGGGCGCAGGCAGCACGATCACCGTGGAAACGATCGGCTCGGACGAAGGCGAAGCCATCGAAGCGCTCGTCGATTTGATCAGCAGTCGATTTGAGAAATTGCCTCTCACGTGAACCTGAAGAATACGACTCAACGATTTTCCGTCGACGATGCGCTGTTCGCGATGGCGTTGGCGGTTCCCGCGATTGTCGCCGCGGCCTGCTACCTCGAGTCAGAACGCCAAATGAGGGCTCTGGAACCAGGAGCGCAGACCGTCGTCTCCACGTCTTGGCGGCCACCAGCCCGTACGGCCTCTTGAGAGGACTGACCAGACATGACTCGGCTTTTGACGCTGTATGGACTTGCTCTGGTCTTTGCAAACGTGCTGGTGTCGCAGTTGGGCCTGCCGATACCTGCCGAGCCATTAATGATCGCGGCAGGCGCATTGGGGGCAGGTGGTGGAGGGGTTTCGGCGATGGCATCCTTTGCCCTTGCGGTAACTGCAGCCGTCATCGCAGACTCGATCTGGTACACGGCGGGCCGGGTCTATGGGGATCGTGCGCTGCAACTTCTAGGTAGAGTCCCCTTCATTCCGAGATTTGGCGTCCACCAGGCCAGCACCTCGCTCGATCGATGGGGGCCGTTGGCGCTGGCGCTGGCAAAGTTCATCCCCGGATTGTCGACCATCGCGCCAGCCCTGGCCGGAAGCGGAGGCATACCGTACTTTCGATTCCTGCTCTTCGATGCGCTGGGTGCGATCTTTTGGGCTGGCACCGTGATCGTGCTCGGAATGTTGTTTTTCGCGCAAGCCGACAAAGTCGAGTTCCTGCGGCTGTACTCCTGATCGTTCGATTGCGGATGATCGCCCTTCGCGTAGCAGCGGGTCGTATGCATCGGCTACGAGGGCCGCGCGTCCAGGCCCCGCGCAAGCGCCTCACGCAGCTCGCGCAACTTCGGCGGCTTGCTTAAGACACGATCAACATGCGGCGGAATGTCGCCATCGGCAACCAGACGCTGCCCCCAACCGGTCAGCAACAAGACGGTCGTCCCGGGGGCAGCGGCCTTCACGGCACTGGAGACTGTGCGCCCATCGACGTAGGGCATGCCGAGATCCGTAATCACGACGGCGAACGGATTCCCTTGTGCTCGTGCCGCAAGGAAAGCATCGATGCCCGCCTGGCCACCATCCATCGTCGTGACGCCGTGCCCCTCGGCCTCCAAGGTATCGCGCAGCGACTTGAGCACCAGCGGATCGTCATCCACAACCAGGATACGCAGCGGCGACACCGCGCTGGCCGTAGCCAACGTCGTCGTACCGACCACGGGCGTAGCCGGTATCGCGAAACTGAGGCGGATGGCGGTGCCCTTACCGACTTCGCTTTCGATTTCAATATCGGCGCCGTGACGTTGCATCGTGCCATATACCATCGCGAGTCCGAGCCCGGTGCCGCGTTCGCCTTTGGTGGTGAAGAACGGCTCCAGACATCTGCGTCGTGTGTCCTCGTCCATTCCGATCCCGGAATCGATCACCTCGACCTGAACGAATTTGCGAACCGCAGACTCGAACGATTGCAGTCCCTTCTCCTGCGTGACTCTCGTACGCACCGTCAGCGGCCCGCCGTTCGGCATGGCATCGACGGCATTGAAGATCAGGTTGGTGAGCGCTTCCCGGATTTCATTGTCGGCACCCATGATCGCCGGCAGGTCCGCCGTCAGCTCGGTCTGCATCTCGATGGCAATGCCGCGCTGTTGTGCCATGTCGCTCCAGTGCGCGCGCGTCAGGTCCACGACCTGCTGCACCATCAGATTCATATCCACCGGAAGCAGCATCGACTGCGGTTCGCGTTGACGATAGAACTCACGCATGCGCGCAACGGTTCGCCCTACGTCGTCGATTGCACGCTGGATGGTTTCGAGATAACTGCGGGTGCGCGGACTAAGGCCAGGCTCCCGTTCCAGGAGCGATTCGGTGTAGAGCGCCACCGGAGAAATTGCATTGTTGAGGTCGTGCGCGATACCGCTCGCCATCTGGCCCAGCGCCAGCAGACGCTCCTGCTGCATGACGGCCTTCTGCGTCTGGCGCAGGTCCTCGTACGCCTGTTGCAGAGCACCGTACAGTTGGGCCTGATGGGCTGCCAGCGCAACGTGCTCACTGGATTGGCGCAGAAATTCACATTCGCCACTGGTGAAGCTGCGCGCTTGCTGGCGTGCAGCGATGAGAACCCCGAACACCCTGCTTTCGACCAGCAGGGGAGCCGCGACCATCGAGCTCAAACCCCCTCTCACCAACCGTTGCGGAAACGGGAACGGGACTTGACCGATATCCGGCTCGTAAACCAGCTGGCCGCCCACGCAACGCGCCAATCCGTTTTCATCGATCTCGACCCGAGCCTGCTCAATCAATGCAAGGTCCATCGCGAGCGCTTCGCTGTGCAAGCCGACGCTCGTCACGATCAGGCATTGCTCGGCCGCGTCACGCAGGCAGATGCAACAGAAATCCACCGGCAAATGCTCCTCGAGCGTTCGGATAACGACCTGAAAGATGCTCCGGATGTCCTGACGCTCGCCAATAGCCCGGGTAATTTGCTGAAGCAGGCTCAGTCGCGCCAGTTGAGCCTGTAGCTTGGCTTCCGCGAGCCTGCGGTCCGTGGTGTCGCGCGCAATCTTGGATGCGCCGACGATCCGGCCCTGGCTGTCCCGGATCGGGGAGATGGTGACGGACACATCGACTCTGCGCCCATCTTTTTTAATCCGTACCGTCTCGAAATGATCGGTCATCTCGCCACGTGCAATTCGAGCCAGGATAGTGGGTTCCTCGGTCGAGCGCTCCGGCGGGATCAGCATCGCCATCGGTCTGCCCAGGGCCTCTTGCGCGGAATAGCCGAAAAGCCGTTCAGCGCCCGGGTTCCAACTGGTGATGATGCCGTCCAGATTCTTACTCGCAATCGCATCGTCGGAGTATTCGATGATGGATGCCAGCCGCGCAAGCTGTGCGGTGCGCTGCTGGACGCGCACTTCGAGCTCATCTTTGGCCTCGCGTAGTGCCCGCTCGGCGCGCGTTCGGCCCGCAAAGTCCCGGCGGATCGCAACCAGCGCGAATCCGACAAGCCCGCAACCGAGGAAACCACCGCCGACAATGACCGCTTGAGCCATCGCGGCGCTGCGGTCGGCACGCTGCTGGCGCTCCTTGAGCAAGGACATCTCAACGGCGCTCAACTGATTGATGAGCTCGCGAATCCGATCGTGAAACCGCTTGCCTTTGCCCGTTAGAATCCGGCTTTGGGCCGCCGCAAAGCCCTGGATTCTTCGCAGTTCGATGACCGAGCGCAATTCCGCAAGTCGATCGGTAACGAGCAGCACCACAGAGTCGATCCGCTGCTGTTGAGGGCCGTTGTCCGCCACCAGCTCGTGCAGGCGCCTCTCCTGGACTTCGACGATCTGCCCGGACTGCCGGTACGGCTCCAGATAGCTCTCATCGCCGGTGATCACATACCCGCGCTCGGCGCTCTCGGAGTCGGTTATGGCTCCCAGCAGCAATTGGAGGCGACCGAGAACCTCGTGCGTGTGTTCAACCCGCGCCGCATTCTCGTTCAGGCCTATGAGACTGAAATAGGAGATCACTGCAACGACGCCCAAACACGCGAGCGCAATCACAAAGCCGATGCCCACTTTCCGCTCTGTGGATGCCAGCCCTCGACCGGCGGGCTCGGCGGTCACATCGGCATCCCTGCGGTCGTGCGTCGACGGTCGCGCAGCTTGGCGTACTTCCGGTTCAAGTCATTCCGGCAACGCGAAGTAAAACGTTGCCCCTTTACCCACTTCCGCTTCGGCCCAGATACGCCCACCGTGCCTGCGGATCACACGATGCACGATGGACAGGCCCACGCCGGCACCCTCGAACTCGCGGGCACTGTGCAGTCGACGGAATGGGTCAAAGAGCCTATGGGAGTGGCGCATGTCGAATCCCGCGCCGTTGTCACGGATGAAATAGATGTTTTCGCCAGTTGCCAGGTCACAGCCAACTTCCACCAGTGCTTCTTCCTTTTTGCCCGTGAACTTGAAAGCATTGGACAGCAGATTGACGAATACCTGCCGGAGCAACGCCGGATCGCCAACGCAGTCTGGCAGTTCTGTCACCCGAACGTCAATCCGCCGTTTGACGTCTTGCTTGCGCAGTTCGACCACCACTTCTTGAACGAGGGCTGAAACGCTAACTGCCTCCTTGGATAGCGGCTGCTTACCCAGGCGCGCGAATCCAAGTAAATCGTCGATCAGTCTTGCCATCTGCCGGGTGCTGTCGCGCGCAGCCCTGAATAAGCGCCTGCCTGACTCGTCGAGCTTTTCGCCCAGCTCTTCCTCGATGATCTGGCAACAACCGTCTATCGACCTCAAGGGCGCCCGAAGATCATGAGAAACGGAGAAAGAGAAAGCCTCGAGGTCCTTGTTGGCCGCTTCCAGTTCCGCGGCGTGCTCGCGCAAGCGCTGCGCCAGCTGTGCGTTTTCCAGGCGCAATCGCTTCATGGCCAACGCGCGGGAAAGCACCGGCAGGATCACGCGCAGCTTGAAGGGCTTAAGGATGTAATCGAGCGCTCCCGTTTTCATCGCGTCCACGGCCGTGGCGATGGTGCCCTCGCCCGTCATGATGATGCCGACGAGCTCGGGATCCGTTTCGAGCGCCGCCCGAAGCAGGGCAATGCCGTCCATCCCCGGCATCATCAGGTCGGCAAGGAGCAGGTCGAACTTGGTGCTCTGCAAGGCGGTCAGTGCGGCGCTGCCCGAGGAGAAGCCGGTGGCTTCATAGCCCTCGTCGCGCAGCGTGTCGCACAGCGCCTTCAACAGCGCCGCTTCATCGTCCACGATGAGCAATCGGGCTGGCACGGTCATCGACTGGTCTTCGTCCGGAACAGTCTCTGGTACCGCGCACTCGGTGCGCTCGTCCGGAAGTTGCGGTGCCTGGCGTCGTGGTGCTTCATGTGAAAGCCGGGTGATGACGGCCGCCAGCGTGCATAATGCGATCGGTCGGTGACTGCGTCAGCAGTCTGCGACGACCGGACCTGGCCGCGCCGGGCGGGAATCGGCAGTGGCTGGGCGGGTAGTGTTCTGGCGGAGACGGACTCCTGTCAAGGCCCTGGCGATGCGGGGTTTGCACCCATTTCCAGCGTTCATTCCGGTAACTATTCCCCCACGAGGTTCCGGGAGCGGCCGGCTTTGGGGTCTTTCACCGATGCCATCGTCCAATGGATTTGTCTGGTCTGATCCTGCAGCAGCATTGAATTCGATTGGAGGGCCCCAAATGTCAGAAGGAGTCAACTTTGGTCGACGCCGCCTGCTGGGCACCTCGGCCATGACCGTTGCCACTTCCCAGCTCGCAATGACCTCCGTTGCGCGCGCGCAGACCGGCAGTACAAAGTCGGTGGGTCTGCACGCGATCCAGCCGGGGACGAATACCTCGTTCGCCACCCTGAAACAGATCGATGCGGGCGTGCTGAATGTCGCGTACGCCGAAGCCGGCCCAGTCGATGGTCGTGCGGTCCTTCTCCTTCATGGCTGGCCCTATGACATTCACAGCTACGTCGATGTGGCCCCTTTGTTGGCGGCGGCGGGCTACAGGGTGCTCGTCCCGTATATACGCGGCTATGGCCCGACACGCTTCCTTTCAGGTGAGACGTTCCGGAACGGCCAGCCCTCGGCGCTCGCTGTCGACACCATCGCCTTCATGGATGCTCTCAAAATCGAGAAAGCCACCCTTGCCGGCTATGATTGGGGAGCGCGGACGGCCAACATCATGGCGGCGCTTTGGCCCGAGCGTTGCAAGGCCATGGTGTCCGTGAGTGGCTATCTGATCGGCAGCCAGGAGGCCGGCAAGTTGCCGTTGCCCCCCAAGGCCGAGCTCCAATGGTGGTACCAGTTTTACTTTGCCACCGAGCGCGGCCGGGCAGGCTACGACAAATACCGGCATGACTTTGCGAAGCTCATTTGGCAGATTGCTTCGCCGAAGTGGAACTTCGATGATGCGACATTCGATCGCAGTGCAGCGTCTTTCAACAATCCGGATCACGTAAGCATCGCGATCCACAATTATCGCTGGCGACTCGCACTGGCTGAAGGCGAACCGAGATACGACGATCTTGAAAAGCGGCTTGCCGCGGCTCCGGTCATCCACGTGCCCACCATTACCCTCGAGGGTGACGCCAATGGCGCGCCGCATCCGGACGCCAGTTCCTATGCCAAGAAATTCTCTGGAAAGTATTCACACCGGGTTATCGAGGGCGGCATCGGGCACAACCTGCCACAGGAAGCCCCGCAGGCCTTTGCCCAGGCTGTGATCGACGTCGACGGCTATTGATGTCGGGCTTGGTCAACAGACCCGACACGACCAGCGTCATGCTCAGATCTGCTACTTTTGCCTGGAACCTCGTGGCCCGGTCGATTCGCGCGTCGCCTGCTCGGCCACCGTGTAGATGGACTCCGGTGTCGCTTCCAGTCTTTCCTTCGGTATCGGTTGGTTGCTGGCGTCGGAAAGCCCGTAAGTGCCTTCCGCGATTTTTTCCAGCGCCCTCTGGATCTGGGCCAGTCGCTGCACGTTGCGAGCGACCAGATTGCCGTCAAGCTCCAGCGTCGCAAGCCTCTGTGCGTCATCTTCGTATTCCTCAGCCTGCCCGCTTGACTGAGAATTTACGTCTTTCTCCTCGGCCTCTTCGCCCTGCGTTGCGCCCACCAATTCGTCGCGCAGTTTCGTCAATCGCTGGCGTTGTCGCTCAATAAACGCTTTATCGAACCTCTCTGGCTTGCTGTTCATAGGTCCTCCAACTGGTTCGCTTGCCCATCGTCCGATGGGCAAGCGAACGGGGCGGCCACTAAGCGACGACATGCCCGTTGCATTTTTAATTATAAGACCGAAGGCGACGTTCGCTATTTGGCCATCGCCCTGCCGACATGTTCGGCGAAGGCCTTGACTTTCGCGGACTGCCGCCGCTCCCGCGGGCTCACGAGATGGATCGGCATGGGCAGCGGTTCCCAATCCGGCAACAGGCGTTGCACCTCGCCGCTTGCAAGCTCTTCGTCGAAGAGCCATTCCGGCGAATAACCGATTCCCATGCCGGCCAGCACCGAGGCGCGCATCACCTCGCTGCTGTTGGTTTGCAGGTTGCCTTCGACGCGCACGATGTGCGTCGTGCCTGCGGGCTCGGGCGCGCCTGGGCCCGCGCTAAAGGTCCAGGCATTGCGCATGGACAGCTCGGTGTAGACCAGGCAGTTGTGCTTCATGAGGTCTTCGGGAACCCTGGGAGGCTTGATCCCTTTCGCCAATGCGCGCAGATAGCGGCGGTGGGCCATCAGCAGCCGCCGGCTCGTGCCAATGCGCTTGGCGATCAGGCTGCTGTCCGACAACTCGCCGATGCGCACCGCCACGTCGATGCCTTGCTCCACGAGATCGACAAAGCCGTCGTCCAGCCGCAGATCGATCTTCACGCCGCGGTGCTCGGCCAGGAATGACTGGATCAGGGGCATGAGCTTCAAGCGTCCGAACCCCACCGACGCCGCGATGCGCAGCCAGCCCACCAATTGCTGCTCGCCGCGGCGCAGCGCTCCTTCGGCTTCGGCGATCTCGGCGACCAGCCTGCGAGCCTGCTCGAAGTAGCGTTCGCCTTCTTCGGTCAGCGCCAGCGAGCGCGTGGTGCGCGTCAGCAGCTTGGCACCGAGCTCGCGCTCCAGCGCCGCGACCTGCTTGCTCACGGCGCTCTGGGTGGCGTTCACCTCGTGGGCCACGGCCGAGAAGCTTCCAGCCTCCACCACCCGCACGAAGGTCTTCATGGCCTGCAGCCGGTCCATGGCGATGGGTCCTATATATTCTGATTTGGAATTAATGATAGGAGCATTTACCGCCTATATCAATCATCCGGAATCAATCACACTGAGAGCGTTGCAATCAACCAGGAGCACTTTCATGAATCAGCCCGTCGTACTGATTACCGGGGCGCTCACCGGCATCGGCCGGGCCACGGCCGTGGCATTCGCCCGCGAAGGGGCACGCGTAGCCATCAGCGGCCGGCGTGAGGTGGCAGGTCTTGCGCTGGCCGCCGAGTTGCGCACGCTGGGCGCGCAGGCCGAATTCATCCGCGCGGATGTGCGCTTCGAGGCAGACGTGCGCAGCCTCGTCGAGCTGACCGTCAAGCGCTTCGGCCGCATCGACGTGGCGGTTAACAACGCGGGCACCGAAGGACAGGTCGGCCCCATCGTCGAGCAATCCGTCGAGAACTACGAGGCCACCTTCGGGACGAACGTGCTGGGCACGCTGCTGGCGGTGAAGCACGAGATGCGGGCGATGCTGTCGCAAGGCGGCGGCTCGATCGTCAACGTCTCGTCGATGGCGGGCCAGGTCGGCATCGCGGGAGCCTCGGTTTATGCGGCCAGCAAGCACGCGGTCGAAGGCCTCACCAAGAGCGCGGCACTCGAAGGTGCCGCCGCTGGTGTGCGCGTGAACGCCGTCGCACCGGGACCCATTGCCACCGAGATGCTCGACCGCTTCGTCGGCGGCAGCGAAGAGACCAAGTCCGGCTTTCTTTCCACGATTCCGGCCAAGCGGGCCGGCTCCCCGGAGGAGATCGCTCAAACCATCGTGTTCCTCGCCAGCGACAAGGCGCGATACCTCACCGGACAGTCCATCGCAGTCGACGGCGGCTACACGGCGCAGTAACGCGCCGACTTTCCCATCGCTAGCAACCCCGGCTTAGCCTCCCGAATTCGGCGACGCTGCGAGAGCGGCGCCGCTGGAGGTCAGAATCACCGAGGCGGCTGCGGGCGCCGGGTCGCGGAGTCTTGGCACGGTACGATTCAGCAAAGAGGCAAGCGAGCCTAAGCATCAGCCACCCGGCCGCGGATCGGAGCAGGCGAATGAAAAACCATTTCAAGGAACTACTGGTATCCGGCAAAACCGCCATCGGCACGATCGTTCAACTGCCAAGTCCGCCTGTGGTTCAAATCCTGGCACACGCCGGATTCGATTGGCTGCTGCTCGACACGGAACACGGCCCGATCGACGCGGAGAAGCTCCAGGCAATGATTCAAGCCACGAGTGAAACGAGGGTCACACCCATCGTGCGTCTTGCCTGTAACCTCGACTGGCTGGCGAAGCGTGCGCTCGACGCTGGCGCACTGGGCGTCATGATGCCCGGCGTGAACTCCGCAGAGGAAGCGCTGGCCGCGGTTCGCGCAGTGCGCTATCCGCCGGCAGGCAACCGCGGCTTCGGCCCGACCTTCGCAGGTCTGCGGTGGGGTCTGACCAGCGCCGAATACGCGCAGCAGGCCAACGAAGCGGTGATGGCGATTGTGCAGATTGAACATGTCGACGCCGTCGCGCGAATCGACCAGATTCTTGCCGTCCCGGGCATCGACCTGGCGCTGATCGGCCCCTACGACTTGTCGGGATCGATGGGCCTGCTCGGACAGGTGGAGCATTCAGAAGTTCAGGCCGCGATCGATCAAGTGCTGAAAGCGGCAAATAGAGCCAAAGTTCCTGCCGGAATCTTCGGCGTCGCTGCCGACGAGATCAACCGATACATCCTTCAGGGCTTTCAGGCGATTCTCGTCGGCGTCGATGTCGCGTTCCTCGCCGCCGGCGTCAAGAGCATGCTGGGTCAGATCAAGCGTTGACCCATTGTGTGGCGCGCCCTGCAGTCATGCTTGCTTCCGTTCGTGTCCAAGCTCTGGAGAATCAACCACAGGTTGGGGCCGCCGCAAAGTCCACGCTCCCGCCAACAGCAGTGCCGCAGCGAACACGCTCGGGCCGGCGATTCCCATCGCCCGATGCGACGCCGCCATACCGATGATGATCGGGCCCGCGAGCTGACCCAATGCAAACGCTGTCGTCATTGCGGCCATCAACCTCGGCGCACCAGCACCGGCGAGCCGCTGCGCCTCCTGCATGCCGGCCATGGTGATCACCATGAACGTGCCCCCGACACACATGGCGGACAGGAGCAACGATCCGACGCTGGGCAAAAGCACCGGGGCCAGCACGCCGGCGGCCATGACGACCAGACCCGCAGCCCACAAATTGCGTGCGGTCACGCGCCGAAGACACAGCGCAGCGATTGCCGTGGATGCCGCCGCGGTGGCACCGAATAGAGGCCAGATCCAGCCGAAGACGGAAGGGTCAGCGACCAGAGCGCGAGCCATCGCCGGCAGAAACGTGGCCGGGATGATGTAGCCGAAGCCAAAGGTCCCATACCAGAAGATCAATTGCCAATTGCGCGCGCTTAGCCGGGCCGCCCGCGGCCTGTTCGAAGTCGGAATCGAACCACCGGCTTGCATGGGTGCCCAGACAATTGCGGCCACCGCGGCGCTGAGAGTTCCGAGCAGCAGCCAAGCGCTCCCGGCTCCATAGTCTCCGACCCCGGCAACCAGTCCGACCAGGCCGGCAGCGCCTATGCCAAGACCGACGCCGGCGAAGACCCAGCCCGACCATGCGGATCGCCCAAGTTCGGCCAGGGTGTGCAAGGCCCAGGCTGACACGCCCACCAGCACGTAGGCGCTGGCCACTCCAGCCGCGAATCGCAGGGCGATCCATGCACCATAAGCGCTCGTCGCGCCCATGGCCAGCGTGAAAATCGCGACCGCAAGCAGGCTTATCCGCACGGCGTTTCGTGGAGCAGGCGGCGCGGCGCTGCAGGCGAGAGCACCGATCAAATACCCGGCGTAGTTGCTGCCGGCCAGCCACGCAGCCTGGCTCAGGCTCAGCCCGGACTCGGCCTGCATCAGTGGCAGCACAGGCGTGAAGCCGAAGCGGCCGACACCCATGGCCGACGCCAGCGCGGCAAGTCCGATGAGGCTGACGGTCAGCGCCGAATGTCGGTAGCGATTGGTTTGCATCGCCAAATTCTAAATCGCGCCGATATCCTGAGCCGTCCAAACCACCAGAAGTCGGCGCATCGAGCTATTGCGCGATGGTATCGTCGACACTCAGGTGTCGGTCTCGGGATAACCCTCTGATACCAAGGGCAACACCATCGTCGAATTGACCCGACGCTATGCGTCAGGTGTCATTTCCCTCCGCGGGGCTTTCTTCCAAACAAGGATCCGCCCATGACGCTCGAGAAACTGCATCGCGCGGCGCGAAGTACCTCCGGTATGAGCGGCAAGCCTGAGCTCGCCGGGCAGACCGTCGTCGTGATCGGCGGCAGCTCGGGCATCGGGCTCGAGACGGCCCGGCGCGCCCGCGCCGAGGGAGCCGACGTGATCCTCACGGCGCGCGACCCGGATCGCCTGCGCCACGTCGGCCTCGAACTCGGGGCCAGTATCGCCGCCTTCGACGCGACCGACTTCGAGCTGCTCGGGAGGTTCTTCGACCAGTTGCCGGCGCCGATCGACCACGTGCTGGTCACGGGCCCCGGTCCCTACTACGCGCCGCTGGCGCAGTTCGACGTCGAAGCGGCACGCCGCGACGTCGACGCCCATCTGTTGCTGAAGCTGCAGGTCGCTCGGCACGCCGTGAGCAAGGTGCGCCCTGGAGGGACCCTGCTCTTCATCGGCGGCACCGGCGGCCGCCGCACGGCGGTGGGACTAGCGTTCATCTCGGCACTCACGGCCGCGCTTCCCGCCGTCACGAAGAACCTCGCGCTCGAGCTGGCGCCCATCCGCGTGAACCTGATCGCGGCCGGATTCGTCGACACGCCACTGTCGGCGGCGATCCTCGGCGACCAGCTGGATAAGCGCCGCGAGCAGCTCCGCACGACGCTGCCGATCCGACGCGTCGTCGTCCCGGCCGACATCGCCGCGCTGGCCGTCCACCTGATGACGAACACGGCGGTCACCGGCGCGACCTTCGACATCGACGGCGGCCAGCAGCTCGTCGAGGGGTGAGCCCATCGCACGTGCGCATGGACTCGACTTCGCCTATTGCAGGAGGATCTGTCCGTCGAAACTGGTTTTCAAGTTCAGCGCGGTCACTTCCAGGGTCATCGTGATATTCAACGCTTCGTTGCCGGCGATGGAGCCACTCGCGATCGCCTGGGACACAGCATGTTCCAGCTCGCGCTGACTGTTGACACCGACCAGCTTCAGGAACTTTCGGATGCTGAGGTTAAGCGTCTCTTCGTTCATTGCGGTCTCCGAACGCCAGGATACGGGCGAGTCTTTCGATGCTACCGGGCCGAGGCAGCAACCGCCGATCAGTGGAGCTCGAGCAGCGGAAGCAGCCCCGCCTGCGTCAGGATAGCCTGCCCGTCTTCGGACAGCAGCAGCAGCGCGACGCGCAACGCGGCCGGCCTGGCGGACAGCACGGCCATGCCGTACACCGGCCCGGGCTCGAGGTCGGGCGGGAACGGCAGCGCCGTCAGATCGGCGACCTCCTTTTGCAGGTCGGCAGCGGCGCTGCAATAGATCACCATCAGGTCGATCCGGCCGTCACGGAACAAAGACGCCACCCCGCTCAGTCCCGTCACCGGCGGCAACGCCTTGGCCGCCTCCAGCGCGCGCAGGGCCTTGTCACGCAGGATGCGGCCGGCGCCGGGACGCTCGGCGTCGATGCGATCGAAGATTGCCATTGCATAGTCGCCGGCGGGATCGGCGACTGGGGTCGACGTTCTCAAGCGCAGATCGCTGGCCAGCATCCGATCGATCAGGTTCTCGGGGGTGACACCGGTCGACTTGCGCGCGACCAGGCACATCCGATTGCGGGCGAACGCCACCACCGGCACCACGGTGCGCCCGGCCTGCGCGAGCTTGCGCGGCGAACCCATATCAGCCGACAGGAAAAGATCCGGATGCTCGCCGCTCTCGATGCGCTCGCGCAGCAGGCCGGAGCCGCCGAACGTGGGCTTGATCTCGATATCCGGAGCGACGCGCTTCACCAGCGCCTCGACCGCCGTCCGCAGGCTGCCGGCCGAAAAGATCTCGACCGTCTCGGCAGCTCCGGCGGCACCGGCGGGCGTGACCGTGCCAGCAGCGACGAGCGCCAGCAACATCGCGAACGCGGGAAGGCGGGCGCTCATCTCAGAGATCCAACTCGATGCTCGCCTGAAACGTCCGCGGCGTCCCGCTGTAGGCGGTGTTGGCACCTGGACTGCCGACGATGTTGCCATCCGCAATCGCCGAGTAGTAGCGGGTGTCCGAAACGTTAATCACCTGCAATCGCACCGTCGCGTGGTGGGACAGCAGCCCAGTCGTGTAGCGGGCCCCCAGATCGAACGTCGCATACGATGGCGCGAACGAATTGTTGACGTTGGTCGCTGCCCGCTCGCTCTCGGCGTGCACCGCCAGCGTTCCAGCGAGGCCTTGTGCGAAGAACGGGTGATAGTCCACCACGAAGTCGACCTTGTGGTGCGGCACCCCCACGACCAGCTTGCCGTTGGTCGCGGCCGCGCCGGTTCCAACCAGCCTCGCATCGACGTAGGTCCAGCCGCCCATCAGGCTGAGTTCGTCGGTCGCGTCGCCCTGAACGAACAGCTCGCCGCCCCAGTTGCGCTGGGTGCCCACCACCTGAAACACGTTCGTGATCGCATTGGTGCTGGCAAGCGGCCGCGTCATGCGGAATCCGTCCAGCGTGACGAGCAGACCGGGACGCACCACGTATTTGGCGCCGATTTCGTACTGATGGTCGTGGTACGGCCTGAGGATCTGGTTGACGTTAGCCGTGCCGGCCGGTGCCTGCTCGCCCTGCTCGACCGCTTCGGAGACGCTGGCGTAGGTCAGAAGCTCGGCCACCGGTTTGTAGCCAAAGTTCACGGTCGGGCTCAACTGGCCGCTGCGCGAATCGCTGCTGGTGACCGCGCCCTTGGTCGACCAGCTGGTCGAAGCAAGGTACGAGGAGCTCAGGACCGCCTGCAGCATGGTGCGTTCGTTGAAGTGGACCGTGTCGCCGACGATGATCGACTGCACCAGCAGCTGGCCCGACTCGTACTTGCCGCCGTTCGCGGGCGTCGGCTTGATCGGAAAGGTGAGCGGATCGGACAGGTTGTCGACCTGACCCGGCGCAGGTCCCAGCTTGACGGCAATCGAATTACGATAGGAAAACTGACCGTTGCTGAAGCCGTTGGTGCCGATCGCTACGTCGTTGCGTGTTCCGAACCAGTCGAAGCGGCCATTCAGGTGGGCCGCGTTGCTGTAAATATTGAAGTACGGCACCGCGTTGAAGTTCTTCGTGACCGTGAAATCCCCCTTGTTATCGATCAGGGTATTGGTGATGCCGAGCAGGTTGCGGAACGCACCCTCGTAAAGACCGCCGACCTCGAACGTCCAATTCTCGTTGAAGCGGTGCCGGATCTTGACCAGCGCCATATGCGTGGCAAGGTCCGCGCCCGCGTCCGGCTGGCCGTAACCGACCCGGGTCGGGTCGATCGCCGGCGGCAGTATGGTCGAGCCGCTGGGCGGATTCAGCTTGCCGCCGAAGTACACGATCGAGCCCGGCAGTCCGCGCGTGTCGGTCCGGTAGTAGCTGTAGTCCGCTTCGACCACGGTCCCGCTGCCGAGGTGAAGGTCGACCCCTGCGCTGAGCAGCGAACGGTTCAGCTCGCTGCCGGATACGTAATCTTCGCCCTCGCCGTGCAGCGCGTTCACACGCAACCCGACCCGGCCGTCCGGCCCCATGCGCCGGCCGGCATCGACCTGCTCGGTCAGGATCCCTTTCCAGTCGTAGCTCTGGATGAAGCGGTAAAGCGGCGCGTCCGTCGGCCGCTTAAGGATGTAGTTGAACACGCCGGCCGGGGTCTGCGGACCGTATAGCGCTCCGGCGAGGCCGTTCAGGACTTCTATGCCGGAAAGATATTCCGCGGGCATCGCGGTGGTTCCGATCACGTTCAGCCCGTCGATGCGGGTGTTCTGCACCACGCTGCCCTGGAAGCCCCGCGACTGGGGGCGGGAGACTTCAAAGCCCTGCTGGTTGCGGATTTCGACCGACGGCAGATAGCGCAGGATATCGTTCACGGAGCGGGCTTGCTGGTTCACGATCAGGTCCTCGGGAACGACCGTGACCGATTGCGGCGCATCCTTGATCGGCAGGTCTCCCAGCGGGCCGAGGTCGGCGTTTCCCGGCTTGTAATCGGCTCCTGTTGCGTAACCCCGATCCGAGGTCCCTGTGATGGTCACCGATTCGAACTGACTGCCCTCGCGAGCCTGCTGCGCGTGCACCGGCGCTGTCGTCAGCAGCAGCATCAGGGAAAGGCCGGAACGAAAAGCGGCGGCGACCAGGACGTTCGCGACTGTCCGTTCTGTTTCCATTCCCCCTCGGCGCGTGGAGTTCTTATTCGCGGGTTCGAGCCCGCACTGCGCCGAACTGTAAGCCCTGCGTTGATGGAAAGCGATATTACCGGTTCACCATATCGCTCGAGCCCATCGGTTGCATTGACCGAACTGACGACAAAGCTGTTCAAGAATCGTGTTTTGCCGTTCGATGAACGGGCGCAGATCGCCTGTGCGCCACGGGTCCAGCAATGAGCATGAGCGTCATGCGCGGCCTTGTGGCGCTGCGAGCCGCACCAGGCGACGGCCCATCGACGCGACCGCGACCCTGAGCGCAGCCGGCGAGCGGACCCGGAAATCGAAAGGCAGTCCGGCCAGTTGCAGCGCGAACCAGTCCAGGTCGTCGGCTTGGCTGCGCAACAGAACGCCGTCGCCAGTCCATTCGAGAACGCCGAATCCAGAAACCATTTCCCGCTGCGCGGCGGCCAGATCCGTCGCGAGGACGACCTCGATCCGGTGGGCGCGGGGCAACGTGGCGATCGACTCTTTCAGGTAAGCGAGCGCATCGAAGCTCGCCGGTCGATCGAAGCGCGCTTCCAGAGCGGCCGCGGCGCCGACCCGATCGAGGCGGAACGAACGCAATCCCTTTCGAAGATGGCACATCCCGACCGCGTACCACCGGCCCGCGCGGCAGACAAGGCCATACGGGTCGAAATCGCGCTGCGTATTTTCGCCCTGCGGCGTCCGATACTGCAGATGGATCCTCCTGCGCTCCTGGGCCGCGGTGGTCATGAGTCCGAGCACATTCTCGTCGATGGGTGCGATGGGCCGGGTGAGCTCCAGGGCGACGGACTGGTCGACGGCGTTCAGCCTTGCCCTGAGCCGCTCGGGCATGACCCGCGCCAGCTTGGCCTTGGTGCTGGCGACCGCGGGCATCGCGCGGCCGAGCCCGAGGCTGCGCGCTGCGAGCAGGCCCATGGCCAATGCCACCGCTTCGTCGTCCGTGAACATCAGTGGCGGAAGCTTGAAGCCTGGAATCACCTGGTAGCCGCCGAACCGCCCCTGCGACGTCATGATGGGAATTCCGAGCTCCTCGAGCGTGGCGATGTAGCGGCGCAGTGTCCGCCGGTCGACCTCCAGCGCCCGCGCGAGTTGCGCTCCGCTGGCAGAGCCGCGCGCCTGCAGCAGCTCAAGCAGTGCGAGAACGCGGACTGTTGGCCGGGACATTTTTGAAGTCTCCGCCTTTTATAGGACAGGAACTGTCCTATATCGAGATTACTCTTCGTGCGTAGTCCCTGCCACGTCGAAACAGGAGAAGGAAGATGGATCAGCCCTACAACCGGATCTCGGAGAACGTGCTGTTCACCTTGCTGCTGACTGCACTCGTCGGTTGGCTGACGGCGCCAGCGGCCTCGGATCTGCTGTCGGCTTCGCCCGACGAGGCACACCATGCCGCGGTCGCGGGAGTCCACCGTTCATGACCGCGTTGACGACTCCATCTCGCGACGCGAAAAGAGCGATGCTGCGCGCGCCGCCAGGAGCCTGCGCGCGAAACTGCGCGTTTCGAATCTTGTGTGATGCCGCGAGCGAACCTGGGGCCACGACGCCGGTGGCCGTGGATCTGCCCTCGGGCTCGGCGGCCGCGGCGTGTGTCGCAGCAGTCGCGCAAGTCCAGCGTTCGTGACTGCGAGCCCCGTGCAGATCTTGCAGGTGCGTCAGCGCGCGGCCGTATTGGACGGGCGGGCGGTACGGTGGCTCAGGCCCCAGGTGTAGGCCGCGACCGCCGACACCTGGTCGGGGGTGAGCTGGGCGCCGCCCATGGGTGGCATGGGGGAGCGGTACTTCTTGGGTTGCGGCACACCGTTCGTGATGATTCTGCCGATCGCTGCATAGCTGCCATCGCCCCACAACCAGTCGGCGCCGGTGAGGTCGGGACCCAGCGGAGTGCCCTTCGCGTCCGCGCCGTGACACCCTGTGCAGCTCGCACCTCCGACCTGGCCGTGGAAGATGCGATCACCGAGCGCCATCACGTCCCTGGTCGCACCTGCCGGCACGGGCAGGCTCGCGGTCGCGTCGGCGGCACCGGCATCGGGATGCGTACCTTCCGGAGGCTTGGCGTCATTCGCGCTGATCTGGCCGGCGGGAGCCGATGCGCTCGGACAGGGCGTGACCTTCAGGGCGCCGGCGCTCGATCCGCCTCGATAGACGATGCGATAGATCCGTCCCCGAATATCATCGGAGACGAAAAGCGAGCCGTCGGGTCCGACCGCCACGCCGGATGGACGATGCAGGGCTTGACCGGGCGCCTTCACCGCCCCGGCAAATCCGTCGGCAAAGACCTCGCACCGACCCGAGGCGCGATCGCCTTCCAAGGCCTGGAACACAACGTTGTAGCCGCCCTGCGGGTAAGGCGCTCGGTCCCACGATCCGTGAAAGGCAATGAACACACCGTGACGGTAGTGGGCCGGGAATTGTTGCTGGTCGTACAGCGCCATCGCATTGGGTGCCCAATGTGCTGGAAACGCTGCGATCGGCCCATCCTTGGTGGCGCACGCACCCACCTGCTTGCCGCCGTCACCGCCATACTCGGGAGCGAGCACTAATTTGCGCTGCATGGCGTCGTAGTAGCACTCCGGCCAGCCATAGTCGCCCTGCTTCAGGAGCAACAGCTCCTCGGCGGGCAGGGTGGCCTCCTCTTCGGGCTCGTACAAATCCGGCCAGTTCGCGTGCAGCTGGTCGCGTCCGTGCTGCGTGACGAGAATGTGGTCGTCGGCATCGATCGCGAATCCCTCCGCATTGCGTATCCCGGTGGCGAAGCGTGCCGCCGGCGAGAATGCCTGGTTCGTCTTGTTGGCGTCATAGCGCCAGATGCCCCCGCGCGTCTCGAGCTCCGTGCACGGTTCGATACCCGGAGATTTCAGCATGCGGTTTTGCACCTGGCAGGCATTGGTCGCGGTGGCGACGTCGATGTACATGGAACCATCGCGATCGATCGCGAAGGGGTGCATGGGATGATCGCCACCCAACGGCAGTCCCGTCACGATCGGCACCGCGGGACCCTGCGGAACGATCGAGCCGGCGGGCATCGCATAACGCACGATCTCGTCGTTGATCTCGGCGAACAGTGCGCCCTGGTACAGGCCTATGCCGGTGCCGCCGGCGCCGCCGCTCTGCACCGTCTCACCGAAACGCTCGTTCACGTCGGCCTGTCCCGCGCCCGTGGTGTCTTGCAGCGCGACCAGGAACCCGCCCGCGTGCGGGGTGTCGTTGCCGTAGTAGCGGCCCGACCAGGTGTTGACGTATACGACCCCGTTCGGCGCGACGACGAGATGGCGAGCATGACCGACGCCGTCGGCGAAAATCGTTGCACAGAAACCGGGAGGCAGTGTCAGCCCGGTGTCATTCGACGGGCAGGCATCGGATGCGGATTGTGCGCCCGTGACTGAGCCTTGAGCGGACGACGCGGAAGAGCCTGCGCACCACAGGCCGATCAGGGCGATCACGGACCATAGACTTCTGTTCCGACGGGCAAACAGCATGGATCACAGCCTCCGAAGCGTGGAGACGCACAACCGGCGTGCGTCGAACGAGGAAGCAAGATCCACAGGAATACGCAGGCCGGGAATCGCTGACCGCACAGTGGCGCTTGCTCACACCGGCGTCAGTGTCGATACGAACGATTTCTCTGTGATTTCTAGACGCGAGCTACCGATTACAAAGGTAACGATGCCGCGAGGTCTGACGATGGTTCGGGCTATTTATTCAAATCCATAGTGGCGGTGGCAGGCCGCGCAAATCCCATCGAGCTGATCGCTGACCTCCGAGACGGATTTCAGGTCATGTGCCTCGGCGGCGCGACAGGCTTTGGTCGCCGCGTCCGCCAGTTTCTTGACGTAGCGGTTCCAGTCCTGATCCCGCACCCGCTGCGGAATCATCAGCGCGTTCGTAGCCTCTGCCAACGTTGCCGCGCCGCTCAGGACCTGTTCCCAGTCGTCGTCCGATTTGGGCGAGAGATCATGCTCACCCTTTTCGTCGATAACCAGTGCGTTGACTTTCCAGATGGTCGCTGCGGCCGGACTGAGGACATGCTCCATGAAGGTCTTCATGTCCACATGGGGTTGAAACGGCGGCATCGGAGCCGCCTGTTCGGAGATCGACGGCGATGCGGCCGCGCAGGTGATGACGACCGCGAGAACAGTACCTGGAAGACGGATACTCGCCATCCCTAGCGAACCGGCATCGTGAATCCAATCCAGCGCCCGCATGTGATCACCGAAACCCACAGCAGAATAGACAATCCCCCAGCCAACCGCGCCGGGATCGGCGGCGCCGTATCGTTCTCCCATCGCGGCAAATCCTTGGCGCTTATCCCATGAAAGATGGCCATGTTCAGACCGGCCATGCAGATGAGAAAAATCTTGGCGACGAAATAGCCGTTGCCCAGGTACTCGGTGGCGTTGGAAATGAAGAGCAGGCTGCCCGAAGCAACAGCAATGGCAAACGCACTCCAGGTGATGGGTAAAATTGCGCTGATGACACGGCTCACCGGCCGGTGAATCGAGGCGAGCCCGAGCAACCTCAGATCGACAACAAGAATGGAGCCAACTACCAGGCAAATCGAGAGCACGTGCACCGATTCAATCAGGGGAAACAGCAAATCGTTCTCGCGGATGGTGTCCGCGAGTGCGCTCTTCTCGAAGTACGAGACGAACTCCTGAAGCTGCTGCATCAGCCTGCCTGGGTGTAAGCAATCCAGCGTCCGGCGAATAGGATGCCGCACCAGACCAATATCGAGAGGGTGGCCGCGAACCGCCCGGCTATCTGCCGCCCTCGATCCTTTCCCCAAAAATTCGGCGACGAGGCTATCGATCGCTGCAGCCCCACGGTGAGCATGATGGCGCCAGCAAGCAGCGCCATCTTGAGATAGAAGGTCGAATTGAGCAGCGAACGTCGCGGCTCACCGACGATCAGCAGGCTTCCAGTGACCAGGAGGATCAGCAGCACCGGCCAGATGGTTGGCAGGAAGCGCCGCGCCACTTCTGGCAGCGGCTCGTCGCGCTGCAACAACCGCCAGATCCGAAGATCCACCAGGATCGCGGAGGAAAAAACGACAGCAACGCCAAGAATGTGAATGATCTGAAGGGATGGAATAATCCAGCTGGTCGTCTGGATCGAGTGGCTCAGCGGCGTCGCCGCCAGCCACTTGGTAAGCTCGCTGAGGGCAACGTCGATCATCAGATCATTGTTCAGCGGGCGTCAGGCTGTAGGTCAGCTCTTGACCGCTGGGTAGGATGACTTTGTGCAAGTATCCGCCGGGCCTGCCGTCGCGAAGCGGCGCATAGCGGAAAACCGCGTGATCTCCTGGCTGGAGCGAGCGCTTGGTCCAGCCCGAACGTGTCAAAACCCCCGGGCTCGAGACTTCAAACACCCACGTACTTGCGGGCTCGCCGCTCTTGACGTCTTTCGCGACGACGAAGCTGATGTGGGGGTTGGTCCAGTTGACGATCTTGACGGTGCCTTCCATGGTTTGGAGATGATCGCTATCGTAAGCTGCATTCGAATGGTGCGCGGCTGCAGCGCCGCCGAAACCCAAAACCAGGCTCGCAACAAGAAGAACCATTTTCGGCGGCATCTCGACCATTCTTATTTCACGGTGTGGACCGAGCCGTATGGACCCTGTGGGTTCGAAATGAATATGTCGTTGCCGAACCGATCTTTGCCGGCAATAAGGTCCTCCTGAACGCATTCGCCTTCAGTGATCTCATAATGGCGCTCGGGATAGCGGCGGAAAATTCGCGTCGTTTTCCAGGTTGCGTCGAGAACCTTCGGCGCCGTTATTTCAAGATCGTCGTAAAGAACGTTCGGCTTGGCCAGATGCAGCCGTTCGAGAATGTGCATGTTGCCGTTGTTGGGTATCCCGACCGCCTCGCTGATCGCGATATACGCCTGCGGCGCGATCGCGGTGGTGTCGATCACCAGCGTTTCGCCGTCCCAATGCCCGATCGAGTGACCGTGCAGTGTCAGGTCGGGGTCTTCGGGATGCGACCGTCCGTCCATGTAGATTCGTCGCATCCGGTTGCCGTCGACTTCGCCCAGCATCGTGATGCGGCCCGGGGTCGTCAGAAGTTCAAACGCATTGTGCGTGATCAGCATCCAACTCGGCATGCCGTGCGGCAGGCAATGGCTAAGAACGAGAAAAGGCCGGCCGGCTTTTTCCTCGCTGACCATGTGCTGAATCTGCGGCAGAATATTCTGCTTCCAGGGTGGGACATTGCCCGTTTCCTGACGGTTCTGATCTTTCACATCCGGAATCCACACGCCGCTGAGGTCAGGCGGCTCGGCCCAAGCCTGGGAAACGACGAACACCGCGACCGCCGCCGCGGCACAACAAGCCATCGCGAACTTCTTTACAGTTGTATTCACGCTGCCTGGTCTCTTCTCGACATAGGGCGCGGGACCCCAACGGCACGGATCGGCAGATTATAGGTTTGCGTAAAAATCGGAGCGGCACAAAATTAGAATCCATACCTTTGGCGGCCTCGGCCGGGTGCTTGGCTTCACGCAGCAGGTCACGCTGATCGGGGAGGGGCGCCGCGCCCTTCAACGCGTCGGCTGATGAAGTACATCATCACGAGCGTCACCAGCGTGGTTGCGACCAGCACGTATCCGACCACGTCGAAGTGCTCCAGAGCGCCCGTTGCGGTCTCGGACACGATCAGGCCCCCCAGGATCGCCGCCAGGCCGCCCGAAACCTGCTGAACCGAGCTGCTGATCGACATGTACGAGCCGCGGTCGGCCGCGTCGGGAATGGCCGAGACCAGCGCCGAGGCCGAGATCATCCGCGAGGACACCCCGACGAAGAGCAGGCTGTTAACCAGGATCACCAGGCCGAGCGGAGTCACGCCCAGGTGCGTGTAGATCAACACCATCGTGATGGTCACGACCGAGCCGAAGCAGAAGACGAGAAACTTGCCCACGGCGTCGCTGACCCGCCCAATCAGGGGACCGGCCACGATCGAGCACGCACCCGTGACCAGGTAGACGAGCGGCAGCCGGCCGAACTCGATGCCAAGGTTGTTCACCAGGAAGGCGCTCGAATACGGCATCAGGATGAATCCGCCGGTCGCCAGCAGCGCCGAGGTGGCGAACCCCTGCAAATACCGCCGCATGGACACCGTGTGCAGGAAGTGGTGCATCGGGCTGCGATCGGGATGCAGCTGCAGATGCGCGTCGATCGGCCGCAGGTAACGCATCGCTGCCACGCCGACGAGCGTGGCGACCGCAACGATCAGCAGGAACGGCGCGTTCCAGCCCCAGCGGTTAGACAGTGCCAGCGCCAGGGGAAGCCCCACCACGCTGCTGGCGGCGAACGCCGTCTGCAGGATTCCCATCACGCGCCCGCGAAGCTGATACGGAAACAGATCGGTCGTGATCGCGAACACCGTCGAGCCCAGGACGCCGGCGAACAAGCCCGTGATCATGCGCGCGCACAGGAGAAACTCGTACGTGCGCACCAGCCCGCACATCAGCGTACCGACCACGAACCCGCCATAGAAAACCAGCAGCAACCGCTTGCGGTCGAACCGGTCGACAAAGCCGGCCGCCAGCAGCCCCGATGCTCCGGCGCTGAACGCGTAGACCGATACCAGCAGACCGAATTGCGCGGGCGTGATGCTCAGCTGGGGCATCAGCATCGCGCCCAGCGGCGAAAGGACCATGAAATCCAGAATGATGGTGAACTGCAGGAAGGTCAGCAGACCGACCACCCACTTCTGATACGTCGAGAAGCTGGCGGCGAGCTGCCCGGCCTGGTCCGCAGTCTGCATGGGAATTCCTGCCCGCTGAAGGTGAAGCGAGCGGTGGACAGTATGCCCGCACGCAGCTGCCTCAGCGGTCAATACCGTCCCCCGATCGCGCGTTCTCCGTCGCGGCGGCGTCTGGCGGCGACTCAGTCCTCAGCTCACCGCTTTCTTCACGAGCGCGCCGATCCGTGCCTCTTCGGCGGCAGTGAGCTCCTTTAGCGCGAAGGCGGTCGGCCACATGTAGCCCTCGTCGAGCTTCGCCTTGTCGCTGAAGCCGAGCGTCGCGTACCTCGTCTTGAACTTCTGCGCGCCTTGGAAGAAGCACACGACATTGCCGTCCTTGGCATACGCGGGCATCCCGTACCAGGTCTTAGGCGAGAGGGCCGGAGCGTTGGCCTTGATGATCACATGGAGCCGCTCGCCCATGGCGCGATCCGGCTGCTCCAGCGCGGCGATCTTCGCGAGCACGGCGCTTTCCCCGTCCGCCTTGCCCGCGCGCCGGCTGCGGCGCGCGTCCGCCTTCAGCTCCAGGAGGCGCTCCCTCATCGCGACTCGTTCCTCGTCCGTGAATCCCTTGGACTTCTTTGCGGTCGCGGTGGCGCTCTTGGAAGACTTCTGCGTTCGCTTGTTCGCAGGTTTCATAGTGTTTTCATATCCAACCACGCGGAATGAGAAGGTCGATCTTGCACCTCGAAGCTGCCGGTCAGCATCGGCCGGACGGCTGAAGGTGCGCTCGGCGAGCGGCTTTCGTTTAAATTACTGGCACGAAACGAGGGAGCAATGCATGCCCAAGATCGACATCGCCGCCGTGCCCACACGGAAGGGTTCGGGCTATCCGCCGCCGTTCGATGCACCCTGTGCTGCACGTACGCGGCGGCGCTTGGGCCAGGCGGGCGGGCTTCGCGATTTCGGTGTCAATCTGATGACGTTGCCGCCCGGCGGCTGGTCCAGCCAGCGCCATTGGCACAGCCACGAGGACGAGTTCGTCTATCTGCTTGAAGGCGAAGTGACGCTCATCGAAGACGGCGGCGAGACGGTGTTGCACGCAGGCGATTGCGCTGCGTTTCCGAAAGGCACCGGCAACGGCCATCACCTGATCAACAAATCCTCAGCGATGGCCGTCTATCTGGAGGTGGGCTCGCGCGATCCGCACGACCTCACCACTTGCTCCGATATCGATATGATGAGTTCCAACGCCGACGGTCGGTTCGTGCACAAGGATGGCACGGCCTATCCCAAGTCATAGCGGAGCGCAGCATCCGCCCCACGAGTTCGTCGTCATGGACTTTCCGTCGGACGCGGACCTGACCGTGGTGTTGGTCGAGTGTCAGCCGGCCGAAACCAATGCTTGGCGCGTTCCGGCTTATCTCTTTCGCCTGCAAACGGACACCGGCGAGCAAGTTGGCCATATTCGATTACGAGTCGGCTGGAACGACGACATCATCAGGTATTCAGGTCAGGTCGGATACGCTGTCGAGCCCGCATTTCGTGGACGGCGCTATGCTGAGCGCGCCTGCCGGCTGATCCTGCCATTGGCGCGCCGACATGGACTGGACTCGCTCTGGATCACCTGTCAGCCGGACAACGTAGCGAGCCGCCGCACTCTGGACCGGCTGGGCGCCGAGTGCGTCGGGATCCTCGATGTGCCGGTCGGATATCCGCTGGACGCCGGGCTGGAGCGGAAGAAGATGTGCTTTCGATTGCCCACGTTTCCTCCCTGACGGGGGGCTTGACAAATGAGACGACCGGTCATATTATCCGCTTCATGGCCAAGCCAAACGTACGCGACAAGATCGTCCGAGCGGGACTCGATCAGTTTCATCGGGCGGGCTTTAACGGCAGCAGCGTCGAGGACATCACCGATCTGGCGGAGGTCCCCAAGGGGTCGTTTTACAACCACTTCAAGAGCAAGGAAGACCTTGCCGTCGAAGTCATCGATCGCTACATCGAACTGGGCCCGCACACACTGCTCAGCGACACCGGAACGCCGCCTTTGAAACGTCTGAAAGGCTATTTTTCGGCGCTGGGACAGCAGTTCGTGGATTCTGGGTATAAAAAGGGGTGCCTGCTCGCGAATTTCTCCAGCGAGCTTGCCGATCACAGCGGGCCGGTTCGGCGCCGCCTCGAAAGCGCCTTCGACGACTGGGTGAAACTGATTGCAGGCGCGATCAAGGAAGCCCAAAAGGTCGGTGAGGTGGATTCGAAGCTCAAGCCCGAGCAGCTCGCAGGCGTTCTTCTAAGTGCTTTTGAAGGTGCGTTGCTGCGGGGGCGCGTGTCAGGCGACTCGGCGCCGTTAAAAGAATTTATGGCGGTCGGTTTCGGACGCTTGATCGGGTAAGCAGGAGTCCTTACGGAACGGGCAATTCGGTGCTCGATTTTTTTAACCCTGAATTAAGACGACTGGTCATATTATCAAGGAGCTGACAATGAATACGACGCGCATTCTTGGTCTTTCTGCACTGGTCCTGGCGTTGGCGATTCCGACCGCACAGGCCGAAGATCGGGCGAAACCGGAGGCGGCTCGACCCGGTGAGCATCCGGCGGTGATCGTGGCGCGTAGAGGTGTCCAAGTTGATCCGACCTCGAACTTCTACCTGCACCCCGCTCGGCTGTCCTGGAGCCTGCAACGACCGATGTCGGAAGGCGAACATCCGGCGGTAATCGTGGCGCGTAGAGGTGTCCAAGTCGATCCGACCTCGAACTTCTACCTGCACCCGGCTCGGCTGTCGTGGAGCCTGCAGCGACCGATGCCTGAAGACGAGCCCCTGGAAATGCTCGTGGCGCACGGTGGGCAGAATGCAGCGAGCCATCCGTAGGTAAGTTGGTGCGGACGGGTGCTCTGGGCGCCCGGCAAACGATCGCACAGGCCCGCGAGCGGGCAGCCCGCCAAGCCAGATGGATGGCGCGGCTGGGGTACCGGTACGATGTCGAGAACGTGATCGACTTGGCGCGTTGCCTGTTGCCGACCCCACCGGTGCCGCGGCGCTGGGGCCGGCGCATGCTCCTTACCCAAGGAGACTGCCTTGACTGACGACTTCGACCTTATCGTCATCGGCGCCGGCTCCGGCGGCGTTGCTGCTTGCCGTCGGGCCGCGGCCCACGGGGCGCGTGTGCTGATCGCGGAGGCCGACCGGGTCGGCGGCACCTGCGTGATGCGCGGTTGCGTACCGAAGAAGCTGATGATGTACGCCGCGGGCTTCGGGCGCGAGCTGCACGAGGCCGAAGGATTCGGCTGGACCGGCGTGGCGGGCCGCTTCGAGATGGCGCGCTGGGCCGATGCCAAGGCGCGTGAGCTCGACCGCCTCGAAGACATTTATCGCACCATGCTGGCCGAGTCGGGCGTCGAGCTGGCGCTCGGGCGCGCGCGCCTGGTCGCGGCCAACACGGTTGCGGTCGACAATCGCACGATGCGCGCCAGCCGGGTGCTGATCGCCACCGGCGCCACGCCATCGCATGGCGCCCTGCCCAGCCTGGACCTGGCCATGACCTCGAACGAGGTGTTGAATCTGCGTCAGCTGCCCTCCTCGCTGCTGGTCATCGGCGGCGGCTATATCGCGGTTGAATTCGCCAGCATCCTGGCCGGCCTGGGTGTACAGGTGACGCTCACCTTTCGAGACATGACCCCCCTTCGGGGCTTCGATACCGATTTGCGCACTCGGCTGGCTCGATCGCTGGCCGACCGGGGCATTGCGGTTGCTGCCGGCGTGGCCCTGCGCTTGCTGGAGCGGAGCGCCGCCGGCTACACGCTGACCCGCGCCGACGGCTCCTCGCTGAGCGCCGAGGCCGCACTCAATGCGACCGGGCGCCGGCCCAACACCGCCGGACTCGGTCTGGAGCAGGTTGGTGTCCATCTTGACGCACGCGGCGCGATCGCGGTGGACGCCGACAGCCGAACCAGCGTCACGGGCGTCTGGGCCATCGGCGACGTCACGAATCGCAAGAACCTCACGCCGGTGGCCATCGCGGAGGGACGCGCGTTCGCCGATACCGAGTTCGGAAAGCTGCGCATCCGTATGGACCACCGAAACGTAGCGAGCGCTGTCTTCACCGACCCGCCGATCGCGACGGTTGGCCTGTCGGAGGCCGACGCCAGGAGGCTTGGGCCGGTGGACTTGTACGAATCGGATTTCCGGCCGATGAAGACGGCGTTTGCAGGCGGCAGCTGCCGCACCTACATGAAACTGGTCGTCGATGGCCTGAACGATCGCGTGCTCGGCATCCACATGATCGGGACGGACGCTCCAGAGATCGTGCAGGCCCTGGCGGTCGCATTGACCTGCGGCGCCACCAAACGCGACTTCGACCGTACGTTGGCGGTGCACCCGACCGCGGCCGAGGAGTTCGTGTTGATGCGCGAGCCCTCACGTCGCCACACGGCGGCATCCGAGGTGCCGTGAGTTTGGCGTCCAAGGTCTGATCCCAGTGAAGCTCGGCTTCCTCGAATCGCCGGAGGATGAGCCGCGGACTACGGCCCATCAGAGGGTGACCGACTTGCGCGCCTCGACCTGTCGGAGAGCGGCAAGCCGGGCGTGAACCGCCTGAACGACGACAGATCCCTCTCCGACAGCGGAGGCGACCCTTTTCACGGAGCCCGAGCGGACGTCACCGACAGCGAAGACCCCGGGCAAGCTGGTCTCAAAGAGGGTACGCGACGTCGAGGCATCGGCGTCGTTTCCTGTCAGGACGAAACCACGGTCGTCCAGCCGCACGGCGTCTTTGACCCATCCGGTGCAGGGGTCGGCACCAATCATGATGAAGAGCCCGCCGACGGACCGCTCCACCACGCGTCCTTCGCCGTCGCGGATCTTGACGGTTCGGAGACGGTCGTCGCCGGAGAGCTCCACTACTTTCGAACGCGTCTCGATCTTCATGTTGGTGGCGCGACGCAGGCGCTCGACGAGGTATTGCGACATGCTGTCCGACAGGTCGCTCCCACGGGAGACGAGGTGCACACAGGACGCGCGTGAAGCCAGGAACATCGCGGCTTGGCCCGCGGAATTGCCCCCGCCAACGACCACGACCTCCTGTCCCTTGCAGGTGCGCGCCTCAAGCTCGGTGGCCGCGTAGTAAAGACCTGCGCCTTGGAAGCGTTCCTCCTCGGGCACTTCGAGCTTGCGGTAGCGGGCTCCGGTGGCGATTACTACCGCCCGCCCGACGAGATGCGTGCTGTCGTCTAGAGTGACCTCGTAGAATCCGGGAATGGCGCTGGGCTGAAGCTTCTGCGCACGGCGGGGCACCGCTACCCGCGCGCCGAACTTGATGGCCTGCAGTTCGGCCCGGAAGGCGAGGTCGGCGCCGGAGACGCCGGTCGGAAATCCGAGGAAGTTCTCGATGCGAGAAGACGCCGCCGATTGGCCGCCGATCGCCACGTCGTCGAACAGAATGGTCCGCAGGCCTTCGGAGGCGCCGTAGACCGCCGCCGAAAGGCCGGCCGGGCCAGCCCCGGCGATGATCAGGTCCACCGGATCGCGCTCACGGGCGGCGAGTTCCAGTCCGAGGGCGCGCGCCACTTCCGCAACAGATGGCTCACGCAGCACGTGTCGACCCCGCACCACCACTTTGACGCCGGAGTCCTCAGCCGCGAATGCCCGAATCTCCTCCTTCTTGGCGTGGTCGGCAGGGTCCAACCAACGGTAGGGGATGCGGTTGCGTTCGGCGTACTCGAGCACCCTCTGGAGGGCGGGCGCACCTTCGTGGCCCACCAGCGTCAGGGTGCCTTGTTGGCGTTGCATCAGCAGCAGGCGGCGGGCGGCAAAGGCTGGCAGCAGGATATCGCTGACTTCCGGATCGACTTGGACCAGGTCGGCGATCTCAAGCGGGGCGACCACCACGACCTCGCCCGACTCGACGGCGATGCAGTCGGCGAAGGCTGTCTGGCCGAGAAGCAGGCCCATTTCACCGGCGAATTGACCAGGCTCAAGCACACCCAACACCATTCCGCCGGGATCCCGCACCTCCAGGGTGGCGGAAACGGCGTAGACGAACGGGTAGTGGCGGTCGTCGACCCTGAACAGCATTTCGCCGACGGCCACCGATCGCCGCTCACCGCGAGCCTCGAGTACTGCGACCACTCGGTCCGGCAACCGCGAGTTGGCCCGCCGTTTCAGTTCCTCGTAGTTGAGATCTTCGAACACCGCCTCGACCTCCCACTCCCAGATTTCAAAACCGATTCCCGTGGCGCACGCGCTGCCGGTCACTTCGCGAAATGAAGGCCGCTCAGGCCAATCATGATGGCCGTGGCCACGAGCGCGGCGACCCCGATGCCGATTCTCGCGAGGAAATCAGCCTTTTCACGGGGCATGTCGTGTGCCAACGCAACCACACGAAAGCCAAGCACCAGGTGCGTGAGAACGAAGAAGACGCCCATCAGGTAGTGCGGCAACAGGCGAATGTTCCAAGCACCGTGGATCAGACCGGAGGGGGCGCCGGTTGCCCAGTCCCAGTCCGTCTGGACCTTCGTGATCGTTCTGGCGACGCGCACCGAGTTCAGGTGGCCCAGCACGTAAAAGAACAGGTATGCGCCCGTCGCGATCTGCAGGGTCCGGAACCCATCCGTTGACCTGCCGATATAAGACCACAAGAGAACGCCGCCCGAACCGACCTGAAACAGGAACAGTGCAATGACGATTGGCTCGATGAATCTGGCCCGGTACACGAGGCGGAACACATCCATAAGATGGCGGTGGGCTGCTTCGGTCCAAAGGCCCATCAGATGATTCGTCAGGTGCATTGCCAGAAATGTGAGCAGGATCAGCGCGGCAGATGTGCCATGGGCGTATCGCAGCCGTTCATGGACGACCGCCTTTGGTTTTGGCGCGGGCGTGGAGTTTGCGAACGCGGCGTGAGCAGCCACCAGCGTGATTGGAACCCATAGCACTATCCACACGGTGAGGTCCGATACCGGGTTATGCACCGTGTAAAGCTCGACGCCCGTGGTCGTGTAAAGAGGGGCTGCAGCCACCGACAGGAGCGCGATTCGTTTAATCCTCAGTTCGGCGACCGTGATCCGCTCCAAAGCGCCGAGCTTCGCGTAAACGCGGATCCCGACCGCCGGCACCGAAATGGCGAGCAGCAGGGCGACAGCCCCCAGGAGTACGTTGGCTTCGTCAGGAGGAGTTACTGCAGCGTGGAAGATTCCGAGAAGGAACGGGTAGCACAGGGCCGCTGCCGGCGGTGCGACCAGTGCCGACCTCTCCAAGAAGGAACTCGGCGAGCTGGGGGTTGCTTCAGGCACTGGCATAGAAATCTTCGTGCCTCGCAATTCACTGTCATTCGGCCAGGCGAAATACCATTGAGGCAGTCAATCCAAAGGCCGCGGGGCCTTTGCAACGCGCCGCGTGCTCGCTGCGAAGTCAGGGTGGCGATAGCACTTCACGAGGTGGTCGTTGACCATGCCGACCGCTTGCATGAACGCGTAAACGATGGTCGGTCCACAGAACTTGAAGCCGCGGCCGCTGAGCTCCTTCGAGATCGCGCGAGATTGCTCGGTTTCGGTCGGCACCTGCTTGATGCTTCGCCAGTGGTTGATTTTGGGGCGACCGTCGACGAAGTTCCACAAGAACTTGGAGAAACCCGGCCCCTTTTCCATGATGTCGAGCCAGCCACGTGCCGAGAGGATGGATCCTTCAATCTTCGCGCGATTGCGCACAATGCCTTCGTCCTGAAGCAGCCGCTCGATCTTTTTCGACGTGTAGCGCGCGATTTTTGCGGGCTCGAAGCCGTCGAAGGCGCGACGAAAGTTATCGCGCTTGCGCAGGATGATGATCCAGGACAAGCCCGCCTGGAAACCATCGAGGACGAGCTTCTCGAACAGGGCGCGGTCATCGTATTCCGGCTGCCCCCATTCGTGATCATGATAGGCAACGTACAGCTCGTCTTGCCCCACCCAAGGGCAGCGCGGCAGTGCGTCGGTGCGGTGGCCCTCGCTCATAACCGGCATTGTCGCCAATTTCCGGCGAGGCCGGGTGGCTGGTCGAGCGATCGGTTGGCCATAGGGTTTCTTCGAAGCGACCGATCAGGTCACGCGCAGTTCCAGCTGCGCTTGCGGCGTTGCCGTTTCATGCGTAACCGGCCGGGCCGATCGCTGAAATCCAGGGGTGGCTTGGGCGCCATACCGTGTGTGCCACGGTCAATCCAATCCTAAGGGAGGCAATCCATGAAGCTCTTCAAGCATGCAATGGCGCTCGGAACCACCTTGCTCGCACTGTGCGGTACCGCGAGCGCGGCCGCTCAGGACATCAACCAGCGCGTCACGGCAGCGCTCGAGTCGGCTCGGTATCTGTACGCCGAGCACATCAGAGTGACGAGCAAAGACGGGGTCGTCACCTTGCACGGAATGGTGGGCGACGCTTGGGATCTGCAACAAGCGATCCGGATCAGCAGCCAGGTCCCGGGCGTGACGGGCGTCGTCGACGACCTGGAGATATGGCAGTTCGGCGGCCGGGGCAGGTAAGCGCAAGCAAGAGCAAAGCGGGCGGGCCAGTCGGCCTATGATCACAGAGTCAGGCCGATTCGCGAAGAGCTCACGAGCAAGTGCCGACGACCAAAGGGTACGGCGCGGGGCTCGCTCGTGAGCAACGCCATTACCTGTATCGACGTTGGAAGTCGGTGAAATAGATGTCGGTCGATCCCGCTTCGGCCTGTGTCCCCAACGCGGGGCTCGCCGTGCTGCGCGACGGGTAGACCTTCTGGAAGTTGGTTGCATAGATGTCGGTCGATCCGGTGTGGACGGAGGTGGCCTTCGAAGACACCATCACGTCGGAGTTGGGATAGGCCTTCTGGAAATTGGTGCTGTAGATGTCGGTAGACCCCGGACTTTGCGCAAAGGCTACGCCGGCGGCCGACAGTCCAAGAACCAGGGCGATGCGGGTCAGATGGTTCGTCGCTTTCATGGAAGTGTCCTTAGTTGAGGTTTGATGGCAAGTAGCATTGCAGGGACCGCTCGGCGGGACCGGCGATGCGATGGACCGTTGCACGCGCATCGATGACTCGTCTTTGCGGCAAAACACGTGTATATACACATTCACGTCGAAAAAAAATAGGCAGCCCGTCCCTACGCCGATTTCATCGCGAATCGATCGTCGAATCCGGCACGCGGCTCGCTACTGGAGCAGGCCACTGCTCGCCCTCGGGCATCGGTCGTTTCAGGCTCCAGGACAGCTGGGCCGGGTGCAGGTAGAACTTCGAGGTCGGATCGACCTGTACACCTTTGCGCGCCACGAGCACTGCGGGGTGCTCGCCCTCGGACAGCGGCCGCTGCAGACTCCAAGACAGCCGAGCCGGGTGAAGGTAGAACTTCCAGGTCGGATCGACCTGCACGCCTCTGCGCGCCACGATGACCGCCGGGTGCTCGCCGAGTCGAATCGCCTCCGGTTTCACCCCGTCATCGGCGTGCGCGATCCGCGTCGCCATTATCAAGGCGAGTAGGGACAGGCCAAGAATGCGCCTCAGCGGCTCTGTCGTCGGGAAATCCGCCCCTCGGACCTTGCCGGTTGCGCTCGCTTGGGTGGTTCTGTATGTCGCGCTCATGATCGACTCCTCTTTAATATGACCAGTCAGCTTACTTTAAAACCAAAAAAAACCGGGCGCCTGCATGCCCGTTCCACGAAACCCTCCGTCTATCCGACGAAGCGGCTGAAACCGACGCCCATGCCCGCCCGGACGATCTCGTTGCGCATATTTGCCTCTACCATGGCTGCATAATACGACCGGTCGTCTTAAATGTCAAGTCGATCAGTCCGACGCGTGAGGACCGCGGAGCCAAGGGACGACCGCCTTTTACCTGGGCGGAACCTGCCCTGTCGGGGCATCGCTTGCAACACGTGGATCGGAGGGCAAATCCCAGCCGCCACCCAGCGCACGGAATGCGCTCACGGCTGCACGCGCCGCATCCGCCCGGGTTAATCGGCCATGTCGACGCTGGCGCGGCTTTCAGCGTAGGGTATGCACTCAGAGCCTTGCTTGATGCCGCCTGGGGCCATTTGAAACGACGGAGTCGCCCGAATGACGGAGACCTCAGTCACCGGACCGGAAGAGCAGGATTTCATTCTTTCAAGCTTGTCGCCGAGTCTGGCGCAAAAGCGCCTTGCTCTGGGCGTCGTGCTGTTCCTGGCTATCGCCTTTCTGGTCATTGCCGGGCCCCTGTCGACCCTGCAACTGCCGCCGATCAACGCCTTTATTCCGGTTTATGCCACCGCAATGATCGTGATCGACTCGATCACTGCAATCTTGCTGTTCGCGCAGTTCTCAATCCTGCGTTCGCGTGCGCTCCTCGTGCTCTCGAGCGGATATCTCTTCAATGCGCTGATAGTCATCCCATGGACGCTGACGTTTCCGGGCGTATTTGCACCGAGTGGCCTGCTTGACGCCGGACTCCAGAGCACGTCCTGGCTCTACATCCTGTGGCACGCCGGTTTCCCCGCGTTCGTAATCGCCTACGCACTGCTGAAGGACGGCGATCCAACCAGGCGGTTGTGGCAAGGGTCCGTGCGGATGGCGATCCTGTCCAGTACTGGCATCACCACGGCAATTGTGTGTGCAGCAGCAATTCTTGCAACGGCGGGCCACGATCTGCTCCCAGGCCTGATGGTCGACACGGTCCATCTTTCGGCACTCTGGCCTTATGCGGCCGGTTTCGTATCGTTGTTCATCGCTCTTGCAATCGCCCTGCTCTGGGTTCGGCGACGTACAACGCTCGATTTGTGGCTCATGGCCGTCATGTTCGCGTTTGCGATCGAGATAGGTCTGATTTCCTTTCCGGTAGCGGCCCGTTACACCGTCGGCTGGTATGGTGGCCGGATTTGCGGCGTCGTGTCCGGCAGCCTCCTGCTGTTTGTCTTGTTATATGAGATAACGACTCTCTATTCACGGCTGCAGAATGCCGGTCTGCATTCAGAACTGCAGCGCAGCGAAGCCTTACTGGCCGAAGCGCAGAGCATCAGCTCGACCGGGAGCTTCTGCTGGCATGTTGCGAGCGGGGAAATCGACTGGTCGGAGCAAAACTACAAGATCTTTGAATACGATCGAACGGCGACGCCGACCTTGAAGTCGGTACTCCAACGAGTTCATCCGGACGATCTCGGCCTCGTGCAGGAAACCATCGACCGCGCTTTCGGCGAACGGACAGGTTTTGATCTGGAGCATCGCTTGCTGATGCCGGACGGTAGAGTCAAGCACTTGCACGTTTTGGCGCGCGCGCTGAAGACTTCCTCGGGCATTCCGGATTTTGTGGGAGCGGTGACCGACGTGACCGAGCGCAAGCACGCGGAGGAAGAGCAGGCGCGCCTCGGGCAACGCTTGCGTCAGGCCGAGAAAATGGAAGCGATGGGAACACTCGCCGGTGGAATCGCGCACGACTTCAACAATATCCTCGGCGCGATCCTCGGCTACGGGGAGCTTGCGCAGAATGCAGCGGCCGTAGGCAGCGCCGTGCGCCGCTACCTGGACAACGTGATGAATGCCGGCGGCCGGGGCAAGGCGCTGGTGGAACGGATTCTGACGTTCAGTCGCAGCAGCGTGGGCCAACGCGGTCCTGTCAAGGTGCAAGCCGTGATTGAGGAAACACTCGAGCTGCTTGCCGCGTCGCTGACCGGCGGCGTACGTCTGGACAAACGCCTTCAGGCCGGTGACTCAGCGGTCGTGGGCGACGCGACCCAGCTGCACCAGGTCACGATGAACCTGTGCACGAACGCCTTGCAGGCGATGCAAAATGGCGGCGTTCTCGAGGTGACTCTGGACCGCGCGAAAGCGGGGCAGGAGCGCAGGCTGTCGCACGGCAACCTGGCGCCGGGTGACTACGTGCAGCTGTGCGTGAGCGACACCGGCAGTGGAATTCCACCGCAGGTGCTCGATCGGATGTTCGACCCCTTCTTCACCACCAAGGGAGCCGGAGGAACCGGTCTGGGTCTGTCGCTGGTGCATGCCATCGTGGGCGACCTGGGCGGTGCGATCGACGTTCGCACGACTGTAGGCCGCGGCACGATCTTCACGATCTGGTTGCCGACTGCGGCAGATGCGGCGCTTGGTTCGGTTGAGGTCACGGCAGCGCTGCCGCGCGGCGACGGCCAGACGGTAATGATCGTCGAAGACGAAAAACCGCTGGTTGATCTGGCCGAAGAAATTTTGGCCGAGCTCGGTTATGAACCGATCGGGTTCAACTCCAGCACCGTGGCGCTCGAGGCATTCCGCGCAGCACCGCAGCGGTTTGACATCATCCTGACCGATGAGACGATGCCCGAGATCATCGGCACCGATCTCGCCCGTGAAATTGCACAGGTGCGCCCGGACATGCCGATCGTGCTGATGAGCGGCTACGCTGGAGCGCAGCTGCAGGCGCGTGCATGCGCGGCCGGGATCCGGGAGATCCTGCATAAGCCGCTGCAGCGCCGGGACATCGCGGAGTGCTTTGGCCGCGTCTTGCAAGGTCCGCCGCCATCGTGACGGCGCGGCGCAAGGCCCCGGCCTTCTCGATGGGCTGCGTTCAACTGCCCTGCCCGTCCACGGCCAACGAGTTGCCTGAGGCACCATGGCCGTTGATGCCGTACAGATACCTGGACAAGGGCAGGACCTGATCCGCCGGCAGTGGTGCGCCGAATGCATTGCGCATCTTGTTGATTTCACCGGTCCATTGATCCCGTGTGAGCGCAGGCTGCCGCAACACCATCCCGGCCGAGTGGCAGATCAGACATTGGGCGTTGGCGATGTTGGCGCCATCGCCCGCAGGAAATATCGTCTGACTCGCAGGCAAATCGACACTGACCCTGGCCCAGGCTGGGGCGGCCGGTGTTGGCGGCGCGGCTTTCGCATCCGTGAAATGCGACCAGACCAGTCCGGCGCCGAGCGCGACTGCCAGCACGACCGCGACAGTTCGGATCAACGCGCCGTTGGGTAGATTTGTAACCATGATATTTTCCCGAGTATGCGAAATACCTAGACCACCTGAACCGACACCGACTCGATCACGTTGCGCATGAATCCTGCGCCATTCCAGTTGACACGATCGGGCTGAGCAATGCCTTCCGTGTTGATCGCCTTGATCTTCAGCTGATGCTCACCTCGGGTTGACAACCGCAGCGGCACTGTCCATTGTCGGAAACCGTACTTGCCATGATCCGGCCCGAGCTGCGCCTCCCGCCAGCGGTTTCCTGCGTCGGAACTGAACAACACCTTGGCCAGTCCGGTGTCGCCGCCGAAAGCGATTCCCCGCAGGATCATTGTCTGTTCGACCCTGAGCGCCGCGCCATCCCGGAGGTTGGTGAAGAATGAGCGCGGCACCATGCGGTTGATGGGGACCATCGTGACACCCTTCTGGTCCGGCAGCATGTTGGCCAATGGAGTGTCGGGAATAAGGTACGCCTTGGTCATCCAGAAGCTGTCATCCGGCTTGTCGAGCACCGTTATGTCGTTGAGCATCTTCACCCAGTAGGTCGCATACCACCCAGGCACGACCAATCGCAAGGGAAAACCATTCAAGAGCGGCAACGGCTCTCCGTTCATCGCATAGGCGATCATGACCTCGCCGTCGCGAGCGTGATCGATGGCGAGCGATTTCATGAAGTCCGGTGTTTGCGGAATGACGCCGGCATCGAGCCCGTTGAAGCGCACCTGCAGCGCCCCGGGCTTGACGCCTGCACGGTCGAGCACGTCCTTCAAACGCACCCCCGTCCACCGGGCATTGCCCATCGCGCCGTTGGCCCACTGCCCTCCAGCCACGCGCGGACTGAAGAAGCCCCGGGAATTTCCGGAGCACTGGTTGACAGCGGCAATTTCAAACGGCTCGAAGCCTCGCACCAGGTCATCGAGCGTCAACGAGAGCCGCCGTCCGACATGCCCGCCGATGTTCAGGCGGAACCCGACCGGATCGATGGTTTCCGGGATGTCTGCGAGATGCCAGCGCACGTAGAAGCGATCGTTGGGCGTGAACACGCCCTGATCGAAGACTTCAATGGGCGTCTCGAGCAACGGCGGCCGGGAACGCAGCAGCAGCATGGCTCCCTTCTGCGGGAAGTTCGTGACCAGCTCGCGCCGACCGTTGGCGAAGGGAAGATCGACGAGCGTTGCCGCCTTCACGTTCCGGGCCGAAACACCGAGCAGACCCGCCAAGCCTATTGCGCCCGCGTGCGCGAGAAGGCGCCGCCGTGACGGCTGGGTCGGTAAAAGACTGGATCGCCGCATGAGATGTCCTTCGGTTTCGAGGCCCCTTCACCCCGGGCAGACGGGTCGAGCGTATTGGGCGCCATCACAGTTGCAACCGGGTTTCGCCGATTGCAGACCGCGTTGCAGCTGCAACACGAACCGCACATTCAACCTGAACACCATCTGGTCGATCTCCCTTGCGGGCTCATGGCCCAAGCGTACCGTCGTCAAGTAGCGGTCGACCGCGTATGGTGATTGCACGTACAGCGGCAGCGCCCGAAGAGTCTTAGGCCTTGCCGCACGAGCATTGATCACAAGAAGTCAATGATGAGGCGTCGGCGCCCGCCAGCCCTTGTGACGCGCGCGGTGGGGCGCGTGCTCCGTCGAGTACCGGGGGAGGTGTCATGGGCTTCGACAAGCGCGACGGATCCGTTACGGATCAGCTCACCCGTCTCGAGCAGCGCTGGGTCAGCGGCCTGCTCTTCATGGTGACGTCGATCCTCAGTACGCAGGCGCAGAACACCCTGCCCACGACGGTGCGGCTCTATGGGAGCGCCTACGAAGGCAATGACTTCGGCGTTTCTCCCAGCGGCTGCAACAACAACAACGTGCTCACCAGCAGCTGCAGTTGCCCGGGCGGATTGGGGGTGACCTCGCAGCTGCGCGTGATCAACGACGCCAATGGCCCGAACACGCGCACCGGCGGGCACGTGTTCACCTGCGGCGCCGCCGATGCGGAGTACGCCGGAGCGTTCGAACAGGACGACCCCGTCGCCGAAGGCCAGGGATGCCGCCAGACTAACCCGCTTACGGGCGCCTGCTCATGCCCGGCCGGCACGACGGCGGTGTCGACCCGGACGCTGGTGGACCCGTCCACTGGGCCGCTGATCGGCTCGCACATCACGTTTTGCATGCGCCCGGCGCCAAAGCCTCTGGCGTTTGGCGGGGTCTTCCAGCGCGACGATCCGGTCTCGGGCGGCCTGGGGTGTCGCGCGGCCAACCCGTTCACGGCAGCCTGTTCCTGCCCGGCCGGCTTCCTGATCCAACCGCTGCGGGTGCAGGTCGATTCGTCGGCCGGCTTTATCGGCTCGACCGTGTTCACGTGCGCTGCCGCGGTGGCCCAACGGGAGATCTGTCCGGGCGTCTATGCGGACCCGACCGGTGCAACGCCGGCGGCGGCCGCCTTGAACGCCTGCCTGGCGGGCGGAAACAAGACGGTCGAACTGCCGGCCGGGACCTATCAGGTCGATCAGCCGCTTTCCCTGGCGAGCTCCACCACATTGCGCACGCTGGACACTTTCGCATCGTCGGTCAGCTGCCTGCAGGGGCAGGCTTGCGCGCAGCTGCTGGCCAGTGCGAACTTCAGCGGACCCAACGGCTTCATCAACGCCATCAACGTCAATGCGGTGCAGATCGATCACATCATTGTGGACGGCAACAAATCGATCCGAACCCTCGACAACAGCCGCAACTATCAGACCTGCAAGACGGGCGCGTTGGGCGCGAACCGGTACGGCGATAACGCAGTATTCACCAACTGCAGCGCCTGCCGGTTCACGCGCTCGGCCTCGGTCGGCGCTTTGTGCGGCACCTCCTTTGAATGGTTCGGAGACGACGCGGTCATTCAGAACAACTCGTTCGTCGGCAATGGCGACCATTACACGAACAATATGTGGTCGGACGGTCTGACCCTGCTCCAAAGCAACCGCGCCATCGTGACCGGCAATCTGATGCAGGACAACAGCGACGTGAGCTTCGTCTTTGGCGGCGGAGTCAACGCGACCGTATCCGGCAACACGATCCGACAGACGCTGATGGATGCGTTTGCCGGATTGAACCTTGACAACTTCAATGGCGGCACCTCGGGAAATTTCACCGGAACCACGATCTCCAACAACACCATTCAGTGCGACAAATGCTTCTTTGCCATGAACATGGGGCCTCACCCCTGGTATCTGTCCGCGAACATTCTGGGCGGGACCGTCTCGAACAACTACATTCGCGGAGGCGTCATCACGCTCAACGCCGACGGCGGCGGCACGGCGGCTGAGCCGATCACCGTACTGAACAACGACCTGGGATCGTACTTCTACCACCCGCGCGGCAGCGGTTACTGCGCCTTTTACGCCCGGTTCAACGTCAGCCCCGACTCGTACGTCACAGGAACTGTGCCGGACAACCGAGGCGACACCGACTTGTGCCATCAGTGACCCTCAGTGTCTCGCGGACAGGTTCAACCCGATGAGCCAGGAAGAATCGCAGATGAAACCCGAATCGATTCGATGTGACGCAGCCAACCTCGGTAACCGCCTGGGGCGGCGCGTTGCCGCTTTCGCCGTGATCGGGAGTCTGACTGTTTTCCACATCCATGCTTATGCAGGCCAAGGGGTCCAGGGACATGTCATTGAAGTGAACATACCGGTGAGCGGAGCGTACGTCAGATTTCAACTCGACGTTCCTCCGGTGAACCCCGATGGTTGCGGACCGACGACGAATCAGCCGGGTATCTACATGATCGAGATTGCATCGGGCAGCACAAGTGCCGACCGCTTTATCGCGACGCTGCTGACCGCGTCCGCAACCGGCAAGTCCGCGAATTTCTGGATCACCGGTTGCACGGTTGGGCAGTATTGGGGCGGAACGCGACCGACCGCCTATGACATCTACCTGTATTGAAGCCTGCCTTACTGGACGGGGACCACGATGAAAGCAATGCCGCAGAAGCTCTTGATCATCGGGTTGGGGTTGGTCTTGGCTGTCGGATGCGAGGCAGGGGCTTGGTGCCAGGCCTATCAGCAGACCCAGTTGGGACAGGTGACGAATCTGTACACCGGATGGCACGACGACGAAGTGGGCGTGTCTCTGAGCGTTCCTCTGGTGAACCCGGGTAATTGCGCCAACACCTCGGCTTACTTCACCAGCGTTACCGTGGCCGACAGCGAGAATCAGAAGGCGGCTCTGATGATCGCGTACGCGCTGCAAAAGCCCATCTCGCTGGCGATCTCCGGCTGTACCGGCCAGAACTATCCCCAGATTATCGGACTGACTCTGCCCAGGTAGGCGTTTGCTCCGCGCAACCACTTAAGCCAGCGCGAGGGATCATGGGCTTCGACCAGCGCGACGGATCCGCAGATTGCGACGGTGTTGGAGGCGATGGCGCAAGGGTCATGATCCGACTTGCGCGGGAGGAGGAAACAAGATGAAGCTTCGACGGACGCCGCCCAAGGCGATGTTATTCCGGTCCCTGGTCGCGATCGCTGCCCTGGCTCAGGCCAGTGCGCCCGCACAGACTCAACAGCAGTCCGGCTTCTTCATGATCTCCGGGCTCATGGTGTCCTATGCGAACAACATGCATTTCCGTGTCGTGGGGATGCAACCGGTGAGCGCTTGCGCCGCCGGGACCAACTGGGCGTACGTCGACGAAGCCGACAGCGGAGCGGAGGGCAAGATGGCCACGCTCCTGGCGGCGTACCTGGCCGGCAAGCAGGTCAACCTGGTGATCGAACCGACCAACTATTACGGCAACGGGCTGACGTACTGCCACATTCTCGAAATCGCCGGCGTAACCGGCTAAGGCAGATACTCACACACTAGCGGCATCCTGCCATGTGACTTTCCGAAGTCCAGAACCCGGTGTCCGGATCCGATGTAAAGCGTGCCTCGGACCGCCCTTCAGTGTCGGCTGGACACGGCTCATTGAACTGCCCTCGGCAGGTGCTCCGAAAGGAACTGGGCAAACGCGCGCACCGAAGGAAGCAGACCGCGGCGAGACGGCATCAGCAGACTTATCGTCGCGACGCCCGCGATCCACTGAGGCAAAACACGGACCAACTGACCCCGCTCAACCTCGTCGCGGCCCACGTAACCGGGCAGCGCCACGATGCCCAGACCCGCGCATGCGGCGGCCTTCAGCGTTGCCATGTCGTCGCTCTGAAGACTCGGCGTGAACGGGACCGCAACGACCTGATCGGCATGGCGCACATCGCGCAAGCGCCATGCGTAGCTCTCCTGCGCACCGCCGAGCGCGATACCGTCATGCTCTGAGAGCGCATTTGGTTCGCCGGGCGTGCCCTTGCGAACGAGATAGCTTGGGCCCGCGAACAGGTGCCAGGGGATCTGAGCCAAGGGGCGCTGCACCAGCGAAGAACTGGGCAGCGGCTCGGCATGTGCTCGCAGGCAGAGGTCGAAACCTTCCTGCACCGGATCGACGTAGCGATTCGTTGCGTGCTGCACGATGCGCACGCGCGGGTAAGCCGCCATGAAGCGTGGCATCAGACCGGCCAGGGCCAGTTGGGCGAACGCGACCGGACAGGTGAATCGCATGGTGCCGCTCGGCTCCGCGGTGCGCCGCCGCACGATGCTTTCCGCCGCCTCTGCCTCGACCAGCATAGCCAGCGCGTGGCGATGGAACTCCGCGCCGATCTCCGTCACGACGAACCGCCGTGACGTGCGCTGGATCAGCCGCGTGCCCAGCGACGCCTCCAGCGCCAGAATGCGCCGGCTGATGCTGGACTTTGGCACATCGAGCACCCGAGCCGCGGCCGTGATGCCGTGGTGCTCGACCACCTGGGCGTAGTAGTAGACATCGTTCAGATCGAGCATCGTCGGACCTCGGTGTGCTAGGTGGTACCGGCGCCGCGCCCCTCGCCCGATCGTCCCATTTAGTGGACGATTGTTCCCATTTTGCCCGATTGTTCTCCGATTGTCCCAATACTACATTTTTTGCTCCAAGCCGACCCCCGCGTCCCAGCGCACCAAGGAGAACCTTGCCATGAACTCGCCCCATCTGTACGAACGCCTCACCCGCGACAACGCCGTTCTGCTGCTGGTCGACCACCAAGTCGGCCTGACCAAGGCGGCGCTGGCGCTGAAGGTGCCGGTCATCGTCACCACGACGACCGAGAAGATGTGGGGGCCGCTGATCCCCGAGCTAGCCGACGCGCTGCCGGGCGTGAAGCGCATCGAGCGCACCACCGTCAACGCCTGGGACGAGCGCCGCGTCGTCGATGCGGTGAAGGCGACCGGCCGCAAGAAGCTGATCGTCACCGGCATCTCGACCGACGTCTGCCTCGCCTTCCCGGCGATCTCGGCGATCGCCGACGGCTACAACAGCTATGCGGTGATCGATGCCTCCGGCGGCTTCACGAAGACCCAGGTCGAGATGGGCGTGTTGCGCATGCAGCAGGCCGGCGTGATCCCCGTCGGTTACTCGAACGCCGCCATCGAGATCCTGGCCAACAACGCCGCACCGGAAGCCGACGCCGTCTACGCCGCGCTCGGCATGCCCTTCGCCGGGCTCGTGTACGGCCTGAAGCAGTACTTCTCGCGCGGCTGAGCCGGCGTCAATGGCGCCCTTCGCTCTTCAGGAGCGTCCTAACGACATGAACGTTGTGCCGCGCCGTGTCTTGGGATCACGCAAGGTCGAAGCGATCAAGGCTCATGACCTTGTTCCAGGCCGAAACGAAGTCGTGGACGAACTTCTCCTGGGAGTCGGCGCAGCCATAAACTTCAGCCACAGCCCGGAGCTGGGAGTTTGAACCGAAGACGAGGTCGACGCGCGTCGCGGTCCATGTCACTTTGCCGGTTGCGCGGTCGCGACCTTGGAATACATCGGCCTCGTTCGAAACCGCGTCCCACACCGTGGCCATGTCGAGCAGGTTCACAAAGAAGTCGTTGGTCAGCGCTTCAGGACGCCGGGTGAAGACTCCGTGCTCGGCCCCACCCGCGTTCGTGTTCAGGACACGCATGCCGCCCACCAGCACCGTCATCTCCGGTGCGGTCAGCGTCAGCAGTTGCGCCTTGTCGACCAACAGCTCCTCGGCCGAAACACTGAACTTGCGCTTGAGGTAGTTGCGGAACCCGTCGGCGATGGGCTCGAGCACGGCGAAGGAGTCCGCATCAGTCTGCTGCGGCAGGGCATCCATCCGTCCCGGAGTGAAGGGGACCTTCACCTGATGGCCGGCGCTCTTCGCCGCCTGCTCGACACCAGCGCAGCCGCCCAGCACGATCAAGTCGGCCAGCGAGACCTTCTTGCCGCCCGATGCCGCGCTGTTGAACACGCCCTGGATGCTCTCCAGGGTCTGGAGCACCCTGGACAGCTGGGCAGGCTGGTTGACTTCCCAGTCCTTCTGCGGCGCCAGGCGAATGCGGGCGCCGTTGGCGCCGCCGCGCTTGTCGGATCCTCTGAAGGTGGACGCCGAGGCCCATGCGGTCGATACCAGCTGCGACACCGTCAGGCCGGAGGCCAGGATCCGGGCCTTCAGGTCGGCGATGTCCTTCTCGTCGATCAACTTGTGGTTCACGGCGGGGATCGGGTCCTGCCAGATCAGCCCTTCGGCCGGCACCTCGGGTCCGAGGTAGCGCGCGCGCGGCCCCATGTCCCGGTGCGTCAGCTTGAACCAGGCGCGGGCGAAGGCGTCGGCGAGCTGCTCGGGATGCGTGAGGAAGCGGCGCGAGATCTTCTCGTAGGCCGGATCGAAGCGCAGCGAGAGGTCCGTCGTCAGCATGGTCGGAACGTGCTTCTTCGACGGATCGTGCGCGTCCGGGATCGTCGCGGGGGCACCCTTGGCGACCCACTGGTGTGCACCGGCAGGGCTCTTGGTCAGCTCCCATTCGTAACCGAACAGGTTCTCGAAGAAGTTGTTGCTCCACTTCGTGGGCGTTGTGGTCCACGTCACTTCCAGGCCGCTGGTGATCGCCTCGGCACCCTTGCCACTCTTGAAGCTGCTCTTCCAGCCGAAGCCCTGTTCCTCGATGCCGGCGGCTTCGGGCTCGGGGCCCAAATGGGAGGCCGGCCCGGCGCCGTGGGTCTTGCCGAAGGTGTGGCCGCCAGCGATGAGCGCCACGGTTTCTTCGTCGTTCATGGCCATGCGCGCGAAGGTTTCGCGGATGTCCCTGGCCGCCGCGACCGGATCGGGATTGCCGTTCGGACCTTCGGGGTTCACGTAGATCAGCCCCATCTGCACGGCGGCCAGCGGGTTCTCGAGCTCGCGGTCACCGGAGTAGCGCTGGTCCTGCAGCCATTTCTTCTCGGCACCCCAATAGATGTCCTTTTCGGGTTCCCAGACGTCCACGCGGCCGCCGCCGAAGCCGAAGGTCTTCAAGCCCATCGACTCCAGCGCGACGTTGCCCGCGAGGATCATGAGGTCGGCCCAGGAGATCTTGCGGCCGTACTTCTGCTTCACCGGCCACAGGAGCCGGCGCGCCTTGTCGAGGTTGCCGTTGTCGGGCCAGCTGTTCAGGGGTGCGAAGCGCTGGCTGCCGTTGCCGGCGCCGCCGCGGCCGTCGGCCGTGCGATAGGTGCCAGCGCTGTGCCAGGCCATGCGGATCATCAGGCCGCCGTAGTGGCCGAAGTCCGCCGGCCACCATTGCTGCGACCGCGTCATCAGCGCCTTGAGATCGTCCTTCACCGCCTTCAGATCCAGGCTCTTGAACTCCTTGGCGTAGTCGAAATCCCCACCCATCGGGTTGGGTTTGGCCGAGTGTTGGTGCAGGATGTCGAGCTTCAACTGGTTCGGCCACCAGTCCCGGTTCGACATGCCGGTGCCGGCCGTGTGATGGAACGGGCAGTTTGCTTCAGACATGACTTTCTCCTCATTTTCGCGATTCTGGCGTTTCAACGCGATGACTCAAGCGGTACACGCAACAATGATTCCCGCGCGTCGGATCATGGCGCGGCGCGTACAAACCGCGCCAACGAAAAATATGCCGGATCGTTATCGATTTTTTCAATGACCCGGGAGCGACGACCGCCTTTCCATCCATCGAGAAGCATCTGGCCGACGGCTGAAGAACACGCGCGTCTCAGCTATTGGCAAGACGCTGTCGTGGCGAGATGCGCGCAGCCGGGTCTTCGAGTTCAAATACGCTTGAGCTCGGCTGGATCGACCGGCAATTTGCGCAACCGCTTGCCGGTGGCTGCGAAGATCGCGTTGGCCACTGCGGGCATGATGGCCGACGTCCCCGTCTCGCCAATGCCTCCAGGCGACTCCGAACTCGGGACGATGTGGACCTCGACGACCGGCGCCTCGTTCATGCGCAGGATCCGGTAGGTGTCGAAATTGGTCTGCTCGACTCGTCCGTCCTTGAGCGTGATCTGGCCATAGAGCGCCGCGGTGACGCCGAACATGACGGCGCTCTGGATCTGCGCGCGTACGGTATCCGGATTGACGACAATGCCGCAGTCCATCGCGGAGACGACGCGCCGGACCCGCACGGCTCCATCCGCTGTGACTTCGACTTCGGCAACAAGCGACAGATAGCTGCCGAAAGCGAATTGCACGGCGACTCCACGCCCGACCCTTTCAGGCAGCGCCTTTCCCCAGCCGGCCTTTTGCGCGGCAAGGTCGAGCACGGCTTTGGCACGGGGCGACTTATCCAGGAGAGCGCGCCGATAGGCGACCGGATCCTGCTTGGCCGCCGCCGCCAGTTCGTCCATGAAGCTTTCAACGACGAACACGTTGTGCGACGGGCCGACGCTGCGCCAGAAGGCGGTCGGAATGCCCGGTGGCTCGACCTGCACATACTCGACACGCATGTTCGGCAGGGCATAGACGAGATCGATCGCCCCGTCGGTCGTGTCGGGGTCAAGGCCGTTCTTGAAGAACGGAGGAGCCCAGCGGGACATGACCGAGGAGCCCGCGAAGCGATGGTTCCAGGCGACCGGCATTCCCTTCTGATCGAGACCGGCAGAAAACCGGTCGAAGAAACAAGGCCGATACATGTCGTGCTGGATATCTTCCTCGCGCGTCCAGACCACCTTCACCGGGCCATCCACATGCATCGCGATTTGAGTCGCGCGGGTGACGCCGTCGATCTCCAGGCGCCGGCCGAAGCCGCCGCCCAGCAGGTGGTTGTGGACCACGACTTTGTCCAACGGCAGCCCGCTGACCTTCGCCGCCGCCGTCTGGGCCCGCGCCATGACCTGCGTGCCGAGCCACACTTCGCAACCGTCCTTGCGGACGTGAACCGTGCAGTTCATCGGTTCCATCGTCGCGTGTGCGAGGAACGGAACCTGATAGGTCGCCTCGATCTTGGTGACGGCACTGTCCAGGTTCTTTTCGGTTTCGCCGATATACTTCGCGACCGCCCCGGGCTTTAGCGTCGCCTGTTCGAGCTCGCGCACGATCTGGGCGGTGTCGAGCCCGGCCTGCGGACCTTCGTCCCATTCGATGACCAGCGCCGCCAGCCCTTTCTTCGCCGCCCCCATATGGTCGGCCACGACGGCAACGGCGTCGTCGAGCCGCACGATCTGGCGGACACCTTTCACCTTCTTCGCTGCCGTGTCGTCGACGCTCTTCAAGCGGCCGCCGAAGACGGGCGATTGGGCAAGGGTCGCGATTCTGACGCCAGGGGGCCGTACGTCGATGCCATAGACAGCCTTTCCGTTTACCTTCGCCGGCGTGTCCAGGCGCTTGGCCGGCGTGCCGATCAGCTTGAATTGCTCCGGGCTCTTGAGCGCCACCTGCTCCGGAATCGGCATCTGCGCTGCCTCGCCGACGAGGACGCCGTATTTAATCCTGCGCGCGCTCGCCTTGTGAACGACTTCACCGTGCTCGGCGTGACACGATGAAGGATCCACCTTCCAGCGCTTTGCTGCCGCTGCCACTAGCATGGTCCTGGCAGCAGCACCCGCTTGGCGCAGGGGCTTCCAGGACGCGCGTACCGCGTTGGAGTTGCCGGTTGCCTGCAGCCCACCCAGCAAGGGGTTGCCATAGAGCTTTTCGTTGGGCGGAGCATGCTCCAGCCGCACCTGCTTCAGGTCCACCTCCAGCTCTTCGGCAATCAGCATCGGGATGGACGTATAGGTGCCCTGCCCCATCTCCACATAGGGCATCGTCAGTGTCACCGATCCATCGCTGCCGATGCGAACGAAGGCGTTGGGTTCGAAGCCGCTTGACCCCGCCGCCATAGCATCGCTGAACAAGGGCGGCAGACTGAAGCCAAGCGCGAGCCCGCCGCCGGCAGCCACGCTGGCCTTGAGGAAGGTCCGCCGGGATAAGCCGTTCGAGGTTCCAGAATCCTGGTGGTCCACGGCCACAGACCGGGCCTGATCGAGCGTCATGGTCAGCTCTCCTTCGCGCCCGCTCCAGGTGACTGGGCGGCGTGTTTGATGGCTTCACGAATGCGGTTGTAGGTGCCGCAGCGGCAGATGTTCCCCGACATCGCACCTTCGATGGCGGCGTCATCCGGATGGGGATTGCCCGCCAGCAGCGCGGATGCCGACATGATCTGGCCGGACTGGCAGTAGCCACACTGCACCACCTCCAGGTCGAGCCAGGCTTTCTGGATCTTCCGGCCGGCAGCTGTGTTGCCAATGGCCTCGATGGTCGTGACCGCCTGATTGCCGATGCTCTCGACCGGTGTGACGCAAGAGCGGGTAGCGACCCCGTTCAAATGGACCGTGCAGGCGCCGCACAGGGCCCTGCCGCAGCCGAACTTCGTGCCCGTCATGCCGAGCACATCGCGCAACACCCACAGCAGGGGCGTATCGCCATCGGCGTCCACTGTATGGGCCGTGCCATTGATCTTGATCGTGTAGGCCATTCGTCACTCCTGACGTGCTGATTCAGATCGAGCGTGAGATGGTGTCGGCATGGGTTTCGGTAAGGGGCACGTCGTGTAATCCCCCTTCGTGGGAGTGGTTTGTCTACGCCGCCGATCCAGTCCTATGATTGGTAACAATCAAGCTGCGGACTAGGCTGGAAGCCGCGCGGACGCAACTGCGCAATGCAAGCAGCTCCACGACGGTCACCTCGGCTGCACTTGCAAGTGGATTCTGCCACCTGGCCAGATTCAGCGCCTACTACAAGACGCAATTCGGCGAGAGCCCTCGACCTGCAAAAGCTTCCTGCCCGCATCGTGCGGCGCGACCGTGGTGCACTGCGGACGCACGGCGACGGGGTTTGCCCGTCTCCAATTGGAGTCGCGATACGTATAGTGAATCGTCGCAACCGAGCGAAAGAAGTGCTGCAGGACACGTTCATCAACATTTCCCGGCCGCGGGATGCCCGCTCCCGTCGATCTGCATAAGCTGCTTGCCCGCATCGTGCTGCGCGACCGTGCTGCACTGCGGACGCTCTACGACTCGGTTTCCCCGTCTCTATTTGGCGTCGCGATACGTATAGTGAATCGACGGGACCGAGCCGAAGAGGTGCTTCAGGATGCCTTCATGAACATCTGGAACAAGGCTGATGGGTACGATGCGGCGGCGAGCCGGCCGATGACCTGGATGACGGCGATCGTCCGGAACCGGGCGCTGGACGAGTTGCGGCGGGAGACGCGCAATGTCGCCCAATCCCTGGACGACGAGAAGATGGGAAGCGCGAGCGACATTGAGGACAGTCGGCCGAATCCGCTGGAGCTGCTCGAGCAGGCGGCGGACTCGCTCCGAATCCGCGGGTGTCTCGATGCGATCGACGGACCGCAACGGCAATGCGTCGCCCTGGCCTACTACCACGGGCTGTCCCATTCCGAGCTCGCCCGGCACATGAGTTCGCCCATCGGCAGCGTCAAAGTCTGGCTGCGACGCGGGCTCCAGAAGATAAAACGCTGCCTCGAACGGCCATCATGAACTACGCCCGCGCCGAGCTTCTCGACCATCTCGCCGCCCACTACGCGGTGGGCGCCTTGACGACGCACGCCCGCAAGCGATTCGAGCAGTTGCGACAAGCTCTTCCGGCTGCCGACCGCGCCACGCATTCCTGGGAGCGGAGGCTGGCGGCGCTTTCGGTGTCGATTCCCGCCGTCAAGCCGCCCCGAGCGGTGTGGCAGGCCATAGAGCGGCGCATCGGCGCCTCGCGGACGGCCGCGACCACAGGCTGGAGGATGTGGCTCCTGCCAGCCATCGGATTCGCCTTCGGCATCGTCGCGACGGCAGGGCTGGTCCGCCTCTACCCGGCCGCATTGCTGCCCGCTGACAAGGTGATCGCCCAGCGTGACGCGGTTCCGGCCAGCTACGTGGGCTTGCTGAGCGACAGCGATGGGGTGCCGACCGTGCTTGCCAGCTCGACGCGTCACGGCAAACGACTGTCGATCAAGTTCCTCAAGCCGTTCACGCCCCCAGCCGGAAAGATCATGCAGCTATGGGCCGTGCCGCGGGATGGAGCGCCTTTCCGGCTCGGCACGATCTCCCCGGGCGAACACAGCTCGCTCACACTGGCCGACACTTCCGAACGTCTGCTTTCCAAGGTGACCCTGCTAGCGGTCTCGCTCGAGGATCCGTCGGACAACGCCGGCCCGTCGCCATCGCCATTCGTTCTGGCCGGGCACTGCGTCAAGCTTTGGTAGTTGATTCCCCTGGTCCGCGGGTGTCACCAGTTCCGGGTTTCCCTTCGTATATACGCTTGGCTGGTGAGTTCCGGCCGACGTGTCCTTAAGGAGGGATGACAAATGATCTTCAGTTTCATGTGGCTAGGTGAAGAAAAGCGCTACGTCCGGCGCGAGAGCAGGAAGGCGCTGGCGACGTACCGCGACGTGCGCACGCAGCGTTCGACGGTCCAGGGAATGGAGCTGTACGAAGAGGTCGTCGCCAGGCTGACCGGAGCCAGCGCCGACGCCGCCCACGCCCTCGTTCGAGCGGCGGAACAGAGCTTTGCCGAGTGGCCTGTCGAGAGGGACCTGACCTTTCGCGACGTCGTGCACTATCTGTGCTTCCAGCGTTTCTGCGCGTCGCACGACAACCGCGACTGGATGCGCACTTCGTTGCGCGAGGTCGTCGACGCCGAGATCCCGAAGGGCTTGTGAGAGCGTCGCGAGAACGTTTGCTGGCGATCTGGGACGTCTGGCTGACGTTCCGAAGAAGATCGCCTATTAGTGGAAACTTTCGGAGGGAGATGGCATGAAAGGGCAAACGCGAATCGGAGTCGTCGCCGGGTCGATCGCACTGCTGATGGGGCTGGCCTCATGCGCGACCGACCGGATGACACTGGCGAACGACCAGGGCCAGACCGTGACGTGCGAGAAGAACGAGAGTTACAAGGACTGCATCGCGAAAGCCAAGGCGAACGGATTCAAGGAAACCGAGCCCGAGAAGCCCGTGCCTTCGATTCCTTACTAGGCTGCACGGTCAGGCCGGCGCGCGCGACTTCCAGTTGGGCGGGAGCTTGGTCTCCCATTGATCGATCGGAGAGACGATTAAGGTCTGGCACCTGATTGGTAAAGCAAGTCTGCGGTATCTCGGGCGTTTGCCTCGAGCGCGTAAGTCAACGCAGTCTTGCCGAAGTCGTCCCGCAGATCGAGGCGGGCGCCGTGACGAATGAGCTCTTTCGTCGCCTCCCGGCGGTTCGACGCCGCCGCCATCATCAGTGCCGTCACGTTGCCGGCCATCGGGAAGAAGGCAGAGCCCTTTAAGGGCGGCGCGCCGACGCGCGACGGCGTTGCTTCGTCGACGGCGGCCGCGTGCCGTTCCAGCAGGATCTTGATGCTGCCGGCCTCTCCGCGTGTTGCGGCTTGCATCAGGGGCGTCATTCCAGGGAACGCCGCGGTCGCACCAGGATCGATTTTCAGGTCCAAGAGCGCGGACAGGGTCCGGGTAGAGCCCGTCTGCGCCGCATAGTAGAGCGCTCCGCAGTCGGCGGCGCCCGGCATGCCGACGCGCGCCAGCAGTGCAGCGGCCAGCGCATCGTTCCCGTTAATGAGAGCCCAGGAGATTTCGCCCACCGGTGCCTGGCGCCCGCGAAATTCGGACAGGGCGACGTCATCGTTGATAGTTGCGCCCTTGGCGATCAGCAGCTCTATCGTGCGGGCGTCCTCGTCGGTCGTCTGCATCAGTGCGGTCACACCCCTTGGAGTGCGGGCGTTCGGATCGGCTCCGTACTGCAGCAGCAGACCTACTACCTCGGCGCGCACCGCCGGTCCGAATCCACGTTCGCCGGGCCGCGCCAAGTGGTCATCGACCCGCCCGCCGGATCGATTCGACACTCGCGTAGCCAGAAGCAGAGCGGTATCGCCTTCGCCGTTGACGAAGTTCGGATCGGCCCCGAGATCGAGCAATGCCTTCACGAATTCCGGATCCTGTATCAGCAACAGCAGTGGCGTGTTGGTCCGATTGATGGTGCGATTTGGATCGACCTTGTACCGGATAAGAAGCCGCATCAGCTCGCGGCCGCCCTCGAACTCGATCCTCAGGGCGGCATGCCACGCGGGTTGAAATCCTTGCTCGCCCTTTCCGTAGCCCTCGCCCCGGGCGTTGATGTTGGCGCCGCTTTCGAGCAGCACTCCGATGACAGGGTTGGTCTCGAGGATCGGCGTTGCGACGATCGCCTCGTCGAGCGACTCCTGCGTTGCATGTTCCCGCTTGAGCATCAAGCGCACGAGATTCACGTTCTGCTGCGCCGCGGCCGATGCGAGGGGCGAGGGGCTGCCCACGCGCACGCGATTGATCGAGGCACCGTGCGCGAGCAGCAGGTCGGCCGCTTCGAGCACTTCATCAGACGGCCTGATTGACGCAACCAGCCAGAGCGTTCCTGTCTGCCCCGCCACGTCGGCACCGGCATCTAGCAGAAGGCGGAGCGTCCTGACCCGATCCGCCGCCGCAGGTAGGCTTTGCGTGCCGTCCGCGGGCCGCTCGTTCCGCTCATCGCTGGTCCATTGCTGCGCAACTTGCTGCAGCGACGCTGCTTTGCTCTCGGGGCTCAGCTTCGTGACGGCCGACGGATCCCAGCGCAGCAGTTGTTCCAGAATGGACAGCGCGCTCCAATCCAGGGCCTGGGTGACAGCCCGCGACCGTTCAATGACCGCCTGACGCTGGACGGAATCCTGCGGAAGCTCCCGGACCAAGCCGGCCAGGTCATGCCCACGGATCATTGATGCGATGCGCACGTTCTGAGCAATCGTCGGGTCGCTGGCGGCTGGCGCACCCTGGGCCATCACGTCAATGGATCGGCTAGTGGATCGGCTGCCAGCGCGCGGAGTCGCTGTGGTCGTTCGTGCAGCGGCTTGAATTGTTCGGCCCGGCTTAGCCTCGCCGGTGTTGACCGGTTCGCGCCATTTAGCGTAGGAGTCGTCCACCGTGCAGTTTCCCGCCGCAGGCGAAGCCGCACAGCCACCGACGAGGAGAAGGGCGAGACAAAGCCTTCGGGCGTGAGCGCGTCGCAGAGCTTTGCGCATGGTCGCCGGCAGTATGCGACGCCATTTGCGCCAGGACAATCGGTCACCCGGCGTTGTCGATTTCAGGGCTCTGCCTCCGCAACTTCGAGTCGTGCGTGACCAGGAAGCGCCCGAACGAGGTAATTGCCGTTGGCCGAAGCTGTGTTAGAACCCGCATTGGCGGCTTCCAAGGATCGCGATGCGCATTGCCGGTGTGCGTACCATTTTTCAGAGGGCACTCTGCTCATGGGTCGCACTATGCGCCACTCCCGCCGCTGCGCAACTCTACAAGTGCAGGGATTCAAGCGGCGCCGTTTCGTACCAACAGGTGCCCTGTTTGGGCCACTCGGTCGAGATTCCGTTGACCGAGGCCGACGCCAAGGCCCACGAGAGCGCACCCGGTGCCAGGCCCCCCGACCTGGCGAACGAGGCGGTCTACGGAGCCGTGTTCACGAAGTCGATCTGCGACGCGAGCATGCCGGGCTTCGAGCAGCGCACCGCCGCCGTCTACGCCGCGTGGCGCGCGGCGCGGCCCGAGCAGGTGCGCCAGACCGAAACGATGATCAATGGCAATCCTCAGATGACCGCCGAGCTTGCCAAGCTACGCGAGAAGGCCGCCAAAGGTCTGTCCGAGGAGGAAGTGCATCAGATCGAGCAGCAGTGCGGCGAGGAGTTCGTAGAACAGATGGAACGATCGAGCCGTCCACCCGATCCGAGGTTCAGCACCCCGCAGCGAACCTGGGATCTCTACATGAAGGCACTCCGCAGCGCCGATCGGGCGCTTGCGGTTTCTTGTCTGACGGGTCGGTACCGAAGCGGCATGAAGAAGTCTTTCCAGGAGCTTTCCGACGAAGGCATCAAATCCATGGGCGATTTCGTCAAGGGCCTTTCCGGATTAACGTTCGAGCGCATGGGAGACGAGGCCTCGATCACAAAGGCATGGGGCGGCGTCGATGCGTCCGACGGCAAGCGGTGGCGGGTCGACTTCGAGAGAGTCTTGGGGGAGTGGGCGATCCAATTCATGTGATTCGGGCGTCGAGTTAGTGCGTGCCTAGATGATCATGAGGTCGGTTACATCTCGATCGAAAAGGATTTCGAGGGAAGAAGGCCGCGCACCCGCGTGGCGATCACCCGAGCCGATGCTTGAAAAGGAGGGACGTGAACCGACCCACGTCGGCCAGCAACCTCAGAAGTAGTTGCAGCAGCAAGATCATGAAATCCTGATGCCACAGGCCTTCTTGCTATGTCGCGGGCTCCGCGCTTCGAATATTTGCGGAGCACAGCTCGTCGTAGCAGGGAACTTGGCCGCTGCACTTACTTCGCTGCGTTCGCCTCTTCCGTAACGCACAAATATGCCGGCTTGATCCAACTGGCACCGACGCGTGGTGTTATGACTTCTACCACCGTAGGCAAATTTTTCCGAATCACCTCGGCAAGCTGTTTGACCGTTGCCTCCCGCGGATAGCGGCGACGCCAAGCGATGCCAATGGTACGTGTGGGCACCGGCGAGGTGAAAGGACGAATTTGCACCAATCCGTTCTGCACCGATCCGATTCCCGGCAGTGTCGCCAATGCGGGCAAGAGTGTGCAGCCCACACCCGACGCGACCATCTGGCGCAGCGTCTCGAGGCTGGTTGCCTTGAATTCGTCGCGCTCGACCGAAGGAGTGGAGCCGCAGATGGCGAGCGCCTGATCACGCATGCAATGCCCCTCTTCCAGCAACAGCACGGTGTGGTTGGTGAGTTCTTTTTCGTTGATGTGCTGCTTTTTTTCCAGCACATGAGCCTTCGGCAGCGCAACCAGAAACGGTTCGCGGAACAGCGGCATCACTTCCACATCTTCACCGTGAATGGGCAGCGCCAGCAACAATGCGTCCAATTCGCCGTGCCGTAGCCGCTGGAGCAGATGGGCGGTCAAATCTTCGCGTAGGAAAAGATGCAGTTTCGAATAGAGCGTGCGCATGGTGGGTATGACGTAGGGCACCAGATAGGGTCCTAGCGTTGGAATTACGCCGAGACGCAACGGGCCAGCCATCGGCTCGTGGTCGCGGCGCGCCAAATCCCTGATCTCGTCGACGACATCCAGCGCGGTCCTAGCGCGTTCGATGATCGCTGCGCCGATTGGGGTTGGCATCAATCGGTGCTTGTTGCGCTCGAAAAGCGACACGCCGAGGTAGTCCTCCAGCTTCTTAAGCTGCGTGCTCAGTGTCGATTGGCTGATATGACAGGCCTCCGCGGCACGAACGAAGTGCCCTTTGTCCGCGAGAGCGATCAGATACCGCAGTTCCTGAAGCGTCATCGCCCTCCTCCGTGTTTGGGGCTTGGTCATTGCTGTCCGAGTGCTTGTCCGTCGACCGTACATGCGGTAATGCCGGCCGAGAAGAAGAAATCGACCATCGGATATTGAAATCATCGATCGCGAATATCTACCGACGCAATGCCCTCCCATCAGCTATTGAAATTTGCGAATATCTACTGACGCGATGGGATTTCATTTTCGATAAGCGATATTAGAACTTTGAATTTGCGGTCCGTATGAAAGCCTGCTCCACTACCAGACCAATAACAATCCTAGAAATCATGATAAATGGAGGGGTGCATACGTCCGGTTGCCCCGGCGAGGTCATGTAGCAACAGCCTCGCAGTCTCGGACGTGAAGAAAAGGGGACTTTCTTCCGTGTTGGCGGCAAAAACCATCGTAAGACTCCTGCAAATCGTCCCGATCGCTGTCGTCAGCATTCCTGCTCTCGCGTACGACGTGATAGCCGTCTCCGGCGGCGGGAAGATCGAGGGCAAGGTCGTTTTTCAAGGCGACGTACCCACGAAGAAGATCATCCCGACGAAGAACAGGGAGGTCTGCGGCGGGCCCCGAGACGAGCCTTTGATCCTGGTCGGGCCGGACAAAGGTGTCGAGGACGTCATCGTCTATTTGAAGGAGGTCCCCAAAGGCAAGGCATGGGGAAAGCCGCCAAAACCGCCGGAAATCGACAACGTGAAATGCAAATTCGAGCCGACCGTGCAAGTGATTCAGGCCGGCGCGATCGATGTGGTCAATACCGATCCAGTCTTGCACAACACGCATGGTTTCTACGGCAAACGCACTGCCTTCAATCTCGCCTTGCCCAATCAGGGGCAGCGAATCACGAGCCAATTGGACAGACCCGGCCTGGTTCGCGTCGAGTGTGACTCTCATGGCTGGATGCTGGCGTGGATTTACGTGGCGGACAGCCCCTATTACGCTCGGACCGCCAAGGACGGAAGCTTCAGCATTACGGATATTCCGCCCGGGGATTACACGCTGGTCGCGAGTCAAAACTACGCCGGGGATACCGACATTCCTGTGACGGTGAAGGCGAATGAAGCGGTAAAGGTTTCCATTGAACTGAAGAAAAAGTAGTTACTCAGTGCCCACCGTCCGCGGCCTAACACTGCCAACGAGGGAAACGCAAATGAATACACTGCTGAGGCGTGAAATGGACCAGGAACTGCGTCGGCCTGGAGCTCACCCCGACCGTTCGACCGTGCTGACGCGGCGTACGTTCCTGCACAAGTCGTTGCTGTACGGCACGGCCGGCGCGGCGGCTTACGGCCTATTCTTCCCGTTGATAAACACCATCGACATCGCATTTGCCCAGGGCGGCCAGAGTTTCAAATTCGCCTGGATTTCCGATACGCACCTGTATCCGAAGGCCGTCAACAAGCGTTTCGTCGAGAAGGCGACGCGGGCGATACAGGAAGTGCAGGCGATGAATCCTCCCGCAGATTTTCTGATCTTCGGCGGCGATATGGCGCAGCTGGGCGATCCCGTCGAGTTGCAGCTGGGCGCCGAGCTGCTGAAGGAGATCACAATCAAGAAGGTATTCATCCCAGGTGAGCACGACTGGTACCTGGATATGGGCGCCACCTGGAACAAGATGTTCGGCGCGGCGCCCTGGTTTTTCGATTACAAGGGGGTCCGCTTCGTAGGACTGGATACGGTCAGCCATGCCGAGGACTTCTGGACATCACGCAAGATGAGCGCGAAGGAACGCATGGGCAATATGGCGACGCTGGACGGTACGCTCGGGGGGGCCTGGGCCGCAGTGGGCTCCGAGCAGCTCAAGTGGCTTGACAGTACGTTGGCCAGTTGGGGCAAGGACAAGCCGGCGGTGATCTTCAGCCACAACCCGCTGTATGAGTACTTCCCGCCCTGGAACTTTTGGGTACGCGACTGGCGCGGAGTGCACGAGATCCTGAAGCCCTACAGCAATGTCACCAACATCCACGGACACACGCACCAGGTGCTGTACAACGAAATCGGCAAGCTACGCTCGATCGGCATGCTCGCAACCTCGTGGCCGTGGCCCTACGCGCCCGAAGGCGTGCCTATCCTCACCAGGCCCATGATTCGTGTGGATCCCGGTGAGCCCTTCGACGGTGTGGGCTGGTCTATCCACACGATGGATCCCGCGGGGCGCGACGAAAATCAATACAAGATGTGGCGCAAGGAGGTCTTTGCGGACGCGGGAGTCGATTCTAACGCCAAGGATTCGCACGAAGTGCTCAGCCCGCGCGTTGCCGATCGCATCTAAGGGTCCCAGGATGCAGCTCCGTCGAGGAGGTATCAACATGGCCAACGAGAAGCTACGCTATCTGCTCATCACCGCGGGAGTCGGGGTGCTGTTTTTTCTTGCCGTCGAGACTGAACCGGCATTCGCCCACAAAGACAAGCACACAGCGGAACAACTGCAAGCGTTCGAAGAAGTCTTCATGGAACAGGTGAAGATCGGCGACCTGCTGTTCCACGGCGATCCCGAGACGCAGAAGCGGCTCAACGTGAATCTTTCCAACACAGGCACGGCCTGCGCCATGTGCCACCCGTATACGTCGGATACGCACCCACATCAGTTTCCAAAGTTTCAGGAACAGATGAACGAGTTTGCGACGCTGCGCAACATGATCAACTGGTGCATCGAGAAACCCAACGAGGGCGAGAAGATCGATCCTGACGGGCCGGCGATGAAGGCACTGGAAGCCTACATCTACTGGTCCAATCGGAATTCCAAACTGGATCCGGGAAGGCACTAATCACTCAATGGCCACGTTGCGCCTGCGCCGTGGCCTCTTCCCGGGGCAGGCGGGTGGTGGCTAGCCAGGAAAAGGTCACAGGCGCGCCGTTGACTCGGGCGGACAATAACAAAGCATGGTCGAGATGGCCACGATAGAGCACGGAGAGATGACGTGACCGATACAACAGCAGCCCAGGATGCATTCCCCGATCCCGATTCGCTGATCGACCGGGAGCTTATTCTCAAATGGCTCTACTCGGGGTTGTTTTGGCTCGTGGTCACACCCAGCATCGGCGTAACCATATCCAGTCTCTTCAACTACCCCGATTACCTTGGCACCTCGCAGTATTTGACCTTTGGGCGGCTGCGTCCATTGCACATCAACGGCGTGATCTGGGGCGCATTTTCCACGCTGTTCATTGGACTGTGCTATTACATCGTGCCGCGCCTGGCCGGGGTGCGCGTATGGAACGGCCAGTGGGGCCACTGGCTGGTCTGGGTGTGGAACCTTGGGCTGATCGCCGGGTTGATTTCGCTTCTTCTGGGCTATAACTCGGGATTTGAGGCCGGAGAATTTACGCGTCCGATCTTCATCGTCATTTCCATCGTGGTGTCCCTCCTCACGATCCAATTCCTGGTTACGATCGCCCAGCGCCGCGAAGCGCAGTTGTACGTCGCTCTTTGGTATTTGATCGGCGCGTTCGTCTGGACCGTGATGAACCTGGTTCTGCGCTTCATCCTGCCTTACTTCGCGGGCATCAACAGCGCGGCGTTTCACGGGCTGTTCCTTCACTACATCGTCGGGCTGTGGATCACGCCGGCGGGCTATGTGCTGATCTACTATTTTCTCCCTGCCAGCGTGAAAAACCCGCTCTACAGCCACAAGTTGTCGCTGGTCGGATTTTGGTCGCTGGCCATGTTCTACCCATTTGTCGGCATCCACCACTACCTGTACAGCCCCATCGCCGACTGGGCGGAGACACTGGCGATCATCACCTCGATGTTGCTAATCGTGCCGGTGTGGACCGTGCTGCAAAACTTCTTCGGCACGATGATCGGACGCTGGCAGGGCTTCGGCCAGAACCTCCCCGCCAAGTTTCTGATCATGGGGTCGCTCATGTATCTGGTCGGTTGCTTTCAGGGTTCGACCGAGGCCTTGCGCTCAATCCAGCAGCCCACTCACTTCACCGATTTTGTGATCTCCCATTCGCACTTGACGGTGTTCGGCACCTTCGTAGTCTGGGCCATGGGCGGGACGGTCTACGTCCTGCCGAAGCTCGCCGGACGACCGCTGTGGTCGCCCAAGCTGGGAAACTGGTCGTTCTGGCTCATCACTTTCGGGATTTCGCTGATGGGCCTAGACCTGACCCTGGCCGGCCTGCAGCAGGGCTTCATGCTGATGGCCGGCGTCGAATGGCTGGATTCGCTGGTTTCCATCCGGCCATACTGGCTGGTACGCACCGTGGCAGGCGCTTCGATGGACATCGGCATGTCGCTGCTCGTCATCAACCTGATGCGAACGGTGCTTTCGGCGGAAGCGCCGCACAGTGTCGCGCGTCCAGCCCCCGGCGGCGTCGCGGTACAGGGAGCGCCGTGATGAGCAATAACCGCTATGGACTGCGTTTCTATGCCTTGGGGGCCGGTTTCTTCTGCCTCTCTCTCGCCGCGTTTGTGCAAGGCGTGTTGCCGATGCTGGAGCCCGAATCGCGCACCAACAAGGTGACCAAGGTCGTGCGCAACGATCTGGGCGAGCTCAAATGGATGGTTCATCAGGCCAGCGACTACACGCCCCTCGAACTGCGCGGGCGCCAAGTCTATATTCGCGAAGGTTGCTGGTACTGCCATTCCCAATACGTGCGTCCCGTGACCGGAGAAACGCGCCGGTGGGGTCCGGTGTCGCAGGCCGGTGAGTCCTTCTACGATTTTCCGCACCTGTTCTCCACCCGCCGCATCGGCCCGGATCTGACCCGGGTGGGTCTGAAGTTCAGCGACGCCTGGCATCTGGCCCACTTCTGGAACCCGCGCATGCTCTCGCCCGATTCCATCATGCCGCGGTTTGTCGCGCTGTTTGATGGCCCCTATCGAGCAAAGATCATCGCCGACGTCAATGGCAATCAGGCCGTGGAAAAAACGCCGGCAACGGAGAAACTGTTCGATTTCAAAAGCGACCAGCAGATCCGGCTTACACCCAACTCCGAGGGCTTGCTGTTCGTGCCGGAACGCGGAAAGTATCCGGTGATTTTCACCCCCAACAAGGAGTACACCGGCGACACCGTGACCCTGGTGGCCGAAACCGAGGACTTGAAGGGCCTGGTGGCGTATGTGCAGAAACTGGGTACCAATCGCGGCAAATGGCGGGATGTGTTTGAGCCTCAACGCATGGAGGCGTCGCAGGTTTCGGTGCCGCGTTCGGAAGAGTGGACGAGCTACGGAAAGCAAGTTTATCTGCGCCGCTGCGTGGGTTGCCACGGTGTCAACGGCGACGGCAACGGACCGGCGGCCGCCTTCTTTCAAAAGGACCGGCCACGGAACTTCACGCTGGGCGTATTCAAGTTCCGACTCACACCTTCGGGGTCGATGCCCGACGACGGCGATCTGCTGCGCACCATCACACGCGGCGTGCGCGGCACTGGGATGCCAAGCTGGCAGGAATTGCCCGAAAAGGACCGCCTCGCGGTGATCCAGTACATCAAGTACGAGCTCGCGGCGGATCGCAGCAAGCCGGACAAACCTTATCTGTACTTTGTCGAAGAGCCGCCCAAGGCGCCTCTTTTTATCGGCCAGCCGCCCGCGCCGTCGCTGGAACTCGTGAAGCACGGCCAGGACGTATGGAAGCAGGCCAAGTGCTGGGAATGCCACGGCGAAGGCGGTAAAGGCGACGGCGAAAAGGCCGCCGGGTTGAAGGACGATTTCGGCTTTCCGATCCCGCCGGCCAATCTCACGACCGGTCAGTTCAAGTCGGGGCCGAGTGTCAAGGACATTTTCCGCACCATGTCAACCGGGCTTTCCGGCACACCGATGCCCTCCTTCAGCGACTCGTTGCTGGAGGCGGATCGATGGGCCCTGTCCTATTACGTGCTGTCGCTGTCGGCGTTTACCGATCCCCTGACCGGACAAAAGATGCAGATCTCGGACAAAGACCGGGCGGCGCTCGACGATCCGACGCTCGAAGCTTCCGAGTCGCACTACGCATACAACCCATACACTGCCGACAAGCCAATGCGTTACGCTGGTGAAACCTGGGCGACCAAGCATGGCTTTGACCTCACGGTGGCTCGGGATTCGACGGCCGAAATCAAGCAGGGCTCTCATTAAGGGACAGCCATGGCCGAGATGATCTTCACTCAACTGCTGGTGGCCCTGCTGATGGGTTTGTGCGCGGTTTGCCTGTTCATTTGGGGAGTGCTGTCCGGGTCATTCAACGACGTGGAGGACGTCAAGTACAGAGCCTACCGCGCGGAGGTGTCAGACGATGAGTGACAAGACAGACAGCGCAAGCGGCGCGGCCGATGACACGCCCCACCATCAGCAGGTCGAAGAGTACGGTGGCGACCGTCTGCAGGCTCGCCACGGTCGCGTCAACACTTGGCTCTGTATCGTCTATCTGATTATGTTCGTCTGGGCGCTCTATTACGCCATCGCTTATTGGGGCGGGCTTGGGCCTGGGCTTGATTTGGGCTTGCAGTTCACTGCGAAATGAGGCCAATCATGGTGGCAAGATTGCTATTGGTGCTGGCAGCGTTGAATCTGATCTTTCTTGCCACCGAACTGGCGTTGAACGTGTTCGGAGTGGCGCTCGGTTAGGGGGACATGATGACTTTGTCCGAGAGCATCGCGTTCTGGATTTTCATCGTCATGACCGTCTCGTTCTTCGCCTGGGTGGCCTATCTCGCCCTGAAGAAGTAGCAGGCGGCCACCTAGCCAGCGGCCCGCGGCTGGGAACGGGATCAACGAGGCGTGAATCAGTATTTTCTAATCTTTCTGGCCGGATTGGCTGGCAGTGCTCATTGTGTGGGGATGTGCGGCGGCTTTGCTTGCGCCCTGGGTTCTGATCCGCGTGGCAGCGTTGCGACTGTGCGCCGGCACCTGATTTATAATCTCGGCCGGTTTTCAACCTATTGTTTCCTGGGCGCGGTCGCTGGCTCTTTGGGCCTCTTACTGGTGGGCCACGGCGGAGAGGTGACCGCGGCAAGCCTGGCCCAGCGACTGTTGGCGGTGGTGTCCGGGTTGCTGATGGTGTTCATCGGGTTGCGCTTTTTCGGTTTCTTCCGGCGATTCGGCCGAAGCACGGTTGATTCCAGCGGCAACTTTCTCGTGTCCGCGTTGCGCACCCTACTGAAAGCTCCCGGCGCCGTGGCACCCCTGGCCTTCGGCGTGCTCAATGGGTTTCTGCCGTGTCCGCTGGTCTATGCGTTTGCCGCGCAAGCTGCAGGCAGCGGCGGCGCCCTGCCTGGAGTGGTCACCATGGCAGCATTCGGTCTGGGCACTTTTCCAGCGATGCTCATGATGGGAGGAGTGGGTGGGTGGGTACGCCAGGGCTTCCACCAAAGCCGCATCCGCACTGTTCAAGTGAATTTTCCGCGGGGTCGAAGTGCCGTGGTTCGGTTCGATTGGCGACGGTACAGCGTCCGCATGGCGGGAGGATTCATCGTCATGCTCGGAATCACCACGTTCGTCCGCGGATTGTTACCGATGACCGCCCACTTGCACAGCTTATGAACGCTGTCGGCGCATGCAGCCACTGCCTGCTGCCCATTGGCCGCATCGGACTGCAACGGGACGTGAACGGTGAAGCGCATCAGTTCTGCTGTTACGGATGCTGCCTGGCCTACCAAGTGCATCATGGCGAAGCAGACGAACCGGAAGCGGCGGCGCTGTTGATTCGCCTCGGTGTTGGCGCATTTCTCGCCATGAGCATTATGTTGTTCAGCCTCCTGCTTTACTCAGGGACCTTCGGCGAGGCTGACGGCTGGCTGGTGCATCGGATTCACTGGCTGCTATGGGCTCTGGCCACACCGCTGATCGTGATACTGGGTGGCCCATTTATTGCAGGCGCATGGCAGGCCGCAATAGGTTTGCGCGTCAGCTCGGATACCCTCGTAAGTATCGGTGCCCTGGCGGCTTACGGATATTCCGGGTACCAGGTCGCGCAAGGGTCCGGCATCGTCTATTTCGACACCGCGACCATGGTGCTGATCCTCTTTACGCTGGGGCGTTACCTGGAAGCCCAGGGGCGCGTGAGGGCCATGCGGAGCCTGGCGCCCATGCTTGCCGCCGAACGGGCCAACGTCAGGGTTGTCGCCGACGGTATCGATGCGATAAAGCCGGTCCACACCGTGCAGCCCGGAACCATTTTGCGCATCTTCCCCGGCGAGCGCATAGCTATCGATGGTATGGTCATCGATGGCCACTCCGATTGCGATGAAGCGATCATTAGCGGTCAGTCGGAAACGCAACTCAAAGCGCCTGGTGCGCTTGTGCACGCAGGCAGCATCAATGGCCACGGACAGATATGGGTTCGGGCAAGCGTTGCAGGCACCGATACGCGCTGGATTCAGATCAGCCGCCTGGTACGTGATGCGCTGGCGCGCAAATCACTGCTTGGGAGCACGATCGACAGCGCCGCCGCGATATTCATCCCGTTTGTCCTATTGCTCGCGGCTGGAACGGTGTGGTTCTGGAGTACCCGCGGTCCGTTTGAGGTGGCGCTCCTAAGCGGGCTCGCCGTGTTGGTGGTGGCCTGTCCCTGTTCGCTGGGCCTGGCTGCGCCTTTGACTACCGCACTCGGCATCGGTCAAGCGGCGCGGCGCGGAATATTGATCCGCGGTGGCGGCGTGCTTGAGCAACTGGCGCGGATAAGAGGGGTCGCGTTTGACAAGACGGGAACACTCACTCAGGGCAAACTGCAACCGGTATACGTTGTAACTGATGACACCACTGAAAAGGACCTGTTGCACTGCGCGACCGCTCTTGCCTCGGGCTCGGAGCACTCCATTGCGCGCGCGATAGCCGAGCAGGGTCGTGTCAATAAAATGAGCGTCCTGCCGGCGATGGAAATTCGAGCCCACCCCGGCGCCGGTGTGACCGGCCAGATCGATGGTGTGCTCTGCGCGATGGGGTCTCGCGTGTTCATGAAGGCGCTCGGCTGGACCATTCCCGAGAAACTATCGGCGATGCCGGAAGCTCCAAGATACACGCTCGTATACATCGGCTGGGGGGGTAGGGTGCATGGGATGCTCGCGCTTAACGACACAACGCTACCCGAAGCAAAGGGGGTGATCAAGGCGCTTCATGAGCACGGCGTGGAGACGCTGCTATTGAGCGGCGACGGAAAGGGACCAGTAGCCAATGTCGCTTCGGCGCTTGGCGTTTCAACCTGGCAGGCCGAACTCACGCCGGAAGGGAAGGTACGGGCTTTGCGTGAGTGGGCCGACAAGCGACGAGGTTCCATCGCCATGGTGGGAGACGGGCTGAACGACGGCCCCGTGCTGGCATCCGCGGCGGTCGGCATCGCGGTGGGTGCGGCTACCGACCTTGCCAAGGAGAGCGCTGATATAACGCTCCCAACGGGCGGCCTCGGCAGCCTGCCCTGGCTTGTTCAACTCGCGAAGCGAGTGCGCAAATCCATCCTCGCCAATCTAGCCTGGGCCCTGAGCTACAACGCTGTCGCCTTGATGCTCGCCGTGACTGGGTTGCTGAAGCCGGTCGTGGCGGCCGGTCTGATGTTCGGTTCAAGTGTGCTGGTGGTGATGCGTTCGCTGCGGGCGGGCCACGAGTCGGCGTCAATCGAGGCACACCGCCGTATTCCAGCCGAGGCAAGCGCGGCTCATATCTATTCGACTTGAAAAGTGAGACGGCAACTGTATTTTGCGATCAATCTGTGGCTCTTTGCCGCGGGTCCAATCTCGCCGGCTCTGGCCCATGACGGTGAATCGCAACGTGTGAACCTTGCCTCCCAAGGTTGGCCTATCGATTCTTTCACGCTGGTCGATCAGTACGGGAACGCGTTAACACAGGAAAGGCTGCAGGGACAGTGGACCTTTGTACTGGTTGGCGATACCCATTGTGGGCAGCCGTGCACCGAGGCGCTTTCTGCGCTGGTGGCAATGTTCCTACGCATCGCTCGGGCCAAAGCGGTCAAGACTACCCAGGTGTTGTTCGTGTCGCTCGATCCCCAACGAGACACGCCAGAGGTCCTGCGCCGATATCTGATCGGCTTTGACGACCGCTTCATCGGCGTTAGCGGTTCCTTGCAAACACTGAAAGGACTGACGGAGGATCTGGGTGCTTCCGTGCCTGCATCGGGTGTCGACAAGACGCGCTACGCTGGATCGTTGGTGTTGATCGGTCCTGATCGTGTCGTTCGAGTGGAGCTTCTTCCACCCTTTGACCCATTGTTGCTTACAGCTGAGTATCTGAAGACACGCGCTCGTCATTAGCGCAGCAGTCTGGGCTTGCGTCTCTTCCTCGAGCCTGCTCTTGAACTAGCCGTTCACCGCCTTCTTCGCGCGCTGCCGATGAAACGGGCTCATTCCCGAAGTGCCCACGCCCACTCAGCCGCGGAGCGCCCGCCGGCTCATTGTTCGGGCGGCGTGGAACGCGCGCTGAACTTGTCGGCGGCGTCCACCCACCCGCCGCCCATCGCCCGGTACAGGTTGGCGTAGGACTGGAACAGTTGGGACTGCGCGCTCACCAGTTGCAGACGCGCGCTCAGAAGCGATTGCTCGGCGTTGGCGACCTCCAGGTAGATGGTCGCGCCCTCCTGGTAGCGCAGCGCGGCCAGGTCGCGGAAGCGCTCCAGTGCTTCGACATTCCTGGCCTGCTCCTCGCGGGTCTGTTCGAATTTCGCGAGGTCAACGAGCGCGCTTTCGAAGTCCCCGAAGGCGCTGATGATGGACTTCCGATAGAAATGAAGCGCTTCGCGCTGCACGGCTTCGGCCTGCTCGACCTGGCTGCCGATCCTGCCGGCCGTGAAGATCGGCACCGTCACCGGCGCGCCAAAGGACCACGACTTGGACGCTCCCTTGAACAGATTTGAAACCTGCGAGCTTTCGACGCCGAATAGCGCCGTCAGGCTGACCTCGGGGAAATAGGCCGCCTTCGCCACGCCGATGTCGGCGTTGGCCGCGATCAGATTCTGCTCGGCCTGCCGGATATCCGGCCTGCGTTCCAGCAGCGACGAAGGCAGGCCGGCAGGCACGTCGGGAAGCTTCAGCGCGTCGATCGAGGCTCCGCGCGGTATCAGACCGGGGTTCGCGCCCAGCAGCACACTGATCAGATTCTCCTGCCGCACGATCTGCCGCTCGAGCTCCGGCACCTGGGCAGCTGCGGACTCGAACTGCGATTGGGCCTGCCGGTAATCGCTTTCGGGCGTGGCGCCCCCCTCGAAACGTGCTTGTTGCAGCCGGGCGGCCTCACCCAGGCTCCCCGTGGTGGCCTTGGCGATGTCCAGTTGCCGATCGAGCGCCCTTAGCTGCACGTAGGCGCTTGCAACCGAAGCCACCACGGTCAACACGACGGTGCGACGGCCTTCCTCGCTTGCGAGCAGATTCGCGCGCGCCGCTTCGGTGGCGCGACGCAGCTTGCCCCAGATGTCCAGCTCGTAACTGGCCGACACGTTGAGCCGGTAATCGTTGAATGCCTGGAGGCCCGGAGGAATTCGAAAAGGCGCGGTCGTCTCGCTCGAGCGCTGGCGCTGCGCGGAGGCGCCGCCGTCCACTTCCGGAAACAGCGCCGAGCGCGTGATGCCGTACTGGGCGAAAGCCTGATCGACGTTGGCGACCGCGATCGCCAGATCCTCGTTGTTCTGTAACGCCGTGCGCACCAGTTGCGACAGGACCGGGTCGCCGAAGCGGTCCCACCAGGCGACGTCCGATGCTTGGGTCGCCTCTTCCACGCTGATGCGCCACGCGGCGGGAACCTCCACAGCGGGCCGCCGATAGTCGGGTCCGAGCATGCAGCCGGCCAGGCCCATCGCCAGAGCCGCGACGGCAAACCGCGTCCGCGTGAAGGGTTGAATCATCTTTCCGGCGCCGCCGTCGCGCCCCCCGGCAGAGCTCCTCCGCCCGTCGCCGCGGTCTCGGCACGCTGGAACGGCGATTGTCGCTCGCTCATCCGCTGAAACATCACGTAGAACGCCGGGATGAAGAAGACGCCGACCATCGTGGCCATCAGCATGCCACAGACCACGGCCGTGCCGAGCGCCTGCCTTGCCGCTGCGCCGGCGCCGGTGGCAATCGCCAGAGGCACCGTGCCCAGGATGAAGGCGAACGAAGTCATCAGGATCGGCCGCAGCCGCAGCCGCGCCCCCTCCAGCGCCGATTGAACGATCGGCTTGCCCTGCTCGCGCTGTAACTTTGCGAACTCGACGATCAATATCGCGTTCTTGGCCGCCAGGCCGATCAGCATGATCAGGCCGACCTGGGTGTAGACGTTGTTGTCGAACCCGCGCAGCAGCAGGCCCAGGAAAGCGCCGCAGACACCGAACGGGATCACCAGCAGGATCGCCACCGGCATCGCCCAGCTCTCGTACAGCGCCGCCAGCACCAGGAACACGAAGAGCAGCGAGATGGCGAAGATGAAGCCAGTCTGGCCACCGGTCTTCTTCTCCTGGTAGGTCGCTTCGCTCCACTCGTAGCTGAAACCGTCCGGCAGCCCGCGCGCCAACTGCTCCATCGCCGCGATGGCCTGGCCCGAGCTGTACCCGGGGGGGTTCGACCCGTTGATCGTGGCCGCCTGATAGACGTTGTAACGCTCCAGGTACTGCGGACCGCTGAAAGACCGGTACCTGACCAAGGTGCTCAACGGCACCATCGTGCCGTTGGCGCTGCGCACGTAGAAGTTGTTGACGTCCTCCGGCTGGCGCCGCTGGGCGCCCTCGGCCTGCGCCTGGACCCGGAACGTGCGGCCGAACAGGTTGAAGTCGTTGACGTAATAGCTGCCCAGGAACGTCTGCAAGGCGAAGAAGACGTCGCTCACGTCGATGCCGAGGGCCTTGACCTTGTCGCGATCGACTTCGTACTCGATCTGCGGCACGCGCGTGTCGAATCCGCTGTAGGCAAAGCCGATCTCCGGGCGCTTGCGCGCCTCAGCGAGCAGCCCCTGCAGGACCTCCGCGAACCGGCCGACGTCGGTCCCGATCCGGTCTTGCAGCACGAACGTGAATCCTCCGGCCGTGCTCAGTCCCCGGATGGGCGGCGGGTTCAGCACCAGCACGTTGGCGTCCTTGATCTCGGCGTTGAATCGCGCCGACAGCAGGCGCTGCAAGGCGCCCACGGTCTCGGCGGGCGTCTTGCGCTCGGCCCACTTCTTGAACCGGATGAATGCGGTGCCGTTGTAGGAGACGGCTTGGCCGGTCAGCAAGTTGAAGCCGCTGATATAGACGACGCCCTCCACTCCCGGGGTGGCGCGCGCGATCCGCGTCAGTTGTGACACTGCCGCGTTGGTCCGCTCCAGCGAGGCGGGCGCCGGAAGCGTGACGACCGAAAACAGGTAGCCCTGGTCCTCGGAGGGCACCAGGCCCGTGGGGCGCGTGGAAACCAGGCCCCAGACGATGGCGAGCAGCCCGGCGAAGGTCACCGCAACGAGCGCGGTTCTTCGGCTCAGCGCCAGGACTCCCTTCAAATAACCGCCGCGGAAGCTTTCGAAGCCGCGATTGAAACCGGAGAAGAAGACTGCGAGCGGACCGTGGCGGGGACGTTCCGACTGCGCGGGTTTCAACAGAAGGGCGCACATCGCCGGCGTGAACGTGAGCGCGCAGATCGCCGACAGGATCACCGATATGGCCAGGGTCAGGGCGAACTGCTTGTACAGCTGACCGGTCAGTCCCCCTAGAAAGGCGACGGGCACGAACACCGCGGCCAGCACCAGCGCGATCGCCACCACCGGGCCTCCCACGTCGGCCATCGCCGACTTGGCGGCCTCGATCGGCGACAGCCCTTCCGTGTCCAGCCGCTGCTGCACGGCTTCGACGACCACGATCGCGTCGTCCACCACGATGCCGATCGCGAGCACCATTCCGAACAGCGTCAACGTGTTGATCGAGAAGCCCAGGGCGGTGAAGGCGGCGAACGTTCCGACCAGTGAGATCGGTACCACCAGCAGCGGAATCAGGGTCGCGCGCCAGCTCTGCAGGAACGCGAACACAACCAGCACCACCAGCGCAAAGGCTTCCAACAGCGTGATCACGACCTCCTTCAGCGACTCGGTCACGAACGGCGTGGTGGTGTAGGGAATCGAATACTCGAGACCGGCGGGAAACCGTGCCGCCTGTTCCTGCAGCACACCGGCGATCACCTTGGCGACGTGCAGAGCATTGGCATCCGGCTGCAGGTAGATGCCCATCAGCGCCGCCGGGAGGTCGTCGGTGGACCCAACCAGCGAATAGTCCGAGGCCGCCAGTTCCACGCGGGCCGCGTCCTTCAGACGGACCACCTGGCCGTTGGGCGCCTCGCGAATGATCAGGTTCTCGTATTCGCTCACCTTGGAAAGGCGGCCCTTGACGAACACGGTGTATTGCGTCTGCTGGCCGGTCGGAACCGGCGGAAGACCGAGCCCACCCGCCGGCGCGACCACGTTTTGCTCGTTGATCACCTTCGAGATATCGCTTGCGGTGACGCCCAGGCGCGCCATCTTCTCCGGGTTCAGCCAGATGCGCATGCTGTAGTCGCGCTCGCCGAAGATGCGCACCTGGCCGACGCCCGGCACGCGCCCCAGCGCGTCGTACAGGTTCAGCAGCGCGTAGTTGCTCAGGAACGTGCTGTCGAAGCGCCCGCCCGGGGAGGTCAGCGCGATGACCTCCAGCAGATCGGTGGTGGTCTTGCGGATCGTGATGCCGTTGCGCAGGACGTCGGGCGGAAGCTGGCTCTGGGCCACGGCCACGCGATTCTGCACCTCGACTGCGTCGATGTTCTTGTCGGTTCCGATCTCGAAGGTGACCGTCAGGGAGTACGAGCCGTCGTTGCCGCTCTTGGAGCCCATGTACAGCATGTCCTGCGAGCCGTTGACCTGCTGCTCGATCGGGGCCGCCACGGACTGGGCCACCACGTTCGAGTTCGCACCCGGAAACGTCGTCGTGACGGTGACCTGGGGCGGCAGCACCTGCGGATATTGCGCGATCGGCAGCTGGAAGATCGCCAGCGTGCCGACCAGCAGCATCAGCAATGCGATCACGGTCGAGAAGACCGGCCGCTCGATGAAGAAATTCAGCACGGGATGCTCCGCGGTGGGGTCGCCGGGACTTGCGGCGCGCTCAGCTCCTCAGTTGTGGGCTTGGGCCGACCCGGCCGGAGAGGCCGCTCCCGCGCCGGCCGCGCTCCAAGGGATCGCCCTGACCTGGCCGCCCGGCCGCACCTTGCCGATGCCCTCGACGACGATGCGTTCGCCTCCGGACAATCCGCTTTCGACCACCCAGTCGTTTTCGACGAGGCGGTTCGCCACGACCGGGCGCTCCTCCGCCTTATCCCCGGCGGTGACCACGTACACGGATTTCAGGCCCTGCAGTTCCTTGATGGCCCGTTGCGGCACGCGTATGCCGTCCGCGTTCTCGGACGCGGGGACGATCACCCGGACGAACAGTCCCGGGCGCAGCAGGCGATCGGGGTTGGGCAAGGAAATGCGCACCTGCAGCGTCCCGCTCTTCTGATCGATCGCGGCGTCGACGAAGTTCAACTTGCCGGGCAGCGTGTAGTCGCTGCCATCGGCAAGCCGGATCCGGAACGGCGGGGCCTCGTCGGGGCGCTCGCCAGGCGGGTGCTTCAAGCGCTTTTGAAGCTCGAGCAGCCTTTCTTCGCTGATAGTGAAAAGCGCCCACATCGGATCGTTGGAGTACAGCGTCGTAAGCAGCGACTGCTGCGCGGTGATCAGGGCGCCGGGCTTCACGAGCGAGCTGCTCATCACGCCATCGCGGGACGCGCGGATCGACGTGAACTCCAGATTGATCTCCGCATCGCGCAGTAGCGCTTTCTGGGCTTCCACCAGCGCGGTACTCGCTTTCTCCTGGGCGTCTGCGGCGTCGTAGTCCTGCTGGCTGACCGCGTGCTGCGCGATCAGACGGCCGTTGCGGGCGAGGTTCTGCCGGGCGTTGATCAGGTTGGCTTCGGCCTGCGCCACGTTTGCTCGCGCCTGGGCCACCTGCGCTTCGAATGGGCGCTGGTCGATCACGTACAGCAGAGCGCCCTTGCGCACGCGCGCGCCGTCGGTGAATGCCTGCTGCTCGAGCAGCCCCGTGACCTGCGCGCGGATCTCGATCGTGTCCGGCGCCTGCATCTGGGCCACGTACTCGTCGTACACCGTGACCGGCGTGTGCTTGACCTCGATGACCGAGACCTCGGGCGGCGGCGGTGTTGGCATCTGAGTCTTGCGGCCGCACCCGCACAACGCCAGGCCGCACGCGGCGAGCACCAGCCAGCGGCGTCCGCAAGTGAAGAAGACGACCATAGCCCCTCCCTTTTTTCCGCTCGACCCCGGGTGGCAACGGGATCGGAGGCCTTTCTGCATCGTGGTCAGCTTAGGCCTACAAGGGCGATGGCCTCAACCGCGCATGAACGCCTGCGAAAACCCCAATCCAAACACTTAATTCGAGTGGGGGAAATCCGAAGCGAGCGCAGGCAATCTTGTACTCATCCTTGGTAGCGGCCTCTGGCCCCAGCGATTTTTCTCCTCATCGGATCGCTTGATCCAGCACCATCTCCGCCATGGCGCGTGCAGCGGCCGCGACGGTGCTGTTTGTGTCAACGTGGGCCGACACCGACGCGCCGTCGTAGAGCAGCCTGAGCTGTTGCGCCACCCGATCCGGATCGGCTGCGCCGGCTTGTTTAGCAAGGTCGGCAAACAGCGCAAGGTTCCACGCGCGCGATTCGTCGCACATGGCCTTGATGCTGCTTTCCGGGCGCGCTTCCGCGCTGGCCCTGGCGAAGGGGCAGCCGCGGTAGTCGGGCTTCGCCACGGTTTCCGCCATCGAGTCGAAAACCCCGAGGATCTTCTCTCTCGGCGTGAAGCACCGGGATAGCCGCTCGCGCAGTCGGGCCTGCCGAGCCTCGTGCCGCCGCTGCAGGTAGGCGCGGATCAACTCCTCCTTGCTGCCGAAGCAATCGTAGAGAGACGCCTTGGCGACCCCGGCACGCTCGATCACGCGGTCGATGCCGACTAGGTTGACTCCTTCCTCATAGAACAGCTCATCGGCAGCGGCGAGCAAGCGCTCCCGAGCCGGGCGCCGATCCTGCGATGAAGATTTCCTGGCCACAGGCTTGACTTTAACAGACCGGTCTGTATGATGCAAGCACCAGACAGATCTGTCTGCTTCTTCTCCGGACAACGAGCGCAGCCGCCATGACACCGCTTTCTGCATGTTCCAATAGCACGCAGATCATTGATAGAAATAACTATTTATCGACAAACGCCACCTTCTACCTGCTGGCTTCGATCACCGTTTCGTTTCTCGCCGGCGCCAGCGCGCCGACACCCCTTTACGCGCTCTACCAGGCGCAGTGGGGGTTTTCTCCGGTTACGGTGACGATCATCTTCGGCATCTATGCCATCTCCGTTTTGACAGCGTTGCTCTTCGTCGGAAGGTTGTCCGACCACGTCGGTCGCCGCCCCGTGCTTATCGCCGCGACCGCGGCGCAGATGGCGACCATGGTGATATTTGCTACGGCGAGCGGGGTCGCGGATCTGGTGCTGGCGCGGATCATCCAGGGGCTGGCAACGGGCGCCGCCTTGGGCGCGGTCGGAGCCGGCATGATCGACCTGAACAAGGAGCGGGGCGCCACCGCCAATGCTGTCGCGCCGGCATTCGGCACGGCGACGGGCGCCATGCTCTCCGGCTTCCTGGTGCAATACCTGCCGGGGCCGACCCATCTGGTCTACGCCGTGCTCTGCACGATTTTCGTGCTGCAAGGCATCGGCCTCACCTTGATGGCGGATACCATCGCGCCGGCGCCCGGGGCGCTTGCCTCGCTCAAGCCACAACTTGATCTGCCCGCCGCGGCACGCGGGCCGTTCCTTCTGGCGCTGCCAGTACTGGTGGCGTCGTGGGGGCTGGCTGGCTTCTACGCTTCTCTGGGGCCGATGCTGGTACGGGGCATGCTCGGCGTCGGTTCGGCGCTTCTTGGCGGCCTGGCTTTATTTGTGCTGGCTGCCAGCGCCGGCCTGGCGGTGCTGGTGTGGCAACACCGCCCGCCGCGCGCCGTGATGACATTTGGCGCGTCCATGTTGGCTGCGGGCGTGGGCGTCGCCGTCTGGTCGCTGCCGCATCACGCGATCGCGGTGTTTTTCGCCGGTACTTCCATGGCGGGCGTGGGGTTCGGCACCGGCTTCCAAGGCGCCGTGCGCAGCATCGTGCCCTTCGCCGCGCCTCACGAGCGGGCCGGCGTGCTCTCGATTGTGTTCGTCGTTTCGTATCTGTCCATGGGCGCACCGGCGATCGCAGCCGGAGCGCTGGTTGCTCGGCACGGAAATATCCTCGGCATCGGCAAGGAATTCGGCGTTCTGGTCATCACGCTCGCGCTGGCCGCGGTTCTGGCCGCCGGCCTGCGTATGGCGACGGGCCACGCCAGACGGAGTAACAACAATGGGTAAGTTGCAGGGCAAAGTGGCGGTCATCACCGGAGGCACGACGGGCATCGGCTTTGCCTCGGCCAAGCTCTTCGTCAAGGAAGGCGCCTACGTGTTTATCACCGGCCGTCGTCAGAAGGAACTTGATGAGGCCGTGAAGACGATTGGCAGCAACGTCACCGGCGTCCAGGGAGATGTTGCCAAACTTTCCGACCTGGATCGTCTCTACGAGACCATCGGGAAGAAAGGGCGACTCGATATCGTTTTCGCCAACGCCGGGTTCGCCGAATTTTCCCTTCTGGACAAGATCACCGAGCAGCATTTCGACGGCTTGTTCAACACCAACGTCAAGGGCGCGCTGTTCACGGTGCAGAAAAGCTTGCCGCTGCTGAATGACGGCGGCTCCATCATCCTGACGGGCTCGGTTGCCGGCTCCAAAGGAACTCCCGCCTTTGGTACCTACGGCGCGACCAAAGCCGCCGTGCGCAGTTTCGCGCGGACCTGGACCATGGAACTGAAGGACCGCCGTATCCGAGCCAACGTCCTGAGCCCGGGACCGACTGACACCCCCGCTGTCGGCCCGCTGCCTCCAGACGCCATCGCAAGGATTTTGTCAACGATCCCCATGGGCCGGATTGGCGAGGCCGATGAAATTGCCAAGGCGGCGCTGTTCCTGGCGTCGGACGACTCCAGCTTCGTCACCGGCATCGAATTGTTCGTCGACGGCGGCAGGGCGCAGGTCTGATCGGCGGGTCCTGAAGTACGGCAATCGAAAGCGGCTCGACGCACAATCAGCACAGATATCCAACCAACCATCGGGAGATATACGATCATGAGCAATCTTTCCGGAAAAACCGCCCTCGTTACCGGCGCCTCACGCGGCATCGGCCGCGCTAGTGCTTTGGCCCTGGCGCAGGCCGGCGCCCAGGTGCTGGTCCACTACAGCAATAGCGAAAAGGAAGCCGACGCCGTCGTGGCCGAAATCCGCAAGGCCGGAGGCCGCGCCGAGAAGGTCGGCGCCGACCTGCGGCAGGCGGATGGTCCGCACCTTCTGGCCAAGCGGGTCCGCGCCATCATCGGCGGCCACCTCGACATCCTGGTGGCCAACGCCGGCGTCTCCAAGGCAACGAGCATCGAGGACACCACGATCGAGGACTTCGACAACCTCTTCGCCGTGAACGTCCGCGCGCCGTTCTTCCTGGTGCAGCAGTTGCTGCCCGCCTTGTCCAAGGGCAGCAGCATCATCTTCACGTCTTCGCTCGCTGCGCATGCCTCGGTGGGAACGCTGTCCGCCTATGCGGCAACCAAGGGTGCGGTCGACACGCTGGTGAAGCACTTCGCCTCGGCCCTGGGCCCACGCGGTATTCGCGTCAACGCGGTCGCCCCCGGCGTGGTGGACACCGACATGTCCAGCTTCGCCAAGACCGAGGCCGGCCGTGAGCTCACGCTCGGCATGCAGGCGCTGAAGCGCGTGGCCCAGCCGGATGACATCGCCCCGGTGGTGGCCTTCCTGGCTTCCGACGATGCGCGCTGGATCACCGGCGACACCGTCAATGTCGACGGTGGCTCCAAGCTCTGAGGCCGCTTCGTTACCCCCTCCCCCGCGTTCATGAACCCGAGGTCTGCCGCCATGACCCCCGATGCCCTGAAGCTTTACCATTCGCCCGCCTCGCCGAATTCACGGCGTGTGCGGATTCTGCTGGCCGAGAAGGGCTTGAAGGTTCCACTCATCGCCGTCGACTTCAGCAAGGGCGAGCAGCATTCGGAAGCCTACCGGGCGATCAATCCGCGCCGGGTGGTGCCGACCCTGGTACTGGAGGATGGCACGGCCATCGGCGAGGTGCCGGTCATCATGCGCTATCTTGACGAAGCCTTTCCCGAAAAGCCCCTGCTGGGTACCACGCCGAAGGACAAGGCGCTGATCGCAATGTGGGAGCGCCGCGCCGAGCTGGAAGGCTTCGCGGCGGTGATGGAGGGCGTCCGCAACAAGATTGCCGGACTGAAGGGCCGCGCGATCGCCGGGCCGCACGACTACGAGCAGATCCCGGCGCTGGTCGAGCGCAGCGTGCGGCGCGTGAAGAACTTCTTCGCCGACCTGAACGAGCGCCTGGGGCAAGTGCCTTTCGTCGCCGGCGAGCGCTACTCGGCGGCGGACATTACCGCCCTGGTGACAGTGGACTTCGCCAAGGCGCTGGAACTGTCCCAGCCGGCCGACCACACGGCGCTGAAGCGCTGGTACGACGCCGCATCGAGCCGCCCCAGCGCGGCTGCGTAATCCAGCTTTATAGTCTCAGATCATCAGTGCAGGTCCCCTTTGCGGTTCGCCAAGCTCCGCCCGAGAGCGCACGCTCTGCGCACCAAACTGTCCGACAAGGCTCACAGGCCCAAATCGCTCAGTCCCGGATGGTCGTCGGGCCTCCGACCGAGCGGCCAAAAGAACTTGCGATCGGCCTCGACAATGGGCAGGTCGTTGATGCTTGCAAAGCGGTGGGTCATAAAGCCGGCTTCGTTGAACTCCCAGTTTTCGTTTCCGTATGAGCGAAACCACTGGTTGGAGTCGTCGTGCCACTCATAGGCGAACCGCACGGCGATGCGGCTTCCGGCGCAGGCCCACAGCTCCTTAATTAGCCGGTAGTCGAGCTCGCGGCGCCACTTCCTGCGCAGGAACGCCACCACTTCGTCGCGACCCACGGGAAACTCAGCGCGGTTTCTCCACCGTGTGTCCGGCGAATAGACAAGCGCGACACGCTCGGGATCGCGCGAATTCCAAGCGTCTTCCGCCATGCGAGTCTTTTGTGTGGCCGAAGATCTTTCATAGGGCGGCAGCGGGGGTTTGGTTTCCATAAGTACTCCGAGCAGTGTTGGAGGACGAACGTAGACCGATCTGTCCACATCGATTCAATTTAACCGATGTAGACGGACTTGTCTTAATCGCCGGCCGTCGAAGCAGAGCTCTTTCGTTCCATTAAGATCGAAGTGATGGCGGACAGTGTAAGAGTCGCGACGGAGCCAGCCGATGCGCAAAGGCATTCTGATAGCGGTCTTCTCCCTGTGGACGGGTGCGGTACCTGCAGCTGACTGGCGACTCCAAACCAGGCTTGAGAGAGCGGGACCAAAGCTGTATTTGTTCCTTGACGCCTCCAGCATGGTCCGAAGCAACGGAATTCTTCAATTTTGGACAGAGACAGTTCTGGGCTCAGAAATTGCGGCGAAGACTCCCAAGCAGGAGGGACCGGATGCGAAGCAGCTAAGCGACGCGGTAATGGCAAAGACAAATGCTGGCTACGTTCCGCTCCTGGCGGAACAAATTCGCGGCACTGTGTCCAATGATGAGTTTCTGAAGGTCGCCGCATCAATAGCGGTGATGGAAGCTGTCGTAACAAAATTCCGTCCAAAGGTGCGCAATAGAATCTTCACAGAAATCGACTGTGGCACTCGCCAAGCGCGGAATACTGCGGTGGTCGCTTACGGGGACGACGGAACGCTTCAGAACTCTGGCACTTTCCCCAACGCCTCCTTCTCTCCGCTCGTGCCCAATAGCATCTTTGACGAGATCGGCAAACAGTACTGCGGGGACAAACCGTTGCCCAAGTAGCGGATGACGGGTGCCAGTAGGTGCCGATGGCGGTCACAAGATGCTCAGCCGGGGCTGCGCCTGATAATCTGGTCGCAGGCTAGCAAAAGGGGGCTACGTGGCAGACCTTCCCGTCATTGGTCCGGATACGCAAGCGTACCTGCTGAACAAGGTAGCAACGCTGGCGGCCTACCTGGACCGCTACGGAATAGGAGAGGGGCGGCTACTCGAGGGGACCGGAGTTTCGGTTTCGGCGCTGCGTGACCCCAAGGCCCGCGTTTCGCGGCGACAACTGTTCGCGGTGATCCGGAACTTCATAAGAGTCGCGCCTGACGATCATTGCGCGCTGGACGCCGGTGCGAGCTTCCACATCTCGAACTATGGGTTTTATGGTTACGCCCTACTGAGCAGTGCTTCATGCCGCGATGCCGTGGAATTCGCCATCACGTATCGGCAGCTTGCCGCGCCGACCATTGGCATGCAGATTGCGGTGTCCGGCTCAGACGCCGCCTGGGAGCTCACGCCGCTTGCCGACGCTGATCAGGATCTCTCGATCCAACGGTTCACGTACGATTTTCAATGTGCCGTCAACTTCAGCTTGCACCGTTCGGTCTTTGGTGCGGACTTCCGGTTTCTGTCCATCGACCTGCCGCTTTCTGCGCCCGGCTATGCGGACCGCTACGAATCGATGTTCGGGTGCCCCGTTCGCTTTCGTGCACCCGCCGGCCGGATGCACTTCCTCACGCAATGGCTGGATCGGCGGCCGGTCGGCTCCGATCCGATCACCCACGCGATGGTGAAGGAATTGTGCGATGACATGCTGGCCAGGATCGGCACGAACCAGGGCATCGTCGGGGACATCCACAACCGGCTGATCAGTCACCCCGGGGCATTCCCGAATCTGGAACGGATGGCGGCCGCGCTCCATATCGGCGCGCGCACGCTTCGAAGACGTCTGCGCGCCGAAGGCCGAACCTATCAGCAGGTGGTCGATGAGGTGCGCTTGCAGCTGGCGATCAAGTACCTGGAGGACACCGACATGTCTCAGGAGGACGTCGCTTCTCGCCTCAAATTCAGCGGTGCCGCGAACTTCAGGCGCGCCTTCCGACGCTGGACGGGACAGGCGCCGGGGCAGGTTCGTTCCGCCGCACGGCTCGAGATGTCCTGAAATGACTCCGAATCTGGCCCGATTTGCTCTCGCGGCGGAGCATCAAACGGAGGAGGATCGCCACCGCGCCGCGCCGCGACCATGAATCGTTCGACGAGGCGCCCACCACATGCCAAAAGCAAAGGGCGATCTTGATTGAATTTTCCGGATTCAGGCTCGACATCGTCAACCAGTGTCTCTGGAGGCACCGGGACAACGGGGACGAACAGCGCATCCTGGTAACGCCCAAGAACTACGCGGTGCTGCGCTATCTGGCGGAGCACCCCGGGCGACTGGTCACCGAGGAGGAGCTTCTCACCGCGGTCTGGCCCAGAACCTGCGTCCAGCAGGAAGCCGTCAAGCGCCAGGTCTACGAGATCCGAAAGATCCTGGAAGACGATCCGAAAGCTCCTCGATACATCGAGACCTTGCCCCGACGCGGCTACCAGTTCGTCGCGCCGATCCGCGCAGGCTCGGCAGCCACTGCGGGCGCGCCCGCGGCTTCGATGCACGCTCGCCTGGTGGGCCGAGATCGACCGCTCGCGGCGTTGCGAGACCTCGCTCGCGCCGCGTCAAACGGACGGCGCCAGATTGTCTTCATTTGTGGCGAGGCTGGCATCGGCAAGACTGCTTTGGTCGATGAACTCCAGCGCCAGCTGGCGACGCAGGTGCCGGCTCTTCGCGTTGCACCGGGACAGTGCATCGAAGGCTACGGGGGCATGGAGGCGTACTACCCGATACTGGAAGCCCTGGGGCAGTTGTGCCTTAGCTGCGGATCGGACTCCATCGTCGAGACGCTGGCCACCCACGCGCCTACCTGGCTGGTGCAGCTTCCAGCTCTGGTCAGACGCGAACATCGTGCGATGCTGCAGCAGGAAATCCGCGGAACCACACGGGAGCGCATGGTGCGTGAGATCTGCGAGGCGCTGGAAGCAATCGCCGCCGAAATCCCGCTGCTGCTGATTCTCGAGGACATACAGTGGGTGGACCATTCCACGGTGGATGTTCTATCTGCACTTGCGCGCCGCCGCACGCCCGCCAAGCTGATGCTGATCGCCACGAAACGCCCGCTCGAGGTGACTTCTTCCGTCCATCCGCTCAAGGCCCTCAAGCAGGATCTCCTGGCGCGTCAGTTATGCCATGAACTCGAATTGGAACCACTGACCGAACTGGATGTGGCCGAATATCTGGCGGCCACCCCATCGCAGGAGGCCCCGCCTGATGGCCTGGTGAAGCTGCTTCATCGTCATTCGGGCGGCAACCCTTTGTTCATGGTGACGGCCCTGGATCACCTGAAGCAACGTGGCCTGATTTCGCGAGAGAACGGCGGTTGGCAGTGCAGCGATCCTCTGCACAAGATCGAGCTCGGAGTGCCGGAAAGTCTGCGCCAGATGATCGAAGCCCAGATAAGTCGGTTGAGCGTGGAGGAGCAGAGGATGCTCGGGGTTGCAAGCGTTGCCGGCGCTGTGTTCTCGGCCAACGTCATCGCCGGGGCCTCCGATACGGATCCCGAGGACGTGGAGGATCTGTGCGAACGCGTCGTGCGCTCGCATCGGATCCTGCGCCCCGCAGGATCCCAGCAGTTGCCGGACGGTAGTGTCGGCCGGCGCTATGAATTCGTGCATGCCCTATACCGTGAAACACTGTATCAGCTGCTGACCCCCCGGCGGCGCCAGAAGCTTCACCAGCGCATTGGCGATCGACTGAACGCGCTGTTCTCACAGAAGGTAAGCGAAGTGGCGTCGGAACCTGCGCATCACTTCGAGCAGGGATCCGATTCGCTGCAAGACATCAAGTACCGCCACCTCGCAGCCCAGGCTGACATCGAATTCGGCCCTTGCCCTGGTCAACGCGGTCGCCCCGCCTTTGGCGTAATGGCTGCCAACACGAAGTCGATAAAGACGCGAACCTTTGCCGCTGGCAAATGACGCGACGGGTACAGCGCATAGAGGGGCATTCGCCTGTCTGGCCAGTCGGGGAACAAGTCGACAAGCCTGCCGTCGTCAAGTAGATCCTGTATTCCCAGGGCTTTGATTTGCGCCACGCCGACACCTGAAAGACACGTGCCGAGGATCGTGCCGACTTCGGTCAGGAGCAATCGCCCGGAAGTAGGCACGGTGATCACTTTTCGGCCACGCTGGAACTCCCACGGGATCGGCTGCCCCGTGACCGGGCTGCGCACCTGGATGCACACATGATTCACCAGGTCGGCCGGTTTCGCAGGCCGCCCGTGCCGCTCCAGGTATTCGGGTGTCGCCACGGCGACATAGTGCGTGTCGAGCAGCTTGCGCGCGACCAACGATGACGACGGTGGCTCGCCGAAACGAACCGCGACGTCGAACCCTTCGGCGACCAGGTCGCCGAATTGATCGCGTGTGATCAAATCGAGCGACAAGTCCGGGTAAAGCTCCAGGAAACGACGGATATGGGGAGACAGCAACAGGCGGGAGGTGAAGGCGTCCGTGTTGACGCGCAGGCGGCCCCGCACGGAGCCGGATGAACCGCTCGTGCGAGTCACTGCGTCCTCGATTCCAAGTACCAGCGGGTTGATGTTGGCGTAAAGAAGCCGGCCCTCGTCCGTGAGGTTGACGGAGCGCGTCGTTCGATCGAGGAGCCGCACGCCGATGCGCGCTTCGAGCCGCGCGATCGCGCGACTCACTCCCGAAGGTGTCAGGCCAAGCGCGTCGGCGGCGCGGGCGAAGTTGCCTGCTTCGACCACAGCAGCAAGCACGCTCACGTTGGAGAGAAGTCGTCCGTCGAGGGCCATAGCGAGATTCGTGATTAGGTGTCACGAATGATATGCCACTGGGTCGCTTCTCCCAAGGATGGTCGGTCGCTACCATTCACTCCACTACGACGTCGGAATCTTGGCGAAGGAATGAAGCAATGTCGCAATTATTGATGTTGTTCGCCGCCGCGGCTGCTTGCTTGTGGGTGGGTGTCCCGCAGCCCGCGATGGCCCAGGAAAGGGCAAGCATCATGACCATGAAAGAGGACCTGACGAACCGATCACCCGACATCCATTGGCCTCCGGGATTCGACCCTCTGAAGGCCGATCTCTTTTCGCACAACGAGCTCTTCATCAACGCCTCGTGCGAGCGAGTATGGCAGCACATCATCGAGGCGCCCAGGTGGCCGCAGTGGTATCCGAACTCCAAGGACGTGCGCATCGTGAGCGACTCGAGCTCTGTGCTCAAGGACGGTAGCGCCTTCCGGTGGATGACATTCGGGTTGCCGCTGGAAAGCAGGATCCATGAGTTCGTCCCATTTTCGCGGATTGGCTGGTACGGCTACGCACCCAACACCGAGCCAACCTTCTATCACACGTGGTACCTCACCCGCCGCGGCAACGGATGCCAGGTTGTCACGGATGAAGTTGGCAATGGAAGTGATGCCGCGAATTTGCGTCAGACCGACGAGGGGCTGATGCACAGAGGTCACGACCTATGGCTCGCGACGCTGCGCTGGGTCGCCGAGAACAAGCTGAACTGATTCGGATCAAATTCGAGCAACGAGAGATTCCATGTATGCGATCACCGGTATTACGGGCAAGGTCGGCGGCTTCGTCGCGCGCAACTTGCTGTCCGCGGGTCAACGCGTCCGCGCGGTCGTCCGCGATGTTGACAAGAGCACGTTCTGGGCCGATCTCGGCTGCGAAGTCGCGATTGCTGAAATGGGGGATGCCGAGGCGCTGGCCCGTGCATTCGCAAACAGCGCAGGTGTCTTCGTCCTACCGCCCCCGAACTTCGATCCGGAGCCCGGATTCCCAGAGGCCAAGGCCGTCATATCTGCGGTGTGTGAGGCGCTAACAGTGGCCCGCCCCGCCAAGGTCGTCTGTCTCTCGACCATCGGTGCTCAGGCGACGCAGTCGAACCTGCTCAGTCAACGTACGCTGATGGAAGAAGCGCTTTCAACGCTGCCGTTGCCGATCACGTTGCTGCGGCCCGCTTGGTTCATGGAAAACCTGAGTTGGGACATTGCGCAGGCTCGGGACCAAGGCGTCCTCTCCAGTTTCCTTCAGCCCCTCGGCAAGGCCATGCCCATGGTCGCCACCGCCGACGTCGGTCGCGTCGCAGCCGAATTGTTGCTGCAAGACTGGACTGGCAAGCGTGTCATTGAACTCGAGGGCCCGGCGCGGGTGAGTCAGAACGCTATCGCAGCGGAACTTGCGAAGGCGCTGCATCGTCCGGTCCGAGCGGAGGCAGTTCCGCGTGAGCACTGGGGCTCGATTTTTCGCGCTCAAGGGATGCGCGATCCGATACCGCGCATCCAGATGCTCGATGGATTCAACGAGGGCTGGATTGACTTCGAGTACCACGACGCAGGCCCGATAAAAGGCAAGGTAAGTCTCGCGGAAGTCATTCAGAAGCTCGTGGCCTGACCTTCGCTGACGGTTCAATCCGAGTGGATAGTGTCCGTCAGGTCTGGACACATCAGCGCATCAGCTGCTGAGCTGGTCGCCGATTGGAAGCCGGCGGATCCGCTTGCCGGTCGCAGCAAAAATCGCGTTGCAGAGCGCCGGAGCGATCGGCGGCACCCCGGGCTCGCCGACTCCACCGAGCGGCGAACCGAAATCCGCCGCAATGAGATGAACGCGGATATCGCGTGGTGCAACGTTCATGCGAGCAACCTGATAGTCGCCGAAGTTACTCTGCTCAACGCGGCCTGCCTTGAAAGTAATCTCGGACAACAGGGTGTTCCCCACCCCCATCACGCAGGCACCTTCGAGTTGCGCCCGGATGCGCTCGGGGTTGACCTGAGGTCCGCAATCGAAGGCGATGTCGACCTGCGGAATCGAAATCTCGCCCTTGTCGCTTACCGCGACTTCGACGACCGCCACCACGTACGAAGCGAAGCTGTAGTGCGCCGCGATGCCAAGCCCTGTTCGGGCCGCCATCGATTTGCCCCACCCCGCTTTCTGAGCTGCTGTCTCGATCACGCGGCGCAGCCTGCCGGTGTCGACCGGGTACAGAGCCGGCGACTCGCCGTAGTTCCAGGAGTCCCCCACTTTGTGAGGATCGATGCGCCGGGCCGGGCCCAGCAATTCCAGCAGGTAATCTTTCGGATCGCGTCCCGCCGCCGCGGCCAGCTCGGCCACAAACGACTGGATCGCGAAGGCGTGCGGGATGTTGGATACCGACCGATACCAGCCGATGCGCGTGTGCGCCGACGTCTCGGGATTCTCGAGACGCAGGTTCGGAATGGCGAACGGCACGTCCACCAGTCCCATGCCCAGCTCCATCGGCGATTCATGCCTGGGATCGGGTCCGAAGATCGACGAAATGGACGGCGCGGCGCTGCGGTGCAGCCACGCGATCGGCCGGCCCGACGCATCCAGCCCCGCCTCGAGGTGCTCGACCGAGACCGTGTGGTAATAGGAGTGCTGGATATCGTCTTCGCGGGTCCAGGCGACCTTGACCGGCCTGCCGCTCATCGCCTGCGAGAGCAACGCCGCTTCCAGCACGAAGTCCGGCTTCGATTTGCGCCCGAAGCCGCCGCCGAGCAGAGTGACGTTCACCGTGACGCGATCGGCGGAAAGACCGAGGCGCTTGGCGAGACGATCGCGCGTGACCTGCGGCGCCTGCACACAAGCCCATACCTCGCAGCGGCCGTCGGCGACGCGCGCGGTGGCCATGGGTGGTTCCATCGGCGCCTGCGTCATGTGGGGAACGTAGTACTCGGCCTGGATGCGACGCGCGGCGCCTTTCATGGCGGCTGCGACGTCGCCCTCCTCGCGCACCACCTTGGCTGGGCTTCGCACGCCGGCCTCGAGCGCCGTCTTGTAGGCCGTCGAGTCGTAGGAGGCGTTGGGGCCGTCGTCCCACTGGATCTTGAGCGCACTGCGACCCTGGATTGCCGCCCAGGTGTTGGTCGCGATGACGGCGATGCCGCCCAGCGGCTGGAACTCGGAAGGCAGCGGCGTGCCCGCAATCTCGACGACGCGCACCACGCCCGGCACCTTCAGCGCATCGCTTGCGTCGTGGGACACGACCCGGCCACCGTAGACCGCGGGGCGCGCAACGACCGCATACAGCATGCCGTCCAGCCGCGTGTCGATGCCGTACATGCCGCGCCCGGCCACCAGATCCGGACCGTCGATGATCTTCACGTCGCCCTTGCCGATGTAACGGAATTGGGCCGGTGTTTTCAAGCGAAGGCTGTCGCGTGCCGGAACCGGCAAGCGCGACGCGGCAATCGCGAGCGCGCCGTAGCCCAATTTCCGATTGGTCGAGCGATGAACGACCTCGTGCTGGCTGGCTGCGACTTCGGCCAGCGGTACGCCCCACTGCGCGGCCGCCGCCTGCTCCAGCATCGTCCGCGCCGCAGCCCCGCAACGACGCATCGGCTCGAAATAGTGACGCACACTGCGCGAACCGTCGGTGTCCTGATTGCCGAAGCGCGCCTCGTCGCCCTGGGCCTGCTTCACGTGCACGCGGCTCCAATCGGCCTCGAGCTCGTCGGCGACCACCATCGGCAAGCTGGTACGCACCCCCTGGCCCATCTCCTGGCGATGGCAGGTTATCGTTACGCTGCCATCGGGAGCGATCGCGACAAAAACCAATGGATCATCGACCCAGCCGTGCGGCATCCCGTCGGCGCCGTACTTCGGCTCATCGGCCGCAACCGCGAGCCGCGGGAAACCGACTACCAGGATCAGGCCGACGGCGGGCGTCACGCCCAGGAACGAGCGCCGGCTCAGGTTGACGATATCCATGCTGGCGCGCACCTCGCTCATCGCGCGCTTCCCTCCGCCGATGCCGCTTGCTTGATAGCAGCGCGTATCCGCAAATACGTCCCGCAGCGGCAGATGTTCCCGCTCATGGCGCCTTCGATGTCGGCGTCGGAGGGCCGCGGGTTCTGCTTGAGCAGCGCGGTGGCGGCCATGATCTGGCCCGACTGGCAGTAGCCGCATTGCGGCACACCCAGGTCGAGCCATGCCGCCTGGACCCGCCGGCCAACGCTGTCGTCGCCGATCGCTTCGATCGTCGTGATCTGCTTGCCGACCGCCAAGGAGATCGGCGTGATACAGGCGCGTGTCGGGGCGCCGTCGATATGAACCGTGCAGGCGCCGCAGAGCGCCATGCCGCATCCGAACTTCGTGCCGGTCATGCCGAGCACATCGCGCAGGGTCCACAACAGGCGGGTGTCGTCCGGCACATCGACCGTTACCGTCTTGCCATTCACGTTCAGCGTCGTACTCATTGGCCCTCGGTTCTGAGACAAATCACGGGTACCGATAGCGCGAACGCTAAGCGAGCGACGCGGTCACGTCTTTCGAACTCTTGCTTCCACGGTGGTTCAATTGCCGAGGTCATAATCGGCAAGATCTTGTAAACGCACGCAGGATCGGACAAGACAGCGACGGCGCGCTCGCCTAGTTTTCCTTCGTGTTGATCCCCACCTGAGATGTCGATGTCAAAGCGCGCTGTGGCAATCTGGCTGATCGGCTGTGCCGCACTGGTGTACGCGGTGCTGATCGTTGGAGGCATCACCCGCTTGACGCACTCCGGATTGTCGATCGTCGAGTGGCAACCCCTCATCGGCGCCCTGCCGCCGATGTCCGATCATGCCTGGGCGGCTCTGTTCGAAAAGTATCGCGCGACGCCGGAGTACAAACTTCTGAACTCCGGTATGACACTCGGAGCGTTCAAGCAGATTTTCTGGTGGGAGTATTCACACCGGTTGATGGGGCGTCTGGTTGGACTGGTCTTGCTGCTTCCTCTACTGTGGTTCATCCGGTCGGGCGCCGTGTCTGGCCGCCTGGCCTGGCGGCTGGCGGTCATCTTCGCGCTCGGAGCGATGCAAGGCGCGCTAGGCTGGTACATGGTTGCAAGCGGGCTGGTCGACAATCCCCGCGTCAGTCCGCTCCGGTTGGCCGCGCATCTGGGGCTCGCGTTGTTGATCATCGGGGCCCTGCTGTGGACCGCCTGGGACCTGTGGTCGGCGCCGGCCCGGCGGCGCCGCGTGCCTGGGGTCGCCGCCGCGACCGTCGCCGTCGTGTTCCTGATGGCGCTGACCGGAGCGTTGGTCGCCGGCACCAAGGCAGGCTTCGCGTTCAACACGTTTCCCCTGATGGACGGAAGCGTAGCGCCGCCTGGACTGATGCAGATGAGCCCGTGGTACCTGAACTTTGTACAGAATGTCGCAACGATCCAGTTCGTCCACCGGGCGATCGCCTGGACTCTAATCGCGCTGGTGCCGACGCTGTGGTGGTGGATTCGCAGGTCGGTGCCCGCACCCACTGCCCGCGTCGAGTCGAACCTGATGCTCGCGGCGCTCGCTCTGCAGGTTGCACTGGGCATCTCGACGCTGCTGTCGATCGTGGCACTGCCGCTGGCAGCCGCGCATCAGGCCGGCGCCGTGCTCCTCTATGCGGCCTGCCTGTGGACCGCCCATGCGCTTACCATCGAACGCCAAGCCGTCCCCAGGATCGAATCTGGTCCGCACGTGCCCGACGATTCACGCTGGCTTGCGTACCACCCGTAGTCAGGTGCCATTGTTCCGACACGCTGGAAGCGGTCACTGCCGCTGCGGCAGCCTTTGGCGCAGGATGGCGTCCAACGTGTTGGCGGCATCGACCAGGCGATCCGTGATCGCCACGAGGGCGCCGCCGCGCAGCGCGGGCTCGTCCGCCAATGCGGCTTGGATCGGGCGCAAGGCGGGAATCGGCTCCGGCTGCTGCAGGCTTCGCAGCGCCGAGGCCAGCCGGCTGATCACCGTGCCGAGCGCGGCGCCGAAGGCCTCCACAGGTGCAGCGATGCCGCCGGGCGCGCCCGGCTCGTTCATCGGCCGATCTGGCGACAGCGCGAGCGCGTGCAGGGCCAACTCGGCCTGGGCAAGCCGCGCCGCGGCCGCAATCAAGAGTCGAGCGACCTGGGGTGTCAACGGGGCATGCGCAGGCTCGTCCAACAAGCGAACCGTGGCTGCCTCTGCGTCGCTGCGGGCGCGACGAGCTGTACGCTGTATGGCGCGCAGCTGCGCCGCGTCCACACTGCCGGGATGAGCCAATTCGCGCAGCAATACTTCCGCGTACGCGCCATGGGTCTCCAGGAGACGGGCGAACTTCTCCTGGGCGGCGGCCCCTTCCCAGCTCGGCCAGGCGAAATAGGCAACCAGCGCCAGCGCCGACCCGATGACGGTATCCAGCAGCCGGGCCTCCGCGGTCCGGAGCGCCGGCGTGCCCAAAAGGTCGAGCAGCGCCAGCACGAACGCGGTAAGGAACACGCTGAAGAGCAGGAAGCTCACGTCGAACAGGGCATAGGCAAGTGCGACGGAAGCGGCAGCCGCAGCGACCAGCCGGCCTTGACTCAGTCGGGTGAGCTCCAACGCTACAACGCCGAGGCCGGCCCCGAGCATCGTGCCCGCGGCACGTTGAACGCCGCGGTAGAGCGTGGAGCTGTAGTCCGGCTTGAGCACGAGAAAGATCGTGAGCGTCACCCACCGGCCCTGATACAAGCCGGTGGCCTGAACGATCACTTCGGCCAGCACGGCGATCACGGCCAGCCGCACCGCGTGACGCCCCGCTTCGCTGTGGGTACTGACGTTGGCTCGCAGCGTAGCTACGGCCGTTGCGAAACCGCCCAGACCGCGCCCGTTGGATCGAGCAAGGGGCGCGCCCTGCGCAAGCGGTCGCGCGGCCACCGCCTCGAGGTTGGCCACGATCCCGGCGATCCCGCGCAACTGCCCGAGCAGCGCCTCGCCGGCCCAGCGCCACGGCACATCCGCAGGCACTGCCAGGCGGCTGATTGTTTCGTTGAGGTCATGGAGCAGGGCCGCCCGTTCGGCCCGCGCGACGCTCAGAGCGGCGGCAATCCGGTTGAGCGCGTCCGCTGCGCCGGCCATCAAGTTGCGGATCCGGTCATCGCGGGCGGTTGCGGCCTCCTTCGCCAAGGCTTCGGAGGCCAAGGCTCCGGCTGCCGGAGCCAAGGCTTCGGAGGCCATGGCCACGTGCGCTGCCAGCGCGGCGAGCGAGCTGCGGATCCGTTCCGCTTCCTCGAGCAGGTCAAGCAGCGCCAGCCGCAGGGGCAACGGCAGCAGCGGGTTGGGGTCGTCCAGCTTGGTGTCGGCCGGGAAAGCGGTCGGCGGCGGCGGCTCGGATCCGCCTGCGGCCAGATCGGCGGCGTAGGCCGCCAGGGCCCGGTACGAGGCGGCCAGCGCCGTTCGCTCGTGTGCTCCGGGTCGAAGAGCCCAGGATGCGGCGACAAGCGCCGCCTGCAGCAATCCGCCGGCCAGCACCAGGCCGCCGCGCAAGGCGGCCCCCGCCGGACCGAACGGCAGCCCCACCGCGATCAGCAGCGCGATCGACCACTGCAGAACCGCCGTGCCGAAACGTGGCCCGAGCGCCACGCCAAGCCCCGTGAAGTATCCCCAGATCCCCACAACCGGCACCAGCAGCCAGGGCGCGAGCTCGGCCGTGGTCGCGCCGACGAAGGTCGACACCGCCATGCCGACACTGGCCGCCACCACGACGGCCACGCGAGTGCGCGTCTCGCCCTGGAACGACGCGACCCCGGCGGGCAACGCCCCCAGCGCGGCGTAGGCGCCGTAGCCGACGTGCCCGCTGGCCCATCCGAGCCCGAGCGGCACCACGACACCGAGCGCCACCCGAGCCGCGCGCCTCGGTGCGACGTCGCGCCAGTGGAAGGGACCCAGCTGCGCCAGCTTCTTCCACGCGATGTGCGTCTTCATTTCCTTGGTTGGAAACCCGGCTGCTGCTTGATCGGCACGAATTGTCCGCTCGGCGCGAAGCGGCGCCCTGCCGGCGCGAAAAAATCCGCAAGGTAGCGAAAACCTCGCATCAGCGCTTCCGTCACACTCCCATTCGAGTCGCGTTGCCGGCTTCGCGTGCAGCCGTCAGCGTCTGAAGACAACACAGGAGAATCACCGATGAAATCGCATTGCCTCGCGACGGTCGCACTGGCGGCTGCATTGACGTTCCCCGCCATGGCTCAAACGGCGCCGACCGCGAGCGACATGCAGATCTTCGCTCAGAAAGTCAATGCCGATAAGAAGCTGATGGTCGCCCTCAACATGCAGCTCACCGACGCCGAGGCAAAGGGATTCTGGCCGATCTATGACGCCTACCAGAGGGATCTGGAGGCGATCGACGGCCGCCTGCTGAAGACGATTGCCGCTTACGCCGACGCATACGACACCGGGCCCGTGCCCAACGAGACCGCAAGGCAGCTGATCGACCAGTATCTCGCCATCGAGCAGGACGAGGCAAAGATGAACCGGTCCTACGTTCCCAAGCTCGCCGAGGCCTTGCCGGGCGCGAAGGTCGCGCGCTACATCCAGGTCGAAACCAAGATACGCGCTGTTGTCCGATACGACCTTGCAGCACGCATCCCGCTGGTTCAGTGACGAAAGCGGGAACCAGGCGAATGCAACGGGTGCAAGCGAGCGCCGCGGGCGCGACGCATCTGGACTATCCGGTCACGGCGCTGGTCCTGCAGGGCGGCGGCGCCCTCGGGGCCTATCAGGCCGGCGTCTATCAGGGCCTGGCCGAGGCCGGCATCCATCCGAACTTTGTCGCAGGCATCTCGATCGGTGCACTGAACGCCGCGGTGATCGCCGGCAATCCGCCCGAGCGGCGCGTCGAGCAGCTGCGCGCTTTCTGGCAGTTCATCTGCCGGCAACCGTGGTGGCCGCCGCTGCAAATGGGGTTGCCTGCCGGCACTTCCGACCAGCTGCCCCAGGCCTGGCGGGTCCTGGTCGACTCGATCGAATCGACCCGCGCCCTGCTGGAAGGGCAAAACGGCTTTTTCGTTCCGCGCGCGTGGCCTTCACTGGCGCTGGCGTCCGAGGGTCCCCACACGGCGAGCTTCTATGACACCGGTCCACTACAGGCCACGCTGGAGCGCTTCGTCGACTTCGACCGCATCAACCAGGCCAGCGAGACGCGCGTTTCGGTGGGCGCGGTCAACGTGCGCACGGGCAATTTCGTGTACTTCGACAACACCGAGCGCAAGCTCCATCCAAGGCACTTCATGGCCTCGGGCGCGTTGCCCCCGGGCTTTCCGGCGATCGAGGTCGATGGTGAGTTCTACTGGGACGGCGGGCTGGTTTCGAACACCCCGCTTTATTACGTGCTGATCGCCCGGCCACGCGACGATGCACTGATATTCCAGGTCGACCTGTGGAGCGCCGTCGGGGACCTGCCCAAAGACCTGCTGCAAGTCGCAGTGCGTCAGAAGGATCTGCAGTACTCGAGTCGCACCCGCCTGGTCACCATGTATATGAGCCACCAACACAAGCTGCGCCGAATGCTGGACGAGTTGCTGGCGCTGATTCCGAAGTCGGAGCGGGACAGCGCCGCTTACCGGAACGCTTTGCAAGCCGCCCACGCGCCGCGACGCAACATCATTCACCTGGTCTATCGCGACAAACCCTACGAGAGCTACGCCAAGGACTACCAGTTCGGCTTGCTGACCATGGACGAGCACTGGTCGAGTGGCCTGTCGGACATGCGCGGCACGCTGGAGCGCCGCCACTGGCTCGACAAACCGAGCGCGGAGGAGCCGTTTGTCACGCATGACCTGCACGGCACGGAGCTGCTTCCCGACGAGCCTTCGATGAATCCGATCACAAATTCGCAAGAACATGAGAGAGCGGCGTCAGGAGAAAAGACTCACGGGAATGCGGATCTTGATCATTGATCGGAGCTCGAAGACCGGCTTGACGACGGACGCCGCATGGGAGGGCAAAGCGATCAATCCGGGCAAGGACCGGTCGGTTCGGAAGAACTGAACATGCAGTGAATGGAAGAACCGGGCTATGGCCTTGAATAAGCAAGTGCGCCGCATCGCGATTGTGGGAACGGGGTCGATCGGGGCGAGCTGGGCGGCGTTCTACCTGGCCCGCGGATTCGACGTGATCGCCACCGATCCGGACGCGAGAGCCGAAGCCGCACTTCGCCACTACATCGATACCGCTTGGCAGGCTCTCAAGGTGCTGGGCATTTCACCCAAGGGATCGCCCGAGCATCTGTGCTTCAAATCCGACCCGACGGAGGCGGTCGCCGACGCCGACTTCATCCAGGAGAGCGGACCTGAACGCGAAGACCTGAAGGTGAGGCTGTTCGCGCAGATCGACCGAGCCGCGCCCGCCGATTCGATCATCGCCTCAAGCTCGGCCGGGCTGACGATGAGCGTGATGCAGTCCGCCTGTGCGCACCCGGAGCGTTGTGTGATCGGCCATCCGCTGAATCCCCCCCACATCATGCCGCTGGTTGAGGTGGCCGGCGGCGCGAAGACGTCCGCGGAAGCCGTCCGCCAGGCCATCGCCTTTTACGCCTCGATCGGCAAGAAGCCCATCCATCTGCGCAAGGAGATCGTAGGGCACGCGGCCAGTCGGCTGGAGGCGGCGCTATACCGGGAGATCGCTTCCCTGATCAACCAGGGCGTGCTCGATGTGGCGGATGCGGATGCCGCCGTCTGCTGGGGCCCGGGACTGCGCTGGGGGGTCATGGGCCCGAACCTCCTGTTTCATCTGGGCGAAGGCCGGGGCGGAATACATCACTTCATCGAACACCTGACCGGTCCGATGAGCACATATTGGAAGAATCTCGGGAGTCCCGAAGTCACTGCGGAGCTGAAGCAGTCCATCACGAACTGGTCGACGCAGGAGATCGGGAGCCAGTCACTGGAAAGACTCGCTCAGGAGCGCGACGAGATGCTGCTGGGACTTCTGCGACTCCGGGCGAAAGCTTCGAAGGCTCCCATCACTCCCGGAAAATCAGGTCGAGCTCGCAAGAAGGCGTGAAGCGGAGAATCGCGCCCAGGGCTTCTCGAAGAGAGCCTCCCGATCGACAGGCCGGCCGATCAGCTGGTCAGGATGCGCCAGACCTGGGGCAAATCCTCCTCCGCTTGACCATCAAAGCAACGCGAACACGATGACCGCCGCAGTGCCGGACCCGCCAAAGAAGCCGGAGACGACGCCGGAAGTCGTGGCGACATACTGCTTGCCGCCGACTGCGTAAGAGATGACCCCGCCGCCGATGCTTCCGCCGGTGTTGAAGCTGTAGAGCTTCTTGCCGTTGGCCGCGTCCAGCACCAGGAAGTCGTTGTTCAGATCGCCGGTGAAGAGCACCCCGCCCGAGGTCGCCGTCACTGCTGCAACGAGCGGCGTGGGCCATTGCTGGTGCCAGCGCACCTTGCCGGTCGTGCTGTCGATGGCGGTCAGCCATCCCCGCGATGTTTCTCTCGCGTCCGGGATCACGGCGCCCCCATAGTAGTGCGCTGCAGGTACGAACTCCGGCTTTTCAGCGAACAGCTTGAAGGTACCGCACCAGTCAACCGCGGCAACGTAAATGGTCTTGGTCACCGGACTGTAAGCCGGGCCGTTCCATTCCATACCCCCCAGAAGTCCCGGGCAGCGATGGACGCCATCGAGGGTCGGCGCGGCATCGACGTTCTCCCGGGTCGTGATCGGCAGCTCGAACAGGACGTCGCGCGTGTCACGGTCCATCACGCGCAGCAGACCGTCTTTTCCGCTGACCGCCATCAAGTCGCGTGATTTGCCGCCAATCTTCGCGGTAAACAACGGGCTGATTTGGCTCAGATCCGAATCGTGCGTGTCGTTCGGAATGAACTGGCGGTACCACAGCAGCTTGCCCGTGTGCACATCGAGCGCGACCACCGAATCGGTATACAGGTTGTCGCCCGTTCGAACAGTTCCGTTGAAATCGGGAGCTGGATTTCCAACCGGCAGGTAAAGGATTCCCTTGGCCACGTCGAGAGCAAGAGGGGTCCAGAGGCTGCCACCACCGTGCTGTCGCGATTGAGGGTTACGCCAAGAATCGGCCCCAGGCTCGCTGTCATCCGGGATCAGATTGAAGCGCCATACCTGCTCGCCCGTCGTCAGCTTGAACGCACCGACCCAGTTTTTCGGTCCGAAGTCAGCGCCGGCCGGACCGTAGAGCACGAGATCCTCGAAGATCAGCGGCGGCATGCTCAGATACTGTCCGGCCTGCGAGTCGGCGATCTGACGTGACCACAGCAGCCGCCCCTTGTCCATGTCGAGCGCGATCAGGTGGCCGTCTGGCGTGCCGCGCACGAGGATTCCGTCCTTGATCGCGACGCCTCGATTGGTCGGCGAAATCGCGTGTCCCGTTGCGTTCCACTTGTAGGTCCACCGCTTGCGACAAGTGGTCGCGTCGAATGCGACCACCGTCGTGTCCACGGTCGCATACATGATGCCCTTGTAAACGATCAGATTGGTCTGCGTCGGCGCCGCCGTCTCGGAACGAATTATGCAGACCGCCCGCAGCTGGTGGGCATTCTTCGTGTTGATCTGGGCGAGGTTCACGAAACGCTGGCCCGAATAGTCCTTGCTCGCGTACAACCAGTTCTGGGTGTCGGAGGCTGCGTGATTCAGCTCGTCCTGCGTGGGCCCGGAGCCCGGTGGCGGCATCTCGACGGCTTCGGGTGCCTGTGCCTGGGCGCTGGTGCTGACGCCCAGCGTTTCGAGATACGCGATGATGGCCGCGCGGTCGCTCGCATTGGGAAGCGCAACCGCCATCGCGGTGCCAGGCACCTTGGCGGTCGTGGAAGTCAGGAACGAATCGAGCGTCTTCTGATCCCACGTGAGCCCGGAGTTGGCCATGGCTTCGGTGTACTTGTAACCGGGCGCGGTTCCCGCGTGCCGGCCGACGACGCCCGCCAATGAAGGCCCGAATGCGTTCTTGCCGGGCTCCGTCGTATGGCAGGAGGAACACTGGTTTGCAAACACGGTCTTGCCAGCGTCGGCGTCGGCCGCTGCGAAAGCGCTGGCGCTGAACAGCGCGGCTGCGCCAAGCGCCAGCCCAGCGGTTGCGAACTTCAACGCGGCGCTGCCATGGTCAGCGTTCGAGCGGAAATAGCGCCGACGGGAAGGGATAGAGGTCATTGCCAGACTCCAAGGTGGTAAGTCCGAGGCGTGCGATGCGACTCGACCGTGCAGTGCAGTGCAGTGTTCCACGATCCACGCTCAACTGGCTTCCTGATCCATGCGGACTTTTGCAGTTTCGTGCGACCCCCGACAAGCCGAGCTGCAGTCAGCCGCTGGCGCAAAAGCTGCCGCTCGGAATTGTCTCGGCGATCGCTTTGGCTAGCCGCGACATCGCATCGGCATAGGCACCCGGAATCGCGGCATCACCCGCCGGCATCGGGACTTCTGCCGCCAGGGCTCCTGACTTCGTGCAGGTCCCGGAGCGGTCATGAAGGACCCAGGATGCTTGAAGTGAAGTGCTCAGGCCCGGACCGCTTATCAGGTCCGTGATCACGACGTCAAGAATCGGGGGCGGCGTTTTGCTGGGTGGAGCATCCGCCCCCGCAATCTGGAGCCCTGGCAGATTTCGGCGCAGGTCATTGGCGAGCGCTCGTGTCAGATCCGCGGACAGGGGCTCGGCCCACCGGTGATTCTCGAGCACCACCACTTCGTGCCCGTCGGTTCGAACCACGAATTGCGGGCGGTCGATCAAGGCCGGGATCACGATCGGCGACAGCTTGATGCGTTGCGACTCGGCACCCTCGCCCGATCCGGGGTCAGCCGTCGACACGGTGTAAAAGTGCTCCTGGGGGCGCGAGACGCAGCCTGCAAGCGCGGCCCCGACTGCCAGCGCAACGATGACCTGCGCGAAGTGCTTGCGGCTGCTCATCGGGGGTCCTCCGGCTTGCCGTGAATCAGCGACTCGGGATGTCTTTCGAGATAGTCCGCGAGCACGGCCAGCGCGCGGGCCGACTGGGCCACCTGTTTCAGCGCATTCTGGACGTCCTTTTGCAGGGGCGCGTCCTGGGCCAGGAGCGCGTTCGCCGCCCGGAGCGCCTGCTCGGCCTCGGCGAGAGTCCGCGTCGCCTGCGGCGCGACCTGGGAATCCAGCTGCCCGATCAGCTCCTGGCTGCCTTTCAACGTCGCGTCCAGCGACACCAGGGCTTGAGAGAGTTCCCCGGACAGCTGCTCGATCGGGACACGGTCGAGCTTCCTTGCAATGCGGCCGACCGCGTCCTGAATTTCGGTCAGACCGCCGGGAAGCGTCGCCAGCACGGGCGGCGTGCCCGACCAGTCGATCGCTGCTTTGCTCGCGTCGGGGAAGAAATCCAGCGCGATGTACAGCTGGCCGGTGAGCAGATTGCCGGTTCTGAGCTGTCCGCGCATGCCATGCGCAACCAATCGGTCGATGATCGCCTTGCTTTTTGCCTGGCTGTAGGCACCGGGTGAGCTTCCGGTGAGGGAACGCGAGCGCAGCCGGTCGGGATACACGTTGATCAAGACCGGAAAGCGGATCGGGCTGTCGGCTTTCTCGTATTCAACCCCCAGGGATTTGACCTCACCGACCACGATCCCGCGAAAATCCACAGGCGCTCCCACGCTCAGGCCACGCAGCGATTCGGGAAAATACAGGGCGAACTGCTCCCGATGCAGATCGGGAAGCTGCATGGCCTGCGTCCGATCGTCATATAGCGTGAACGAAGCTCCTGACGGCGCCGACCCGCGTGGTGGCGGCAGGTCCGCCAGCTCCTGGAACGCAATCCCTCCTTCGATGATCGCCGCCAGCGATTCCGTGGAGACTTTCAGCCCGTTCGCATCGAGCGTCACGTCCACGCCGCTCGCGTGCCAGAAGTGCGTGTTCGAGCTGACGAATCGATCATAGGGAGCGTTGACGAATACGCCGACCTCGACGCCGCGTCCATCCGAGTCGAGCGAAAACTTTGTGACATGGCCGACGTTGACGCGGCGATAGAAGACGGGTGTGCCGTAAGCGAGCGAGCCCAATTGCTCGCCGTGCAAGGTGAATTCGCGACCCTGCATGTCGCTGGTCACTTCGGGCGGATTTTCCAGACCAATGAAATTTGCCGTCAACTCCTTGCTGGTTCCGGGCTCGATCGCGATGTAGGCACCGGAAAGCAGCGTACTGAGCCCCGACACGGTTCCGCCCGATATTCGCGGTCGTACGACGAAAAATTTCGAATCACGCGACAGCAGATCCCAGGCGCTCTTGGCCACCTGCGCGGAAACGACGACGGCCTTGCGGTCTTCTGAAATCTCGATGGCCTTCACATCTCCGATATCGACCGACTTGTAGCGGATCTTGGTCTTATCGACCTCGATGCCATCGGCGCTCGAGAATTGGATCGTGACGATCGGCCCTTGTTCGAGCCAGGTATGGGCGACCAGCCACAGACCCACACCGGCCGCGACGACCGGGATCAACCAGATCAGCGATGGTAAACGCCGCCGCCCGACGGCGGCGGTGGGCAACTCGCGTGTGGGCGCGGGATCAGTCACTGGCATCTGCCGGATCCCAGATCAAGCGCGGATCGAAGCTGTGCGCGGCGAGCAGCGTCAACACCACGACCGCGGCAAAAGCCAATGCTCCCGGACCGGGCAGAACCGACGCGAGTTTGCCCATCCGCACCAGCGCCACCAGCAAGGTAACCGCAAAGATATCGAGCATCGACCAGCGCCCGACGAACTCGACCACCCGATACAGGCGCGCCCGAGCCAGCACATGTGCGTGCGAACGGCGGGCGCTCATCCAGATCAGAAAGCCGAGCGCCAGGATCTTGAGCAGCGGCACCATGACGCTGGCGAAGAACACCAGCAGCCCCAGTGGCCAGGAGCCCGAGCGGACCAGGTACACGACGCCGCTCAGGATCGTATCGTCCTGGCTCACCAGCAGGCTGCTGGAATGCATCACCGGAAGGACATTGGCCGGGATGTACAGGATCGCGGCCGCAACCAGATAGGCCGAAGTTCTCTCCAGGCTTCGCGGAGCCCGCACATGGACGAGGCCTGCGCAGCGAGGACACGGCATCTCGGAACGATTTCCGATCCGGCAGATCAGCAGGCATCCGCGGCAGACCGTAAGTCCGGCCTGGCGACCCAGTACCGGTTGGAGTATTTCAGGCACCGTGGGATCCGGCGAAAAGTTTCTGCGGCCGAACATAAAGGCCCAGGAACGCGAGCATCGGGAGCAGCGCGGCACAGGCCCACAGTGCGGGGCCCACGACCAGATCGGCGAGGTGGGCCAGCTTCACGATCGAAACCAGGCTCCCCAACATGAAGACATCGACCATGCTCCAGCGTCCCAGTGTTCGAAACCACCGGACCATGCGGCCAAGCGCGCCCGACCGCGTCAGAGTCTCGAGGCGACCGAGAACATACAGCGCAAGGGCGATTTCAACCCCGGGTACGATGACCGCGGTCAGCAGGACCAGCGCTGCGAGCGCCGGCATGCCGTGCGTGGCCAGGGCGACGACCGCTCCGCTCAAGGTGGTCTGGCGTCGCGTGCCGGCCAGCGTCAACGAGACCAGCGGAAAGACGTTCATCAGGATCCACAGCTGCGCGGCGGCTGCCGCAACGGCAAGAGCCGCCTCGCGGGAGGCGTAGCTGCCACGATCCAGTTCGGCGGCGCATCGGGGACATCGCGACAGCTCGTTCGCACGAAGCTTCGCGGTCAGGGTCAGCAGATCGCACTCCGGGCAGAGAATCCTCGCGGCGGAGGGTTCATGCCCCATGTTTTTGGACTCGTGGCGGTGGCCAACCGGCTTGCGGTCGCGTGGTCTCGTTCAGCGTTGTGCCGTCACCTTTTGCCGGTCCTCGTTGGCGCGGTGAATCACGTAGGCCCGGATCGCCTCTGCCTTCGGGTGGTCCAGGATGCTCTTGAACGGCGCCATGCCGGCGTCTTTCATCGCACCATTGAGCACGATCTCGTACCAAAAGTCGTTGCCGAGGAAGGTCGAGGCGCGAAGATCGGGCACGACGCCTCCGCCAACTGCGTTCTCGCCGTGGCAGACGCCGCAGAAGCGGTTGAAGAGCGCTCCCCCGGCGGCAACCGTGGCTGCGTTGGCGGTATCGGCCGGCGGATTGATGACGAGCTGCCGTGGCTCGAGCGCCGGCAGGTTCGCGGTGCCTCCCACCTTGAAGACCAGCACGCGGCTGACGTTGCGCAGGTTTCCGGACGAAGCCGCAACCTTGCCGGCCTGCAGCGAAAACGCGGATCCCCAGCCCGACAGCACGGCGATGTACTGCTCGCCGTCGACCTCGTACGTGATCGGCCCGGCCATGATCGCGGACTGGCCGAACATCGACCACAGCTTCTCACCGGTATCGGCCCGGTAGACGCTGAAATTGCCGGCGGCGTCACCTTGCGCCACGAGGTTCCCACCGGTGGTCACGACGCCACCATTCCACGGCCCCCGGTAGCCGACACGCCAGACTTCCTTCTGGTTCACCGGATCCCAGGCGAGCAGGTAACCTTGCTTGGCTCCGGGCGTACTGGCCACGTCGACGCCCAGGTTCCAGCCTTGCGGCGACACCTGGAAGTCCTTGACCGGGGTGAACGTCTTCCCGATCAATTGCACCGGGATATACACCAGTCCCGTTTTCGGGCTGTAGGCCATCGGGTGCCAGCTGTGCGCACCGTCCGGGCCGGGCATCATCAGAACCGTCTGCCCTGTCGTGTCGTAGCGGATTCCGGGGTTTTCGATGGGTCGACCGGTCTTCTCGTCGATTCCCCTCGCCCAATTGATTTGAGCGAACGCCTTGGCCGAAATGAGCTTCCCGGTGCGGCGATCGATGACGTAGAAAAAGCCGTTCTTGTTGGCTTGCATCAAGACCTGGCGACGCGTTCCGGCGATGTCGAGATCGGCCAGCGTCAACTGCGCAACCGCGTCGTAGTCCCACTCCTCGCCGGGAGTCGCCTGGTAGTGCCACACGTACGCGCCCGTGTCGGCATTGAGCGCCACGATCGACGACAGAAACAGGTTGTCGCCCTTGTCTTCGCTTCGCCTGCCGCGCGGCCATTCAAGTCCATTGCCGACACCGAAATACACGAGGTTGAGCTGGGGATCGTATGAGATCGCATCCCACACGGTGCCCCCACCGCCCTCCTTCCACCAGTCGCCGTGCCAGGTGCGCGCGGCCATTTCCATCGCCTTGTTCTCGAAGGGTTTGGACGGATCTCCCGGCACCGTATAGAAGCGCCACACGAGCTTGCCCGTTTCGGCGTCATAGGCCGACAGGTAGCCGCGCACCCCGTATTCGCCCCCACTGTTTCCGATTACCACCTTGCCTCTGAAGGCGCGCGGCGCGCCGGTGATCGTATAGGGCTTGCTCTGGTCGACCGTGACCACGCTCCAGACGGGCTTGCCGGTCTTCGCTTCGATAGCCACCAGCCTTCCATCGAGCGTGCCGACGTAGATCTTCCCGTTCCAGGCCGCCACGCCACGGTTGACCACGTCGCAGCACGCGTTGACGCCGAGCTGGCGCGGAACCTGGGGATCGTAGGACCAGAGCGGCGAACCCGTCCTGGCGTCGTACGCCTTGACCATGCTCCACGCGGTCGACACATACAGCACGCCGTCGATCACCAGCGGCGTTGCTTCCTGTCCGCGATCCGTATCGAGGTCGGCGTACCAGGCAAGCCCGAGCCGCCTCGCATTGTCGGCGGAGATCCGGGTGAGCGGGCTGTAGCGCTGCTCGGTATAGGTTCGCCCGTAGCTCAGCCAGTCGGTCCCGTCGCGCTCGGAGTTCTCCAGGCGAGCGGCGTCGACCGGCGACGCCGGGCCGCCCGCCGTCGCGGACCCGGTCCCGGCGCAGTAGAGCGCAATCAGCAATGCAGCACAAGCCGCCTTGCGCAGGCTCGGCTTCGTCATACGGCAATTCATCTTCAGCGTTCTCCCTGTCGACACGGCATCCCTCAATCCAGCGCCTTCGATGCGCCCTCAAAGGGCGCGACTGCGGGGCTGCAGGCCGTGCGATGGTGCACGTATGACGAAGACGCGTTTTGCGCTCTCTTGCGTTTGTCGCTGGATCTTGCGGTTTTCCAAAGAGTCCACGGCGATTGCACCTGCCGCGCCGGATGGCGGGGAATTCCTCCGCAACATCGGCGCTTTACCGCAAGGAGATCAAACCGGGCCGACCGACGCTTCCTAGACTTCGGTCGCATCGAAGCCATGTGCCGCGAGACCGAGATGACCGAACTGGCAAGAAAAATCGCCGTGTCTGCGTTACTTCAGCCAGCCCTGGCGTTCGCGGCAGACGGGCCGAGCTTCGGCTTCCAGCCGCCGCAATCGGTCGTTGCCCGTCAGATATACGACCTGCACACGCTCGTGCTGGGCATATGCATCGTGATCGCGGTATTCGTATTCGGACTGATGTTCTACTCCATCGTGCGGTTCCGCAAGGCGGCGGGACGCGAAGCCAAGCAGTTCCATAGCAACACGACGCTGGAGATCCTGTGGACGGTGATTCCGTGTTTGATCGTCGCAGGCCTGGCCTACCCGGCCACGAAGACCGTGATCGAGATGAAAGACACCACGAACCCCGACATGACGATCAAGATCACGGGGTACCAGTGGAAATGGCGCTACACCTATGTCGACGACGGCATCGACTTCTACAGCAGCCTGTCCACGCCGCGTGACCAGATCGAAAACCAGGCGCCCAAGGGCGAACACTACCTGCTGGAAGTCGATCACCCGCTGGTGGTTCCGGTCGGCAAGAAGATCCGGATCCTCACCACGGCCGACGATGTGATCCACTCCTGGTTCGTGCCCGCGCTGGCGGTCAAGCAGGACGCCGTACCGGGATTCGTGCGCGACTCGTGGTTCAAGGTCGATGCCCCCGGCATCTATCGCGGCGCCTGCACCGAGCTCTGCGGCAAGGAACACGGCTTCATGCCGGTCGTCGTCGAGGCGATGTCCGAGAAAGACTACCAGGACTGGGTCGCCGATCAGCACGCGAAGAGCGCCGCGGCGGCGGCGCCCCAGTGAAACGGCCACGCGTCCCTGACCACAAATCCTCGCCAGGCCAATAAGCCAGGAGAACAGCATGCAAGTAGCACTCGACAACGTCCCGGCCGTCGCGCAGTTGCCTCAGCAAGGAGGCATCCTGCGGTGGATCCGGACGACCAACCACAAGGACATCGGCACCTTGTACCTGTTCTTCAGCATCAGCATGTTCCTGGTCGGCGGGCTGATGGCCCTGACCATTCGCGCTGAGCTGTTCCAGCCCGGGATGCAGATCGTCCGTCCCGAGTTTTTCAACCAGCTCACCTCGATGCATGGCCTGATCATGATATTCCTGGCCATCATGCCGGCCTTTGTCGGGTTCGCGAACTGGCAGCTGCCCCTGATGCTCGGCGCGCCCGACATGGCCTTTCCACGCCTGAACAACCTGAGCTTCTGGCTGTTACCGTTCGCGACCGTGCTGCTGGTCGCGTCCTTCTTCGCTCCGGGTGGAGCCACGGCGGCCGGCTGGACCTTGTATGCCCCGCTCTCGGTCCAGATGGGCCCGGGCATGGACATGGCGATCTTCGCCATTCACATACTCGGCATCTCTTCGATCATCGGCGGCCTGAACATCATCGTCACGATCCTGAACATGCGCGCCCCCGGGATGACCATGTTCAAGATGCCGCTGTTCGCCTGGACCTGGCTGGTCACTGCCGCCCTGCTGATCACCATCATGCCGGTGCTGGCGGGTACGGTGACGATGCTGCTGTTCGACCGTCATTTCGGCACGCACTTTTTCGACGCGGCCGGCGGCGGCGACCCGGTGCTGTTCCAGCACCTGTTCTGGTTCTTCGGCCATCCGGAGGTCTACGTCCTGATCCTGCCGGCGTTCGGGATTATCTCGGCGGTCATTCCGACCTTCTCCCGCAAGCCCCTGTTTGGTCTGCGGTCGATGGTGGCCGCGACGGTCGGCATCGGCATTGTTGCGTGCGCCGTATGGGCGCACCACATGTTCACCGTCGGGATGCCCGTCGCGGCGCAGTTGTTCTTCATGTATACGACCCTGCTGGTCGCCGTGCCGACGGGCATCAAGATGTTCAACTGGCTGGCCACGATGTGGCAAGGCTCTCTGACGTTCGAGACGCCGATGCTGTTTGCCATGGGGTTCCTGTTCGTGTTCACGATCGGCGGGTTGACCGGCGTGATCCTCGCGATAGTGCCCGTCGACGTTCAGTTGCACCAGACGTACTACATCGTCGCGCATTTCCACTACACGATGGTCGCCAGTTCACTGTTCGGCATTTTCGCGGGAACCTACTACTGGCTCCCGAAATGGACCGGCCACATGTACGACGAGAAGCTGGGCCAGTGGCACTTCTGGCTGACCCTGAGCTTTTTCAACCTGACGTTCATCCCGATGTTCTTCCTCGGCCTGGCCGGAATGCCCAGGCGCATCCCCGACTACGCGCTGCAGTTCACGAACTTGAATGCGCTCGCTAGCGTCGGGGCCTTCGGCTTCGGGTTCACCCAGCTGCTGTTCGCCTACATTGTGATCAAGTGCATTCGCGGCGGGGAACGCGCCACCGCGCAAGTGTGGGAAGGGGCCAAGGGCCTGGAGTGGACCGTGCCTTCGCCGGCCCCGCACCACACGTTCTCGACGCCGCCGGTCGTCGAATGAAGGCCGGAACGATGAGTGGCGTCGCTCGCAACCGGATGCTGCTGGCCAAGCTCAGCCTGGCCGCGCTGGGCATGTTCGGCTTCGGATACCTGCTCGCCCCGCTGTACGACAGGCTGTGCGGCGGGGAGCGGGCCACGCAAACCGCGGCGAAGGATGCGGTGCGCCCGGTCACCCGGGTCGATCTGGCGCGAACCATCGCGGTTCAATACGACGCGAACGTGCACGGTTCCCTGCACTGGTCGTTTCGACCGCTGCAAAAGACCTCGCAGGTCCATCCCGGCGAGCTGGTGCACATCCGCTACGAGATGACCAACGATTCGGACCAGCCGATGATCGGACAGGCGGTCCCGAGTTACGCACCCCCCGCGGCGGTGGCCTACTTTCACAAGATCGAATGCTTCTGCTTCAAGAGTCAGGCATTGCGGCCGCACGAGACGAAGAGCATGCCGGTCGTGTTCCTGATCGATCCTGCGATACCCGGGGATCTGCCCACGATAACGCTCTCGTATACGTTCTTCGAAGTTCGACCGAGAAAGAGTGCGTGATGAACAATGTTCAAAAGTACTATCTACCCGAGCCGACGCCCTGGCCGATCTTCGGTTGCGGCGCGCTGCTGATGATGGCCGTCGGCGCTGCCGCCTGGGTCAACCGCGCCGCCCCAGGTCCCTGGCTGCTTGCGGCCGGCGCGGCATTGCTGCTGATCATGTTGATCGGCTGGTTCGGCACCGTGGTTCGCGAGAACAATGCCGGGCTGCTCAACACACAGGTCGACGCTTCGTTCCACTATGCGATGGCCTGGTTCATTTTTTCCGAGGTGATGGTCTTCGCGGCCCTATTCGGTGCGCTGTTCTACCTGCGCGTGCTGGCGATGCACGACCTGGCGTCGGGCGAGACCGCACAGCTGTGGCCGGGCTTCAAGAGCGGCTGGCCGACGGCAGGACCGCTTCCCGAGGGAACCTTCTCTCCGATGGTCGCGTGGGGGGTCCCGACCCTCAATACGATCATCCTGCTGACCTCCGGGGCGATCGTGACCTGGGCGAATTTCGCCATCGCGCGGGGTCAACAGGGCCGCTTCAAGCTGGCGTTGCTGCTGACCATCGTATTGGGCGTCGTGTTCCTGTGCCTGCAGGCCTCGGAGTACCACCGTGCGCTCACCCAGCAGAACCTGAGCCTTTCATCCGGAACGTACGGTGCAACTTTTTTCGCGCTCACCGGTTTGCACGGCATCCACGTGCTGATCGGTACCACGATCCTGATCTTCATCCTGGCCCGCGCCTTGGGCGAGCAGTTCACGCCGCAGCACCATTTCGCGTTTACCGCCGCGTCCTGGTACTGGCATTTCGTGGGCGTACTCTGGCTGATCCTGTTCGTACTGGTGTATTGCCTTTGACCACGAGAATCCGATCGAGCAGACAATGAACAGACAATCCTCGCTGAAACCGCGTCAATTGCTGGCCTTGAGTGTCGCTGCGACCGTCGCTTTCTGCGCACCGGCATGGGCGGACGGCGATCCGGCCAAAGGCAAGTCCAAGTCCGCAATGTGCGAAGGCTGTCATGGGATCCCGGGCTACCGCACCGCCTTTCCGGAGGTCTACTCGGTACCGAAGCTGGGCGGGCAACAGTCGGACTACATGGTCAAGGCCCTGCACGACTACAAGTCCGGGGCGCGCGCGCATCCCTCGATGCGCGGCATCGCGGCCACGTTGAGCGACCAGGACATTGCGGATCTGGCCGCTTACTATGCTGGCAATAGCGGAAAGTGAGCATGGCATGACCACCCTACGCGGCGCAATCCGCTTCACGCAAACGCTCGTTCGGACCGCAATGCTCTGTTCGGTGCTCGCCGCCAGCGCCTCGGCCCTGGCCTTCGATGAAGGGGCCGGAAAGAAGAAGGCCGAGCAAGTCTGCGCTGGCTGCCATGGTCCGGCCGGGAACAAGCCGGTGATGCCAGATACGCCGCGGCTTGCGGGGCAGCATTACGACTACCTTATGCAGGCGCTGGCGGCGTACCGCAAGGGAACGCGCCAGAACTCGATCATGTCCGCCATGGCGCAGCCGCTGACGGAACAAGAGATTCGCGAACTGGCCCTGTACTACTCGACGCAGCAGGGCCTGACCATCAAGTACTGATCTCGATCAGGACCGGCGAAGCCATGACAAAGAACGCTAGCGTCTTCGCGGGCGCCGCAACCGCTCCAGACCTGATGGGCACGCCGGTGATGGCGGGCACGCGCGGGCAGCTGCCCTTCCGGTCGTCGCAGTTGCTCAGCCTATGCAAGCCGCGCGTGGTGTCGCTGATCGTCTTTACCGCCGTGATCGGGATGTTTCTCGCCGTCCCGGGTCTGCCGCCCGCGGGACCGCTCCTGTTCGGCAGCCTCGGAATCGCGCTGGTCGCAGCGGCGGCAGCCGCGGTGAACTGCCTGATCGAGCGCGAAATCGACGCGAAAATGGCCCGCACCCGCGCGCGGCCGCTGCCGGCCGGGTCGACCACGCCACTGCAGACGCTGATCCTGGCTGCCGTCCTCGGCGGCGCGGGCTTGCTGTGCCTGTACTTCGGGGCCAACCCGCTGACGATGTGGCTGACGCTCGCCACCTTCCTGGGCTACGCCGTGATCTACACCGTTGTGCTCAAGCCCCTGACGCCGCAGAACATCGTGATCGGAGGGCTGTCGGGCGCCATGCCTCCCGTTCTGGGCTGGTCCGCCGTGACAGGTTCGGTGTCCTCCAACGCGCTGCTGCTGCTGCTGATCATCTTCGCCTGGACGCCGCCGCACTTCTGGGCGCTGGCGCTGTATCGCAAGCACGAATATGCGAAAGCGGGCATTCCGATGTTACCGGTCACCCATGGCGACCGTTTCACGCGCCTTCATGTTCTGCTCTACACGATCATCCTGGCAGCGGTCAGTCTGATGCCGTTTGCGAGCGGGATGAACGGCCGCTTTTACCTGGTGTCGGCGATTGCCCTCGACGGGGTGTTCTTGGGCTTTGCGGTCAGGCTTTACACAGACTTCAGCACGGGCCTGGCGGCGCGCACCTTCCGCTACTCGATCCTCTATCTTTCCTGCCTGTTCGCAGCCCTGCTGGTCGACCATTACCTGCCTTCATGACATGCGACCGGGTTGCAAGCTCGCACGATTGTTGAAAACCGGCGGGCTTGATGAAGACGCCGTTCGTGGCGGCCCTTAGCATCGCCAACGAGTACGACAGTTCGCCTGTAACACCCACTCGTTCAAAGGATCCCTGCCATGAAGACGGTCAGACTGACCTACGCGGCGATCGCCGGAATCGTGCTGTCCGGCACTGCCAGCGCCACCCTCAGCGACTCCGAGGCGACGCAACTGATGCAGCAGCACAACTGCCAGGCTTGTCATGCCGTCGACAAAAAGCTGGTCGGGCCGGCATTCAAGGACGTCGCCAAGAAGTACGCAACCGATTCGTCGGCCCCCGAGAAGCTCGCGCTGAAGATCAAAACCGGCGGCGGCGGCGTGTGGGGCCCGATCCCGATGCCACCGAACAACGTTTCCGATGCCGACCTGAGCAAGTTGGTCGGTTGGATCCTCAGCCGGAAGTGATGGCGCAGCCGGCGCATTCACATGAACAGCAAGCTGTTGCGTTGCGGCTTGTGCGTCGTCTTGTTCTCGACCGCTGGCGCCGGGGTGGCCTTTGGCGAAGAGGCGCAAGGCGCCAATGACGTCAAGCGCCAGCAGATCGAAGCCGATTCCCATGAGGCGCTTTCGCGCCTGTACGCCAGCACGCGCGGCTCACGCGAGCTGGTCGCCAAGTCCCGCGGGGTCCTGGTCTTTCCTTCGGTGCTGGCGGGTGGAATCGGAATCGGCGGTCAATACGGCAAGGGCGAGCTGCTGGTCGACGGCAAGGCCGTTGCCTTCTACAGCACCAGCGCCCTGACCCTCGGGGCGCAACTGGGTGCGCAGTCCAAGGCGATCGTCGTCCTGTTTCTCACCCAGGATGCCCTGGACCGCTTCCGCAGAAGCGACGGCTGGACGGCTGGAGTGGATGCTTCGGTGGCGCTTCTGAAGATGGGTGCCAACGGCGCCATCGACACGGAAACGGCAGCGACCTCGGTGATCGGATTCGTCTTCACCAACTCGGGCTTGATGTTCGACGCCTCAATTGCGGGCACCAAGGTCAGCCGCATCGCCCTCTGATCTGTTGGTTGCGCAAGCGGACTCATCCGGTCACGTCGTCCCGGTCGACCGGCCTTGCGCGCCAGCAAGCCATTTGACCCTTGCGAGCAGATCGTCGAACGCATCGACCACACCCGGCCCGGAATCGGATGCCGTCAAGCGGTCCATGTGAGCCTGCTCGAACTTCGAAAACCGCCGCCAGGCATCCCGCGCCAGAAGATCATCGCCCGGCGTGCCGGCATCCAGCCGATCGGCGATCCGCTGCAGGACCGCGGCGATCGCATTTTCGAAAGCTTCGAACACATGCCTGGCCCGCTCGGCGGTTTGTGCCGCGCCCGCCTCGCGCAATAGGGCCAGCTTCAGGGCGCCGATCGAGGTCGCCTGCGTTGCAGTCACCAGGTCGGCATCGCTCCGAAGCGTCGCAGCTCCGAAGGGTGGCGGTTCGAAGTGGGCCACGTCGGCCAGGCGATTCGCCAGCGCGAGGTTTTCGAACATCACCGTGCGCTCGGCCGCAATCGCAGGCGAAGCGGCGGCTGCCGTCAAGCCGCCGTGGCGCTTCAGCAGCGCAGCGCCGGTCCGGATCGCTTTCGCCAGCGCCGCCCGCATTTGCTGTTCCACGCGTTCCGGCCAGAGGTAGGCGAAAACCAGCGCCATCACGCTGATGCCCAACGCGATTCCGACCAATCGGTCACGGACGAACGTGACGTCGGAATTCGGCGCGAAACCCTGAGTTACGCAATAGAAGAAGGCGAACGCCAGCTGCACCCCGGAGTAGGAAACGCGCTCCGATCCGCTCGTGATCCATGCGGCCAAGGCAGCGACCGGAGCGAGGAGGAGCAACAGTTGCCCGATCGACTCCAGGTGCGGGACGACAAACACCGTAGCCAGTAGCGCGAGACCTCCCCCGATCAGTGCGCCAGTCAGCCGAAGCGAAGCCTTGTGAATCGTCGCGCCGGCGCTGGTGAGCGCGACCACGCCACAAGTGATGGCGCAGGTATGGATGCCGGGCCAATCGAAAGCGGTGTATGCGAAGTAGCACAGCATCGTCGCGGACGTCACTTTCAGTGCGAACTGGCGGTAGACGGGATTGCTGAACGCATCCGACACCAGCAGGCGCCGGGGTTGGGGCGGCCCGGCGACAGGGGCATCCTTCGGCGCGGTGGACAGTCGCCGCAGCCCGTTGGCGATGTCCGTCAGGTGGCGCTCCATTTCCTTCAGGATCGACGCAACCGGCCCGGCATCTGCGGCGGCGGACTCGAACTTCAAAGGACCCTGAAACCTGTCCAGATCCGCGTCCAGAGCGCGGCGAAGGTCGTCGCACACCGACCGCAGGGCCAACTCGCGCCCGCGAGAGCCTGGGGGATCGGCGGATGGCCCCAGGGCGTTGAGCAGGGAGGCCGCTTCGACCAGTCTATTCAACGCATGGATGATCAACTCATAAGAAGGGAGCTTTTCCTTCAGAGCTGGAGCACCGCTCGCCGAAAGTTTCAAGAGGCCGAGGAGCCTGGCCGCGCCGATCACGTTCGCGTCGAACGGCAGAGGCGGATCCGCAGCCGGTCCGGCCAGCCTCCGATCCAGCGCCTCGATGACGAAACCGAGCCTGAGTTTGGCTTCCCGCCGCAGCAGCTCGATCGGGCGCGCCGGAAAAATGAGCCGGTTGGCGATCAACACGACGGCGATCGGAAAGGTCATCGCAACCATGGTCCACAGCGTGGCCCGAACCAGCGTCTCCGGCTCCTGGAACATATCGACGAACTGTTGGGTAATGAGCACGACAAACCCGATTCCGAATGCGATCGGCCCGACCGTCAGGACGCGTAAGCCGTACATCGCGGCGCAAAACAGCACCGCCATCAACGCAACGCGAAGGGCTGGATGATCCACCGTGATCAGGAAGGCAAGAAGGCTAAGACCGAAGCCGACGACGATCGCCACGGTGAGCGCAATCCCGGTGATCGCGCTGGTGACCATGTCCTCCTTGTATATGAAAAACACGAAGAATGCCGACAGGGGCCCTTCGGGAACCTGCAGCGCCATCGAGATCGTCACGACAACCAGGCAGGCGACGACCATCCGGAGCGTGGCGGCGCCGCGTCCGGGAAATGGTGCAAGCTCCGATTGGAGCCACGTTAGAAATGCCCCGACCGAACTGCTGGCCGCCTGAAGTGGCCGGACCGCCGGCGGATCAGCGACCATCGCCGGAAGAAGACGCCACGACGGCCACTGCGGAGGCTCCAATCCGGAACAGGTCCGGCGCCGGCGCCTTGACGCGGATCCTTACCGGGAACCGCTGTGCAACGTGCACCCAGTTGATCGACTTTGGAACTTTTGGCAATCCCTCGGCACTGCCTCCTTCGTCCGGAAGTACCCCCCATCCGACCGAGTCGACCACTCCCTCGAATTTACGCTCGGGGTCGATCATCAGGTACACCCGCACCGGGGTGCCTGGCCGGATTCGCGGCAGCTCGGTCTCCCGGAAATTCGCCACGACATACCACGTGCGGGTGTCGATCAGCGTGAAAAGCGACCTCCCGATGGACGCGAACTGCCCTTCGGCGATGTCCAGATCCACCACCAGGCCGTCGAATGGGGCTCGCACCACGGTCTGCTCCAGCTGGTAATCCGCGTACGCGATGGCCGCCTGCAGTTCCTTCTTCTGCGCCACCAGGGCGTCCACGCCGCTGACCGCGCTCACGGCCCGCTTCTGCTCAAGCATCGCAGCTTTCAGCTCCGAGTCGGCCGTGTCGCGCGCGGTGCGGGCCTGGTCGACCTGCTCGCGCGTGACGAATTCGCCGTTCAGCAACGGTTCGAGGCGGTTCAAGGTCGATGCGCGTTGCGATGCGTTCTGTTCGGCGCGCGTCACCGTTGCGGCGGACGCCAGGGCCGCGTACTTCTGGGCGTTCACCTGGCGTTGCGTCAGCTCGATCTGGTGATCCAGCGTCGCCAGCTGCGCGTGCAGCCGGTCAGATTCGTACTGGTACGGGCGTGGGTCGATCCTGAAGAGTGCGTCGCCCTTCCTGACCGCCGCATTGTTCTTCACCTCGAGGGCGACGATCCGGCCCGCGACCTGGGACGCGACCCCGATCGCATCGGCCTGGGCGAAGGCGTCGTTGGTGCGCGGGTGGCGCTGATCCAGGCCGATGGCATAGGCCATCGCACCGATCGCCAGGACGGCGACGACGGCGAGCCAGGCATTTCTGTGCTTCCCGGGGCGTTGCCCGGAGGGTTGAGCCGGTTGCTGGGCCATAGGAAGTTACCCGCGGAAGAAGAGGATCCACCCGGCTGCCGTGAATAGCATCGCGAGCAGCGGGTAAAGCAAAGGCGGGCTCGCGCGGCCCAGTCCAGTGGCAACGCTGGCGATGCGAACGGCGATCGCCAGCACGATGCCGAGCAGCGCGCACAGCATCCAGGCCGGGAAATAGGCCCCGAACAGCGGAATGTTGGGCGCCTGACTGCACCCGCTGCAGAGCAAGGCCACCGAGGCCAGGGCTCTTTTGCAAGTCACTGGAACATGGCCTTGAACGTTTGGAACGGCATGCTCGCATCCGGAGCCGGTGGCGCGTTTTGACTCCGTGCGCTTTTTTCGACGGCGTTGCGAATCGCTCTCACCGGACGCGTCGCGACCCCTCGCCTTGATATTAGACTGCGCTCGTCGTGATGCCCAACAAACTTTATCGCCGGGGCCGGAAGTGGGCGGCCGCTCGGGTGCTTGCCGGTGCCTTGCTTTGCCTTGCCAGCCTGCCGGGGCGAAGCGCGCCGGCGGATCCCCACCCGGTTTCTGACCCGGTCGCGCCGGATTCGGCTGGGCCGACCTTGTATTGCGGCGGGCTGCCGTCGGCTCCTGGTCTGACCGTCCGGGGCGACGCGCAGGCGTCGGAGGCGCCGAAGTCGCTCGCCGATCTGGTGGCGATCGCGATGAAGAACAATCCCGAGACCCGTGTGGCCTGGACCCAGGCCGAGGAAGCCGCACTGAACCGGGGGATCGCGCGCAGCAAATATGGCCCGATCCTGGCGGCCGAGGCCGCCGCGATCTACCAGCGTTCCGCCTTGCCACTGCCGAAGACGCTCAGTCCCAGCGGCTATTTCAAGTCCGATAACGCGGCGGCGATACCGGCGATCACCCTGAAATGGCTCGTTTATGACTTCGGCGGGCGCGACGCGGTGCTCGACGAGGCCGACCAGGCATTGGCTGGCGCAAATTTCGGCTTTTCGGCGACCCACCGCAAGGTGTCGATCCTCGTCACCCGGCAGTTCTTCCGCCTGGCCACCGAGGTCGCCCGGAAGGCGGCGGCGCAGGCATCGCTGGATAGCGCGGAACTGGTTCAGCAGGCCGCGCAGGCGCGCCAGGATCAAGGCACCGGAACCGCACCCGAGACGCTTCAGGCCCGCGCGGCAGCCGCTGAAGCGCGACTTCGGCTGGAAGAGGTCGAAGCATCCGTCGAAGATGCGCGGCTGGCGCTGCTGGAAGCCGCGGGGCTGCGCCCCGACACCTCGATCTGCGTTTCGATCCCGGTCCCCGGCCCTTCTCGATCGGCGTTGGACCGGAATCTGGACCGCCTGATCGATCAGGCGATCGCGACAAGACCGGAAGTCAACGCGGCGGTGTCGAAGGTCAAGGCGGGCGAGGCGGCCATTCGCCACGCGAAGTCCGAATACTTTCCAAAGATCACGCTAACGGGCAATCTCGCCCAGAACGTCGGCCGGCTGCGCTCGGCGGGCGGCGACTGGACTTCGGTCGATCAGCCGGTCTATGGCGTGGGCCTGCTGTTTCAGGTCCCGATCTACGATGGCACGATCCGCAGCAGCGGCGTGCGGGAAGCGATGTCCCAGGAGGAAGCAGCCCAAGCTCAGCTCGATGGGACCAGGAATCAGGTCGTCCATGAGGTCGTCAAGTCGTACGACGATCTTCGCGTCGCCCTGCGGCGCCGCGAGTCCACGGCCGTGCTGATGTCCGCGGCCCAGGATTCGTTCGATTCGACGCTCAGTTCCTATCGCCGCGGCCTGTCGACGATGCCGGAGCTCGAGTCGACCGTTGCCGCGCTGGCCCGCGCCCGGATGGCGGTCAGCGAGGCCGGTGCCGACGTTCTGACGGCTCGCGCGGTACTCACGTTCGCCACCGGCGACATGATCGACGTCGGTCCCTAATCCTCCTTGATTCCGATCAGGCCCGCGGTTGCCTGACGGCGCCGCAGGATCCGCTCCTGGCGGTGCCGCGCCCTGAGCCTTTCGTCCAGCAGGATCAGGCTCGAGCTGTCGAACAGGACTTTCAGAATGCCGAAGACGGGCAGCGCGAGCATCATCCCCGGGATCCCCGCGATGGCCCCCGCCAGCAAGATCGTCAGGACCGCGACGACCGGGTGGATGTGAAGGCTCTTGCCGATCGTCAGCGGCATGAATACGAAACCGTCGAGCCATCGGACGGCTAAGTACCAGGCCAGCGTTCCGTACAGGATCGCCGGCTGCTGCGGAAATTCGGTGATGGCAACGATGGAGGCCGCGATCGCAGCGAAGATCCCGCCCACGTACGGGATCCACATCAGGATTGCCGAAGCCACGCCGAGCAATACGGGGTGCGGCATTCCGAGCACGGCCAATCCCGCTGACAGCGCCGTCGCGTCGAGGATCGTGAGCTGAAGCAGACCCCGGAAGTACGACTTCGCGGCCTCGTCGACCCGGTGCAGAAGCACCAGCGACCTCTCGAAGAAGGCATTGGGGACGGGCCTGGCCAGCAGAGTCTTCAGCTGCCGACCGTCCTTCAAAAGGAAGAACGTCAGGAACGGGACCAGCACGATCGCCGGCAGCCACCTCGACATCGACGCCATGGATGGCTCGACGATTCGTCCGAGGCTGGCGACGAAGTCCGGGATCGCCCGCTTCACTTCGTCTCTGAGGCTGTCCGAAGCGAACTTCGTCACGAAGGTGTCCATGGCAACCACTACTTGATTGACCAGCTGAGCGCCGCCCTCGCGGTATCGCTCGACCGCGGCGTGGTTCTCCAGCACCAGGGTGCGCACCCAGGGCAGCGATGTCGCCAGGGCGGCGATGCCGATGGCACTGAAGCACGCGACCGCCGCGCCGGCGGCCGGGCCCGGCGCCATTCCGAGGCGCATCAGGGAAAGATGGACAGGGCGCAGCAGGTAGTAGAGGACCAGCGCCAGGATCAGCGGGACAACCAGCCAGAAGGCGGTCTGGAAGATCGCCAGCACGAGGCAGGTGACGCCCATGGTCGCGAGCGCGCCCAGTGGCCCGGTCGAGTCCGTGCCCGGGACCTCGCATTCCGATGGTGTATCGGCGGCAGCCGGATTCGATTCAAGCGTCAAATTTCCACCGACCCGGGATTGAGCGCCACCCTTCGAAGGATCTGTGCCAGGTGTCGTGCCATCTCCAGGGTGATCTTGAACGCCGCCGGCGCCCGCGTGTCCATCAGCTGGTGCAGATCGGATCGGAAGAAGACGGCAAGCCGACAGTTCGTCTGCGCCACCGCCTGGACCACGCGGGGCTCGTCGAGCAGCAGCGCGAGCGCGCCGAAGGAGTCGCCCTTCTCCATGTGCACCAGAATGCGCTGACCGTCCGCGAGGGTGCGCCGAAGCGACACGGTGCCGTCCAGCACGAAGTAGATCGCCTGGCCGACCTCGCCCTCATCGAAGACCACTTCCCCCTCGATATAAGTGCGGTCGTGCAGCACCGAGGCGATGTTCCTCAACTCCCGGCTCGACAGGGTTGCGAAAAGCTTGATGATCGAGTACGGCTGGTCGCCCTGCTGTTTCCAGCGACGAAGCAACGTGGGAAAACTCAACAAAGGCGTCTCCACGCGAGGCCCGTCGAGCCGACCGATGGCCCGCAAGCCCTCGGATCAGGTTCCCGACTTCGAGCGAAAACCCAACTCCGCATCCGCCTCGCTCTCCAGGCGGGAGATCTCGATCTCTATCTTCTTCGCCTGATCCAGTGGAACCGCCCGTCCCAGCGCGCTGAAGTGACGGACGCCACCTCGACATTCCGCCTGCAGGCGGTCGCAGGCTTCGGCCATTCGAACGCGGTCGAGCAGGCAATCTCTGGTCCAGGATGCTCCATTGCGAAGATCCGAAACGAACTCGTCCATGCTCGATTCACTCCTGGTCGAGGTTAACTACGACGACTTACTTGCCCGCCCGGAACGCACCTGGAGTCACCCCGGTCAACCGGCCGAAGCAGGTCGTGAAATGGCTTTGACTCTTGTATCCGACTTCGAATGCGACATCCGAGATCGGCAACCTGGCTTCGGACAGCAGCGCCTTGGCCCGCTCGATCCGGCAGCGCACGATGTAGCGGTGCGGCGACTCGCCCGTCGATTGCTTGAACATCCGGGCAAAGTGGTACGCGCTCATCCTCAGGTGAGCGGCAACGTCCCGGAAACTGATGTCGTCCACCATGTTCTCGTGGACGAACTCGATGGCGCGTTTCAGTTTGAAGCGCGGTAACCCGCCGTTTTCGACCGGCAGCCGCACCGCCGTTGCGTACGTCGACAGCAGGTGCCGCGCCAGCACGGTCGCGACGGAGTTGATATAGGCCGCATCCAGTCGGCCATTGCGGCGCAGTTCTGCCCGCAGCGCGCGGCCCAGATGCCAGATGACCGGGTCGAACGCCCCACGCTGCCCCGCAAGTTCGACACCCTTCATGCCGCTCTCGTGCGCCATCCGCTTCAGGAACTCCGGCGCCAGCAGGATCATCGTCAGATCGGTGCCGTGCTGCCAGGTCAGCTGGTGCGGCTGACCCGGCGGGATGATGCAGATCTGCCGTTCGCTCACGGCCTGGCGGTGAGTCCGGCCGTCCGCGCCTCTGAATGCGAGCTCCGCGACGGCGCGCTCGCCCGGGATGGCAATCAGGATCTCCGCCCGCATGCGCTCGCGCCATACGCACGGTTCCAGTCTGCCGTTGATCACATGAATGTCGGAGCTGCGAGCCTGCACCAGGTCGGTGAATGCCGGTTCCTCGTCCCGGCACGCGTCGCAGGCGGTCTGGTCGCTCATTGGGTTCATCCTCGTGTTGTCGATCGTTTGGCTGACGTCACGGCTGTTCGATCCGCGATGCAGGGACGTTAGGCAGATCCGGGGTCGAAGTCGTGAGCGCCAGGTCCTTTCTCGGTGAAAATGGCGTTGTCGTCGGGTCGGGGGTACGGTGGAACAGAGGGTGCTGAAGTCGAGGGAAATAACAACATGGGGATAAGGGAATTCTCGCGATTCCGGCTCGACGGCCTCAATCAGTGTCTATGGGGCCGTGCGGACGCGGGAGATGATCCGGTGCGAACGATCTTCCTGTCGGCACCGCCCGTTGCCAGGGTTCTGGCCGGGGCCCCATGGGTTCTGGGAATTCGGGCAGGCACTGGCGTGAGCTTGGGCGATGGGTTTCACGGCCGTCTCCAACTGTGGGGCTGGGGTGTGTCGTTGCTAACGCGAATGATCAGCCGGCCGGGCCTTCTGCCTTCCAGCAGGCCGATAAAAGCCTCGGGCGCGTTTTCAAGGCCATTGACGATGTCCTCGCGGGCCTTGACCCGGCCCTCCTTGAGCCAGGCAGTCATCTGCCGGAAGAATTCACCGTAGCGATGACGGTAGTCCGAGATGAAGAAGCCCTGCATCCGAATGCGCCTGCTGAGCAGCGTGTGGGCCAGCCGCGTCAGGCGGTTCTGGCCTCGCGACATGCCGTTGTCCTCGTATTCGGCCATCAATCCGCGCAGCGGGACGCGCGCCCCATCGTTCAGCAGCGGCAGGACGGCGTCGAAGACGGCGCCTCCGGAGTTTTCGAAGTAGACGTCGATCCCCTTCGGGCAGGCCGTCGCCAGTTGCCGCGACAGGTCCGGGGCGCGGCGATCGATGCAGGCATCGAAACCCAGTTCTTCGACCAAAAGGCGGCTCTTGTCCGCGCTGCCGCTGATCACGACCACACGGCACCCCTTGAGCTTGGCGATCTGACCCGCCAGCGATCCGACCATTCCGCTCGCCGCCGCCACGACCACCGTTTCTCCCGCGCTCGGCTTGCCGATGTCGAGCAGGCCGATGTAGGCCGTGAAGCCGGGCACGCCGAGGGCGCCGAGGGTGAGGGAGGGTCGCGCCATTTGGGCGTCGAGCTTCGCCAGATCAGTGCCGTAAGAAAGGGCGTATTGCTGCCAGCCGTTGTAGCCGAGCACCAGGTCGCCAGGCTGGTAATCGAGGTGCCGCGAGGTTTCAACGCGGGAAACGGTTCCACCGGCCATCACCTGTCCGACCGCCAAGGGGGCGGCATCGGATGACGCATCGGAGATACAGCCACGCATGTACGGGTCCAGAGACAGGTACAGAGTGCGCAGCAGCACCTGCCCAGGCGATGGAGCCGGGACGGCCGCCTCTTCGAGGCGGAAGTTCGCCGCACTGGGCACGCCGACCGGACGGGAGCTCAAGACGACCCTGCGGTTGACCGGGCGGCTTCGAGGCTCGCGGCGCACATCATCCAGGGCGGGTTGTTCAAGTAGTTGCATAGTGGGACCCCGCGTGCTTGTCTGCCGTGTGGTCAGCGCCCGGCGTCGCCCTTGCGCAGCGAGTTTCCGTCCTCGGTGCGCACCACGGCCCCGAGGGTCAGCAGCCAATCCAGTTCATCGGCGCCGTCGATGCGCAGCGCGGTGACATTGCGCTGGTCGTCGGTAACCAGTTCTCCCGTCTTGAACCCGTAGTAGTCGGCCAGGCCATGCGTGGTATCGGTGTGCTGGCTGCTGAGTGCGGTGATGTAGCGTGAGTTGCCGCGCCGGAAGACTTCGTTGAAAGCGAATCGGCTCAGATCGGCACCGGAAAACTGCGCTTTGTACTGGGCGATGCTCTGGTACACGCGCATCGTCTGAGCCACCTTCTGATAGCCTATTTCGGCGATCAGTTCCGGCTTCGAATCGACCGAGTACGGCGATCCCTGCTCGTCGTTGGCGAGGCTCCCGACCGTGTAATAGGCGGTGGTCACCGCGCACTGCACGGCATCGGCGTCGGTCCGGTTCTGCCGGCACAGCGCCAGCGCGTCGGAGACGTAGTGGCCGGTTGCATGGTTCGGGTCGCGGTACACGGAGGAACTGAGCATCCGCGACAGGACGACCGCCTCGCGCACCGGGACGCCCGTGCCCAGCCGGCGTTCGACCGAAAGTATTCCGTACGCGTCGGCAGCCGCTTCCTGGGCGAGCCACGGGAATACGCTTGCATCGGCGGCACTGCCGTCGGATCGACTCAGGAAGGCGTCACGCAGCTTGCAGTGTCCGACCTCGTGGGCCAGCGCGAACATCGCCTGCGCCTGCGGTTCGAGCCGGCCGTTCAGGAAGCGGCCCAGCGGCTTCAGGGCATCGCTGATGTCGGGCGACGCACGCAGGATGCACTTGATGCGGTCGCCTTGCACGCGCGACACCGAAAGCGACCCGATTTGCGAATCCCAGAACGAGATTTCGACGCTCGGATCCAGTTCGCGCGCGAACGTGGCGCCCGCCTGCATGTACTCGTCGGGAGAGCCAGCGGGCACGGAAAACTGGGTCGCCTCGTGCGTTCCCGCCATGGCAACGGGCGCCACCAGGCAGACGACCGAGATCTTCAGGGCCAGCCAGGCGGCGGCCGACCACAATGGCGAATTGGTAGGTCGAGCTGGGCGGCTGCGCATGGCCTCGTCCTAGGGGTGTGAACCGGCGGATGCCATTCACACACTGATCAGCGATGAAGCCACGTTAGACAAGGCTGAGCTCGCCGTCGTGAGCGAAGAGTCCTTTCTTGGTGAAAACGGAGTTGCCGGTCAGTTGGTAGTGCGCCCAATGGTTCATCGGTCCGACCCTGGCGCGAACCGTGGCCCGATGGACTAAAGGCTGAGACGCCGCGGCTTTCCGACAATCACCGTAACGGACTGGCCGATCGGATCGAGGTATAGCAGCGATTCGCACGAAAGCGGAAATGTGCGCACGCTTGCACAAGACCTCCGCGACAGGTTGCTGCAAATTGGCTTTTTCACCGAAACCACGATCCGTTTGCCGATTTCTACCCAACCTTCTTCCATAGGAGATTCGCATGAACATATGGGTTGCACGTCTTGCCATTGTTACCCTCGGGGCTATTCTGCCGCCCGCCTTCGCCGCTGATGCTTCCACGCCCCCGGTTTCGGAGTCGACTCCCGCCGACGCGTCAGTGGAGCTCAGCGGCGGGACGGTCGCGGCAGGCATCGGCTATACCTGGGGCGACGGCTCACTGACTTTCAAGAGCCGGAAGCACAACTTCAGCATCAGCGGCTTGTCGATCGTCGACGTCGGGGCCAGCAGCTACTCTGCCAGCGGCAATGTCTATCATCTGAACAAGCTGTCCGACTTCAACGGCAACTACTTCGCCCTGTCGGCAGGGGCGGCGATCGCCGGCGGTGGAAATGCGGTTTATCTGCAGAACCAGAACGGCGTCGTTATCAAAGTTGCAGCGACCGAGATCGGCCTGCGCTTCAATCTCGCCGGCAGCGGCGTCAACATCGCTCTGAAGGACTGAGCCGAGCGAAACAGGGCAAACGGGCGGGATGAAGGTGGCGTCCCGCCCGTTACCCAACAGTTCACTAGAAATCGCTGATGCGTCCGACGATCAAAGGAAATACACCCAGTAACATCAGCATGCCAGTTGCAAGTTGCCATATCACCAGCACGCGTGCTGCGCGCGATGTCGCGATGAAGTCACCGTATCCGACCGTGCTGAACGTGACTGCACTGTAGTACAGCGCGTCGATCCGATCGAGCAATGGTGCCGGCTCAGTTCTCGGCGACGATGAACCATCTGCTTTGTGGTCGGCCTGCCCGACGATGGTTGGAGCCCCTTGATACCGGATGTCGCCGTTCTTGATGTACATATTCGCGAACCCGAAGACTGCTACTACCAGGACAAACTGAACCTGCACCAGAGTCCAGGCTGGCGACGGAAATTCCATGAAACGAGGAGGCTTCGGTTGAGGAACACCGTCCAGGAACTTGCGCTCCTGTTCTGCTCGGAGAGATGACTCGACGAGAACGGACACGAGATATAGGTTGCAAAGAAGTACTGCGAACGCACTAAGGTAGCCATTCCAACCGAACAGCCAGGAAAGCACACTCAAAGTGGCAGCCGCAAAGCCTACCCCCAGGTGCCACGTGTTCGCAGTGCTCACGGAACGCTTGTCGACGCTGTTGTAGCTGATCCCACGACGGTCGCAATCGCAGCGCAAGTGAGTCCGATCCTCTTCATGGCGCGAAGCCTTTTCCAAATGGCTGCACCAGCATCATCCCTGGCGCACCCATCGGTTGCTTCAAGTTTCTTGTCGGCGTTTGCGGCTTGTTGCGGAAATACCCAAAAAACCGGATTCGGCTGCGTTTTCTTTCATATTCGACGCTCGATAACGGTGGACATAATGGAACGTATCAAAACCCCTTTCGGCTTCAGCTCCACGGTCGACGAGGTTCTCCAGGGTATCGATCTCACCGGGAAGCGCGCTATCGTCACTGGCGGCTCGTCGGGTATCGGCATCGAAACAGCTCGTGCATTCGCAAGTGTGGGCGCCGAGGTCACATTGGCGGTCCGCAGGCTGGATGCCGGAGAAAGAGTTGCTGCGAACATTCGGGCATCGACTGGCAATCCGAATGTTCGGGTCGGCCAACTCGACCTGAGCAACATGGCATCGGTGAAAGCGTTCTTAACCGACTGGCAAAGCTCGCTTCATATCTTGGTAAACAACGCGGGAATTATGGCGCTCCCCGAATTGGAACGCACTGCCGAAGGCTGGGAGATGCAGTTTGCGACAAACTTCCTCGGCCACTTCGCGCTGACGGTCGGCTTGCACAAAGCGTTGGCGGCTGCCGAAGGTGCTCGCATCGTCTCGGTGAGCTCGAGTGGCAACCTGATAGCACCCGTGATATTTGATGATTTGCATTTCAACTTCCTGCCCTACGAGCCATTCATGGCATATGGACAGTCAAAGACGGCATGCGCGCTGCTGGCCGTGGAAGCCAGCCGCAGATGGGCCGCAGAGAGAATTTGCGCAAACGCTCTAAATCCTGGCGCGATCGCCACCAATTTGCAGAAGCACACGGGTGGTCTAAGAACGCCGCCCGAACTGCGCAAGACACCGCAGCAAGGTGCTGCCACGTCTGTGCTATTGGCCACGTCGCCCTTGCTAGATGGAGTCGGCGGCCGCTACTTCGAGGATTGCAACGAGGCGGCAGTTGTCTTCCGACGCCCTACAGACTTCAGCGGCGGAGTTGCCCCGTATGCCATCGACCCGTCGAACGCCGAGCGTCTTTGGAATGTCGCGCTGAAACTGGTGTCGTGACCACGGTTCTCGGCTCCAAACGGCGGTTTTGGCGTCCTAGCCGATTATCAAGATCTCGACTGATTTCATTGTTGGATGAGGCCAACGCGAAGTCCGAGACGCCCTGTTTGGCCTTAGACTCGAAAAGATCGTTGACCGAGCGTCGTCTTCTACATGCGTCACTTCATCGAAGTTGCACTGCTCGCCATTGCTGCGCTGTTTCCCATCGTCGATCCGCTCGGCGGCGCACCGCTTTACCTCGCGATGACCGCGGGCCTTGCCCCGGAGCAACGGGTTCCGATGGCAAAGGCCGTCGCGATCAACAGCTTCTTCCTGCTGGCCATCTCGACTCTCGCCGGAGCCTACGTGCTGGACTTCTTCGGCATCTCCGTTCCCGCTGTTCAGGTCGGCGGCGGCATCGTGGTTTGTGCCATCGGGTGGTCGATGCTGAACAAGCCGGATTCGCCCGCTGTCGACTCCAGATCTTCGGCCGCCACGCCGGGCACTGACCCCGTGCGCCAGCGGGCGTTCTATCCGCTGACGATGCCCTTGACGGTTGGGCCGGGCTCGATCTCGGTGGCGGTCACGCTGGGTGCTAATCCGGAGCCGGGCGTCCGCTCTTTAATCGTGACGGCGCTCGCGCACGTCGCGGGCGTTTTCCTGATCGCCGTCTCGATCTACGTGTGCTATCGCTATGCGGAGCCGATTATGAAGAAGCTCGGCTCGACCGGGATGGCGGTGTTGCTGCGCCTTTCGGCGTTCATCCTATTCTGCATCGGCGTTCAGATTTCGTGGAATGGCATCCACTCCCTTCTGGCGAGTGCATTCCCCATTGCTCATTGACGCACAGGGTAGTACCTGAAGACTGATGCGGGCGATCGGTGCGGGCACCAAACGTCACTTCTGAGTGGTGGTGGCGCCACGCAACTCCTGCGTAAGCTTGGCGACCGATTCCCGGCTCGCGTCCTTGGCCAGCTCCACCTGCTCCTGCGACAATGCTCCGGAAGCAGCCATCTGGGTGTAGGTCTGCTGGCACACTGGCACCAGTTGCTTGGTGTTCGCGTCGGCGCCGCCATGATCCTCCTTCAGGTAAGCCTGCATTTTGCTCACGGCAGCCTTGTACATCGAATCGTGGTCGGCCTGCGGCGCCAGCGTCTCGAATGCAGCGGAGGCAAGACCTTCGGTCAAGCGAATCTGACGCAGAATCTGCATGCCTTCGGGGCTGATGGCCTGGTTCTCCCTCGCGTCGTCCTCAATAAGCTTGGTGACCTGATAGGCGGCCCAGTCGGTGACCGTTTGACAAATCAGGGCTCGCTGCGCATCACGAGAGAATATTTGCGGGGCGGCTTTGGCCGGGAAGCTCTCTTGCCCTCGCTCCTCGGCAGCACTGACCGTCCCGGTCAGAGCCAGGCACAGGGCTGCAGCCAGCCGAGAACGATTCATCTTTGGCATTTCGGTGTCCCAGAGTGGATGGTCGCTTGCATACTCACTGCTGGGTCTCCTAAGCGGTCCTCGGTTGTGTGGACACATGCCCAAACCGGGCGCCGATCAGCCGCCCAATCGAACTGGGCCATTGGAGCCATCCTTCGACTTGTCGGCTTCGACTCTCGCCGTCGAGGCACCACGCGCAGAAGTGCTCGCAATTATTGGTCAAGATGCGATACTCGTTCTCTCCCAAGCGGGACAACGCCCGTTGAGCTGCTGCTTGGCCAACATATCGGGCGGTCGGCGTCGACTTCACCCATAGCCTCTCTCCGAGGGAAAACTCCGCGAGCGACACGATCTCGACCGGCCCGCGACGCCATCCGCGTGATAGCCCGGCATAGTGCGCAACTCGGCCACCTCCAACGTAGATCCCGTGGTGCGTATAGCCGCGCCGCCGCGCCGATAACCAGCTACCCACTGGCAACTCGACGACTGCCTGATCGTCGGCCGGGTTGACCTGCGGATGCAGGAGGTTTCTCGCCTTCATTGCAATTCGCGCCTGATTCCCGCGAGATGCCATTTGAATTGGCGATCGACGACCAAGGCTGCGACGTGCAGACAAATGCGTCCGAAGCGGTAGTTGGCTACAGTGTTCATTTCTGACCTCCACCCGTGAGCGCCCTGTCGACTGCTTGACCCTGCGTCGCGTCGAAAGCATGATCAGCGATGAAGCAAGGCTATGCGGCTTCGCCTTTGGAGTCGTGAGCGTCTGGTCCTTTATTGGTCAAAATGAGGTTAGCTACTGGTCGAGGGTTCCCGGCGCTGCTGAGTGTTGGCGCAACTTGGATCTCTCGGGGCGATCCGGCTCGCGCCGGGAGCCACGCACGTCCTGAATTTCCAACGCACTCATTTCGAGAGACGCGACATCGATCGCGGCGAGCTTCTCCAGAATCCCGGTCTCGAGCGCGGCGCGTTGCACCTCAGGCAGTCGACGCGTCAGTTCGAGGGCGTGCCGCAGAACAGCGGTCGCTTCGCGCTGGACTTGCCGACTGCTGGCCGTGTCCGCAACCCGTTGCAGATAAGTCGCCGCGCGAGCCCAATCCAGGCCAAGCTCGAAATGGTGCGCGAGCTCGGCCGCGATTTCGCCAGAGTTCGCTCCATACAGATCCTCCAGAAGGTGGCCGATGCGCGCGTGCAGCCTGGCCCGGCGGCCGGACGGCTGGCACCCGTACAGAACTTCGCGGTAAATGGCATGCAGGAATTCGTAGCGTGCCGAGGCACTGCCGTCCGGGAATCGATGTACGCCCGCGGCGCGGACGATTAGCTTCCGGCGCGACAGCCCATCGCACAGGTCCTCGAAATACTCCGGATCCAGGTTCGCCGCGGCAGCGGTAATCGTTGCAACAAACGCGGCGCCGGCCACGCTCGCCGCCTCGAGCACCTTGCGTTCGTCCGCGCTCAACCGCTCGATGCGCGCCTCGATCAGCCTTCGCAAACCGTCGGGCACTCCCAACTCGATCCGATCGGGCGACGCGGCCAGCCGCCATCCTCTGGCTTCCCGCGAGACCAGTCCGCGGCTGCTCATGTGTTCGAGCGTGGCCACCATGAACAGGGGGTTGCCTCCGCAATGCCGGTGAATCAGCCTGGCAAGCTCCGATGAGGGATTGCGCCCAGTCGGGCCGAGCCCGATAAACTGGGCGACGTCCGCCTCGGAGAGGGGGCCCAGCACAACCTCGCGGCACAGGCGATGGACCAGCAGGTCGCTCTTGAGCGCCGTCAACGAATGGTCGACCCGCGCCGAATCGCCAGTGGAGGAGCTGCCGACCAGCATCAGACGCGCCGCCGAACGGCGCCGCGCCAGCACCGACAGCACATCGACCGTCGCGTGGTCGACCCACTGCAGGTCTTCGAGGACGATCAGAAGCGCGCGCTGCGCTGTGATCGATTCGAGGGCCTCGGCTATTTCGCGCAGCATGCGCTCGCGCGTGCTTCCCTGGATCTCCCGCTCCAAGGCTTGGCGCAACTCGCCTTTCAACAGCGCCGGAAACTGCACGAGCCAAGTGGGCGCCTGGGCCGCAAGGATCTTGACGACTTCGTCGCCCGCCGGACCGCGGCACAGCTGACCGAGCGCCTCCAGTAGCGGGTAGTAGGCTTCCTGGCCCCCGTATCCCTCCACGCACTGTCCGCGGGCAAATCGAAGGCCGGGCACTTCGGCAATGGCCCGGCGGTGGAATTCGTCCAGCAGCGCCGTCTTGCCGATGCCGGGCTCTCCAGTCACGAAGACGATCTGGCTTTGACCCTGAGACGCTCTCGTCAGACCGTCGTGCAGTTCGGTGAACGCGTCGTCCCTTCCCACCAGGTAGACCTCTGCCGACCCCACCTCCACAGTCGGGGCCTGCGTGACCTCGCCGTTGGTTAATGCGATGAACCGATAGCCGCGGCGCGGCACCGTCTCGATGCAACGCGGATACCTGGGGTCATCGTCGAGGGCCTTGCGCAGCTTCAGCACCTGGTGTTTCAGCACCTCCGGCTGAACGTAGCCCCCGGGCCACAGCGCATCGAGCAGCTCATCCTGCGTCACCAGTTGCCCGGCATGCTCCACCAGGTATCGCAGCACGTCGAACGCCTTCGGTGTGAGCGCAACGCGCGCCTCCTTCTCGGAGTCGCCTCGACGCCAAACGCACTGGTTGGCGGGATCAAGCCGGAACTCGAGAAACCGTATCGAGCTTGTCCTGGCGCCATCCCAAACCGAAGCATCTCTGTCGCGCTTCATGATTCACTCCCTGAGAAGGTCCTCGGCCTCGGGCTGGGACTGCGCACTGAATGCGTCTCGGTCTCAGCCGGTCGTCACCAGAATGCAGCTGCGAGATGCTCAGCGTCCTGGTACTTCTTGCGCAAGTTCCGCCGCTCTTGCGGTCTTGCGCAATGTTTGGCTGGAAGAGTCAATCGTCGCGATCCTCGGCGGCAGTGCCGGATTCGCATGCGCCGCGACGGGTCAGTACGGGAGATCGGGCAATCGCTGCGCTCGCGCACGTGAACCAGCGCGCGCCAGCGAAGGGATCACGTCATCGACTTGCGGATATCGCCATCGCCTCGAGAAGATCCAGGAGTCTGGCGTAAGCGGCAGCTACGGCGGGTTCTCGCTCGACTGCTTCGAAATACCCAGGAAACCGGCCTGGGGCGCTGGCAAGCAATCGCTCTACTGCGGCTCGGACATTCGCAGCATCCGTGCGGACGATGTCCTGAGTTGCGAGAAGATCATAGACGTAGGTCATGATGCGACTGGAGCTGCGCAGCCACTCGCACGCACCATCCGTATTCAAGGCACGTGACACCTGCGGACTGACTCCGAACGAGTCGACGGCCTCACACTGCCTGCAGGCTATCTCCGCCAATGTCCGCTGAAGGTCGGTCAGGGCGACGCAGAGAGCGAAGATGAGTCTCTTTGAACTGGAAGACTCGAGAATGCGATCCTTCATGGCGCCGATCCACTCCCAGAGACGTAGTCGCAGTCGAAGGATGCAACCGCTGGAAGCGTCCCTTCGATTGCCAGTCTATTGAGGGTGGTGACTGCCGCTATTGCGGGCGCTTGCGCAAACTCCGAATTACTTGCTCTTCGCTCCGAAATTAAGAATCGATCAAGGCCCGCTGCCGGCGGTTCGGACCGTTACGGCTGCAAACCCCGTTCCCCAAGTTGCGTGTCGGACGTAACGATACCGTTCATGGCTGCAGTCCGGTACGCCTTCGGAGTGACCGACGTACATTTGCGAAAGTTGTTCGAGAATTGGCTTTGATCGGAGAAACCCACACGCGCCGCAATCTCCACCAGTGGAAGGTCTGATTGCGCCAGAAGGCTCCGCGCGCGCTTTACTCGCATCTGGATGACATATTGATGAGGGGTCATCTCCGTCGCCTTCTTGAACTGTCGGTGAAAATGGAAAGGGCTCACGGCAGCGGCGGCCGCCAGACTCTCCAGGGAGATGGGCTGATCGATGTGGGTATCGATGAACTCGACGACGCGGCGGAGCTTGTATCGGGGCAATGCTCCGTGAACGGAGACAACTCTCTGGTGAAACCATTCCGGCAGGATCACGACGGCACCCAGCCGCTCACCCCCCTCAACGACGGGTTCGATCCAATCCGGCTGAAGCCAATCAGGTAGCTTGCTCCCGACATGGCCAGGAACCCCGGGGTTCGCAGGTTCGATTAGGGACATAGATTGCGCCTCGAGCTCTATGCCGATCGCAGCCAGCGCAAGTCCCGCACGAGCGTCGGCCTTCACCAGACGTCCCTTGCGGTCGAGCAAAATCAAGCCGCCGCACGCAATCTTGGATTGGCGTCCCAACGCATACTCCAACAGACGTGCACGTCGTTGCATCTCCCGGAACGCGAGTGCCGCAGCAATCCTGTCTGCGGCCGCCATTGCGAACGGAAGTAGATGACTATTGAATGCCGATTTCTGACCCGATATGTCGAGTACGCCGAGAATTGTGCCGTCGACGAGGTCGCGTACCGGTGCCGCAGAGCAAGTCCAGCCTTTGATACCAGCGCAGAAGTGCTCGCAGCCGTGGATCTGCACGGGCCCGCGTGCAGACAGGGCAGTTCCGATGGCGTTGGTTCCAGTCGAGAGCTCGTTCCAATTGGCCCCGTTGATCAACCGAATCCTCTCGGCTGCGTCCAGGGTCGAAAGGTCGCCCTCGGTCTCCAGAATTAGCCCGGAGGGATCGGTCAGCAGCATGATCGTCCCTGAATCGGACAAGTTGTCTCGGGCCTGCGCCATGATCGGGCCGCTGGCGCCGATCAGCTCGCTTTCACGCTCCAGCAAGGCCTTCAGCCCATCTTCCGGCAGCGGCGTCGACGCGCTGGCTCGTTCGGGATCCACGCCGGAGGACGCACAGCGTACCCAGGAGTCGCCCACCACGGGACGGACGGCATTGCCATCCAGCTCCCCCATCGACAGGAGGCGGTCCCACTGGATCATGACGAGTCGCTCCTGACCAACGTCCGGGGAGCTTGGATCAGACCTATCTCGCGTCACGTGACCTCCCGAGCAGGTGCTCAGCATTGCAGTTTTCGAGATGAACGGAGCTTAAGGCTAAGCCAGCGCGAACGTCCCATCGCGTCTTGGCGGCAATTGCGCGCTCTGTCTGCGGTTCCCCGATCGCGGACCTCGACCTGTTCATCCGGAACAAGCCACATGCGAGGATCCCGCTGGAACCCGGCCATCGTTGACACCGTCGTTCAGCAATGCCCTCGCTCACAGTCGGGGTACATGCGAGCCTGGCACTGCCGCCCGAGGATCGCGACGATTCCCGGGCACGGCCTGCGTTGACGGCAGCAGGAAGCGGCAGCTCGCGCAGGATTAGGGAAGAGGCACAGCCCTCGCACGGACGCTCGCCGCTTGTTCCTGCAACACTTGCACGACAATGCGGGTTTCGCGCATCAACACCACCGAGCCATAGATGAGCGCGCCGAGCGCAAGCAGGCCAGCGGCAACGGCACACACCTCCAGCACGCGAACGAGGGCTTCTGCGCCTATCGGCACTATGAGGGCGCCGAAGAGTGAGACCAGCGTGGCTGAAGCAAAACTACCCGATGCGATGTAGACACTCCGCAGGGCGGCTACGAGCATCAAGGAACGCTGCTCCGCTGCGGTGAGTTCCCCGAGGCGGCGGATTGCTTCACGCGATGTGAGATCCTCCACATCCTCGAGTTGCTTGAAGAGATCTCTCCCGCGATCCACTGCACGCGCCAAACGGTTGCCGGTACTCAGGACGAGCAAAGTGGACGCGTTCGTCAGTAGCGCCGGAGCAATGATCCAGGACAGCACCGAAAACGGGTTAAGGTGAGGCTCCATACTTTTATCTATTGGTTATGCGCGACCCGCACGAGAGCTTATGCAGGCGGCGGGACACGGCCATACTGCTTAATACGGCATCTCGCGATCGCTGAGCTGCCGGTACGGTCGGCTGCACTGATTGGACTCTGGAAGAGTCCGGTGGCCCACCAGCAGCGCCATTACCTGTATCGACGTTGGAAGTCGGTGAAATAGATGTCGGTCGATCCTGCTTCGGCCTGTGTCCCCAACCCGGTGCTCGCCGTGCTGCGCGACGGGTAGACCTTCTGGAAGTTGGTTGCATAGATGTCGGTCGATCCGGCGTGGACCGAGGCGGCCTTCGAAGACACCATCACGTCGGAGTTGGGATAGGCCTTCTGGAAATTGGTGGCGTAGATGTCGGTAGACCCCGAACTTTGCGCAAAGGCTACGCCGGCGGTCGACAGTCCAAGAACCAGGGTGATGCGGGTCAGGTGGTTCGTCGCTTTCATGGAAATGTCCTTAGTTGAGGTTTGATGGCAAGTAGCATTGCAGGGACCGCTCGGCGGGACCGGCGATGCGATGGACCGTTGCACGCGCATCGATGGTCACTTCCGATGATCCACGAAATCTGTCCGCCGATTCTCGGACCAGCAGTTCTCCTCGTGGCACAGCGCACGCGGCCTTTCCTTGCCATAGCTGACCGTCTCAATTCGCGTTTCGGCAACGCCCAGCAGAACCATGGCCTTCTTGACCGCATCGGCGCGCCGCTGGCCCAGGGCGAGGTTGTACTCGCGGCCGCCGCGCTCGTCGCAATTTCCCTCCAACCTGACATAGTCGCTCGAAAAGTCGTTGGCGAGCTTCGCGTGGTCCATGACCGCCGATGTCTGGTCGGGCTCTATCGCGTCGCGGTCGAAGGCGAAGTAAACGCTCTTGCCGTCCAGCGCCGCGCGCATCTGTTCGAACGCGTCTATCGGGTTGGTGGTCATCTCGACCACCGCGGCCTCCACGATGACGGGGGCCGGGGCGGGCGCCGCGGCCTGCGGCGCCGGAGCAGGAGGCGGTGGAGGGATCGGCGTGGAGCAGGCAGCCGCAAGGCAGAGCGGCAGCAGGAAAATGCGCTTCATCATCTGGTTGAACCCTCCAAGAGCGATCCGGTTTCGAACATCAACGCGCGCCTACTTCTCCCGCGGCAGGGGGGCACGACTTCCCGCCGACAGTGACCTTGGCCAATTCGGGCTCATCCTTCGTCGGAAATGGCGTTTTTCCGGCGCCCGCAGGCTTGACACAGTCGTACGAGAGCACATACGCCATGATGGAGGCATAGTCCCCCGGGCTCAACGAACCCGGAGCCGTGAGCGGCATCTGCGTCGCGACGACCGAGCGCATCTCCGAGACGTTCAAATGAGACTTCGCAAAGCTGGGGCCGGTCAATGCGGGCGCGGAGACCCCCTGCAGTTTGTCTCCGTGACACACGGAGCACTGAGCGCCATAGACGGTCTGTCCTCGTGCGACCTGTTCCGTCGTGTAAGGCGCCGACCCGGCGCCGGCGATCTGCGCGCTCGCACCCGAAAGTGGAATGGCGGCGAGCGGCGTCTGCCCCTCCGTGCCGTTGACGACCGTCTGCCCAGCGCCCAGCTTGTAGACGAGCACGTGGCTGCCGTGCGTTGCCGGCAGACTGGGAATCTGCTGATTTCCCCCCTGGCCGACCAAAATGGCCAGGTATTGATCGCCGTCCGCCATATAGGTGGCAAAAGGCGCACAGATCGACGAGCCGGTGTCGGCCTTCCAGAGTTGCTTGCCGGTCGTCACGTCGAGCGCATACAGCGTGCCACCCAGATCGCTCGTGAAGACGATTCCGGTCGCGGTGATCAGCGCGCCGCCCTGCGCAGGGTACGGCGTGGTTACCTGCCAGCGCACCGCGCCGGTGGCGACGTCGATCGCCCGTATGACGCCTGTTCCGTTGTTACGCTTGGGCAACGGCCCACCCGTGAAGGTTTGCCCGGGGATGTATTCCGGATGCTCGGTCGTCAACTTCCAGAGACCGCATTCGTCGGTGCTGGGGAGCACGAACAGATTGGATTTCGGGTCGTACGCGCCGCCGAGCCACTCGATTCCGCCACCGTGGTTCGGGCAACCCGGCGTTCCTTCCAGCGTGGGAAGGCTGTCGATTCCTTTCTGATCGCTGACCGCGAGGCGATGAATCAATTTGCCGCTCGCCTGCTCGAAAATGAAGAAGTTGCCGGTCTTGTCGCCGACGGCAACCAGATCGCGGGCGGCACCTGCGACTTCGCCGCTAAAGAGCACGGGGACCATTGCCGGATCAGCGTCATGGGTGTCATCTTTCAGCAGCTGGTAGTGCCACTTCACCCTCGGCGCCTTCCCGCTGATGTCCAGAGCCACAATGGAGTTGCTGTAGAGATCCTCGCCCTCGCGGCCCTTCAGGATCATGTC
>Ga0210401_10000027_pt1 | contig 171165 bp, 168 predicted proteins | sample IncBWH32MmetaG_FD_150866 | JGI IMG/M metagenome (GOLD analysis project Ga0210401, IMG submission 150866) | Forest soil microbial communities from Barre Woods Harvard Forest LTER site, Petersham, Massachusetts, United States - Inc-BW-H-32-M | ecosystem: Environmental > Terrestrial > Soil >...
CCCCAGCGCCCCGGGCGGCGGGGGGGGGGGGGGGGTGGGGCCCCCATTTCCGTGCGCCACGAACACTGGAGCTGATCCGACCCTGCCATGACTGAGCTTTCCGACACCGAGTTCCTGTTCACCTCCGAGTCCGTCACGGAGGGACACCCCGACAAGATCGCCGACCAGATCTCGGACGGCGTGCTCGACGCGGTCCTGAAGGACGATCCGTACGGGCGTGTGGCGTGCGAGACGCTCGTCAACACCGGCCTGATCGTCGTCTCGGGGGAGATCTCGACGGAGACCTACGTGGACATCCAGGAAGTCGCGCGGGAGACGGTCCGGAAGATCGGCTACACCGACGCGGACCTCGGCTTCTCCGCCGACTCCTGCGCGGTGCTCAACGCGATCGACAAGCAGTCGCCGGACATCGCCCAAGGCGTCGACAAGGCGTACGAGGCGCGGACCGATGCGGGCGACGAAGACGAGCTGGACGTCGCCGGCGCCGGCGACCAGGGGATGATGTTCGGCTACGCGTGCAACGAGACCGACGCGCTGATGCCGCTGCCGATCTCGCTCGCGCACCGGCTCGCCGAGCGCCTGGCCGCAGTGCGCAAGGCGGGGACGCTCAACTACCTGCGCCCCGACGGCAAGACCCAGGTCAGCGTCCGCTACGTCGACGGCAGGCCGGTCGAGATCGAGAAGCTGCTGATCTCGACCCAGCACAACGAGGGCGCCGAGAAGCTGATCCCCGAGGATCTCTGGGAGCACGTCGTCGAGCCGATCCTGCCGAGAGATCTGTACGACCCCGCGAAGCTGCGCAAGAACTTCCTCGTGAACCCGACCGGCCGCTTCGTGATCGGCGGACCCGTCGGCGACGCCGGACTCACCGGGCGCAAGATCATCGTCGACACATACGGCGGCATGGCGCGCCACGGCGGCGGCGCGTTCTCCGGCAAGGACCCATCGAAGGTGGATCGCTCTGCCGCGTACGCCGCCCGCTGGGTGGCGAAGAACATCGTCGCCGCCGAGCTCGCTGACCGCGCGGAGGTCCAGGTGGCCTACGCGATCGGCGTGGCGCACCCGGTCTCCGTGATGGTCGAGACGTTCGGCACGGAGCGGACGGGCCGCGCCAAGATCGTCCAGGCGGTCGGGGAGGTCTTCGACCTGCGTCCTGGGGCGTTCCGCGAGGAGCTCAACCTGCACCGGCCGATCTACCAGAAGACCGCGGCCTACGGCCATTTCGGGCGCGAAGACCACGACTTCACCTGGGAGCGCACGGACAAGGCGCAGGCGCTGCGCGCGGCCGCCGGTCTCTGACCGCGGCGCCCTCTAGGGTCGGGGCGGTGGGAGCCGCCGCCCCGACAGACACCCCGCACGCTCTGCCGCCCGCCACCCCGCCGGATCCGGCCGGCGGCATCGTCGCGTCCCGTGCCTCCGCCGCAGCGCACGCGATCGCGCGCGTCGAGCCGATCACCACCGCGCGAGCGCTGCGGGGCCCCTTCGACTATCTGCTCGGCGAGGAGCTCCGCGGACGCGTGGGAGTCGGATCGATGCTCGTGGTGCCGTTCGGCGCCCGCAAGCTGCTCGGGGTGGTCGTCGAGCTCGCCGGCTCGAGCGAGGTGCGGCGCGAGCGGCTCCTGGAGCCGGTTCGGGCGCTCGAGCCCGGGATCCCAGCCGAGCTCGTCGAGCTGGCGCGCTGGATCGCGGCCGAGTACTGCTCGACCCTCGCCCGCGCGCTGAACCTGGTGCTGCCGCCGGGCGCGGCACGCCGGCTGAGCGGGCGAAAGCGCCGCGCGGCGGCCCCGCTGCGCCACCGCGAGGTCGGGTTCTCGGCAGCCCGTCCGCCGGAGCTGGGAGAGGACCAGCGCGCGGCGCTCGCCCCGCTCCTGGCGGCCCTGCGCGACGGCCGCAGTCCGGATGCAGGCGCACCCGCCAGCGCGCTGCTCCACGGCATCACCGGCTCGGGCAAGACGGAGGTCTACCTGCGCGCCGCCGAGGAGGCGCTCGCGCAGGGGCGCGGCGCGATCGTGATGGTGCCCGAGATCGCGCTCACGCCGCAGATCCTGGCGCGCTTCACCGCCCGCTTTCCAGGCACGGTGGCCGTGCTGCACTCGCGGATGACGCCCGCTCAGCGCTACGAGCAGTGGCGGCGGCTGCGGGAGGGCGAGGCGCGCGTCTGCGTGGGACCGCGCTCGGCGGTCTTCGCCCCGGTCGCCGAGCTCGGGCTGATCGTCGTCGACGAGGAGCACGACGCCTCCTACAAGCACGAGGGCGATCCGCGCTACGACGCGCGCGACGTGGCGGCCGAGCGCGCCCGGCGCTGCGGCGCGCTGCTGATCGCGGGAAGCGCCACGCCGCGCCCCGAGAGCGTGGAGCGGATGCCGGTGCTGATGCTGCCGCGGCGCGTCGACGGGCGCCCGCTGCCGCCCGTCGAGGTGCTCGACATGCGGGGCGAGCGAGGCGGCGGCCTCCATCCAGTCACCAGCGCCGCGCTGGCGTCCGTGCGCGAGCGCGGGGGCAAGGCGATCGTGCTCCTGAACCGGCGCGGCTGGTCGAACTTCATGTCCTGCCGTTCGTGCGGGCGCGTCTGGAGCTGCCCCGAATGTGACGTGGCGCTCGTGCTGCACCGCGCCGGCGGCTACCTCGCCTGCCACCACTGCGGCCACCGCGAACGCGCGCCCGAGGACTGTCCGGAGTGCCGCTCGCGGTCTGTCGCCCGCCACGGCGCGGGCACCGAGCGCCTCGCCCACGACCTCGCGGCCGTGCTCGACGATGGCGGCTTTCCCGTGTTCCGGCTGGACGCGGACGTGCTGGGGAGCGGAGCCTCGGCCGAGCCGGGCGCGGTGCTGGCCGACTTCGAGGCCGCGCGCAGCGGAGCGCTGATCGGGACGCAGATGGTCGCCAAGGGCCACGACTTCCCCGACGTCTCGCTCGGCGTGGTGCTCGATGCCGACGCGACGCTGCGCTTTCCTGATTTCCGCTCCGAGGAGCGGACGTTCGCGCTGATCTCGCAGCTCGCCGGCCGGGCCGGGCGGGGAGGGGAGGGGAGGGTGCTCGTCCAGACGCTGGCGCCCGACGCGCGCGCGATCCGTCACGCCGCCCGGCACGACAGCCCGTCCTTCGCCGCCGAGGAGCTCGACCGCCGCCGCGCGCTCGGATACCCGCCGTTCTCGAACCTGATCCGGATCGTGCTCGCGGCCGAGCAGGCGGCAGCGGCCAGGCAGGCGGCGCTCGAGCTGCGCGAGCGGCTGCTCGGCACCCTCGGCGAGGGCCCCGCCGGCGCCGGCGTGCTCGGCCCCGCGCCGCTGTTCCGGCTGCGCGGGCGCGAGCGGCAGGTGATCGTGATCAAGGCGCCCGAGCGCCGCGCCGCCGTCGCTGCCGCAGGGCGCGCGGTCGCGTCGCTCGCGGCCGAGCGCCGTCACGGCGGCGTCAGCTTCAGCGTCGACGTCGACCCGCAGTGAGCGCGCTGCAGCGTCGTGGTCACGCGTTGTCCTGCCGCGATCGCGCTGCTAGCTTCCCTCGCCTGCTGCCGCGGTACGCGACCGCGGCAGAGCAAGGACGGGACAGGAGAATGGACTCAGGGATCGAGCGCGGGACGGCCGCGCGCGCGAGCGCCGCGAGGACCGCGGCGCGCGCGGTGATCGCATGCCTGCTCGCGGGCTTGCTCGCGTGCGCGATCGCTCCCGCCGCGCTGGCCGCGGGCGGCGCCCAACCGGCATATGCGCGCGTCGAGCCCGCGTGCGCGGCACCGGCGCCGGGCGAAGCGAGCTGCTTCGCGCTCGGGCGCGTCCCGGTCCCCGCGAGCCAGGCAGGCAGGCCGGGCGTCTCGAGGCTCGCCGCGCGACCGGCCGCGCCCGTGTTCGGGCCGGCCGGCGGCCTTACGCCCGCGCTGCTGGCGAGCGCCTACGGCTTCGACCCCGGCTCCGGCGGCTCGGGAACCACGGTCGCGATCGTCGACGCCTTCGACGACCCGAACATCGAATCTGACCTCGCGGCCTTCAGCACGCAGTACGGGCTAGCGCCATGCACGGAGGGAAACGGGTGCTTCACGAAGCTCGAACAGAGCGGCACGCCGCCCGACACGAGAGGCTGGTCGGTCGAGATCTCGCTGGACGTCGAGACCGTGCACGCAGCCTGCCCGAAATGCAAGATCGTGCTCGTCGAGAGCCGCAACGCGCAGATGACGAACCTCGGCGCGGCGGTGACGAACGCGGTCGAACTCGGCGCCGCGGTGGTGTCCAACTCCTACGGAGGATCCGAGGAACCGCCGGCACCCGGCGCCGCCGAACAGGCGCTGTTCGAACACCCCGGCAGGGTGATCGTGGCTGCCACGGGCGACTTCGGCTACGACGGCTGGACCGTGTCCGGTCTTCCTGCGAGCCCGGAGGAGCCGGCGTCGATGCCCGGCGTCGTCTCGGTCGGCGGCACGACCCTGCACCTCGGCGAAGACGGGCGGCGCGCGAGCGAGACCGTGTGGGACGGCAACGGGCCCTCGAACGCCGGCGACTCCCGTGCGGGCGTGAGCGGAGGCGGCTGCAGCGTGCTGTTCGGGGCGCCGTTCTGGCAGCGCTACGCGCCGGGTTTCGCGGCCACCGGCTGCGGTGAAAAACGCTTGAGCGCGGACGTCTCGGCCGTCGCCGATCCGGCGACCGGCTTCGACGTCTACGACACCTACAACTGCGGCAAAGCATGCACCGAACTCAAAGGCAAAAAAGCGTGGTCGACGATCGGCGGCACGTCGCTCTCGACGCCGCTGATCAGCGCGATGTACGGCCTCGCGGGCGGGGCGAACGGGATCTCATACCCCGCGATGACGCTCTATGCGCACCTCGGGGGACCGTCGCTGTTCGACGTGGCGGGCGGCGGCAATGGCTGGTGCGACGAAGAAGGCCCGGGCTGCAGCGTGGGAGGGCGCTTCGGCTGCGAACGCAGGAGCGCCTGCAACGCCGTCCCCGGCTACGACGGCCCGTCCGGCGTCGGCGCGCCCGCATCGCTCGAAGCGTTCCGGCCGGTGCCCGAAGAGGAACAGCTCGCCCGGCGCAAAGCCGAAGAAGCGGTCGCGGCCGAACTGGCCGCCAGGCGCGCCGAAGAAGAAGCAGCGCGCCACGCCGGCGAAGGACCGGCGGCCGGTGCGAAACCGCCGGGCCAGCCGGCCGGCGGACAGGGCGCGGCGGCCTTCAAAGCCGAACAGGCGGCGGTGCCGGACGCGCGCCTGCGCGGCAGCTCCTTCCAGGTGAGCCGCTCGGGGGCGGTGACGGTGCGGATCGCGTGTCCTGCCGGCGAGCGCAGCTGCGAAGGCACCGTGCGGATCCGCACGCTCAGCGCGGTGATCGGGAAGAACGGCGCGCGTGTGCTCACACTCGCGAGCGGCCGTTTCAAGGTCGCGGGCGGCCGCGTCGTCGCGGTGACGCTTCACCTCACGCGCGCCGCCCGGGCGCTGCTTGCCCGCCGCGGCCGGCTGCGGGTGAGGGTGGTGATCCTGGCTCGCGACCCGGCGGGGGCGAGCCACTCGAGCCAGGCCACCGCGACGCTGACGCTCCGCCGCCGGTAACGGCTGCACCGGGCGTCTGGTACGTTCGACGATCCCTGTAGTCAAGGGGGGATCGACTTGGAGCGAGTTGTGAGCCATTGATGGCCGCCCGTTGCTCGTGGCAGGCCCGCTTGTCCGGAGCGGCGTGCTTCGGTGCGCTCCTGTGCGCGCTCGCGCTGTTTACCGCACCGGCGTTCGGCGCTTCGGGCTACGCCCGGGTGCGGCCCGCATGCGGCACGCCGGGGCCGGATGAAGCGACGTGCTTCGCGCTCGTCCGCGTCCGCGTGCCGGCCTCCGAGGCCGCCGAGCCCGGGGTTCGTCCGCTCGCCGCGCGCCCGGCGGCCGCGCCCGAAGGACCGGCCGGAGGGCTGACACCAGCCGATCTCGCGAGCGCCTACGGCTTCGACCCGAGCGCCTCCGGCACCGGGCAGACGATCGGGATCGTCGACGCCTTCGACGACCCCAACATCGAAGGCGACCTCGAAAAATTCGACACCGAATATGGCCTGCCGGCCTGCACGACCACGAACGGCTGCCTCAAGAAGGTGGGGCAGAACGGATCGGCCAGCGAACTGCCGGCCGCCGACACGAAGGGCTGGTCCGTGGAGATCTCGCTCGACGTCGAGATGGCCCACTCGGCCTGCCAGAAATGTCACATCCTGCTCGTCGAGGCCGAAAACGCCCAGCGCCTCACGCTCGCCCGCGCCGCCAAGAAGGCCGAGGAACTCGGCGCCACTATCGTCTCCAATTCCTACGGCGCGCCGGAGCTCTCTAGCGAACCGAGCGCTGCGGAAACAGCGCCGTACAACGACCCGGGCGTCGTGGTCGCGGCGGCCACCGGCGACTTCGGCTACGACTGGTGGGACGGGCCGCTGCCCGACCCCGAATCTCCCAACGTGCCCGCCTCGCTGCCGTCGGTCGTCTCGGTCGGAGGGACGACTCTGAGCCTGAACGCCAAAGCCGAACGCACGAGCGAGAAGGTGTGGAACGGCAACGGCCCGCTCGACGAACGCGAATTCGAAGAAGGCGTGACCGGCGGCGGCTGCAGCAAGTACTTCACCGCCCAGCCCTGGCAGCAGGACGTCGCGGGGTTCTCGGCGACCGGCTGCGGCACCAAACGGCTGAGTGCGGACGTGGCCGCCGACGCCGACCCCTTCACGGGGCTCGACATCTTCGACAGCTACGACTGCGGCGGACCATGCGAACCCGTCAACAAAGGCCTCCACTGGTTCACGATCGGGGGAACCTCACTTTCGACCCCCCTCATCAGCGGGCTCTACGGTCTCGCCGGCGGCGCCCAGGGCGTCTCCTATCCGGCGCTGATCCTCTACAGCCACCTCGGCGACAGCTCGCTGTTCGACGTCACCCAGGGCGGCAACGGCTACTGCGACAACCACGGCCTCGCGTGTGGCATCAACGCGAAAGACGAAGGCGAAGTGCTCGATTGCGAAGGCACGACCTCGTGCAACGCGACCACGGGCTTCGACGGTCCCTCAGGGGTCGGCGCGCCGGCAGCGCAGGGTCTGTTCAAAGTGCGGCCGCCTACGGCCGCGATCAAAGCGCCTGCGAGCGCGAGCGCCGGCTCCCCGGCGACGTTCGGCGGGAGCGGCTCGAGCGACCCCAACCCGGGCGCGACGCTCAGCTACGGCTGGACGTTCGGCGACGGCGGCTCGGCCTCCGGGGTGAGCCCGAGCCACACCTACGCCGCGCCGGGCTCCTACACGGTCACGCTGACGGTCACGGACAGCTACGGGCTCAAGAGCGCGGCCGCGACGACGAGCGTGACGGTCGCCGCCAAGAAGGAAGAAACGCACGAAGAAAAAACCCACGAAACCCCCGAAGAAGAAGCTCGGAGAAAAGCGCGCGAAAAAGAAGAAGCGAAAGAAAAAGAAGAAACCCGCAAGAAGATCGAAGAAGCGGCCAAAAAAGAGGCCGAACAACTCGTGAAAGAACGTGCGGAAGAAAACGCCCGAAAAGCCGCGGAAGAAGCCGCCGCCCGGGCAAGACCCCCGTTCGAAACGCTGACGCCGCCGATCGGCGGAGCACAGCAGGGTGTCTCCCCGTTCAAAGCAGCCGCCACGCCGGACGCGCTGCTCGCCCGGCGCTCGCTTCGCGCCGGCGCCAAGGGCTACGTCACGGTCCAGATCTCCTGCCCGCAGGGCGAGAGCAGCTGCGAGGGCATCGTGACGCTGCGCACGCTGCACGGGCCGACGGTCGCGAGCGGCCACTTCAAGGTTCCGGGAGGAAAGACCGTCGCCGTGCGGCTGCATCTGCGCCCGCGCGCGCTCGTCCTGCTCGCGCACAAGCACGTGCTGGCGCTGCGCGTGACGATCGCCGCGAGCGACCCGGCGGGCGCGACGCACACGAGCTCCGCGCAGGCGACGCTGCGACGGCACGCCTGAGAGCGCCCGCGGCGCCCGCGGCTTGCGCCTAGACTCAGCTCGATGAGCGAGCAGAGCGAGATCACGCGCGAGGACGAGGAGCCCGTCTCACAGCCCGAAGACGTCGAGGTCGAGGCCGAGGGCGGTGCTCCGGCCGTCGAAGAGCTCGACCCGGAGACCAGGGCGCGGCGCGACGCGGCGCTGCGCCAGGTGCGCAAGTTCGGCGACCCCGTGCTGCGCGCCGTCGCGCTGCCCGTCGAGCGCTTCGACGAGCAGCTCGGGCGCGAGGCCGAGCGGATGGGGGAGCTGATGCACGACGCGCTCGGCGTCGGGCTCGCCGCGACGCAGCTCGGGGTCCTGCATCGTGTGCTCGTCTACAAAGCGTACGTCGACGACCCGCTCACCGTGCTCGTCAATCCCGAGATCGACTGGACGAGCGAGGAGCTCGAGACGGCGGAGGAGGGCTGCCTCAGCCTGCCGGGCGTGCACGTGGAGGTCGAGCGGCCGCTCGCCGTGCGCGTCAGCGGCCGCGACGCGTCCGGCGAGACGCTCGAGATCGAGGCCGAGGGTCTCGAGGCGCGCGTGATCCAGCACGAGGTGGACCATCTGGACGGCGTCCTTGTGCTGGACCGCATTCCCAAGGAGGCACGCAAGGAGGCTATGCGCGCGATGCGCGAGGCTCAGCGGACTCCGAGCGCCGCCTGAGTGAGCCTCGTCTACCTCGGCACCTCGCCGTTCGCCGCCTCCGTGCTCGAGCGCCTCGCCGCACAGGAGCGCCACCGGCCGGCGCTCGTCGTGAGCAGGCCCGACCGGCCGCGCGGGCGCGGGCAGCGCGTCTCGAGCCCGGCCGTCGCCGATGCCGCCCGGCGGCTCGGACTGCCGCTCGCGCAGCCCGCGCGCGTCAACGATCCCGAGACGGCCGGCGAGATCATCGCGACCGCGGCGGCCGGGCCGGGGCCCGCGACGCTCGTCGTGTGCGCCTTCGGGGCGCTGATCGGAGAGCAGCTCCTGGGCGCGCAGCCGATCCTCAACGTCCACCCGTCGCTGCTCCCGCGTTGGCGCGGGGCCGCACCGGTCGAGCGCGCGATCATGGCGGGCGACGAGCGCACCGGCGTCAGCATCATGCTCCTCACCGCCGGCCTGGACGAGGGTCCCGTGTCACTGGCCGGCGAGGAGCCGATCCGGAGCGACGACACATACGGGACGCTCGCCGGACGTCTGGAGCCGCTCGCGGCCGAGCTGCTCGTCCGCACCCTGGACGAGTCACCGCCGTTCCACGAGCAGGCGGCCGAGGGCGTCACCTACGCCGAGAAGATCGGGCCGGCCGACCGCATCCTCGATCCCTCGCACCCCCCGGCGCAGCTCGAGCGCACCGTGCGGGCGCTCAACCCCCACATCGGAGCGCGCGTCCAGCTGCCCGGTGGCGAGCCGCTGGGCGTGTGGCGAGCGCGGCTCGCCGCCGACCCGGACCCGCCGGCGCCCGGCGCGCTGCAGGCGCGCGAGGGCAGGCTGCTGTTCGGCGCCAGCCTCGGCGCGCTGGAGCTGCTGGAGGTGCAGCCGGCGGGCGGGCGGCCGATGGACGCCCCGGCGTACCTGCGCGGCCATCCGCTCGCCTAGCTGCGGGTGTAGCGCCGGGCGTACTCGGGCGCCGCGATGCCCTCCGCCAGGCGCGGGTCCGGCACGGGCGCGCCGGCGTGCAGCGAGAGCGGGATCACCCCGGCCCACGCCGGCAGCGCGTAGTCCGGCTCGTCGTCCAGCGGAGGTCCCGTGCGGACCTTTGCCGAGGCCTCCTCGATTCCCAGCGCCACGAGCGCCGTCGCCTGCAGCTCCTTCTCGGTCGGCGCCCGCACGTCGTGCCAGCGGCCGGGCACGAGTCGTTCCACGATCGCCTCGAAGGCCGCCAGCACCTCATCGCGGTCCTCCACGAGGCGCGCGCGGCCGAGCAGCACCACCGAGCGGTAGTTGGCCGAGTGGTGCATCGCCGAGCGCGCGAGCACGAGGCCGTCGATCAGCGAGACGGTCAGGCAGACCGGCGCGCCGGAGGCCATCGCGCGGATCGTGCGGCTCGCGACCGAGCCGTGGCAGTAGACGACGTCCCCGGCGCGGGCGTGCAGCGTGGGGAGGACGAGCGGCTGGCCGTCCTCGACGATCCCGAGGTGCGCGACCAGGGCCTCGTCGAGGATCGCGTCGATCGTCTCGCGCTCGTGGCTGCCGCGGTCGCGCCGGCGCCTCAGCCGGACGCGGTCCGAGAACGGTCCCGTTGCTGCTCGCTCGCCGCTCGATGCCGACACGAGATCCTCCAAATCTCTTCCACAAATCTGTAATAGTACAGCCTCGTGACTGAGCCAATACAGTACACGACGCGGGCGAGCAGCGCGGCGTCGCTCGTCGTCGAGGTCGAAGCCGCTGTTGCCAGCGGCCGCCTCGCGCCCGGCCAGCGGCTTCCCTCCGTGCGCCGGCTCGCCACCGACGGTGGCCTCAGCCCGGCGACCGTCCAGGCCGGCCTCGCCGAGCTGCGGCGCCGCGGGGTCGTCGTCAGCGAGTCGCGCCGGGGCTCGCGGATCGGCGAGCGCCCCCCGCTCGCGCGTGCCGGCGGCCTGTCGGTCGCTCGTCTCCCCGACGGCGTGTGCGACCTCTCGACCGGTAACCCCGATCCCGCGCTGCTGCCCGACGTCTCCTCCGTGCTCGGCGGGCTCGCGACGGCCGCGACGCTGTATGGCGAGGCGCCCGAGCTTCCCGAGCTTGCCGAGCCGGCGCGCGCCGCGATGCGCGCCGACGGCGTGCCCGCCGCCGAGCTCTGCGTGGTCAGCGGCGCGCTCGACGGCATCGAGCGGGCGCTCGCCGCATGGCTGCGGCCGGGCGACCGCGTCGCGGTCGAGAGCCCCGGCTACGCGCCGCTGTTCGACCTGCTGCGAGCCCAGGGCCTCGCGCTCGAGCCCGTTGCGATCGACGAGCGGGGGATGCAACCGGCGGGGCTCTCCGGCGCGCTGGAGCGCGGCGCCCGTGCCGTCGTCGTCACACCGCGCGGGCAGAACCCCACGGGCGCAGCCTTCGACGCGGAGCGCGCGGTGGCCCTGCGCGGGCTGCTCGCCGAGCACCCCGAGGTGCTGCTGCTCGAGGACGACCACCTCGGCGCTGTCGCGGGCAGCGCCCTGCACACGCTCGCCGGGGCGGGCGCGCGCTGGGCGGCGGCGCGCTCGGTCTCGAAGGCGCTCGGGCCCGACCTGCGGCTCGCCGTGCTCGCGGGCGACGAGGCGACCGTAGCGCGCGTGCGTGGCCGCCAGCTCTGCGGGCCCGGGTGGGTCAGCCACGTCCTGCAGCGGATCGTCGCCGCGCTCTGGGCGGACGAGGCTGTCTCGGCACTTGTCGCCTCTGCCGAGAGGCGCTACGCCAAGCGGCGCCTGCGCCTGCTCACCGCGCTGGACGAGCGCGGCCTGTCCGCCGAAGGACGCTCGGGCCTGAACGTCTGGATGCCGGTTCCCGACGAGGCTGCGACCGCCGCGGCGCTGCTCGGCCGCGGCTGGGCCGTCGCCGGCGGCGCGCGCTACAAACTGCACGGCCGCGCGGGCGCGATCCGCATCACGACCGCCTCGCTGCGCGGCTCCGACACCCAGCGGCTGGCCGCCGACCTCGCCGCGGTGCTCGCGCCTGTTACGGCGACCCGTAAGGGGTAGCCATCATGGTGAGGATGAGCAGCATCACCGAGCCCGCCGTCGCGCCCGCGCGTGCATGCGCGTACCGGGTTCTGCGCCGCGTCTTCGAGGACGGCGCCTATGCGGAGAAGGCGCTGCAGGCCGAGTCCGTTTCGCTCGACGCCCGCGACCGCGCGCTGGCAATGCGGCTCGCATATGGCGCGATCCAGCGCGCCGGCACCGCCGACTTCCTGATCAGGCGCCTCGCGGGCAGGCCCAGCTCGCGGATCGACGTGCCGCTGCTCGCCTCGCTGCGCCTCGGGCTCTACGAGCTGCTCTATCTGGACGGCTCGCCCGACTACGCGGTCGTCGCGGACGCGGTCGAGCTGGCCAAGGCGCCGGGCCGGCGCGGCCACGGGCTCGTCAACGCTGTGCTGCGGCGCGCCGCCCGCGAAGGGCGCGAGGCGCTGCTCGGCACGCTGGGCGACGACACTCCGCGCCGCGCCGCCGTCGCCCACTCGCACCCGGAGTGGATCGCGCGGCTTTGGTGGGAGGCGCTCGGCCCCGAGCAGGCGCGCGCGTTGATGGCCCGCGACAACGAGCCCGCCGAGCTCGCGCTGCGCGTGAACACGCTCGTCGCCGAGCCCGGCGAGCTCGCCGGGCGGCTCGGCGTCGCGACGCGCCGTGACCCTCTGCTGCCCGAGGCGCTCGTGGCCGAGGGCCCGTTCGACGTGCACGGCTCGGCGCTCTGGCGCGAAGGCGCGTTCACAGCGCAGTCGCGCGGCGCGATGCTCGTCGGCCGGACGCTCGACCCGCAGCCGGGCCACGCGGTGCTCGACCTGTGCGCGGCCCCCGGCGGCAAGAGCACGCATCTCGCCGCGCTGATGGGCGGTCAGGGCAGCGTCGTCGCCGTGGACGCCAGCCCGGCCCGCGCCCGGGCGCTCGAGCAGACCGTCCGGCGGATGCATGCCCGCTCGATCCGCGTCGAGGTCGGCGACGCGCGCCTGCCGCGGACCGGCGAGAGCTATGACCGCGTGCTCGTCGACCCGCCCTGCTCGGGCCTCGGCACCCTGCAGGCGCGACCCGACCTGCGCTGGCGGGCGGGCCTCGCCGCGATCGAGCAGATGCGCGCCGACCAATTCCGGATATTGGACTGCGGCGCGCAGGTACTGCGTCCGGGGGGTGTGCTTGTCTACTCTACGTGCACGATCTCGCCGACCGAGAACGAGCGGCTGATCGCGGATTTCCTCGATGCCCGCCCCGAGTTCCAGCTCGACGACCTCGCCGCTGAGATGCCAGACCTCACGCTGCCCCAGCCCCCTGCGGGCCACCCGGTGGCCCTTCCCGACGGGGGCTCGGCGCTCATGACGCTGCCCCACCGCGATGACACCGCCGGGTTCTTCATCGCCCGCATCCGCAGGAGGTGAGCATGGAGGGCTCCGAGCAGCCGCCCGCGGCGGCCCCCGCGCGCGCGATCGACCTCGGGCCGCAGTGCCCCAACTGCGGCGAGCCGTGGCTGCGCCCGACGAACCTGCCGGGCCGATACCGCTGCGTCTATTGCCTGCACCGCTTCGAGCTGACCTCGGTCTGCCCCAACTGCGGTGAGCACTCGACGATCGTCAGGATGTCCACGACGGCGATTCTCAAGTGCAACAACTGCGGGGATTCGATGCTCCAAGCCGTCTGAGCGGCGCGTATGGCGGCGGGGACCGGCGTCCTCATTCGCTCGTGTGCGGAGCACACTTCGCTCACTGCGTCCTTGGTCCCCTTGGCCTACGCGCCGCTCAGTCTCTCGCAGCGGGGAGCCGCGCTTTGAACCCCGCCCCTGTCCTGAGAGCCCGCTAGCGTCTGCGCCGTGGCCGGGCTCGACAGCGCGCGTGAGGCGTTTGCGCAGGTGCAGGTCGCTCCGTCGATCCTGTCGGCCGACTTCGGGCGGCTGCGCGAGCAGGTCGATGAGGTGCTCGCGGCCGGCGCCCGCGTGATCCATGTCGACGTGATGGACGGGCACTTCGTGCCGCCGATCACGGTCGGGCCCAACGTCGTCGCGGCGCTCGCCGACACCGTGCACGAGGCGGGCGGGATCGTCGAGGCGCACCTGATGATCGAGCGGCCCGAGCGCAGCGCGGGGGAGTACGTCCGCGCGGGAGCGGACTCGGTGACCGTGCACGCGGAGGCCACCCCGCACCTGGCCCGGGCGATCGGCCTGATCCACGAGAGCGGCGCCGGCGCGGGCGTTGCGATCAACCCCGCGACCGAGGTCGGGGCACTCGCCGAGATCGGCGATGAGATCGAGCTCGCGCTCTGCATGACCGTCAACCCCGGCTGGGGCGGCCAGCCCTTCATCACCCACTCGCTCGACAAGCTGCCGAGGGTGCGGGCGATCGTCGGCAAGCAGGCGGCGGTCGAGGTCGACGGCGGCATCGACCCCGATACGGCGCCCGGCTGCAGGGGGGCCGGGGCGGGCGTGTTCGTGGCCGGCTCGGCGATCTTCGCCGAGCGAGACCCGGCCGCCGCCTACGCGGCGATCGTCGCGGCCCTCGACGGCGCCCCGCGCCGGTAGAGCAGCGTCAGCGCGGCCGCGAGCAGCCCGGCCGCGCCGGCGTAGCCGACCTCGGCGCGGAGCACCTGATCGGAGATCGCCGGCGAGAACATCCACCCGACGAACACGACCGCGGCGAGCAGCCAGCACGCGGCGGCGGCCCGCGCTCGATCGCGCGCGAGGGCAGCCTGGTTCAGCGCGCCGGACGTGAGGTGCAGGCCCATCCCGACGCCGATCAGCGCGAGGCCCCAGCGCCCGTATTCGTAGTGCTGGCCGAACAGCACGTGCTGCATCACGAACGGCCCGATCACCAGCAGGCCGATCGCGACCGCCGCGGCGAAGGCCGCGATCGCTAGCACGGTGATGCGGATCGCGCGCGCGAACGCGGCGTGCCCCGCGGTGGCCTCGAGGCCGGTGAGATGGGGCAGGAGCGAGGTCTGGATCGCCTGGAAGAGCTGCAGCGGGGCGCGCGCGATCAGCAGCACGTTGAACACGATCCCCGCGAGCGCCGCGTCCTTGGCGGTCGCGTCGACCGTCAGCACGCCGGCGTTCAGCAACGTCTGCTCGGAGAGCATGATCGCCGAGACCCAGATCGCGAAGCCGCCGCCGCGGCGCAGGGACAGAGAGTCGTGCGCCGCCGTCTCCTGCACACCCTCGGTGCCCGGCCCGGCGAGTGCCGCGTCGGCCTCGTCGACCGTGATCGGAGCGTCCTGCGCGATTTGACTGGGATCCCGCCCGCCCCGGCGCGCGAACGCGGCGGGCACCACGACGAGCGAGACGAGCGGAGCGGCCGCGATCCCGAGCGCCACGGCCGTCTCGCCGCTGGCGATGCCGACGGCCACCGCGAGCGCGAAGCACAGGCGCGAGAAAGACTCCATCAGCACCAGCCCGCCGAACAGCGCGAAGCGTTCGTGGCCCGCGAGCCAGCCGCGGGCGAAGTAGCTCGCCGCGTACGCGAGCGTCCCCACGACGAGGATCCAGTACAGCGCTTCGTCGTGGTCGAAGACACTGAGGAGCTGGTCTTTCAGTCCGAGCGCGAGCGCCAGGAACACCGCGGCGAAGCTCCCCTGGATCAGCATCGGCACGCGCAGCGTGTGCTGCTCGTGTCCCCGCGCGCGGCGCCCGGCGATCGTCCGCGAGAGCAGCTGTTCGATCGGCCGGTAGATCACCGAGATGATCACGAACATGACCGACCACAGCAGATCGACGCGCTTCGCCGACGCTTCGCCGAGCACGTGGCTGGCGATCGAGAAATAGGCGAACGTCAGCAGCCCGGTGGAGGCGATCCCGAGGGAGAGGATGCGGGCGCCGCGTCCGTAGGAGCGACGCTGCGCCTTCGGCGGCGCGGGCGTGGCCCGGGAGGCGCTAGAGGCGGACAAGCAACATCGTCCAGGGGAAGGGCGAGCGGACCTCGAGCACCTCCCCATGAGCGGAGAGCAGCCGCACGAACGAGCGCTTCGACCAGTGGTTGAGATGGCCCGGCGTGTTCCCCATCTCGCGCCAGTAGGCGCCTCGCGCCATGTTCAGCATCCGCCAGAGCGGCTCGCGGGGCACCGACACGAGCAGATGGCGGCTCGCGCAGCGGGCCATCTCGGCCAGGGTGTGCTCCGGGTCCGGCACGTGCTCGAGCACCTCGATCGCGCTGGCGAGCTCGAACTCGCCGTCGGAGAAAGGCAGGTTCGCGGCGGGCATCACGCGGTAGGAGAGGTTCGGCGCGCTGTGCTGCTGCCAGCCGGCCTGGATCGACTCCTCCTCGAGGTCGATGCCGACAAACCGCGCGCGCGGGCGGCTCTGCGCCCAGTGATGCACCAGCACCCCCTCACCGCAGCCCACGTCCAGCACCGAAGCGGGCGCGGCGCCGTCGAACAGCTCATCGAGATCGGCCTCGAAGCCGCCCATCAGCCGCTGGACGATCGGGTTCTTCGAGCCGTACTTGTCGTATGTGTTGCCGGTGACGATCCCGTCCCGGGAGACCGTCACGTCGCTCACAGCCGGACCACCTCTTGGCCCTCCTCGGCCTGGCCGCCGCCGCTCGGAGCCTCCGGGTTCTTGCCGGAGGCGCCGACCCCCGCGATCCGCGGACGGTCGGGGGCGCCTCCGTCGGAGACCTCCGCGAGCGCCGGTTGACCGGGTTCGTAGTGCGAGGGCTCCACGTCGAGCTGCAGCTCGATCCGCCGCACGCGCTCGAACGTGCGCTGGGTCATGATCCGCTGCGCCGCCAGCAGGTCCCCGATCACGCCGAGCGCCCAGAGCACGACGGCGGCGATGAACAGCACGGCGCCGAGGATCAGCGATTGGACGTGCCCCTTGCCGTTGCCTTCGACATACGAGACCGCGAAGCGGATCCATACCGCGATCGAGGCGAGCCCGATCACCAGCGCAAGGCTCCAGAACACGCGCAGCGGCTCATACTGGGCATAGATCCGGAAGATCGAGACCGCGTTGCGCCGCACGTAGGCGCCCATCGAGGGGAACAGCCGCGACTCGCGCGTCTGCGGGTTCGTCCGGATCGGGACGTGCTCGACCGCCACGAGCAGCTTGCCTGCCTGGATGATCGTCTCGAGCGTGTAGGTGAACTTGGAGACGACCATCATCTGGATCGCCGCCTCCCGGTTGTAAGCGCGGAAGCCGGAGGTCGTGTCGGGCACGTCGGTCGAGGACGCTCTGCGCACGACCCAGGAGCCGAGCCGCTGCAGCGTCTTCTTCAGCGGTGAGAAGTGCTCGATGCCGGAGACCTCGCGGTCGCCGACGACCATGTCGGCCTTGCCTTCGAGGATCGGCTGCACGAGCCGCGCGACGTCGGGGCCGTAGTACTGGTTGTCGGCGTCGGTGTTGACGATCACGTCGGCGCCCAGCTTGAGCGCCGTGTCGATCCCCGCCTGGAACCCGGCAGCCAGCCCCTTGTTGTTCGTGAGCCGCACGAGATGGTCGACGCCGTGTTCGCGGGCAACGGCGACGGTCGCGTCCGTCGAGCCGTCGTCGATCACGAGCCACTCGACCGTGTCGAAGCCCTCGAGGCTGCGCGGCAGGTCCGCGAGCGTCTGCGGGAGCTGCTCCGCCTCGTTGAAACAGGGGATCTGGATGATGAGCTTCATCGCCGACGAGTTGCCTAGACTTGCCTGAAGGCATTATCCCAGAGCGCACCAACGGTCCTGGGCGGTCGCCTTCACCACATCGCCGCCCGCCGGAACCGGCGGCGCCGGGGCCGTCGGGGCGGCGGATACTCCCCCAGACTAGATGGAAAGCGCGATACCCACCCGGCGCCGGCCGGGCACGATCAGGTTGGCGCCCCTGCGTGACCGGCGGCTGAGCTGGGCGGCGATCGGCCTCGCCGCGCTCTGCGCCGGAGCCGTCATCGGCTACTTCGCGTTCCCGACCTACCCGACCTACGACTCCTTCTACGCGCTGCTGTGGGGCCGCGACCTGCTGCATCTGCACCTGCCCGACTTCCGCGTCTACCGGGGCCCGACCGAGCACCCCCTGGCGATCTTCTTCGGGATGATCTGCTCGATCTTCGGGGACGGCGGGGCACGCCTGATGGTGCTCGGCTCGATCGCCTCGTTCGTCGCGGCGGTCGCGGGCCTGTACCGGCTCGGGCGGCTGTGCTTCGGGCCGGTCGTCGGCGTGATCGCCGCGCTGCTGCTGCTCAGCCGCTTCTTCGTCGAGAACCTCGCCGCGCAGGGCTACCTCGACATCACCTACATCGCCCTGATCGTCTGGGCCGTCGCGCTCGAGGTACAGCGCCCGCGCCGTGGCGGCGCGGTGCTCGTGCTGCTCGCCCTCGCCGGGTTGCTGCGCCCCGACGCGTGGGTGCTGAGCGGTGCCTACTGGCTCTGGCTGCTACCTCGGACCAGCAACCGCACGCGCCTCGCGCGGCTCGCGATCGTCGTCTCGGCGCCGCTGATCTGGGTCGGGCTCGACGCGATCGTGACCGGCAACCCGTTCTACTCGCTCACCGCGACGGCCGGCCTGGCCCAGGAACTCGAACGCACGCAGGGCGCCTCCGCGGTGGTCTCCTCGATGTGGACGTTCACGGAACGGATCGACAAGCTCCCGGTGATGCTTGGCGCGCTCGCCGGCATCGGCCTCGCGCTCTGGATCGCGCCGCGCCGAGCCCTGATGCCGCTCGCCGCGACCGTGCTCTTGTATCTCGTGTTCCTGGCCGAGGGCGTCGCGGGCGCGTCCGTCATCGACCGCTACATGCTTGGCGGGGCGACGCTGCTGCTGCTGTTCTGCGCCGTGTTCCTCGGCGGCTGGTGGATGCTCGAACCGGGCTCCTGGCTGCGGCGGGTGTGGATCGCCGGAGCTCTCGTGCTGCTCGTGTTCGGCGTCAGCTCCGCCGCCAGCACCTTGAACCTCTCGACGCTGCGCAACACGCTCGCCTACAAGAACGAATTCCACGCCGGCCTCGCGACGGCGCTGCGCGACCCCGCCGTCGCATCGGAGGTGCGCCGTTGCGGCCTCGTCTCGCTGCCCAACAACAAGCTGATCCCCGACGCGCGGTGGATCCTCGGCACGGTCGGCCAGCACAACATCGTCGCGCGCAGCGAGGCCCGTGCCGACGTGACGAAAGGCTCGCACACGCTCTCCGACCGGATCCGCGCGGGCAGCGTCGCCGTGTATCCGCTCGGCAGCGCGATCTTCTACGTCGCGATCGTCGACGTCGGCGACGACCCCCGCGACCAGGTGCCGCTGAGCGGCTTCAAGCGCATCTACACCAGCCGCTACTACGCCGTGTATGGCGACTGCTGAGAGCAGCGCACCGAGGAAGAGCAGAAGGCGCCGCCTGCGGCGCGGGCGAAGCGCCGGGCCCGGCGCCGCGGACGGGGCGCGCCGCTGGGCCTGGGCCGGGCTGGCGCTCGTCCTGCTCGGCGGCCTTGCGCTGAGGCTGTGGGGGATCCGCCAGGGGCTGCCGTTCGCTTACAACGCCGACGAGGCGGACCACTTCGTCCCGCACGCGGTGCAGATGTTCGAAGAAGGGACGCTGAACCCGCACTACTTCGCCAACCCGCCGGGATTCACATACGTCCTGCACTTCCTGCTGGAAGTCTCCTACGGCGGCGCCGCGGCGGTCCTGCACGCCTACCGGACCGACCCGGAAGCGGTCTACACGCTCGCGCGCGTCGCCGGCGCGGTGCTCGGCACGCTCGCGCTGTGGCTGCTCTACGGGGCCGGCGCGCGCCTCTTCGGACGCGCCGTCGGGCTGCTCGCGGCCGCGATCGAGGCGGTCGCGTTCCTGCCCGTCTTCTACGCGCACCTCGCGCTGAACGACGTGCCGACGCTCGCGCCGCTGACGCTGTCGCTGCTCGGCAGCGCGGGCGTGCTGCGCCACGGTCGCGTCCGCGACCACGTGCTCGCCGGCATCGGGCTGGGGCTTGCATGCGCGACGAAGTACACGGCCGGGATCGTCCTGCTGCCGTACCTCGTCGCCGCCGGGGGGAGGCTGCTGGACGGCCCCGCGGGCCGCGAGCGCCGCCGCACGCTCGCGGGCGCCGCCGCGATGGCGGTGTGCGCGATCGGCGCGTTCGCGATCGCGAACCCCTACTCGCTGCTGGACTACTCCGCGTTCCACCGCGAACTGGTCCATCAGTCCACACTGTCGGCCGAAGCGCAGGGCAAGCTCGGCGCGCCCAACCAGGGCGGCCTCGTCTACTACCTGTGGTCGCTGACGTGGGGGCTCGGCTGGGTGCCCGCGCTCGCCGCTCTCGCCGGCGCCGTCCTGCTCGCCCTCCGCGACCGGCGCGCCGCGCTGATGCTCGTTCCCGCCGCGGTCGCCTACCTGCTGTTCATGGGGACCGAGGGGCGCTACTTCGGGCGCTGGCTGATGCCGATCCTGCCGATCCTCTGCCTGCTCGCAGCGTTCGCGGCGCGCGAAGCGGTGACCGCGGTGCGGCGCCGCGCCGGCCCGCGCGCGACGGTCGCGGTCGCCGCGCTGCTGGTCGCCGCGCTGCTGGCCCAGGGGCTCTACTACAGCGTCCACTCCGGGCAAGTGCTCTCCCGCGCGGACACCCGCACCCAGACCCGCGACTGGATGGTCGCGAACGTGCCGCGCGGCGCGAAGGTCGTCGTCGAGCCGGTCTCGCCCGATCAGTGGGCGCGCGAAGCGCCCGGCTCGAGCGCCGGCTGCGCGGGGACGCGTTACCGGTGGTGCAAGTGGCCGTCCCTGTACACGTTCATCGACGCCGGCGGCGCGCTCGACGTGGCCCACCGCCACGAAGTCAGCATCGAGGACTACGTCCGCACGCTCGCGCCGTCGCTGATCGGCCTTTACGAGCAACGCGGCTACTGCTGGGTCGTCACCGGATCGACGGAGCAGGGACGCGCGCTCGCCGACCCGCGCGCGGTGCCCCTCGCGATCGCCTACTACCGTGCGCTCGCCGCGCAGGGAGAAGTGGTCCGCCGCTTCTCGCCCTACGCGGCCGGGCAGGGACCCGTCGCGTTCAACTTCGACTGGAGCTTCGACTACTACCCCCGCGCCTACGCGCGCCCGGGGCCGCTGATGACCGTGTATCGCCTGCACGGCGGCCGCTGCGCGACGCCCGGAGCGTGAGGCGAGCCCAGCGCCGAGCCGCGCCGCGCCGGTGCACCGTGAGGGCTCCCTCATCCGGACGATCCGCCCTCTGAAGCCGTGCGCGCGGGGTTATCCTGGCTTCGACATGCCGAGTTGCACCGATACCGACAGGCTTCACCTCGAACGTACGGTCGAGCTGGCCGGGCGGGGGCTCGGGGCGGTCAAGCCCAACCCGGTGGTCGGTGCCGTCGTGGCCCGCGACGGAGACGTGCTTGGGGAGGGCTGGCACGAGGAATACGGCGGCGCCCACGCCGAGGTGAACGCGATCGAGGCATGCGGGATGGCGGATCTCGAGGGGGCCACGCTGTACGTGTCGCTGGAGCCGTGCTGCCACGAGGGCAAAACGCCGCCGTGCACCGACGCGATCCTTCAGGCCGGCATCAAGCGTGTGGTCGTCGCCTCCGACGACCCTACCGAGAAGGCCTCCGGTCGCGGCCTCGGCATCCTGCGCGACGAGGGCGTCGAGGTGGTGATCGCCGACGGCGAGGTGGCGGCCGCGGCACGTCTGCTCAATCAGGCGTTCCGCAAGCACGCCCGCGTCGGCCGGCCGTGGGTGCTGTTCAAGTCCGCGATGACGCTCGACGGCAAGGTCGCGACGCGCACCGGCGACTCGCAGTGGATCAGCGGCGATCAGAGTCGCGACCTCGCGCACCAGTGGCGCGCCGCCGTCGACGCGGTCGTCGTCGGGATAGGCACCGCGCTCGCGGACGATCCGCAACTCACCGCGCGTCCGAGCGGCACGCCCGCGGAATCCGCGCTGCAGCCCCGCCGTGTCGTGTTCGACGCGCTCGCCCGGTTGCCGACGAGCTCGCAGCTCGTGGCGGCCGCCGCCGAGATCCCGCTGACCGTGATCGTCTCGCGCGCCGCCGGGCGCGCCGAGATCGAGGCGCTCGAAGCGGCCGGCGCGCAGGTGCTGCTCGCGACGGGCGAGAACGAGCCGGCCCGCGTGCGCTCGGGGCTCGACCAGCTGGGCGCGCTGGGCATCGGCTCGGTCCTGCTCGAGGGCGGCCCGCACCTCGCGGGCGCCTTCCTCGACGCGGGCGAGATCGACGAGCTGCGCCTGTTCCTCGCGCCGCTGCTGCTCGGCGGCAGCGCCGCCCGCGATCCGCTCGAGGGCGAAGGCGTCGAGCGCATCTCCGAGGCGCTGCGGGCGCTGACGATGAGCTGCCAGAGCATCGGCGAGGACCTGCTGATCTCGGCAAGGCTGCGAGAGTGGTAGGCATGAAGCGCGACGACGAGACGGTCCCGCAGTGTTCACCGGCCTGATCGCCGACCTCGGCAGCATCGAGGCGCTCGACCGCGACGAGGCGGGCGCGACGCTCGAGATCCGCACGAAGCTGGCGGGCGAGCTGTCCGCAGGCGACTCGGTCGCCGTCAACGGCGTCTGCCTGACCGCAACCGCCGTCGGCCGCGAGAGCTTCCGCGCAGAGGCGATGCCGGAGACACTCACGCGCTCCTCGCTCGGCGCGCTGCAGGCCGGCTCGCGCGTCAACCTCGAGCTCGCGATGCGCCCGAGCGACCGGCTTGGAGGGCACATCGTCCAGGGCCACGTCGACGGCACCGGCACAATCGCCTCGCTCACGCCTGAGGGCATCTCGCGCGTCGTCGAGATCGACGCCGACCCCGAGGTCGTCCGCTACCTCGTCGAGAAGGGATCGGTCGCGGTCGACGGGGTCAGCCTGACCGTCAGCGCGCTGCGCGACGACGGCTTCGCCGTGTCGCTGATCCCGGAGACGCTGGACCGCACGACGCTCGGCGAGCTCACCGAGGGCGCGCGCGTCAACCTCGAGGCTGACGTGCTGGCCAAGCACGTCGAGCGCCTGCTCGGAGCCGGCGGAGCCCGCGCATGAGTACCCGCACCGGCGCACGCTTCGCGACCGTCGAGCAGGCGCTCGAAGACATCCGCGAGGGCAAGATGGTCGTCGTCTGCGACGACGAGGACCGCGAGAACGAGGGCGACCTGACGATGGCGGCGCAGTTCGCCACGCCTGAGGCGATCAACTTCATGGCCAAGGAGGCCCGCGGCCTGGTGTGCCTGTCGCTGACGCCCGAGCGCTGCGACGAGCTCGGGCTCGACCTGATGGCGGCGAAGAACGAGTCGCCGTTCGAAACCCCGTTCACGGTCTCGATCGAGGCGCGCGACGGCGTCACCACCGGGATCTCCGCCCACGACCGCGCGCACACGATCCAGGTCGCGGTGGACCCCGAGAGCCGCCCGCGCGACCTCGTGCAGCCGGGGCACGTGTTCCCGCTGAAGAGCCGCTCCGGCGGGGTGCTCGAGCGCGCCGGGCAGACCGAGGCGGCCGTCGACCTCGCGCGGCTGGCGGGACTCAACCCGGCCGGCGTGATCTGCGAGGTGATGAACGACGACGGCACGATGGCGCGCGTGCCGGAACTGGGCGAGTACTGCGCGCGCCACGGCCTGAACATGATCACGGTCGCCGACCTGATCGCCTACCGCCGCCGCCACGACAAGCTCGTCGAACGCGTGGTCGCGACCGGGCTCCCGACGACCTTCGGCGAGTTCGAAGCGATCGGCTACCGCTCGCTCGTCGACGACAAGCACCACGTCGCACTGGTCAAGGGCGACGTCGCGGGCAAGCCTGACGTGCTCGTGCGTGTGCACTCGGAGTGCCTCACCGGCGACGTCTTCCACTCGCTGCGCTGCGACTGCGGGGAGCAACTCGAATCGGCGCTTTCGATGATCGATAGAGAGGGCGAGGGCGTGCTGCTCTACCTCTCCCAGGAGGGACGCGGGATCGGGCTCCTGAACAAGCTGCGCGCATACAAGCTGCAGGAGGAGGGACTCGACACTGTCGAGGCGAACGAGCGCCTCGGCCTGCCCGCGGACCTGCGCGACTACGGCATCGGGGCACAGATCCTCGTCGACCTCGGGCTCAGCTCGATCCGGATCCTCACGAACAACCCGAAGAAGATCCGCGGGCTCGAGGGCTACGGCCTGTCCGTCGCGGACCAGATCCCGATCGAGCACGCTCCCAACGAGCACAACGCCTCGTACCTGCGCACGAAGGCCGAGCGGATGGGACACACGCTGCACCACCAGGGGCTGAACCTCGACGCCGACCTTTTGCGTGGCACCTCACGCAGCCCGGACGACACGCCGAGCGACCCGGTCAAAGGAGCCGGGCAGGGGCCCGAGCCGCGTTGAGCGCCTACGCGATCGCGGTCGCGCGCTTCTATGAGGACCTTGCCGAGCGGCTGATCGCCGGGGCGCGCGCGGCGTTCGCGGAGCGAGGCGTCGAGCAGGTCGAGGTGTTCGACGTGCCCGGGGCCTTCGAGCTGCCGCTGGCCGCCTCCTACGCCGCCGGCACCGGCCGCTTCGACGGCGTCGCCTGCCTCGGCGCGGTGATCCGCGGGGAGACCGACCACTACGAGTTCGTCTGCTCGCAGGCGGCGCGCGGGATCATGGACGTGACGCTGCGCACCGGGGTGCCGTGCGCCTTCGGGGTGCTGACCTGCGAGACGATGGACCAGGCGCTCGCCCGCTCGGGTGGCGACAAGCGCGATCAGGGACGCCACTCCGCGGAGGCCGTGATGCAGATGGCGGCGCTGCGGGCCCAGCTCGCCGACGGGCGCTGAGCGCCGCGGGAGGCTCTCCATCCTGCGGCCCGGCGGCCGAGATCATCTACACTGCGCCGTCATGCCAAAGGTCTGTTACAGCTGCAAAAAGGGTCCTTCGTTCGGCAACAGCCGCAGCCACTCGATGGTCGCCACCAAGCGACGCTTCGACCCGAACCTGCAGAAGGTCCGCATCATGGACGGCAAGACGCCGAAGCGGGCCTACGTCTGCACGCGCTGTCTGAAAGCCGGCAAGGTCACGAAGGCTCTCTAGGGCCACGCGGGCTCTGCTCCTGATGCCGCCGCGCGCCCGGCGGATCCGTCCGCTTTCGCGCCTTCTCCCCCCGAAGCTGATAGACGTGTCGCAGTGACCGACACGAATCTGGTCCGCTTCCGGGCCGCCGTTGCGGGAGCGCTCGCACATCTGGAATCGCGCCGCCAGGAGGTGAACGACCTCAACGTGTTCCCGGTCGCCGACGGCGACACGGGGGACAACATGGCGATGACGCTGCGCGCGGTGCTCGACGAGCTGGATCGCCTCGACACCGGCGACGGTGCGCGGACGATCGACGACATCGGGCGCGAGGAGATCGTGCAGTCGGTCGCGCGCGCGGCGCTGCTCGGTGCGCGCGGCAACTCGGGGGTGATCCTCTCGCAGCTGATCCGAGGCGCCGCCGAGGAGCTCGTCTCGCGTCCCGGGCAGCTGATCGACGCGACGCTGATCGGGGCGGCGATCGCGAACGCGGCCGAGCGCGCATACGCCTCCGTGCGCGAGCCGGCCGAGGGAACCATGCTGACCGTCGCGCGCGAGATGGCCCACCGCCTCGCCAGCGACGTCGCGCACTCGGCGGGCGACCCGCGGCTCGCGCCGGGCACGATCGAGACCGAGCAGGACCGGCTGATCGCGGCGGCGCTGGAGAGCGCGGTCGAAGCCGGGCAGGACTCGGTCAAGCGCGGTCCGGAGATGCTCGCGGCGCTGCGCGACGCGGGCGTCGTCGATGCGGGCGGCTACGGGCTGACCATCATCTTCGCGGGCGTCGTCGCCGCGCTGCGCGGCGAGGAGCCGCCGCCGCTCGACCACTACGCGCCCGCGCGGGTCACCCACCCGGAGCACACCTCGGGCACCTACCGGTTCTGCACGAACTTCGCGGTCACCGGCAGCGGCCTCTCCTCGGCCGAGTTCGTGGGGCCGCTCGAGGCGCTGGGCGACTCAGTCCTCGTGGTCGGCGACGAGAGCACGCTGAAGGTCCACCTGCACACCGACGATCCCGAGCGCGCGACGGCGCTGTTCGACGGCGCCGGCGAGGTCTCGCGCCTGGACGTTGCCGACATGCGCGCCCAGGTCGCAGAGCGCGACGAGCGCGTCGGCGCGCCCGTCGGCGGCCACGGCGCGATCGCGACAGCCGGCAACGGCGCCGTGACGGCGGGAGGCGGTCCCACGAGCGCGACCCCCTACACGCCCGAGCCCGGCGTGCAGGCGCGCTGCGGCGCCGTGGCGGTCGTCAGCGGCGACGGCTTGCACGAGATGTTCCGCGAGCTCGGCGTGCGGACGGTGGACGGCGGCCCGACGCTCAACCCCTCAACCTACGACGTGCTCGCGGCGATCCACGACGTGCCCGCAGAGGAGGTCGTCGTGCTCCCGAACAGCCGCAACGTGTTCATGGCCGCCGAGCACGCGGCGAAGCTCTCCGACAAGCAGGTGCTCGTCGCGCCCACCACCAGCCAGCAGGCCGGCCTGGCCGCCGCGGTCTCGCTGGCGCCGGAGCGCTCCGTCGAGCAGAACGCGCAGGCGCTGACGGAAGCGCTCGCCTGCGTGCGCATCGGCGCGGTCGCTCCGGCGGCACGCGACGACACGCAGGGCCGCTTCGAGCGCGGCGACGCCGTCGGCTTCCTGGGCGAGGAGGTGATCGCGTGGGGCAAGCCCCTCGCGACGCTGCGCGCGGTCCTCGCCGCGCTCGCCGCGCCCGGCGAGGACGGCGAGGCTCCCGAGCTGATCACGCTGCTCGCGGGCAGGGAGACCCCGATCGGGCTGGGCGAGCTCGAGCTGGACCTGGAGCTCCCCTCGCTGGTCGAGCTCGAGCTGCGCCACGGCGGCCAGCCGGCCTACTGGTGGCTGCTCGCCGCCGAGTGAGGCAGCGCCCGGCGCCGGCAGGCGAATCCAGACCGCAGGGCCGCGGCCGCAGCCGCGAGCGCCCGACGGTTACGACCGCTGCCGCGATCATGATTGAGGCCCGATGCCGGCGCGAGCACCACAGAGGCCGTCGCCGGCCGCCGCGGTGAGCGCGCGCAGGGGCACCGGCTCCGAGTTCCGCCCCACGGCGTTCGCCTCCACGCAGCCGCTCGACCGCGACGCCCTCCTGAGCGCGCCGGTGCGCTGGCCGCGCCCCGCCCGGCTCGAGCGCCCGCTCCGGGCGAGCGGCAAGCGCGTGCAGGCTGGGTTGCGCACCCTGGGCCTCGAGACGGTCGGAGACCTCCTCGAGCACCTGCCGAGCGACAGCCGCGAGGCGCGCACGGTCGCGGCGCTGGGGCCGGGCGAGCAGGCGACCGTCACCGTTCAGGTCCGCAGCATCGCGGCGCGGCCCGTGCGGCGCCGGCGCATGCGCCCGCTCGTGGAGGCTGTCGTGTTCGATGCGACGGGCTCGATGCGGGCCACGTTCTTCAACCAGCCGTGGCTCGTCGATCGCTACGAGCCCGGCACGAGGCTGGTGCTGCACGGCAAGAGCGACGGGCGGGGCCGGTTCACCGTGTCCCACCACGCTCCCGCCCAGCCCGGCCTTACCCCATTCGGGGCACGTCGCGGCGAGGCCGCGGCGGAGCCGGGGAGCACGGGCGACTCCGTTTCGCACTACCCCGCCGCCGACGGCGTGACCTCGACGCAGCTGCTGACGCTCGTGCAGGCTGAGCGCGCGGCGCTCGCCGACGTGGTCGAGATCCTCTCCGGCCAGTCGCGCGCGGCGGAGGGCCTGCCCGACCGCGCGGCCGCGCTCGCCGCGATGCACTTCCCGCGCGACGCGCGCGACCCGGAGGCCGGTCGCCGCCGTCTCGCGTTCGAGGAGCTGCTCCTGATGCAGCTCCTGTTCCTGCGCCGCCGTTCCGAGCGGCGCGAGCGCGCGGGCGCGATCGCGCTGGGGGAGCCGCCCTCGCTGAGCGCGCGCTGGCGCTCGGGGGCGCTGCCGTTCGAGCTCACCGGCGACCAGCAGCGGGCGATCGCGCAGATCGACGAGGACCTCTCCCAGCCGCGCCCGATGCAGCGGCTGCTGATGGGGGACGTCGGCAGCGGGAAGACCGTGGTCGCGCTGCACGCGATGCTGCGCGCGGTCGAGCACGGTCACCAGGCGGCGCTCATGGCGCCCACCGAGACGCTCGCCGAACAGCACTTCGCGACGGTGCAGCGACTGCTCGGGGGCGAGTCGGTGAGCGCCGCCCTGCTCACCGGCTCGACGCCCGCCGCGCGGCGGGCCGACACGCTCGCCAAGCTGGCGAGCGGCGAGCTCTCGCTGATCGTCGGCACGCACGCGCTGATCGAGCCCGACGTCGTCTTCCGCTCGCTGGCGCTGGCGGTGATCGACGAGCAGCACCGCTTCGGGGTTCGCCAGCGCGAACGGCTCGTTCACCCCAAAGGGCGGGGCGACGGCGAGGAGACGGTTCACACGCTGCACATGACCGCAACGCCGATCCCGCGCACGCTCTCGCTGGCCCGCTACGGCGACGTCGAGGTGAGCACCCTGCACGAGCTGCCGAGCGGGCGCCGCCCCGTGAGGACGCGCATCGTCGGCAACGAGGCCGAGCGTGCGGCCGCCTATGAGGACCTGCGCGCGCAGCTGGCGCGCGGACGCCAGGCCTTCGTGGTGTGCCCGCTGATCGAGGAGGACCCGGAGTCCGGGGGCGCCGAGGCGGAGGCCGCCCCGGGGGCGGATGGCCGCGCGGCGATGCGGGCGGCTACAGCCGAGTTCGATCGCCTGCGTGCCGGCGAGCTCGAGGGATACGAGCTGGCGCTGCTGCACGGGGCGATGCGGCCCCGGGAGAAGCAGGAGGCGATGGAGGCGTTCGCGTCTGGGCGCGTCCAGGTGCTCGTCTCGACGACCGTTATCGAGGTGGGGATCGACGTTCAGAACGCGACCGTGATGCTGATCGAGAACGCCGAGCGGTTCGGCATCTCGCAGCTGCACCAGCTGCGCGGGAGGGTCGGCCGGGGCGAGCACCCCGCCGTCTGCTTCCTCGTCGGGCCGGCGGGCGCCGCGCGGCTGCGCGCGCTCGTCGCCCACGCCGACGGCTTCCGGCTCGCCGACATCGACCTCGAGCTCCGCAACGAGGGCGAGCTCGTCGGCACGCGCCAGTCCGGGCAGCGCCAGTTCCGCGTCGCACGCCTCCCCGACGACGGGCCTCTGCTGGAGCGCGCCCGGGCTCGCGCCGAGACGATCGTCGCCGCAGACCCGCAGCTGAAGGCACCGGAGCACGCGCTGCTCGCGGACGAGCTCGCGCGGCGCTTCGGAGCGCTCGTGGGCGAGCCCCTCGCCGGTTGAGCCGCGCCGTTAGCGTGCCGCTGCGATGCGCGTGATCGCGGGAACGCTCGGAGGCAGGCGGCTGAGGGCTCCCGCCGGCCGCGCCACCCGCCCGACCTCCGATCGCGTCCGCGAGGCGCTGTTCTCGATGCTCGGCGAGATCGACGGGGCGCGGGTGCTCGACCTGTTCGCGGGCTCCGGCGCGCTCGGCATCGAGGCGCTCTCGCGAGGCGCCGCGCACGCCGTCTTCGTCGAGCGCGATGCCGGCGCCGCCGCCGTGCTGCGCGAGAACCTGCGCGCTCTGGGGGTGGGCCCCGAGCGGGCCGAGCTGCGGCGCGCCGACGCCCGGGCGGCCCTGCGGCACGCATCGGCGAGCGGCGAGAAATACGATCTCGTCTTCATCGACCCGCCCTACGGCGAGGCGAGCGTCTGGAGCCCGCGGCTCGCGGCGTCGCTGCCCGAGCTGCTGGCGCCCGGCGGGCGCGCGGTAGCCGAGAGCGACCGGCGCCTGCCGCTGGCGCTGGGGCTGCCGGTCGAGACCGAGCGCCGCTACGGCGACACTTCCATCACAATCCACCGCAACCGATGCCCGACTACGAACGCGCCATAGCCGTCTGCCCCGGCAGCTATGACCCGATCACCAACGGACACCTCGACGTGATCCGGCGTGCGGCCCGGCTCTACGACGAGGTGTGGGTGGCCGTGGTCAATCGCTCCGTGCGCAAGAACCCGCCGCTGTTCGGCATCGAGGATCGCCTTGGCTTCATCGAGCGCGCCGTCGCCGAGCTCGAGAACGTCCACGTCGAGCCGTTCTCGACTCTCGTCGTCGACTTCGCGAGCGAGAAGGGCGCCCGCGCTATCGTCAAGGGCCTTCGCGCGATCTCCGATTTCGAGTATGAGTTGGAGCTGAACCAGCTCAACCGCAGGCAGAACCCGGAGATCGAGTCCGTGTACCTCATGGCCAGCCCCCAGTACAGTTTCCTCTCATCCAGCGGCGTCAAGGAGCTCGCGACATTCGGAGGGAACATCGACGACCTTGTGCCCGAGGAGGTGGCTCGGCGCTTGCAGGAACAGCTGGAGCGCTGACGAAAACGACATGCGAACGTGGGGCCGGACGCCCTGCGGAGGTGCGTAGAAGAAGATGGATGTCCTCGTTCTCATAGACAAGCTGGACGACTTGGTGCACAACGCCAAGCCCGTCCCGCTCACCGACCAGGTCCGCGTCGACAAGGAGGAGATCTACGACATCCTCGATCAGATGCGCGCGACGATCCCCGAGGAGATCAAGCAGGCGCGCTGGATCGTCAAGGAGCGCCAGGAGATGCTCGCCGAGGCCAAGAAGGAGGCCGAGCGCATCATCAAGGACGCGCGCGAGCGCCAGGAGCGGCTCGTCGGCGAGGAGGAGGTCACCAAGCAGGCCGAGCGCGCCGCCGAGGACATCATCGAGGACGCCCGCGCGCGCGAGCGCGAGATCCGGCTCGGCGCCGAGGACTACGCCGACGAGATCCTCAACACGCTCGAGGTCAACCTCTCGAAGTTCATCGCGGCGGTGCAGCGCGGCCGCGAGCGCCTGCAGGGCAAGGACGAGCCGGCCGAGGTCTCCTGATCGGCGCCGCCGCGCCCGCCGTGGATTGCCGGCCGCGCCCGTCCGGGTAGCTTCCCGCCCGTGGACCTGACCGAGGTACGTCACCGGCTGGACGTCGCCCGCACGCTGCTCGGCACGGGCATGGTCGCGCCGACGCGGCCCGACAAGGCCCTGCGCTCGATCGCCGCGCTGGCGCGCTGGGGCGCCTCCCCCGCGGCGGCTTACGCCGGCAGCGCGATCAGATACCCCGACCGGCTGGCGATCGTCGACGACCGCGGCACGCTGACGTTCGCCGAGGTCCACGCGCGCACCAACGCGCTGGCGCGCGCGCTCGCCGCGGAGGGCGTCTCAGAACGTGACGGCGTCGCGATCATGTGCCGCAATCACCGCGGCTTCGTCGAGGCGACCGTCGCCTGCTCGAAGCTGGGGGCGAGCGCGCTGTACCTGAACACCGCCTTCGCGGCGCCTCAGATCGCGGACGTGCTCGAGCGAGAGCAGGCCGTCGCGGTCATCTACGACGAGGAGTTCGCGGATCTCGTCGGCCCCGGCACGAAGACCCGCAAACGCTTTGTCTCGTGGTGCGAGAAGCCTGCCGGCGCGAGCTCCGGCGTCGGTGGCGATCCTCTTCTCGACGAGCTGATCGCCCGCACCGACGACCGCGACCTGGACCCGCCGGCCGAGAAAGGCCGCGTCGTGATCCTCACCTCGGGCACGACCGGCGCCCCGAAGGGCGCCGCGCGCACCCAGCCCGACACGCTCGAGCCGGCCGCCGCGCTGTTCTCGAAGATCCCGCTGAAGGCGCGCGAGGCGACGATGATCGCGGCGCCGATGTTCCACTCCTGGGGCTACGCGCACTTCACGCTCGCGCTCCCGCTCGCCTCGACGCTCGTGCTGCGCCGGCGCTTCGACCCGGAGGAGACGCTGCGGGCGACCGCGCAGTCGCGCGCCACCACGCTCGCGCTCGTGCCGGTGATGCTCCAGCGGATCATCGACCTCGGGCCGGAGACGATCTCGCGGTATGACCTCGGCGCGCTGCGCGTCGTCGCGCTCAGCGGCTCGGCGCTGCCCGGCGAACTCGCGACGCGCGCGATGGACCAGCTCGGCGAGGTGCTCTACAACCTCTACGGCTCGACCGAGGTCGCCTGGGCGACCGTCGCCACGCCCGCGGACCTGCGCGCGGCCCCCGGTACGGCAGGGCGGCCGCCGATGGGGACCGTGGTGAAGCTGCTCGACGAGCAGGGCCGCGAGGCGGCGCCAGGCGAGCCCGGCCGGATCTTCGTCGGCAACGAGATGATGTTCGACGGTTACACCGGCGGCGGCGGCAAGGAGATCATCGACGGGCTGATGAGCACCGGCGACGTCGGCCACTTCGACGCCGAGGGGCGCCTGTTCGTTGACGGCCGCGACGACGAAATGATCGTCAGCGGCGGCGAGAACGTGTTTCCGCGCGAGGTCGAGGATCTTCTGGCCGACCACGCGGAGATCCTCGAGGCGGCCGTGATCGGCGTGCCCGACGACGAGTTCGGCCAGCGCCTGAAGGCGTTCGTCGTCCCCATCAACGGCACGAGCCTCGACGAAACGGCGATCAAGGACTACGTGAAGAGCAACCTCGCGCGCTTCAAGGTTCCGCGCGAGGTGGTGTTCCTCGAGCAGCTGCCGCGCAACGCGACCGGCAAGGTGCTCAAGCGCGAACTCGCCTAGCCGAGCGCTCAGGCCGTCGCTAGCCTGGAGCGCATGGCCCCGCTCGCCTCGACGCTCGACCTCGCTTCGCTGCGGCTGTCGGCCGGAGAGGGGCGCCGCATGGAGCTCGAGGTGCCCGTCGAGGGTCTGACGCTCGGCGGCGAGCGCTACGAGGCACGGCCGGCTCGCGTTCCCGTGACACTCGAGATCTCGCGCATGACGGGCGGCGGCTACGCGCTGCACCTGCGCTTCGGCGCGCAGCTCTCGGGGCCCTGCATGCGGTGCCTGAAGGACGCCTCGCCGACGGTCGAGGTGGACGCGCGCGAGGTCGATCGCCCGAGCGAAGGCGAGGAGCTGCAGAGCCCGTACGTGACCGACGAGCAGCTCGACCTGGAGGCGTGGACGCACGACTCGTTCGCGCTTGCGGCACCCGCGAAGGTGCTGTGCCGGGACGACTGCGCGGGGCTGTGCCCGGTCTGCGCCGCCGACCTGAACGAGGCAGGCCCGGAGCACCGCCACGAGAGCGCTCCGGACCCGCGCTGGGCGAAGCTGCGCGAGCTGAAGCTCGAATAGGCGCAACCGCCGGATTGCTACCCTTCTTGGCCGCATGGCGGTCCCCAAGAAAAAGCAGTCGCACAGCCGCACGGCCAAGCGCCGGGCGCAGCACCGCATCGCGCCGCCCGGGCTGAACGCCTGCCCGCAGTGCCACAGCCCGCGCCGCCCGCACCGGGTCTGCCCGGTCTGCGGCAGCTACGGCGGTCGTGAGGTCGTGGCGCCGGGTGGCGGGCACGATCACGAGCACGACCACGACCACGAGTAGCGGGCCGCTGCTCGACGGGGCTTCGGCTCCGTCCGAGCCGGTGGTAGCCGTCGACTGCAACGGCGCCGACATGGGCCCGGCGGAGGTCGCTGCAGGCGCCGCGCTCGCCGCCGCGCAGGGCGCGCGCGTGCTCCTGTTCGGCCCAGCCGCCGAGCTCGGGGAGCCGCCGCCGGGCGTCGAGGTCGTCGACGCGCCGGTCTCGATCGCCAAGGCCGCGGACCCGGTCGCGGCGGCGCGGACCACCAAGGACGCGTCGATCGTCCTCGCCACCAGGGCGGTCGCGGAGGGGCGTGCACAGGCGCTCGTGTGCGCGGGCGGCACGGGCGCGGCGCTAGCAGCCGGGACCTTCAACATCAGGCGCGACCGCGGCGTCTACCGCCCCGCGCTCGCCCTGCCGCTGCCCGTTCCCGGAAACCCCGTGACTCTGCTCGACGTCGGAGCGAACGCCGAGGCGCGGCGCGAGCACCTGATCCAGTTCGCGTTCATGGGCGCCGCGCTCGCGCGAATCGTGCTCGGGGTGCCGCGGCCGCGCGTCGGGCTGCTCTCGAACGGAGAGGAGGACGCCCGCGGCGGAGCGCTGGTGGTCGAGACGGGCGCGGAGCTGCGTGAGCGCGACGCGGAGGCGAACCTGTTCGAGTTCGTGGGCAACGTCGAGGGCGGAGACCTGGTGAGCGGCGCCGCCGATGTGGTCGTGACCGACGGCTTCACCGGCAACATCGCGCTGAAGGTGCTGGAGGGCACCTCGCAGGTGCTGCTCGGGGCGATCCGCGAGGCCGCGCGCTCGTCGATGCGCGCGAGCGCCGGCGGGCTGCTGCTGAAACCGGCTCTGGGCACGCTGCGCATGGAGATCGACCCCGAAGGCGTGGGCGGCGCCTACCTGCTCGGGCTGCGCCGGCTCGGCGTCGTACCCCACGGACGCTTCAAGCGCACCGGCTTCGCCCAGGCGATTCTCCTAGCGCGGCTCGGAGCGCGCGAGGACATCGTCGGCCAGACGCACGAGTCGCTTGCGCAGGCGGGTGCGCTGAGGCTCTCACCGGCGTCCGCGGCGGGCGCTAGCCTGCGGCGATGAGCACTCTCGGCAGAGAGCGTGTGTTCGCGCTGATCCGCGACCATCTCGCGGACGAGCTCGACCTCGATCCCGCGCTGATCACCGAGCAGACGCGGTTCAAGGAGGATCTCGAGGCCGACTCGCTGGACCTCTACACGCTCGTCCAGGAGCTCGAGGACACCTACGACGTGCAGATGTCCGACGAGCAGGCGGCGAAGATCCTGACGGTCGGCGCAGCCGTCGACTTCGTGCTGGCAAACGAACCGAACATGGAAGATGCCGAGCGCGCGTAGGGGGGTTGGGGACGACGATGCTGCTGGCCGACCTTCTGGAGGAGCTTCCCGAGGATCTCGCGCGACAGGTCTTCACGCACGCCTCCTGGAGCGAGCGGCGAGGGGACTCCTACTCACGGCTGGCGTTCCTCGGCGACAGCGTGCTCGCGCTCGCCGTCACCGCCTACCTCTACCCGCGACTGGAGGCCGACCGCTTCGGCGCCGGCAGGCTGACGAAGATCCGCGCCCAGGCGGTGTCCGGCGTCTCGTGCAGGGCGGTTGCCGAGCGGCTCGCGCTGCCGGAGCGCCTGCGTGCGGCTGCGCCCGCGGGCGTGCGGGAGAGCGCCGCTGCGCTCGTCGGGACCGAGCGCGTGCTCGCATCGGTGATCGAGGCCGTGATCGGCGCCTGCTACCTGCACGCCGGCTACGAGCGCACCGCGGATGCCGTCGTCGAGGCCTTCGCGCCGGAGATCGAGGATGCGCTCTCGAACCCCGTCGACTTCAAGTCGGCGCTGCAGGAGCTGCTGGCCCGGCGCGGCGCGGAGGTCGGCTACGACGTGGTCGGCGAGGAGGGCCCCCCGCACGAGCGCGTCTACTCGGTGGTGGCGCGCGTGGACGGGCGCGAGCTGGGGCGCGGGCGCGGGCGCAGCAAGAAGCACGCCGAGCAGGAGGCCGCGCGGATGGCCGTGGAGCGGCTGACCGCGGAGTGACACGATCCCACCCACCCACCCCACAGCCACCGAGCCGATGCGGCTGAAGTCGCTGACCCTGGACGGTTTCAAGTCGTTCCCCGGCCGCACCCGCCTGGAGTTCGGCCCAGGGGTCAGCGTGGTGGTCGGGCCGAACGGCTCCGGCAAGTCCAACGTCACCGATGCGGTGCTGTGGGCGATGGGCGAGCAGTCGCCGCTCGCCGTGCGGGGGCAGTCGATGCAGGACGTGATCTTCGGCGGCGGGCGCGGCGTCCAGGCGCGCAGCGCGGCCGAGGTCGAGATCGTGCTCGAGAACTCCGACGGCGCAGTCGAGCTGCCGCTGAGCGAGATCTCGATCTCGCGGCGGCTGGAGCGCAACGGCGAGGGCGGGTACCGGCTCAACGGGGCGCGCTGCCGCCTGAGCGACGTGATCGAGGTGCTCTCCGACACCGGCCTCGGCAAGGAGACGCACTCGGTGATCTCGCAGGGGCGCGTCGAGGCGATCGTGACCTCCAAGCCGCGCGATCGCCGGCTGCTGATCGAGGAGGCGGCGGGCCTGGGCAAGCACCGCAAGCGCCGCCGCCGCGCGCAGTTGAAGCTCGAACGCACGGAGGAGAACCTCGACCGCGCGCTAGATGTCGAGCGCGAGGCGCGCACGCGTCTGCGGCCGCTCAAGCGCCAGGCGGAAGCCGCCGAGCTGCACGAGCGGCTCGAGCGCCAGGTGCTCGAAGCCCGCTGGGAGCTGCTGCGCGACGCGCTGCGAGCGTGCCGGGCCGAGCTGGGAGAAGCCGAGCAGCGTGCGGCCGGCGCCCGCGCCGAGCGCGAGCGCGTCGAGGCCTCGCTCGAGCAGGTCGTGGCCGAGCGCGGAGAGGCCGAGCGAGCGCTCTCCGAGCGCGCCGAGCGCCATGACGCGCTCTCCAGCCGCCTCTACGGGGCACGCTCGGCGCGCGAGCGTCTGGTGCTGCGCGGCGAGCAGGTGGCGGCCGGCGCCGAGCGGCTGAGCGGCCGGATCGAGCGCGCCGAGGCGGAGCTCGCCGAGCTGGCCGAGCCCGACGGGGACCTCCAGGCGGCCGAGGGGGCCGCGCCGGCCAGCAGGATCGCCGCGCTCGACGCCGAGCTCGCCGAAGTCCGGGCCGGGTTGGAGCGCCAGCTCGGCGACGAGCTCGGAGAGCTCGAGCGCGAGCAGCAGCGCCTCGAGCAGGCCGCCCGCGAGGCCGCCTCCGCGGCTGAGCGCGCCCGCGCCGAGCGCCGGGCGGCCGACGAGCGCGAGAAGAGGGCACGGCGCGCGCTGGGCGAGGCGGAACGCGAGGCCGAGCAGGCGCGGCGCGAGGCCGCGCGCGTCGGGGCCGAGTTGGCGGCGGCGAACCAGTTCCTGCGCAGCCATCCCGGCGGAGCCGGCCGCGGCGGCGCCCGTGCGCTGAGCTCCGAGCTGAGGGTGCAGGACGGCTACGAGCTCGCCCTGGCCGCGGCGCTCGGCGGACGGCTCGATGGCGCGCTCGTCGAGGACGTGCGCGGCGCCCAGGCGCTGCTCGACGGGGCGGGTCCGGAAGGCGGCCTGGCGTTGCTCTCCGGGCACGCCGGCGCAGCCGCGGACCAGCCAGGCGCGCCGCCGGCCGCCGGCGCGCGGACGCTGATGGAGCTGGTCGACGGTCCGCCGGAGGCGATGGCGCTCGCCCGGCGGCTGCTCGCCAACGCATGGGTGGTCGAGCGCCTCGAGGACGTGCCCGCGGACTTCGCCGGAATCGCGGCGACGAGGACCGGGCGCGTGCTGTTCGGCGCCGCCGGCGAGGTGCGCCAGCTTGCCGAGGGCGGCAGCGAGCTGCTGCTCGCGCGGCGTAACGAGCGCGAGCGGCTGATCGCCGCGACCGAGCAGTCGGCCGGCGCCGAGCAGGAGGCGCGCGGAGCCGTCGAGGCCGCGCTCGCGGCGCTCCGGGAGGCCGAGGCGATTCGTGCAGCGGCAGACGAGGCGCTCAGGGGTGCCGAGCGCGACTCTGCCGACGCGGCCGAGGCACACACGCGAGCCGAGCGCACGATCGAGCGCCGCCGCTCGGAGCCCGGCGAGGGGCCGCTCGCGGTGCGCCGCGCAGAGCTCGAAGGCGAGCTTGCCGGGGAGCGGCGCCAGGCCGAGCAGCTCGCGGAGCGGCGCCGTGCGCGGCTCGCGCGCGCCGAGCGGCTGCGCGCGCAGCAGCGCGCCGACCGGCTGGCCGTGCCGGCGGCGGCGCGCCTTGCCGAGGCGATCGCGGGCGCGCGCGAGGCAGTCGACGGTCGCGTCGCGCTGGTCGAGGCCGAGCTGGCCGCCGACCGCCAGGCAGCCGAGGAGATGGCGGGCCGGCTTCGGGACTGCGCGGCGCGCGAGGCCCAGATCCAGGGCGCCCTGCGGGCGGCCGGCGAGCGCGTCACGGAGTCCGAGGTCGCTGCACAGCGGCTGCGCGATCAGGCCGCCGAGGCCGAGGCCGACGGAGCCGCCGTCGCTTCTCGCCTGGGGCTCGCCGGCGAGGATGCCAAGACCGACGAGCCGCTCGACGAGCAGCGCGTGAGCGAGCTGGAGGGCCGCGTCGAGCGGCTCAACCGCCGCCGCGAGCAGCTGGGCCCGGTCAACCCGCTCGCGCAGGACGAGTACGCCGAGGCGGTCGAGCACGTCGAGGAGCTCGAGGGCCAACGCGCCGACCTCGAGACGGCGCTGCGCGAGCTGCGCATGCTGATCCGCGAAACCGACCGTCAGATCGAGGAGACCTTCGAAGCCACGTTCCAGGCTGCCGCGCGCAACTTCGAGGAGCTCGCCGGCGACGTCTTCCCCGGCGGCAGCGGGCGGCTGCGGCTGGTGGACGACGAGCTCGAGGCGCCGCGCGTGCTCGGCGGCCAGCCGCTCCCCGGCGGCGAGGACGCCGAGGATGCGATCGAGGCCGCCGCCGACGCAGAGGCCGAGGACGAGGAGAGTGCGGGCCAGCGGCTCCCGGGCGTCGAGATCGAGATCACCCCGGCCGGCAAGTCCACGAAGCGGTTGACGCTGCTCTCCGGGGGCGAGAAGTCGATGACCGCGCTGGCGTTCCTGTTCGCGGTGTTCCTGGCGCGCCCCTGCCCGTTCTACATCCTCGACGAGGTCGAGGCCGCGCTCGACGACCTCAACCTCGATCGCTTCCTGGCGCTGCTGCGCCGCTACGCCGACCGCGCGCAGTTCATCGTGATCACCCACCAGAAGCGCACGATGGAGGCCGCCGACTGGCTGTTCGGAGTCTCGATGGGCGGCGACGGCGTCTCGAAGGTGCTCTCGCGGCGCCTGCCGGCGCAGGCGGGAGGCGGCGAGGCCGAGATCGCGCGGGTCGCCGAGGTCGCCTGAACCGGCCTTCGGGCACGTCCGCGAGCCCGCAGTATCATCGCGCGGCCGTGGCGCGCGAATGGAGCGAGCTGTTCATCACCGGGGACGGCGCCGAGCCCCCCGCAGAGGAGCCTCCCGAGGGCAGGCGCGGCCTCTTTCGACGCCTACGCGAAAGCATGAGCAAGACGCGCCAGGCGCTCGGCTCCGAGATCCAGGCGAGTCTGTTCGGAACGCTCGACGATGAGACCTGGGAACGGCTCGAGGAGGCGCTGATCATGGCCGACGTCGGCGCGGCGACGACGGCGTCGGTCGTGGAGACGCTCGAGCGCGAGGCGGGCTCGGGGGAGCTGGAGGGCGGCGAGCAGCTCAGCGAGCGGCTGATCGGACTGCTCGCGGACACGGCCGAGGTTGGTGATGGTCGCATCGACATCCGCCCCGAGCCGACGGTGATCTTGGCGGTGGGCGTCAACGGCACCGGCAAGACGACCACGATCGGCAAGCTCGCCTGGCACCTGCGCGAGCAGTTCGGCAAGAGCGTGCTGCTGGCGGCGGCCGACACGTTCCGCGCGGCCGCCGGCGAGCAGCTCGAGGGCTGGGCCGAGCGCGCCGGCGTGGAGATCGTCGGCGGCGAGCCGGGCTCGGATCCCGGCGCGGTCGCCTTCGAGGCGATCGCGCAGGCTCGCGCGAAGGGCATCGACGTCGTGATCGTCGACACCGCCGGCAGGCTCCACACACAGGACGAGCTGATGGAGGAGCTCGCCAAGGTCGCCCGCGTGATCGGCCGCCAGCTCGAGGGGGCGCCGCACGAGACGCTGCTCACGATCGACGCCACGACGGGCCAGAACGGGCTGCGCCAGGCACGGCTGTTCGCCGAGTCGGCGGGCGTCACGGGGGTCGTGCTCACGAAGCTCGACGGGACGGCGCGCGGCGGGATCGCACTCGCGATCGCCCGCGAGCTGGGGCTGCCCGTGAAGCTGATCGGGATCGGCGAGTCGGTCGAGGACCTGCGGCCCTTCGACGCCGGGGAATTCGCGCGTGCCCTGATCGCCGCGAGCTAATCTCGTTACATCGTGTGGATTTTGTGGCTCATCGCGGCGGCTGGGTTCGGAGTCGGAGAGATGCACTCGGGCGGCTTCTACCTGCTCCCGTTCGCGATCGGAGCGGCGCTCGCGGCGGTCCTCAGCCTGCTCGGCGTCGGCGCGCTGCTGAGCGCGATCGTGTTTCTGGCGACCTCGGCGATCGTGGTCGCGGCCCTGCGCCCGGTGGCGCGCCGCCACCGTCGCCTGCCGCCGCCGATCAGGACGGGTGCCGCCGCCCTGGTCGGGCGAACTGCCGTCGTGCTGGAGCGGATCGCCAACGACGAGGGCGTCGGCTGCGTGCGAATCGAAGGCGGCGAGGTGTGGACCGCCCGCACCTTCGACGACGAGGTGATCGAGGCAGGCCAGCGCGTTCACGTCGTCGAAATCCGGGGAGCTACTGCACTGGTGATGCCCTGAGAGCGGGGTACCCTTGAGGTGGGCCCCACTCGGGCTCGGAGATCCAGCGAGAGAAACGAGGGCAGATGGCAGCGCTGATCGTCGTGGCAGTGGTCGTGGTGTTCCTGCTCATCGTCGCCGCTCGCTCGATCCGCGTGATCCCGCAGGCGCGCGCGGGCGTCGTGGAGCGCCTTGGCCGCTACAGCCGCACGCTCGAGCCGGGGCTCACGCTGATCACGCCGTTCGTGGAACGCGTGCGCCCGCTGGTCGACCTGCGCGAGCAGGTGGTCAACTTCAGCCCGCAGTCGGTGATCACCGAGGACAACGTGGTCGTCGGGATCGAGACGGTCCTGTACTTCACGATCACAGACCCGAAGTCGGCGACATACGAGATCGCGAGCCCGCTGCAGGCGATCGAGCAGCTGACGGTGACGACGCTGCGCAACGTGATCGGCGGTCTCACGCTGGAGGCGACGCTGACCTCGCGCGAGAACGTCAACGCGGAGCTGCGCACCGTGCTCGACGAGGCGACCGGCAAGTGGGGCATCCGCATCAACCGCGTCGAGATCAAGTCGGTCGACCCGCCGCCGGACATCAAGACCGCGATGGAGAAGCAGATGCGTGCCGAGCGCGACCGCCGCGCGGCGATCCTGACGGCCGAAGGCGAGAAGCAGGCGGCGATCCTCACGGCCGAAGGCGCCAAGCAGGGGGCGGTGCTGCGCGCAGAGGGCGAGAAGGAAGCGGCGATCCTGGAGGCCGAAGGCGAAGCGAAGGCGATCGACACCGTGTTCAACGCGATCCACGAGGGCAAGCCGGATCAGGAGCTCCTGAGCTACGAATATCTGAAGATGCTCCCCCAGCTCGCCGAAGGTGAGGCCAACAAGGTGTTCGTGGTGCCCTCCGAGTTCGCTCAGGCCTTCGGCGGCATCGGCGAGGCGCTCCGCGCGCGCGCCGGGGACGCCCCCGCGAAGAAACCGCCGGCTCGCGGCCCGCGCGCGGTCGAGCCCCCCCGCGCCGAGGAGTCCTGAGGCCGGCACCCAGCGCCGGCCGGCTTTCGGATCAGAAGCCGGCCCGCCCGGGGCGGGCTGCCAGAATCAGCAGCGGATGTTCGACGCGCTCTCGGAGAAACTTCAGGCCACGCTCGGCGACGTACGCCAGCGCGGCACCCTCAGCGAGGGGGACATCGACGCCGCGATGCGCGAGATCCGCCTCGCGCTGCTCGAGGCCGACGTCAACTTCAAGGTCGTCCGCCAGTTCACCTCCCAGGTCAAGGAGCGCTGCATGGACGAGGAGGTGGTCGGCAAGCTGAACCCCGGCCAGCAGGTCGTCAAGATCGTCAGCGAGGAGCTGACGAGCTTGATGGGCGGCTCCTCGGCCGGGCTCGCGTTCTCCCCGCGCCCGCCGACCGTCGTGCTGATGGCGGGCCTGCAGGGCTCCGGCAAGACCACCGCGACCGCCAAGCTGGCGCGCTACCTGCATGAGGAGAACAGCGCCTCGGTCGCGGTCGCGGCCTGCGACGTCTACCGTCCGGCGGCGGTCGAGCAGCTCGTGAAGGTGGGCGCGCAGGCCGGCGCGACCGTGTACGAGAAGGGCACCGACACCGACCCGGTCGAGATCGCGAAGTGGGCGCTCGACCGTGCCCGCGAGGAGGGCAAGGACGTGCTGATCGTCGACACCAGCGGGCGGCTTCACGTCGACGCAGAGCTGATGGGCGAGCTCGTCCGGATCCGTGATGCGGTCAAACCCACGGACGTGCTGCTTGTCGTCGACGCGATGACCGGACAGGACGCGGTCAACGTCGCTGAGAGCTTCGCCGAGGCGGTGCAGTTCGACGGGGTCGTGATGAGCAAGCTCGACGGCGATGCGCGCGGCGGCGCCGCGCTGTCTGTCAAAGCCGTCACCGGCAAGCCGATCCTGTTCGCCTCCACGGGCGAGAAGCTCGACCAGTTCGAGCGCTTCCACCCCGACCGGATGGCCCAGCGGATCCTCGGCATGGGCGACGTGATGACCTTGATCGAGACAGCCGAGCGCGAGATCGACGAGGCCGACGCGCGCGAGATGGAGCGCAAGCTGCGCCGCAACGACTTCGGCCTGGACGACTTCCTGGACCAGCTCAAGATGGTCCGGAAAATGGGCCCGCTCTCGAGCGTGCTCGGCATGATCCCCGGGCTCGCCGGCCATCAGATGGCGAACCTGAAGGTCGACGAACGCGAGCTCGACCGCATCCAGGCCATCGTCCTGTCGATGACGCCGGCCGAGCGCCGCCGGCCCGAGATCATCAACGGCTCGCGGCGCCTGCGGATCGCCCGGGGTTCCGGCACCAACGTCCAGCAGGTCAACCGCCTGATCAAGCAGTTCGGGCAGATGCGCAAGGTGATGCGCCAGGTCGGCCGCGGCAAGATGCCCGACTTCGGCGCGCTGATGCGAAGCGCGCGCTGAAGCTGCGCACCGCTAAGCTCTCTCGCTGAGGCCGGCACGGAGAGCCGGCCGGACCGTCCCACCAAGACTTCAAGCAGCAGAGAGGAACCCGTGGCAGTCAGGCTGAGGCTCACGCGAGTGGGCGGCAAGAAGGACCCGATATGGCGCGTCGTCGTCGCCGACCAGCGTTCCCCGCGCGACGGTCGCGTGATCGAGACGATCGGCCACTACAACGCCCAGACCGACCCGTCGACGATCGTGATCGACGAGGAGCGCGCCCGCAGTTGGCTCGCACGCGGCGCGCAGCCGTCGAACACGGTCCGCAAGCTGCTCCACATCCAGGGCATCGAGACGAGGGTCGGCTAGGCGGGCGGGTCCGAGTCGATGGCGGCCACCGAGAACCCGAAGCGGCTCTTGGAGTACCTGGCCGAAGGCCTCGTCGACGACCCCGAGGCCGTCTCGGTCGAGCAGTTCGAGGAAGACGACGGCACCGTGGTGCTCGAGCTGTGCGTGGGCGCCGAGGACTACGGGCGCGTGATCGGCCGCGGCGGCCGCACGGCGCAGGCTCTGCGCACCGTCGTCAAAGCGGCGGCCGCCGGGGAGGACCGGCACGTGCTCGTCGACATTGTCGATTGAGCGGTCCGGGAGCCTCAGGCGGCGAGCGGATGGCGGCCGGGAGGGTCGGCCGCGCGCACGGTCTCGACGGCAGCTTCTACGTGACGCGCCCGCGGGCCGGGCTGCTCCATGCGGGCGCGATCGTGACCGTCGCCGGCGCAGCGCGTGAGATCGTGCGCCGGGCCGGCACCGACGAGCACCCGATCGTCCGGCTCGAGGGGGTTGCTGACCGCGGCGGCGCGCAGGCCCTGCGCGGCGAGGAGCTGACGATCGCCGCTGATGAGGCGCCGCCCTTGCAGGAGGGCGAATGGTGGGCGCACGAACTCGAGGGCTGCGCCGTCCTCGACGGCGGGCGCACCGTCGGCACCGTCGCGCGGCTGATCGAGCTGCCCTCGTGCGAGGTGCTCGAGGTGCGGCGTCCGGGCGGCGGGGAGCCGCTGCTGGTGCCGATGGTCTCCGACGCGATCCGTGCGGTCGAGCCGCAGCAGCGGCGGATCGAGATCGACGGGTCGTTCCTCGGGCTCGACGAGGACGGCTAGGCCGCGCGCGCCGATGGACATCGACATCTTCACCCTGTTCCCGCAGTGGTTCGACTGGCTGCGCGAGCAGCGCCACATCGAGAACGTGCTCGCGACGGGGTCGCGCATCGAGTGCGTCGACTTCCGCGAGCACACGCCACTGTCGGGCGGCCAGGTCGACGACACCCCCTTCGGCGGCGGCGCGGGCATGGTGCTGCGCGTCGACGTCCTGGAGGCGGCGCTGCGCGCCCGCTACGGCGTCGACCCGGTCGAGCTCCGCGAGCGCCGCCGCGTGATCGCGCTCGCCCCCGGAGGGCGTGTGCTCGACGAGCAGCTCGTCGCCGAGCTCGCGGCCGAGCCGGCCCTGACGCTGCTGTGCGGACGCTACGAGGGGTTCGACGAGCGCATCCTCGAGCACTTCGCGAGCGAGGTGATCTCGATCGGACGCTACGTGCTGAGCGGCGGGGAGCCGGCCGCGATGGTGATCTGCGATGCGGTGATGCGCAAGCTGCCGGGCGCCCTCGGCGATGAGCGCTCGGCGGCCGAGGAGTCCTTCAGCGACGCCCTGGAGGGCAATCCCGAGTACCCCCACTACACGCGCCCCGCGGAGTACCGCGGCTGGGAGGTGCCGGAGGTGCTGCTCTCCGGCCACCACGAGCGGATCGCGCGCTGGCGCCTGGAGCGCAGCCGCGAACGCGGCGCGGCACGCGGAGACGGCGGGGCGCCGGGCGCGAGCGGCGGGCGGCGCTGAGGGGCGCTGCGGGGGACGCCGCTGCGCCGCCGTGCTTGCGCCCGTTCACCGGACGTCCGCTAGCATTGGGCTCCGCGCAGTCGGGGGCGGGGCCGGTCCCGCACTCACCGAGCGCACCCCCCTCCGTCATGAGCAGCGTCATCCAAACGATCGAGCGCGCCCAACTGCGCCGCGTGCCGAGCTTCTCCCCGGGCGACCGCGTGAAGGTCCACTTCCAGGTCATCGAGGGTACGCGACGGCGCGTCCAGGTCTTCGAGGGCGTCGTCATCAAGCGCCAGGGCCACGGCGCCCGCGAGACGTTCACGGTCCGCAAGCAGTCCTTCGGCGTCGGCGTGGAGCGCATGTTCCCGCTGCACTCGCCGAAGATCGAGCGCATCGAGCTGGCGGCGCGCGGGGACGTGCGGCGGGCGAAGCTCTACTACCTGCGCGACCGGGTCGGCAAGCGCGCGCGTGTGCGCGAGCGCCGCTACACCGGGCCCGAGGAGGCGATCGAGCCGGGTCTGCTCCACGAGCCTCTCGGCGCGACCGACGCGGACGGGATGACCGCCGAGGAGTCGGTCGGCGAGGTGCTCGTCGAGGGACAGGTGAGCGAGGCGCAGGAGGGGGAGGCGCAGGCCGCCGGCGAGGCGAGCGACAGGGCCGCAGAGGCGCCGGCTGCGGAGCAGGGGGAGATGCCGCAGGACGCGGTGGACGCGCAGGCGGCCGGCGAGGCCGCGGCTGGCAGCGAGGCGGAGGATGCGCAGGCGGCCGGCGAGGCCGATCCCTCCCCCGATGCCGGTGATGGTGATGCGAGGGCCGAGCCGCCCGAGCCCGCCGGCGACCAGCCGGCGTGAAGCTAGTCCCGACCCGATCGAAAACGACCCTCGGCTCGATCGTCGAGCTGGTCGTGATCATCGCGATCGCGCTCGGCCTCGCGCTGCTGATCCAGGCCGTGCTGGTCAAGCCCTACAAGATCCCGAGCGGCTCGATGGAGCCGACGCTGTCCATCAACCAGCGCGTGCTGGTCAACAGGATCGGCATGAACCTGAACGGGCCCCACGTGGGCGAGATCGTCGTGTTCCACCCGCCGGTGGGGGCCCAGGAATCGCAGTGTGGTGAACCCAAACACCCGATGACGGCGGCCTGCGACGCGCCGGTGCCCAAGGAGGACACCGGCACCAACTTCATCAAGCGCGTCGTCGCAGGGCCCGGCGACGAAATGTACATCCGCGAAGGGCACGTCTACCGCCGCGCGAAGGGCACCGCGACCTTCGTCCGCGAGAAGGACTCCTACATCAAACCGTGCGCGCCGGAGGTCGGCGTGGTGTGCAACCTGACCACGCCGATCAGGGTTCCGCCCGGCCACTGGTTCATGATGGGCGACAATCGTGGCGAATCCGACGACAGCCGGTTCTGGGGACCGGTCCCCGAGGGATGGCTCATCGGCGGTGCCTTCCTCACCTACTGGCCGCCCGACAAGATCGGCTTCCTCTAGCAGCTCGACGGCCCGCGCGCGGCGCCGCGCGCGCCGGCGCGGCAGCGGCAGGCGGCTGTTCGCGTTCGACCGGCGGCTCGGCTATCGGCTGGTCGCCGGCGCGGACGAGGCCGGGCGCGGCTGCCTCGCAGGGCCACTCGTCGCGGCCGGCGTGCTGTTCGACTACGAGGCGCTGACGACGCGGGAGCTGCGGCTGCTGAGCGCGCTCAACGACTCCAAGCAGCACACGGTCGAGACCCGCGAGGCGCTGTACCCGCTCGTGATGCGCGCGGCTGCCCGGGTGGTCGTGGTCTCGCGCTGCGTGCGCGGGATCGACGCGCGCGGCCTTCACCGCACGAACCTCGCCGCGCTGCGCGACGCCGTCAGTGCCGTGACCGAGGGCGTGACGGGCGAGGTGCTGTGCCTGCTCGACGGCTTCTCGGTGCCCGATTTCGGGCGTCCGCAGCGCGCGATCATCGACGGCGACGCGACGAGCGCTGCGATCGCGGCCGCCTCGATCGTCGCGAAGGTCACGCGCGACCGCTTCATGCGCCACGCCGACGGCGAGCATCCCGGCTGGGAGTTCGCCGAGCACGTCGGCTACTCGACGCCGTCGCATCGGGAGGCGATCATGCAGCGGGGCGTCTCGCCGCTGCACAGGATGTCGTTCCAGTCGCTCGCCTACCAGCAGCTGGCGCTCTAGCGCCGAGAGCCGGCGCCGTACGGCGTCCTCGCTCGCTCATGTGCAGAGCACACTTCGCTCGCTGTGTCCTTGTACGGCTTGGCTCTCGGCGCTAGACCTACCACGCGAGAGCCGGCGCCGTAGGGCGTCCTTGCGGCGCTCATGTGCAGAGCACACTTCGCTCGCTGCGTCCTTGTACGGCTTGGCTCTCGGCGCTAGACCTACCACGCGGCCTCGACGTGCTCGAGCGCGAGCAGGCCGCCGTCGCGATTCACGACGACGCCGATCGCATCGAATCGCAGCCCGGGCGCTCGCGGCCGAGAGCCGTTGCGCCGGAGCAGCCAGCTGAGCGCCAGGCGTCGCAGGCGCGCCCGCTGCCCCGCGCCGAGGCGCTCGAGCGGCGGTTCCGGGCGCCGAGCACGGTCTGACAGCGTCGTCTTGACCTCGACGAACGCCAGCACGCGCCCGTCGCAGGCGATCAGGTCGATCTCGCCGCCCCGGCCGTGGACGTTGCGATCGAGGATCGCGAAGCCGAGGCGGCGCAGGTGGGCCGCGGCGAGGTCCTCGCCGCGGCGGCCGGTCACCGCGCGGCCCCGCGGCCCCTTGCCGGGAGGGGTCGGCGAGGGGCGGCGGGGGCGGGCTGGGGAGGGCATCGCCTCCCCACTACGACCGGGGGTTACGCGGCGGCCGAGGCGCGGGCAGCCGCGTGGCCGCGGACCGCGGGGCGGCGGCGAGCCGGCCTGGCGCTGTGGCCGTGCAGCAGCGGCCGCGCGAGCCGGTCGAGCTCGGCCTGCTCCGCATCGCGGATCGCCCAGGTCAGGCGCTCGATCAGCTGCCCTGCGGCATGGTCGCTCGAGAGGTGCACGCTCGAGACGTGCTCGTCGAGCAGGACGTGCGCGCTTCCGGCGGGTGGGAGGTTGGTCGTGACGATCACTCGGGGCATCGGGGTCTCCTTGTGTGAGCCGAAGAAGGTAGGCGCGCCGGCCGAGGGGGCAGCCGGCGCGCCTGTGAGGACCTTCCGAAGGGCATCGCCCCCCGGAAAGGAGGAGCCTGAGGTCTCAGGCCTGCGCACATCGCCCAGCCGCATCGAGCGCCGCCGCGACGAGCACGCCCGCCGCGTTCGCCGGGATGAGGGCCGGCGTCAGGATCTCGATGGGTCGACCAGACATTGCTCACTAACCCTATCAACTTTCTGGAACACGTCAAGGGCCCGGCGGAACGGGGAGGTTCGGATACCCTGCGCCGGTGCTCGACGCCCTGCTGCGGATCTTCGGGTGGCGTTTTCTGCTCATCACCGGCGACCCGTCAGTGCTCGACCGGTGGATGTGGGTGCGAAAGCACCTCAGGCCGGGGCCGGTGCGGACGTTCGACGCCGGCTGCGGCAACGGCGTGTTCAGCATCTACGCCGCCCGCACGGGCAACGGCGTCGTCGCGGCCTCGTTCTCGCAGAGTGAGCAGGAGAGCGCCCGCGAACGAGCGCGGATGCTCGGCGTGACGGGGATCGACTTCCGCCAGATCGACCTGCGCGAGCTCCCCGAGCACCGCGACGAGCTGGGCGACTTCGACCAGATCATCTGCCTCGAGACGATCGAGCACGTCCGCGACGACCAGGCGCTGCTCTCCGCGCTCGCGGCGATGCTCGAGCCCGGCGGGCGGATCCTGCTGAGCGCGCCCAACGCCGGACACCGGCCGCTCTACACCGAGGACCCGGACCCCAGTCCCGAGGAGGACGGCTCGCACGTGCGCTACGGGTACTCACCGGAGCGGCTCGCAGAGCTCGCAGCCGCGGCCGGCCTGGAAGTCCGCGAGCAGGCGCTGATCAGCGGCGTCGTCTCGCAGAAGCTGACCGACCTGATGCGCAGGCTCGGCCTGCGGCTGGGACTGCTGCCGGCCTGGCTGATCGTGCTCGCGCTGCGCCCGCTGGTGATCCTCGACGCTCCACTGAGCACGCTGCTGGGTTACCCCTATCTCAGCGTGGCGCTGTGGGCCGTGAAGGCGCCCGGCGGCCGGCCGGTCGAATAGGGTCCGCGCGGTGAGCGAGGGCGCACCGGAGCTCGAGGAGTCTGCGCAGCCGCCGTCGGAGGGGCCGCGGGCGCTCGACGGAGTGACCGCGTTCATGGGGCTGCGCTGGGAGGACCCGCAGACGGTCCACCTGGAGATCCGCCCCGAGCTGATCAACCGCGGCGGGCTGCTCTCGGGCGTGGCGACCTACGCGATGGTCGACTACTGCATGGGCTCGGCGCTGTGGGCGCAGACGAAATCCGAAGAGCGCATCGCGACGATCAGCATCTCGATCAACTACGTCCAGACCGCGACGCAGGGCGAGGTCGTGTGCCGCAGCGTGGTCGATCGCCGCAACCGGCGCATCGCCGTGCTGCGCAGCGAGATCCACCACGAGGACGGGCGCCTGCTCGTCACCGCGATCGGCTCCTACTCGATCTTCCCGCCCCGCCCGTTCACCAGCTGAGTGGGATCTACGATGAGCGGCGATGGCCGCCAGCACCCCAGTCGCGCTGACGATCGCCGGCTCTGACTCCGGCGGCGGCGCGGGCATCCAGGCCGACCTGAAGGCGTTCGCCGCACGCGGCGTGCACGGCGCCTGCGCGATCACGGCGATCACAGCGCAGAACACGCTGGGCGTCGAGGCGGTGCACGAGGTGCCGGGGGAGATCATCCGCGCCCAGATCCGGGCGGTCGCCGGCGACATTGCCCTCGACGCGGTCAAGGTCGGGATGCTCGGCGGCCAGGACGCCATCGTCGCGGTCGCGGGCGCGCTCGACGAACTGGATCCCCCCGTTCCCGTGGTGGTCGATCCGGTGATGGTGGCCGAGTCGGGCGCGCGCCTGCTCGCCGAGGGCACGCAGGAGGCGCTGATCCGGGAGATCGTGCCGCGCGCGTGGGTGCTCACGCCGAACGTGCTCGAGGCCCGCGCCCTGCTCGGCGAGGAGCCGCTCCCCGGCGCCGATGAGGCGGAGGCCGAGCGGCTCGCCCGGGGGGTGCTCGCGCTGGGGGCGCGCTCCGTCGTGCTGACCGGCGGTCACCGCGACAGCGCGAGCGATCTGCTCGTGGCCGGCGCCGGCGAGCCGGCGATCGAGATCGAGGGGCCGCGTCACCCCGACGGAGCGGCCCACGGCTCGGGCTGCACGCACTCCGCCGCGCTCGCCGCATCGCTCGCGCTCGGCGAGACGCTCGAGCAGGCCGCTCGCAGCGCACGGCTGCTCTCGGGCGAAGCGGTGAGGCGGGGTCTTCGCGAGCTCGGCGCGGGCGCGGGCCCGGTGGATGCGCTGGACCTGGCGGCCCGGCGGTGAGCGGCCGGCTCCCGCCGCATGGGCGTTTGTCATAATCGGCCCCGTGAGGCTCCTGCGGATGAAGCCCGGTCACGGCGAGATCGTGCTCGCCGAGGGCGACGTGGAGATTCCCGAGCAGGAGCGCGAGCTGATCGAGGCATTCCGCCGCGAGCTCGACGCCGGCATGTGGGCGGCGGTGCCCACGAACGACGTCGGCGGCCGTCGCCAGGCCGAGCTCGTCAAGGACTTCGCCGAAGTCCCCCGCGATGCCGAGCGCGTGATCTTCTTCCCGCGCGCCGCCGGGGGCGCCCCCGGGCGCGCGGCGAGCGGTCGCTGAGCAGCTGATGGGCCTGGCGCTCGGCACGGCGGCCGTGGTGCTCGTCGTGCTGCTGTGGGAGCTCGCCCGCCCCAGCGTGATGGCCGCGCTTTCGCGAGCGCGCGCCGCGTGGGCGGAGCGGGGCCTTCAGAGCGCCACCGGATACGACCCCGGCCGCGAGCGGCGCGCCGAGCAGCGCGCACGAGAGCTGCTGCGCTCATGCGTCTCCGAGCGCGAGTGGGACATGTACAGCGAGCTGGGGCTCCTCTGCGTCCGGGGACCGGTGCGCGGTGGCGCCGAAACGGCGGGCGAGAGCCCGTACGCCTACCTGATCTATCCGCACAAGCCGATCGTCGCCTTCGTCCCGGAGAGCGGCGAGCTGCTCAGCGAGTACTGCGTGGCGTTCCCCGACGAGTCTCGGCCCTACGGCAGCGCGCGGCTGCCCGACTCCGACGACGTGCTCGCCAAGTGGATGGCGCTGACCGGCGACGAGCGGCGGCTGATCAGCGAGGCCAACATGCACCTGCCCGGGCGGCAGGTGGATCCCGACCGGGTGCGCCGCGACCTCGCACGGCTCTCGCGCTGGGAGCGCGAGCGCTCGGGACGCGAGCAGGCGGGCTCCTCACGCGCCCACGCGCCCCAGACCCCCGGTAACGTGCCCGCGGCGTGAGCACGAACGGGAGCCTCGATCTCAAGCACCGCAGCCGCTCCCTGACCGAGGGTCCGGAGCGCGCCGCCGCGCGCGCGTACCTGCACGGGATCGGCTACTCGGCGGAGGATCTCGCCAAGCCGATCGTAGGGGTCGCCCACTCGTGGATCGAGACGATGCCCTGCAACTTCAACAACCGCGTGCTCGCGGCGAAGGTCAAGGAGGGCATCCGCGCCGCCGGCGGAACGCCGATGGAGCTCAACACGATCGCGATCTCCGACGGCATCACGATGGGCACAGCCGGCATGCGCGCGTCGCTCGTCTCGCGCGAGCTGATCGCCGACTCGATCGAGCTCGTCGCCTCGGCGCACCAGTTCGACGCGCTGGTCACGATCTCCGGGTGCGACAAGACGATCCCCGGCGCGGTGATGGCGCTGGCCCGCTTGGACATCCCCGGGCTGATGCTCTACGGCGGCTCGATCCGCCCTGGGCACTGGCGCGGCGCCGAGGTGACGATCCAGCATGTGTTCGAGGCCGTCGGCCGGTTCTCCTCCGGGCAGATCACCGAAGCCGATCTGCACGAGCTCGAGGAGGCGGCTTCGCCCGGCGCCGGCGCCTGCGGCGGGCAGTTCACGGCCAACACGATGGCGATGGCGTTCGAGGCGCTGGGCATCTCGCCGGCGGGGTCGGCGATGGTCCCGGCCGAGGACGGCCGCAAGCTCGAGGTCGCCAGGCAGTGCGGCGAGCTGGTGATGGACGTGCTTCGCCGCGGGCAGCGCCCCAGCGACGTGATCACGAAGCCCGCGCTGGAGAACGCGATCGCCGCCGTCGCCACGAGCGGCGGCTCGACGAACGGGGTGCTGCACCTGCTGGCGGTGGCGCGCGAAATGGGGGTGCCGCTGACGATCGACGAGTTCGAGGAGATCTCCGAGCGCACCCCGCTGCTCTGCGACCTGCAGCCCGGCGGGCAGTACGCCGCCACCGACCTGTACGAGGCGGGCGGGGTGCCGCTCGTGCTCGCGCGGCTGAAGGAGGCAGGGGTCCTCAACGCCGGCGCGGTGACCGTGACGGGCGCGACGATCGGCGAAGCCGCCGACGAGGCGCGTGAGACGGCCGGCCAGCGGGTCGTGCGAGCACTGTCGGAGCCGATCAAACCGACGGGCGGCTTCGCGATCCTGCGCGGCAACGTCGCGCCCGACGGCTGCGTCGTGAAGCTGTCCGGCCACGAGCGGCGCAAACACACCGGCCCGGCGCGCGTGTTCGACGGCGAGGAGGCCGCGATGGCAGCGGTCCTCGCGAAAGAGATCCAGCCCGGGGACGTCGTCGTGATCCGTGCCGAGGGGCCCGCCGGAGGGCCCGGCATGCGCGAGATGCTGGCCGTGACCGCCGCGATCGTGGGAGAGGGGCTGGGCGAACAGGTGGGCCTGATCACCGACGGGCGCTTCTCCGGCGCGACGCGCGGCTTCATGGTCGCCCACGTCGCCCCGGAGGCCGTGCACGGCGGTCCGATCGCGGCGCTCCGGGACGGCGATGAGATCACGATCGACGTCGATACGGGCCGCGTCGACGCCGCGCTCAGCGACGCGGAGATCGCCGAGCGCGTGCTGAGCTACGAACGCCCGCCGCGCGCGGACGAGCACGTCGACATCGCGATCCAGAAGTACGCCAAGCTCGTCGGCAGCGCCTCCGAGGGTGCGATCGCGCGCTGACGCCTACCTCGAGCCGGCGCCGCCGTCGCCGGCGGGCGGCTCGGCGATGAACCATGCGAGAAGCTCGTTGAACTCCGCGGGGCGCTCGAGCATCGCCATGTGGCCCGTGTCCTCGTAGACGACCTCGCTGGCATTCGGGATCGCCGCTGTGAAGCGGGGGGCGTCGCGGACCGTGATCAGGCGGTCCTTGGTCCCCCACACGACGAGCGCCGGGCATCCGATCAGCGGGAGCCGCGGTTCCAGGTCGTACTCGACGATCGCCTCCAGCGCCGAGAGGAAACCGTCGGTGCCGGCGCCGCGGAGCTGCTCCGCGGCGAGCGGCCCCGGGATCCGCCCGGGATGGGCGACGACACCCTCGAGCACCAGGCCGCGCGTCCGGGGCCGCGCCGCGATCGCGTCGGAGTGCGACGCCGTCCACGCGGCGCCGAGCGCCAGCAGCTGCTGCAGCCTGCGGATCGCCGGCATGGAGCGGGCGACGAGCCGATTTTCGTAGGTGGAGAGACCGGCGGGGGAAACCAGCACGAGCCGATCGACGAGGGCGGGCACCGAGGCCGCGAGCTCGGCGGCGATCAGCCCGCCCATCGAGTTGCCGACGAGCACGACGCGCTCGAGCCCGAGCTCGGCGAGCAGCCGCTGCAGGATGCGCGCGTAGCCCGGCATCGAGACTTCTCCGGCGTGGCCGGGCGAGTGGCCGAAGCCCGGCAGGTCCATCGCCACGACGCGGCGCTCGCCTGCGAACGCGGCGAGCTGTTCCATCCAGTTGGGCCAGCTGCCGGAGAGCCCGTGCACGAAGACCAGCGCGGGCTCGCCGGATCCAAGCTCGATCGTGTTGATCGGACGGCCGTCGACGAGGACCCACCGCTGGTGGCGGCGCCAGTCGATCGTCTCCCAGGTGGGGCGCGGGGACGCGTGGGCGCGCGGGTGGCCTGCGGCGTCGGGGTGGACGACCATTGTCTTGAATCTAGCCGAGCCGGGAATAATTGATGGCGTGTCGATCCTCGCCAGGGACGGCGTCGCGATCAGGCCGGCTGCTGCGGGCAGGCGCGGAGCGCGGCGCGGCGAATCCCGATGGCATATGTCAACCGCCGCGAACACGCAGGATGCCGATGAGCTTCCTCAGGCCTGGCTGCGGGCGCTCGAGCTGCTCGACGCCGAGCTCCTCAGGCGGGACGCCGCGCCCCGCACCCGCCGCGCATACCGCATCGACACGGAGGGCTTCGCCCGCTGGGCCGCCCAGCGCGGCGTCGCCGATCCCGCCGGGCTCACGCCCAAGCACGTGCGGCGCTGGATCGCAGCGCTCAGCGCCGCCGGCGCCGCCCCGAGCACCTCGGCGCGCAAGCTCGCCGCGGCGCGCGCGCTGTTCGACAGCCAGCGCCGGCACGGCCTGATCGCCCAGAACCCGGCCGAGCTCGTGTCGACGCCGCGGCGTTCCTCGCGGCTGCCGGCCGTGCTGAGCGCCGCCGAGGCGGGGCGGCTTCTGGACTCGATCCCGGGTGGGGGGGCTTCCTCTGGTCCTCTCGATCTGCGCGACAGGGCGATGTTCGAGGTCGCCTACTCCTCCGGCCTGCGGGCCGAGGAGCTGGTCTCGCTCGCCGTCGCCGACATCGACCACGACCGCGAGCAGCTGCGCGTCGAAGGCAAGGGGCGAAAGACACGCGTCGTGCCGGTCGGCGAGCCGGCGATGGCGGCCGTGCGCGCCTACCTCGACCGCGCCAGGCCCGCGCTGGCGGCGGCCGGCACGGGCGCCGACGGGTCGCTGTTCCTGAGCCGCAGCGGGCGGCGCCTCGGCACGAGCGACGTACGCCGGCGGCTGCGCCGCTGGGTGCAGCGAGCGGGGACACCGGCGGGCGCGACCCCGCACGCGCTGCGCCACAGCTTCGCGACCCACCTGCTGGACGGCGGCGCCGACCTGCGCGCGATCCAGGAGATGCTCGGCCATGCGAGCGTTTCGAGCACCCAGATTTACACTCGGGTAGAGTCCGCCAGGCTCAGAAGCGCCTACGCGCGCAGTCACCCTCGGGCATGACAGGGGAGAAGCCCTGGAGACGAACGTCAAACCGATCGAGCTGCGCGAACTCTGGCGGCGCTACAAGGACGATGGCGACAAGCGCAGTCGCGAGCGGCTCGTAGTCGCCTACTCACCGCTGGTCAAGTACGTCGCCGGGCGCACCGCCGCGGGGCTGCCCCCGCACGTCGAGGAGGCCGACCTCATCTCCTACGGCCTGGTCGGGCTGATCTCGGCGATCGAGCGCTTCGACCTCTCCCGCGACATCAAGTTCGAGACCTACGCGATCATGCGCATCAAGGGCGCGATCATCGACGAGCTGCGCTCGCTGGACTGGGTGCCCCGCAGCGTCCGCGCCCGAGCGCGCGAGGTCGAGCGGGCAAACGCGAAGCTCGAGCACCTGCTGCAGCGCGCGCCGACCGACCAGGAGATCGCCGACGAGATGGGGATCACGCTCGACGAACTGAACGACTCGCTGCTCGCGATCTCGCACTCCTCGATCGTCGCGCTGGACGAGCTGTGGAGCGTGTCGGACTCCAGCGGCGACCAGGTCTCGCTGATGGACACGATCGAGGACCCGAACGCCCCCGACCCTTCCCGCGCCCTGGACGTCGGCGACCTCAAGGATCGGATCGCGGACTCGATCGCGAAGCTGCCCGAGCGCGAGAAGCTCGTGATCGCCCTCTACTACTACGAGAACCTGACCCTGCGCGAGATCGGCGAGGTGCTGGGCGTGACCGAGTCGCGGGTCTCCCAGATGCACACGAAGGCCGTGCTGCGCCTGCGCTCGCGGATGCAGGAGGAGTCCTTCGACGACTGAGCAGCACCTGTTCGCGGGCGTGTTCGTCGCCGACCTCGGCGCGTCGGCCGAGTTCTACGAGCGGCTGCTGGGACGTCCTGCCGATCTGATCCCGAACGATTGGGAGGCCGCATGGCGGCTGCACGAGGGCGCGTGGATCGTGCTGATCGCCGCCGATGCGGAGCCGGCTCTCGCTGGGGGCGCACAGCACACGCTGATCGTCGAGGACCTCGACGGGTTCCTCGGCGCGGCGCGCGAGCGCGGGATCGAGCCGGGGCCGGTGGAGCCCGTGGGGGAGGGGATGCGCCAGAGCGTGGTCCTGGATCCGGATGGGAACCGGTTGAAAGTGGCCGCGCCGGCTTCCGAGGCGTAGTCGAAGCCGCTACTTCGCAGGCGTCACGCAGACGGCTCGAAGCTCAGAATCCTGAAGCGTCAGCAGTTGTATCTGGAGGTGGATTCCCGAGTCGTTCGCGTGCGAAGCGCGGCCGATGGCGCGCGCGTAGCGGCGATAGCTGCGGTTCGCGCGTGACAGTGCTTGGATCGAGGCCGTCGGCGCGCCGGCCTTACGCAGCTCGGCCTTGATTTCCCGGCTCACAGCGATGGATTCCGCGCTGGCCTGACGCATTTCGGTGACGACCCGACGCTCCGGGACGCCGCGCAAGGGGTCTCGCGCGCCCCGGCGGTTGGCGATCCCCGTCAGGCGGGCTTTGAGATCGCCGCACGCGGTCGCGAACGCCGCCTCCGTGCCCGGCGCAGCCGCCCGCGGCGCCGTCCCGGTCTTGGCCGATGAGCTTCCGCTGCCTGCACCGCAGCCGATGCCGCAGAGCGCGGCGAGAACCAGGGCGGTGGCGAGCGGCGCGGCTCTCATCTCGCGAGCCTACCCGCGCCTGGGCTGCGCCGATCGAACCGGCGATCGGCGGCCGGAGCGTGGTGTCATCGTGGGGTGGGCACACCCCGACCCAGGAGGGCACCGTGGAGCTGAGGATCTTCGCCGAGCCGCAGGAAGGAGCCACCTACGACGCGCAGCTGGCGATGGCGCAGGCCGCCGAGTCGCACGGCTTCGGTGCCTTTTTTCGCTCCGATCACCTGCTGAGGATCAAACCCGGCGACGGCACGCCGGGGCCGACCGACTCCTGGGTGACGCTCGGGGCGCTCGCGCGCGAGACCGGGAGGATCAGGCTCGGCACGATGGTCACCTCGGCGACGTTTCGCCTGCCCGGCCCGCTGGCCGTCGCCGTCGCGCAGGTCGACGCGATGAGCGCCGGGCGCGTCGAGTTCGGGCTCGGAGCCGGCTGGTTCGAGGCCGAGCATCGGATGTATGGAATCCCCTTCGCATCTCTCGGGGAGCGCTTCGACCGCCTCGAAGAGCAGCTCGAGGTCATCACCGGGCTGTGGAGCAGCCCGGTCGGCGAGAGCTACGAGTTCCACGGCCGCCACTACGACCTCGATCCTGGGCCTGCGCTCCCGAAGCCGGTCCAGCATCCCCACCCGCCGGTGATCGTCGGCGGCCTCGGCGCTCGCCGCACTCCCGCGCTCGCCGCGCGCTTCGCCGCCGAGTACAACGTGCCGTTCGCGGACGTGGCGAGCACGCGGGCCCGGATCGAGGATGTGCGCGAGGCCTGCCGCGCCGCCGGCCGCGACCCGGGCGAGCTCGTCTACTCGCACGCGATCACGGTCTGCTGCGCCGAGAGCGAGGCCGACCTCGAACGGCGCGCGCAGCGGATCGGCCGCGACGTTTCCGAGCTGCGCTCGGGCGCCGCGGCCGGCACGGCCACCGAGGTCTCCGCGCGGCTGCTCGAATACGCAGACGCCGGCGCAGAACGCTCCTACCTGCAGGTAATCGACCTGGACGACCTCGACCACGTCGCGCTGATCGCCGCCGAGGTGATGCCCCGCGTGGCGGGCTCCTAGCAGCGCGTCCGCGTCCTGGCCGCGCGGCTAGACCTGGCCGTGCCCCGGCGGTATGGTGGCCGCAACCGAGGAAGGAGAGCCCACATGCACCCCGCAGCGGACCGTATTCGCAATGTCGCCCTCGTCGGACATCGAGGGTCGGGGAAGACCTCGCTGCACGAGGCTCTCCTGTTCGAGGCCGGGGCGACCAACCGCCTCGGTTCCGTCCCCGACCAGACAACGGTGTCGGACTCAGACCCCGACGAGCAGGCCCGTCAGATGTCGATCTCGGCCACGCTCAGCTCGCTGACGTGGCAGGACCGCAAGATCAACCTCCTCGACACGCCCGGCGACCCGAGCTTCATCGCCGACGCGCTCGGCGCGCTGCGCGTGTGCGAGTCCGCCGTCTTCGTCGTGAACGCCGTGATGGGCGTCGAGGTCGCCACGAGCCGGCTGTGGGCGCGCGCCGCCGAGCTGGACATCGCGCGGATGGTGTGCGTGAACATGCTCGATCGCGAGCGCGCGGACTTCTTCCGCACCCTGGACGGGCTCAAGCGCGCGTTCGGCCCCCACGCGGTCGCGACCGAGATCCCGATCGGCTCCGAGCACGAGATCAACGGCGTGATCGACCTCGTCGACATGAAGGCCTTCGTGCAGAGCGCCCCCGGCGAGCGCGGCGGGACGGAGATCCCGATTCCGGAGGCGCAGGCCGAGCTCGCCCAGGAATACCGCGAGAAGCTGATGGACGAGGTCTGCGAAGTCTCGGACTCCCTGATGGAGCGCTACCTCGACGGAGGGGAGATCTCCCACGAGGAGATCGTCGGCGCTCTCAAGGAGGGCACCAACCACGGCAAGATCTTCCCGGTCGTCTGCAGCGTCGCGACGGCCAACCTCGGCAGCGCGCGTCTGCTCGATGCGATCGTCGAGGACCTCCCCTCGCCGGTCAAGCACGGCTCGCTGCAGGTCGGCGAGATCGAGCTGACCGCCAGCGAGGACGAGCCGCTGTTCGCGTATGTCTTCAAGACGCGCGCAGACCCGTTCGCGGGGCGCATCAACCTGCTGCGCGTCTACCAGGGCGTGATGAAGGCCGACAGCCAGGCGCTCAACACGCACGCCCACGTCAAGGAGCGCATCGGCCAGCTGCTCACGTTCTCGGGCAAGGAGGTCGAGCACGCCGACGAGTTCGGCCCCGGCGACATCGGCGCGGTCGCGAAGCTCAAGGAGACGCGGGCCGGCGACTGGCTGGCAGAGCGCGACGAGCCGATCGAGATGCCACGCATCAAGCTGCCGGCGCCCGTGATGGCGTTCGCCGTCGAGCCCAAGAGCCGCGGCGACGAGGAGAAGGTGATCGCCTCGCTGCGCCGCCTGCAGGAGGAGGACCCGACGATCGACATCCACCGCGACCAGCAGACGGGCGAGGAGATCGTCGCCGGGCTCTCGCAGGTGCACGTCGAAGTGATCGTCGATCGCCTGCGGGACCGTTTCGGCGTCGAGGTGACGCTCAAGCCGCCGCGCGTGCCCTATCGCGAGACGATCCGCGCGGCCGCCCAGGGCCACGGGCGCCACAAGAAGCAGTCCGGCGGCCGCGGGCAGTTCGGCGACTGCCAGATCGAGATCGCACCGCTGCACGACGCGGAGGGCAACTACAGCTACGAGTTCGTCGACAACATCAAGGGCGGCGTGATCCCGAGCTCGTTCATCCCGGCCGTCGAGAAGGGCGTCCGCGAAGCGATGGAAACGGGGGTCGTCGCCGGCTTCCCCGTCCAGGGCGTGCGGGTGCGTCTGTACGACGGGCAGTTCCACTCCGTCGACTCCTCGGAGATCGCGTTCAAGCTCGCGGGCATCCAGGCGATGAAGCAGGCGCTCCAGGAGGCCTCGCCGGTGCTGCTCGAGCCGATCATGATGGTGACGCTGTCGGTCCCCGAGGCGAGCGTGGGCGACGTGATCGGCGATCTGAACAGCCGCCGCGGACGTCCGCAGGGAATGGAGGGGGTCGGCGCGATGACCGAGATCAAGGCCGAGGTGCCGATGGCGGAGATGCTCACCTACGCACCGGACCTGCGCTCCATCACCCAGGGCCAGGGCGACTACACGCTGGAGTTCCTCCGCTACGAGGAGGTGCCGGGCCATCTCGCCCAGCGCGTGGTAGCCGACGCCGGCGAGGAGCGCGAGACGGCCCACGCCTGAGGCGACCCCGGCCCGAACGTCACGACGGCCGCCGGCGCGCCCGCTGTCAGTACGGGGAGCGCGGGACGTTCCAGGCGCGGGGAGTCGCGCCCTCCCGCCAGCCGATCTCGCGGGGGTCGTCCATCGCCGCAGGGGTCTCGAGGATCCAGCGTTCGTGGAGCTCCGCCAGCGCCTCGTGCAGGTCGCCGACGCCTGAGAAGTCGCGCGCGTCGAGCGGCGCGCCGGCGTCAACCCACACGCGCTCGCCGTCTCGGCGCGCGCGCAGCGGCACCACGATCGCACCGGTGCGCACCGCGAGCTCTGCGGTGCCGTCGGCGAGCGACGCCGGCTTGCCCAGAAAGCTCGTCTCGCGCCCTCCCGGCATGTCGAAGAACACCAGCACCGCCTGCCCGCGCCGCAGCAGCGCCTGCACGGTCTGGAATGAGCCCTGCGCCGGCACCAGCCTGACCTTCACGCCCTGGCGCCAGCGCACGAGTCGCCTTCCCCATTCGTCGGCCGTGGGCGCCTCGAAGAACCAGGGCCCCGGCACGAGGTAGGTGTTCTCGAACAGCGGCGCGGACTGCAGGTAGTAGTACGGCCCGAGGTGGCAGGCGCTCAGCAGCACGGGCCGGCCGCTCGACAGCGCTCCTTCGACGCGCGCGGTCGAGACGGCGTCCAGGTGCGCCGACCACGGGCGGTGCCAGAACAGCGCGCGGTTGACGGCCGCCTCGATGTAGCGCTCGCGCGCGAGCTCGTCGAGCTCGCGCTCCCGGGAGGTCCCCGCGATGACCGTCTCCATCGCGGCGCGCGTCTGCTCGCGCTCGGAGGGCTCCTGCGCCCAGATGTCCCGGGCGCGGCTTGCCGCTCTCCCGACGGCGAGCGCAGCCGGCACCACCGAGCGGAGCCACGACGTGTTCAGCGTGACGGCCAGACCCGCCCTCGGCATGCGCGGCGGAGCGGGACGCTTTTCGACCTCGCGCAGGGCAGCCGCGAGCTCCGCGTCGTCCTCGGCTCCGGGCGGGGCGGGCTCGAGGCCTTCGGCTCGCGCGCGCACCAGCTGCGCGACGGCTCGTGGGGTGGGGTAGTCGAAGATCAGGGTGGACGGCAGCGCGACGACGGCGGCGGCGCTCAGGCGGTTTCGCAGCTCGACTGCCGCGATCGAGTCGAAGCCGAGCGCCTTGAAGCTGCGATCGGCGTCCAGCGGCTCGCTGGAGGGCTGATCGGCCATGCCTGCCATCTCCCTCCCGACGAGCGCCAGCGCGGCCGCGTCGCGCTCGCCCTCTGGGAGCTGATCCAGCTGCTGCGCGAAGTCGCTCGACGCCGGTTTGCCGAGGAGCGCCGCCGCGCGCTCGGCGCTCCGCGACGGCGCGACGGGCTCGGCGGCGCTGGCCTGCGGCGCACGCTGGACGGCGGCCTGGCGCTCGGCGGCGTGCGTGCCGAGCTCCCCGGCGGTCGCGGATTCGCTCGCGTGCCTCGCCGGCGGCGCAGGCGCCGCGGCGGCTGGGGCGGGCGAGCCCTCCGACTCGAGCAGTTCGCGGAGCTTGAAGCGCTGAGGCTTGCCGGTGAGCGTCTGCGGCAGCTCGTCGACGAAGCGGATCACGTGCGGGTATTCGTACTCGCGAAGGCGATCGCGGCACCAGGAGCGCAACGAATCGCGCAGCTCGTCGTCGCCGCTCGTGCCCTCGGCGCACTTGACGAACGCGGCGAGGCGCGTGTAGTCATCGAGCGTCGTGCCGACGACCGCCGCCTCCTGCACGGCGGGGTGTTCGAGAAGCACGTGCTCCATGTCCACGGGCGAGACCCACAGACCCGCGACCTTGAACATGTCGTCGGCCCGGCCGACGTAGACGTAGGTGCCGTCCTCGTTGCGGGCGAACCGGTCGCCGGTGGCGAACCACTCGCCTCGCATCTGGCGCCGGCTGCGGTCGTACTGATGCCAGTAGAACGCTGCGCAGGTCGCTCCGCGCACCTCGAGGTTGCCCTCGCGGGCTCCCGGCAGCGGCGCGCCCTGTTCGTCGGTGAGCCGCAGTTCGAAACCGGGTGTCGGGCGCCCGGTCGTGCCGGGCACAACCGCGCCCGGCCGGTTGGTGCAGAACGTCGTCCACATCTCGGTCGTGCCGATGCCGTCGACGATCTCCACCCCGAAGCGCTCACGCCACTGCTCGAACGTGCGGACTGGCAGCGGCTCCGCCGCGGAGGTGCACACCCTGACCGAGTCGAAGGCGCCGTCGGCTTCGGGGTCCGCTACCAGCTGCCGGTAGAGAGCGGGCACCGACACGTAGATCGTCGGGCGCTGCTCGCGCAGCGTCGCGATCAGCCGCTCGGGCGTGGGGGGGCCGTCGAGCACGATCGCCGTGGCGCCGAAGTGCAGCGGGTAGGAGATGCTGTTTCCGAGCCCGTACGCGTGGTAGAACTTCGTCGTCGTGAAGACGCGGTCGTCCTCGCGCATCTCGAGGACGTGCCGGCCGAAGGTCTCGGCCCCGACCTCGAAGCTGTGGTGAAGGTGAACGGCGCCCTTCGGCCTGCCGGTCGAGCCGGAGGTGTAGAGCCAGAAGGCCATGTCGTCGGGATGCGTCGGAACGGCGGCCAGTTCGTCTGCCTGGGCCGCGAGGGCGCTCTGAAGCTCGAGCGCGCCCGCGGCCTGCCCGTTTGCCAGGAAGCGCACGTCACGCCCGCTGAGGGCGTGCTGGACCTTGCCCAGCACCGCCTCGTCGCACACCGCGACCTCCGCGTAGGAGTCGTCGATGAAGTGCATGAAGTTGACCTCGGTCTCGCGCACGCTGACCGGCACCGGGACAGCGCCGATACGCATTGCGCCCAAGAAGGCGACCGGGAAGGCCGTCGTGTCGTCGAGGACAAGGAGCACGCGCTGCTCGCGCCGCACCCCGAGCTCGCGCAGCAGGTTCCCCATGCGGTTGACCTGCCGGCGCAGCTGATCGAAGCTGAGCGAATCACCGCGGGTGATGAAGGCCGGCTTCTCGCCGAGCCCGGCTTCGACGCTGCGGTCGATTTTGAGTGTGGCGTTCGCGTTCGCGGCGCTCATCTCACTGCGCCCCCGCCGTGACGCGGCCCGTCCATTGACGCCGGATCGCGGCTGCGATCCCACGAGCCGCCTCGCCCGGCTCCTGGAAGCGAGCCTGCTCGACCGACCGGACCGGCTCGACGCCGCGGACAGAGCCGGTCAGGAAGGCCTCCGGCGCGGCCGCGAGACGCTCCAGCGTGAGATCCTGCTCGCGCACGTCCAGGCCGAGCGATCGCGCTGCTTCGATCGTGCGCGCGCGGGCGACGCCGGGGAGGATGCGCCCGTCCGCCCGCGGCGTGAGGAGAACCTCGCCGTCGAGCGCGAAGACGTTGGCGCGCGAACCCTCGAGCACCCGGCCGCCGTCGTCGACGAGCAGCGGCAGGCAGCCGTCTCCCACCTCCGACTCCATCGCGGCGACGCCGGCTCGATCCGCCCACTTGTGGGGGCCGAGGCCGCCGGGAAAGAGAAACGGCCGCAGCTCGATCGAGCCCTCCCAGCCGGGGAAGACGTTCGCCTCCTGCACCGGCGCGGTGACGACCTCGGCGCTCAGCTCGCCGTCCTGCAGCGGCGTGACCGTGAGGCGCAGGCGTCCCAGCGCCAGCGCGCGCGCCTGCTCGAGCACGAGCTCGCGGGCGCCACTCGGCAGACCGGCGCCGTAGAGCTCTTCGACGCTGCCCGTCAGTCGTGCCATGTGCCGCTCGAGCTCGACCGCGGCGCCCTCCAGCACGAGCATCGTCTCGAAGACTCCCGCGGCCGGGTCGGGGGAAAAAGGACTGGACATGACCCGATTGTGCCATTCTGAATACGCACTGCGCAGGGGATCGACCCCGGGCGTGCGCTCGGAAGCTTCAGTCCGCGGCCGCAGACGCCGATTTGGACCGTGATGCCGGGTCGCCCTTGGACTCCGACGGAGCGGAGTGACTGGCGGGAGTTTCGTCGATGAATTACGCGGTCGAAGATCAGCGGCGGGTGAGCTCATGTTGATGAGCCTCCTCTACGAGCAAGCGCGGGAGCGGCCCGAGCACCCCGCGATCTCCTATCGCGGCGAGCGGATCGTGTTCGCCGAACTCGTCGAGTGGATCGAGCGCCTCGCGAGCGGGTTGCGCCAGCGTGGCCTGGGCCCAGGAGACGCGGTCGGGCTCGTGCTCCCGGACGATCCCTGGTTCGTCGTCACGCTCCACGCGCTCACGGGATTGGGGGCGATCGTCGTCCCCGTCAACCCGGCGTTCAAGCAGGCCGAGCTCGAATACTGCTTTCGCAGCGCCGGCGTGAGCGCGGTGATCAGCGACGAGCGCTCCGCGGGCGTCTGCGGGCGCATCGTCTCCGGCATGGAGGGCGAGGTCCAGCTGATCACGACGAGCAGCGCCCACGGCCAGGCGGACACGCTCGACGCCGTGCTCGAGGAAGGCAAGGGCGGGCGGCTCGAGGCACGGGCGCCCGAGGAGCCCTTCGTCTACCAGTTCTCCTCCGGCTCGACCGGGCGGCCGAAGCGCGTGCCGAGGACCCACGCCCAGTGCGCCGCGGAGGCGGCGAGCTACAAGGCGCTGGGGCTCGTCCCCGAGGACCGGATCTTCAGCGCGATCCCGATGTTCCACACCTGGGGCATGGGAGCCTGCGTGTTCGCCTCCGCCGCCTCCGGTGCGACGGTCGTGATCCTCGAGGACCCGCAGCCGTTCCTGCGCCGCCGTCACGCGGCGCTGGAGCTGATCGAACGCGAGCGCGCCACGGTCTTCCCCGGCGTTCCCTTCAATTTCCGGCTGTTGGCCGAGGCGCCGACGCGCGCCGACCTGTCCTCGCTGCGGCTGTGCTTCTCGGCCGGCACGGCCCTGCCGCGGTCGACCTTCGAGGCGTTCGGCGAGCGCTTCGGCGTGCTGGTGCGCCAGCTCTACGGGAGCACCGAGACGGGGATGATCGCCGCGAACCTGAGCGAAGATCCCGTCGCGACGTTCGCCTCGGTGGGCCGGCCGGTCTGGGGCGTGGAGATCGAGGTCGTCGACGAGGACGGCGAGACGCTCCCGCCCGGCGAGGTCGGGGAGCTCGCCGTGCGCAGCCCTGCGGCGAGCGACGGCTACGACGGCGCGGATCAGAAGAGTCGCGAAGCCTTCCGCGACGGGCGCTTCTTCACCGGCGATCTCGGCCACCTCGGGGACGACGGCCTGCTCTATCTCGAGGGGCACCGCAAGCTTTTGATCGACGTGGGGGGCTTCAAGGTCGACCCGATAGAGGTGCAGGACGTGATCAGGGCGCACCCGTGCGTCAGCGATGTGATCGTGGTTGGCGTCCGCGACGAGGACGCGGGCGAGGAAACCGTCAAGGCGGTCGTCGTGCCCAGCCAGCAGTGCGACGAACACGAACTCCTCTCGCTGTGCCGAGAGCAGCTCGCCAACTTCAAGGTCCCCCGGCTGGTCGAGTTCCGTGACAGCATTCCCACCAGCCCGCTCGGCAAGGTGCTTCGGAAGGACCTGGTGTGAGAACCCTGCTGATCGACAACTACGACTCGTTCACCTACAACCTCTTCCAGCTGCTGGCAGAGGCCAACGGGGACGAGCCGCTCGTCGTCCACAACGATGCCGCCGACTGGTCCGAGCTCGAGCTGCTCGAGTTCGACAACATCGTCATCTCGCCCGGACCCGGGAGCCCCGACCACGACGGCGACTTCGGCGTCTCCAGGGCGGCGATCGAGAACTCGAAGGTCCCGCTGCTGGGCGTCTGCCTGGGCCACCAGGGGCTCTGCTGGGCTCACGGCGGCAAGGTGGTGCGGGCACCGGAGGTGATGCATGGGCGGCTCAGCGCCGTCCTGCACGACGGCTCGCCGCTGTTCGCGAAGATCCCGCGCGAGTTCCAGGCCGTGCGCTACCACTCGCTCTGCGTCGAGCAGCCGATCCCCGACAGCATGGAGGTGATCGCCAGGACGAGCGATGGGATCGTGATGGCGCTCGCCCACCGCAGCCGCCCGCAATGGGGGGTCCAGTTCCACCCCGAGTCGATCTGCACCGAGTACGGTCGCCAGCTGCTCTCGAACTTCCGCGACCTCACCCGCGAGCTCGGGGCCGGCGGGCGCAACGGCGCCCGCCCGGCGGCGCCTGCCCCCGCGCCCAGGCAGCACGGCGTCGCGGGCCGGGGAAAACTCGCGATGTCCTTCAGGCGCCTGGACAAACTGCCCGACACCGAGCAGGCGTTCGTCAACCTCTACGGCTCCTCCGAGAACGCGTTCTGGCTGGACTCCAGCAGGATCGACGAGCGGGCACGCTTCTCCTTCATGGGGGCGGCCGAGGGGCCGCTCGCGGCGGTGATCTCCTACGACGTGAACAGCGGCGAGCTCGAGATCCGGCGCGAGAACGGCACGGAGGTGCTCCCCGAATCGATCTTCGACTACCTGAGCCGCGAGATGCGGCGCCTGCGCCACGTCTCCGACGAGTTGCCGTTCGACTTCGACTGCGGGTTCGTCGGCTACTTCGGCTACGAGCTGAAGGCCGAGTGCGGCGGCTCGGCAGCCCACCGCTCGACGCTGCCCGACGCCCTGTTCTTTTTCGCGCAGCGGATGATCGCCTTCGACCACCTCGAGCAGTGCACCTACGTGCTGGCCGTGGGCCCCGCGGAGGAGACCGAAGAGGCGGACCGCTGGATCGCGGAGACCAGCCTGCGACTCGCCTCGCTCGGCCCGCTGCGGGGCGAGCCGTGGGACGGCACCGGACTTCCGGAGCCGGTTCCGTTCCGGCTCAGCCGCTCTCACGAGCAGTACCTCGACGACATCGCGACGTGCAAGCAGCGCCTCGTCGAAGGCGAGACCTACGAGATCTGCCTCACCAACAAGATCACGGCGCGGGTGGCGGCCGACCCGCTCGCTCTCTACCGGACGCTGCGCCGGGTCAACCCCGCCCCGTTCTCGGCGTACCTGCGCTTCGGCGATCGCGCGGTGCTGAGCTCCTCGCCCGAGCGCTTCCTGAGCATCGGCCGCGACCGCTGGGCGGAGGCCAAGCCGATCAAGGGGACCTGTGCCCGCGGCAAGACGCCCGCCGAGGACGTGCGCCTGGCCGAGGAGCTGCGCACCGGCGAGAAGAACCGGGCGGAGAACCTGATGATCGCCGACCTGCTGCGCAACGACCTCGGGATCGTGTGCGAGATCGGGACCGTGCACGTGCCGAACCTGATGCACGTCGAGACCTACGAGACCGTGCACCAGCTCGTCTCGACCGTGCGGGGGCTGCTGCGCGAAGACGTCGAGCCGCCCGACTGCATCCGCGCCTGCTTCCCGGGCGGCTCGATGACCGGAGCGCCCAAGAAGCGCACGATGGAGATCATCGACCAGCTCGAGGGCGAGGCGCGGGGCGTCTACTCCGGCGCGATCGGCTATCTCGGGTTGAGCGGCGGCTGCGATCTGAACATCGTCATCAGGACCCTCATCGTGGAGCCCGGCACCGTGAGCCTCGGCGTCGGTGGCGCGATCGTGATGCAGTCGGACGCCGAGGACGAGTACCAGGAGATCCTTCTCAAGGGGCGCGCGCCGATGGCGGCCATCGATCCTCGCGTGGACGAGCGGACGGTGTTCGAGGGCGTCGCCGAGGGCGCGGGCGATCCGAGCCGCTGAGAGCGCCGGTCCTGCGGGCTGAACAGCATCGACCAGCGGCCGGCCCGCGGTCGAGCTACCCTGACTGGCGATGACGACCCGCACGATCGTGACGTCGCAGCCCGACGTCGCCTGCGACGTCTGCGCGCGCCGGCTGCTGCGGGGCGAGCAGCCGGACTACTTCATCGCCGACGGCGAGCGCAGGCTCGTCTGCGAGCTGTGCGCGCCGCGAGCGGCGCACGAGGGCTGGCTGCGCGAGACGGACGCGGCGGCCGATGTGACGCTACCGCCGATGCGCCCGAGGCGCGGGCGCAGCCTGCTCGACCGCCTGATCGGCTCGGGGCGCTCCACCGAGGCGCCGGGCGCGCGCGGGGAGCGCCCGTCGCGGGCGCCGGCTGAGCCCGACGGCGGATACGACCTGTTCGCGGCCGGGCCCGACGCTCCGGCGCACGAGGAGGCGCCGGCGCCGGTCCCGGCGCACCTCCCGCCCGGCGCGGCCCACCTGGCGCTCGCGGTGCAGGCATTCAACGCGAGCGAGTATCCGCGCCGCGTCGCCGGGGTCGCACGCTCGCTCGGCGAGCCGGTCGTGAGCGTGCGACCGGCGGAGCACCTCGAGACGATCGTGCGGATCGTGGTGGCGTGGGAGCTCTGCTGGTACCGCTACGAGGTCGATACCGGCGAAGAGCCGCTGTTCGCGCAGGCGATCGGGCAGGGGACCGAGCTCGAACAGCTCAGCCGCGACGAGCGCGAAGGCAACGCGGTCGCGGCGCCTTCGGGCGCGCTGGCGCTGGCCTAGCGCGCCTCCGGAGCCACCGGGCGCCCCCGCGTAGGGCCCCGGCGCTGCGCAACAGCCGCTGCGCGCCCTTGCGCCCCGGCGCAGCGCCGGTAACATCAGCCGGGCGATGATCTACTGCGTGGTACCGAAGGCGCTGGCCGACGAGCTCTACCCGAAGCTCGTCGAGCACTACCGCGACGACGACAAAGTCACCGTGATCGTGGACCGGCGCGAGTTCGACCGCCGGGCGCGCAGCGGCCGCAGCAGCGCCTCCGCTCCCGGCGCCGAGCGCCGCGTGATCCGCGATCGCCGCCGCGCGCGCGTCGCCGGCGACATGCTGCCGCTCGCCACGGCCGTCTAGCGCCCGCAGCGACTGGACTGCGCGTCCCCACGCCGGCTCGAGTGAAGGTGATCGTGCACGTCGACGGCGGCGCCCGGGGGAACCCTGGACCGGCGGCCGCCGCCGCGGTCGTTTCGGCGCCGGACGGCGAGACGATCGCCGAGCACGCCGAGCTCCTCGGCACGGCGACCAACAACGTCGCCGAGTACCGCGCGTTGCTGCTCGGCCTCGCGCGCGCACGTGAGCTCGGCGCCGACGAGATCGAGGTGATCGGCGACTCCGAGCTCGTCGCCAAGCAGATCCAGGGCGTCTACAAGGTCAAGCACGAGGCGATGCGGCCGCTGTACCTCGACGCGATGAAGGCGCTGCGCGACTTCCAGGGCTGGTCGATCCGCACCGTGCCGCGCGCCGAGAACGCGCGCGCGGATGCGCTCGTCAACGCCGCGCTCGACGGCACGCCGCTCGACTGACCGCGGGGGCTATTTCAGCGGCTGCGCGGATTTCGCGATCGCGAGCATCTGCGAGTTCGAGAGGTCCTCGAGCAGCGTGTTCGTGAACCAGTACAGGACGCCGCCGGAGACCCAGCCGACGACGTGGACGTGACTGCCGTCGTCGACGAGTTTGTAGGTGTGGGAGCCGATCTTTTCTGTGCGGGCGTTTTTGAACAGCGGCGGGCTGAGCCAGTCGGTGCCCTCGAAGTCGTAATAGCCGCCGAGCGTGTTCTGCTGCCAGACGACCACGTACGCGTGCTTCAGTTCGCCCTGCACGTTGCGCAGCGCGTAGGCCCGGACCGTCTGCTGGCTGCCGGCGGCGGTCTGCAGCGTGGGGTAGAGAACCCGGAACGGCAGGTTCAGAGCCGCGTGGACAGCTTCGCTCTCGCCGGTGGTGTGGATGAGGCCGAGGGCAGACGTCGAGGGGGGCGCCGAGTGGTGGTGGTGAGAGGAGGAGTGCGCGTGTGAGGAGGACGCGGGTGCGAGCCGGACCTTTTCGTCGCCGTGCAGGAAGTTTTCGAGCGTCTGCTTCTCGAGTTGGGGCGAGGAGGTCACGTACGAGCCGCCGTTCAGCTGCGCATTGACGTTGGTCGTCAGGAAGTGGACCTGGCGCAGCGGCTTGCCCTGCGAGAAGGCGATCAGCTTCGAGAGTTCGATCAGCTCGCTGTTGGAGTCGTTGAACGTCGAGTGGATCGCGTGGCCGACGGCCTTCGCGATCTTGTCGAGCTGCGAGATTTCGGGGTTGACCTGCTCGCGCAGGTCGCGCAGGAAGTCCTGCTGGCGCGCGACGCGGACGAAGTCCGAGTCGAAGTGGCGGAAGCGCACGTAGGAGAGCGCGTTGTTGTAGCAGAGCTTCTGGTAGCCGGGCTGGAGGTTGATCGCCGAGAAGTCTTCGCCGACGGCGCCGCCGCCGATGTAACGGTGGTCGACGTTCACGTACGCGCAACCGAGCGTGTCCACGACTTCGATGAAGCCTTTGAAGTTCACGTCGATGATCCCGTTCAGCTTCAGGCCGGGGAACACTTCGCGCTCGATCGTTTCCGCCGCCAGTGCGCTGCCGCCGTCGACGCCTTTGAGCCTGCTGCCGAGCGTGTACGCCGCGTTGATCTTTTCGCTCGGGTAGTACGCGCCTTCGGGCGTGCGGATGTTGACCATCAGATCGCGCGGGACCGAGAGCACCGAGGTCTGACCCTGCTGCGGGTCGAAGCGCACCAGCAGGATCGTGTCGCTGTGCGGTTCGCCGCGTTCGGAGGCGTTGTGCGCCTTCGCGCGGCGGTCGGAGCCGAGCACGAGGAAGGTCTGCGGCGCGCCTTCGTAGGGTGGCGCCTGGGTCACGCCGGGCGCGACTTTGATGTGGGCCCCCTTCGGGAAGAAGTCTTCGGCGTATTTTTTGACCGTGTTGGTGGCGACGACGGCCGTCGCGCCGCCGCTCAGCGCGATGATCACGACAGCGGCGATCGCGAAGCGCAGCCACATTCCCCGCCGGAGCGAGGGGGGGCGCTCGTCGTAGGTGGGCTGGGAAGGCGCACTCATGCAGGTAGGCGTGAACGCCGCCCCCCGACGACGTTCAGGCTCCCAACCTTAACAACCGGCCCGGAGCGCAGCGCCGGGCCGGCGGCTACGCTCGAAGCCGTGTTCAGCGCTCGAAACCGCGAGCTGCTGGGCCTGCTGCCGTCTGCCCTGCTGGTGACGGCCGGGTTCACGGCGATCTTCATCCAGTCCGAAGGCAGCACGCCGCGGGCGTCCACCAACCTGACCCTCAACCACGCCTCGAGTGTGTCGCTGAGCTACGGGCTGCTGTTCCTCGGCCTGTGCCTGGCGGCGCACCTCGTGATCCGCTACGCGCTCCCGAACGCGGACCCGTACCTGTTCCCGCTCGTCGCGGTGCTGGCGAGCGTGGGGATCGTGATGATCTACCGGATCAACCCGACGCTGGCGCGCCAGCAGGCGCAGTGGATGATCGTCGGGCTGATCTTCTTCGCGGCCACGATCCTGGCGCTGCGGCGCGAGGGCGTGAGGGTGCTCGAGCGATATCGCTACACGATCGTCTCGATCGCGATCGTCGCGACCGTGCTGCCGCGGCTGCCGGGGATCGGCGAACAGGTCAACGGCGCGTACCTCGCGATCCACGTGGGCAGCGTCTCCTTCCAGCCGTCCGAGTTCGCGAAGGTCGCGATCGTGATCTTCCTCGCCAGCTACCTGAGCGACAACCGCCAGGTGCTGGTCACGGCTGGGCGCCGCGTGCTCGGCCTCACGATCCCGCCGATGAAGCAGTTCGGGCCGATGCTGATCGTCTGGGGGGCGGCGCTGGCGACGCTGCTGATCACGCGCGAGCTCGGGACCTCGCTGATGTTCTACGGCGCGTTCCTGGCGCTGCTGTACGTGGCCACCGGCCGCTTCTCGTTCCCCCTGATCGGGCTCGTGCTGTTCGCCCTCGGCGTGTGGTACGTCACGGGCCACGTCAGCCACGTCCACGCGCGCGTGCTGGCCTGGGAACACCCCTTCGAGGAATCGCTCTACAGGCGCCCGGTCGGCGGCAGCTACCAGCTCGCGCAGTCGCTGTTCGCGCAGGCCGACGGCGGCTTCCTCGGGACCGGGTTCGACCGCTCGCTGCTGCAGCAGACGGTCGAAGTCGCACCCCACCACTACGTCAAGTCCTTCATCCTGCCGGTGCCCGAAAGCGACATGATCTATGCGGTGATCGTCAACGAGCTCGGGCTGCTCGGGGGCGCGGCTCTGCTCACCGTCTTTTTGCTGCTGGTGGCGCGCGGGCTGAAGATCGGGATGCTGGCGCGCGACTCGTTCTCGAAGCTGCTCGCGACCGGCCTCTCCTTCATCATCGCGCTGCAGGTGTTCGTGATCGTCGGCGGCGTCACGCGCGTGATCCCGCTGACAGGGGTGACGCTGCCGTTCGTCGCCTACGGCGGCTCGTCGGTCGTCATGAACTTCGTGCTGATCGCACTGCTGCTCGTCGTCTCCGAGCGCGCGCGGCGCCCGGACGCCCGCACGGCCGCCTCCCTGGGCCGCTGACGCACGGCCGCTGACGCACGGCTGCTGTCGCCCAGGAGGTCCGCCGCGCGGCCCGTCGAACAGGACCGTTGCCGATGGCGAGCACGACGAGCACAGGGCGGGTGTCGCTACGCGCCGCAACGCTTCAGCGGCACGGCCGCTACCGCTGTGAGCCCCAGCGCGCCGGCGCCGCCGGGCGCTGCTCGTCGGCCGGCCTGCACGGCGGGCACTGGCCGGCGCGGCTGCGCCGGGCGATCGACGGCGAGCGCTTCGAGCTGCACTACCAGCCGATCGTCGCGCTGCGCGACGGGCGCGTCTCACACTACGAGGCGCTGCTGCGCCTCGCGGATGACCCGGGCGGGGCGCTGGTGGCACCGGGGGCGTTCCTGCCGGCTGCCGAGCGGTACGGGCTGATCGCGGAGATCGACCGCATGGTGCTGGGGCGGGTCGCACGCATGCTCGGGCGCGACCCGTCGATGGCGGGCGTCACGATCGCGATCAACATCTCCGCGCTGTCGGTGACCGATCCGGGCATGCTCGGTTTCATCGCGCGGACGCTGGCCCGCCATGAGCTCGCGCCCGGCCGGCTCGCGATCGAGATCACCGAGACAACCGCGATCTCCGACATGGAGAGCGCACGCCGGTTCTGCGCCGGCGTGCTCGAGCTGGGCTGCGGTCTCGCGCTCGATGACTTCGGAGCGGGCTTCGGCTCCTTCCAGTACCTCAAGCGGCTTCCCTTCAGCCACCTGAAGATCGACGGCGGCTTCATCCGCGAGCTGCCCTCCTCGCGCACGGATCAGCTCGTCGTGCGGGCGCTCGCGCGGATCGTGCGGGGCATGGGGCGCGAGACGGTTGCGGAGTTCGTCGGCGACGAGCGCACGATCGCGATGCTGCGCGCCTATGAGGTCGACTACGCGCAGGGCTTCCAGATCGGGATGCCAGGGCCGCTGCTGAGCACCGCCGATGAGGCGCCCCGGCGGCGCGTCGCCTAGCCAGGCTGCGGGAACTGCCGGCGCATCGCGCCGTCCCACGCGCGGTCCGTGAGCAGTTTGCGCGTACCGAGCATCATCTTCGCGGAGGGCGTCACGGTGACCCGGATCGGGGCGTGGCGCGCCGTGATCGCCTTCTCGATCGCAGCGGCCACGCGCTCCGGCGGCCCCCCGAGGCGGCGCATCGGACCTTCGTAGGCGCCTTTGGTCAGCGCGCCGACCGCCGCGTTGAAGCCGGTGTACGGCCCATCCTGATCGCCCGTCGCGTCGGCGAGCGCGCCCGCGGCGGCCTCGCCGAACTCGGTCGTGATGAGCCCCGGCTCGATCACGATCACGTCGACGCCGAACCCCTTGACCTCGAAGCGCAGCGCGTCCGAGAGTGCCTCGACGGCGTGCTTGGTCGCGTGGTACCAGCCGCCGCCCGGGAACGTCAGGCGGCCCCCCATCGAGCTCAGGTTGACGACCTTCCCCCAGTGCTGCGCGCGCATCGCGGGCAGCACCAGCTGGGTCAGCCGGACCAGGCCGAACACGTTGGTCTCGAACTGGCGGCGCGCCGAGTCGAGCGGCACGGTCTCGACGGCGCCGCTCTGGCTGTAGCCGGCGTTGTTCACCAGCACGCCGACCGCTCCCTCCGCGTCCTCGACGGCGGCCACGGCCGCGCGCATCGAGTCCTCGTCGGTCACGTCGAGCGCGAGCGTGCGCGCGCCGGCGCCGGCGAGGTCGGCGAGCGCATCGGGCCGCCGCGCCGTCGCGTAGACGGTCCAGCCGTCGCGCACCAGGCGCAGCGCCGTGGCGTGCCCGATCCCCGACGAGCAGCCGGTGATCAGCACCGCCTTCGAGGGCTCCGCCATTGCGGGAGCATAAGCGTTTTCTCGGCGTGGGCGGGGCCTTTTCGGGCGCCGCCGAGATAGGCTCCCACCATGACCACTATCTCCGCAGACGCCCTGCCCGACGCGCTGAGCGCTCCCGCGCGTGACTTCATCTCCGGCTCGCACCAGCTGCTGATCGGCGGCGAGCGTCTCGACGCGGCGGATGGCCGCACCTTCGCGAGCATCGACCCGGCGACGGGGAGCGAGATCGCCGAGGTCGCCCACGCGGGCGCCGAGGACGTCGCGCGTGCCGTCGCGGCCGCCCGGGAGGCGTTCGCCTCGGGGCCGTGGGGATCGATGCCGGCCGCGGGCCGCGAGCGCCTGATGCACGCGCTCGCGGACGCCCTCGACGCTCGCGCGGAGGAGTTCGCGCAGATCGAGTCGCTCGACAACGGCAAGCCCGTCGGGATCGCTCAGTACGTGGACGTGGCCGGGGCCGTGGGCCACATCCGCTATTTCGCCGGCTGGCCGACCAAGATCGAGGGCGCGGTGCTCCCGGTGAGCGCGCCGAACCTACACGTGTACACCCGCCGCGAACCGGTGGGCGTCGCCGCGCAGATCATCCCCTGGAACTTCCCGCTCCTGATGGCCGCCTGGAAGCTCGGGCCGGCGCTCGCCGCGGGCTGCACCGTGGTGCTGAAGCCCGCCGAGCAGACGCCGCTGAGCGCGCTGCGGCTCGGCGAGCTGGCGCTCGAGGTCGGGTTCCCGCCCGGCGTCATCAACGTGCTGACCGGCGACGGCGAGACCGGCGCAGCCCTCGTGGATGATCCGGGCATCGACAAGATCGCGTTCACCGGCTCGACGGCCGTGGGACGCGAGATCGGGAGCAAGGCGGGGCGAGCGCTGAAGCGAGTCACGCTCGAGCTCGGCGGAAAGTCGCCCAACATCATCCTCCCGGACGCCGATCTGGAGGCCGCCGTCAAGGGCTCCTTCCAGGCGATCTACTTCAACTCCGGCCAGGCCTGCAACGCCGGCTCGCGGCTGTTCGCCCCGGCCGACCGCTACGACGAGGTGATCGCGGCGCTCGCCGAGGCCGCCGCCGCCACGCAGCTCGGGCCCGGGCTCGATGGCGCAACCCAGCTCGGGCCGCTCGTCTCCGCCGAGCAGCAGGAACGGGTGCTCTCCTACATCGCCTCCGGCCGCGAGGAGGGCGCCGAGGTCGTGACCGGCGGTGACGCCGCGCTCGCCGACAGCGGCGGCTACTACGTCGCGCCGACGCTGTTCAGCACCACCTCGGACGAGCTGCGGATCTCACGCGAGGAGATCTTCGGCCCGGTGCTCGTGGCCTCGCCCTACGACTCGCTCGAGGAGGTCGCCGAGCGCGCCAACGCCGGCGAATACGGCCTCGCGGCGGGCGTCTGGACGCGCGACGTCGGCAACGCCCACAAGATGGCCGCGCTGCTGCGCGCGGGCATGGTGTACGTGAACACTTGGGGCCTCGCCGACCCGTCGGCGCCGTTCGGCGGCTTCAAGGCCTCGGGCATCGGCCGTGAGCACGGGCACGACGGGCTCGACGCATACCTCGAGAGCAAGACGGTCTGGACCGCGCTCTGATCGACGGCGCGCCGGGCCGTCTCCACTCTTAAGTGAGCGCCGCCGCCGCACGTGAGCCGCTGCCGGTCGGGCTCGGCCGTGCCCGGTGGGCGCCCGCGGCCGCGTCGGTGTGCGGCCTGCTCGTGCTGGCCGCGACGGTCGAGATCGTTCTCGACGGCGCGGTCGAACACTCGGCGCTGATCCCCAAGCAGCCGGCGATCGCGGGCTGGCTGTCCGGGATCGGGGAGCGGCTCGGCTATCGCGTCTTCTTGATCGCGCTGCTCGTCGCAGTCGGCGCCTACGCCGGCGTACTGTGGCTCGTCTCCAGGATGGGCGAAGGCGCGATGTCGAAACGCTTCGCGATCGCGCTGATCGCGGTCCTGCACGCGGTCCTGTTCGTCGGCCCGGTGCTGATCTCGACGGACGTCTTCAGCTACATCGCCTACGCCCGCATGGGGGTCGAGCACGGGCTGAACCCCTACCTGCACGGCCCGTCCGCGATCCCTCACGACGAGGTCTTCCGCTACGTCGGGCACGACTGGCGGCGCACGCCGACCGCCTACGGCCCCCTGTACACGCTGCTCAGCTACCCGCTCGCGCCGCTCGGGCTGCGCGGGGCGCTGTGGGCGATGAAGCTCGAGGCGCTGCTGGCGAGCATCGGCACGCTGGTGCTCGTCTGGCGCTGCGCGCTCGCGCGCGGCTTCGAGCCGATGTTCGCGCTCGTCGCCGTCGCACTCAACCCGCTGTACCTGATCTACGGGCTCGGCGGCTCGCACAACGACCTGCTGATGATGCTGGCGATGATGGGCGCCGTCGCGCTGATGCTCGCGCCGCGGCCGACCGGCCGGCGGGAAGCGGGGGCAGCGGCGGTCATCGTCGCAGGGGCGCTGATCAAGGCCACCGTCGCGGTGCTGCTGCCGTTCATGGTGCTCGCGCGGCGGCGCGTCGCCCCCGTGCTCGGCGCCCTCGCCGCGATCGTGGCCGGTGCGCTGATCGCCTACGCGGCGTTCGGCTCGCACGGCGTCGACGTCGTCTCGGCGCTCAACCGCGACGCGGCGTTCGTGTCGACCGACAGCTTCGCCAACGAGATCGCGCACCTGTTCGGCAAGCCGGGGGTGTTCCCGATCGACCACGACCTGCTGAAGGTGGCGCTGGTGCTGATCGTGGCGCACCTGCTGTGGCGGACGTGGCGGGGTTACGACTGGATCGCCGCCTCCGGCTGGAGCCTGCTGGCGATCTCGGTGACGAGCACCTGGCTGCTCGCCTGGTACATCCTGTGGCCGCTGCCGCTCGCGGTGGTCTCGCGCGATCGGCGGCTGCTCGTCGCGACGCTCGCGATCCAGGGGCTGTTCGTGGTCCATCAGATCTCGCCGCTGCTGGTGCCGGTGAAATGAGCGCGCGCGCCGGGGACACGGCTTCGCCCTCACGCCCGGAGCCCTGGGCCTGGCTTCCCACTCGGCTGCGCCCCCGCGAGCAGCAGGATCACGAACGGCAGGGACGGCTCTGGCGTGTCGAGACCGCGGTGCTCGCGATCGTGTTCGTCCTGCTCGCGACCGCCACGGTCAACGACGTCGTCCGGCAGTCCCACATCAACGAGCGCCTGATCGCGGACCTGCGCAGCTGGCGCACGTACACGCACCACGACTACAAGAACGTGGGCGTCGATGTGCTGACGATGGGCGTGACCACCAAGCGCGACGTCGTCTGCGGGAACACCGAACCCGGGCCCCCGAACGCCAGGACGCAGATCTGCCTGGTCGTAACCGGCCCGACGGTCTCCGGCCGGCGCACGGTCTCGGGCGGCTGGTACCTGCGGCCGTACACGACCGACGACGTGTTTGCGGTCCGGTACGGCTGCTTCGGTTCGGTCACCATGGGGAGATGCCCGCGGTGAGCGCAGTCACGGAGGCGCCTCCGGCACGGCGCGAGGTCGCGGTCGCGAGGCTGCCGCGGTGGTGGCCGCTCGCGGCGCTGACGGCGCTCGCGGCGGTGCTGCGGTTCTCGACGCTCGGCATCCAGAGCTTCTGGTACGACGAGGCGTTCACCCCGCTTCACGTCCTTCACCCGAGCCTGATCGCGACGCTCGAAGCCCTCCCGCGGACCGAGAACAGCCCGCCGCTGTGGTACCTGCTCGAGTGGTTCGACTACCGTCTCCTCGGCACCGGCGAGTACGCCTTGCGGCTCCCCTCGGCGATCGCGGGGACCGCGCTCGTCCCGGTTGCCTGGGCGATCGGACGCCAGCTCGCGGACCGCGCCGCGGCGATCGCGTGCGCGGCGCTGATCGCCGTCGGGCCGCTGTTCGTCTGGTACTCGCAGGAGGCGCGCGTGTACGGCCTGTTCATGCTCACGAGCGGCCTCGCGACGCTCGCCTTCGTGCGCGTGCTGCGAGAGCCCAGCGGGCGCCGCTACGCCGTGTTCGCGATCGCCGGCGCGCTGTGCCTGCTGAGCCACTACTTCGGCGTCTTCATCCTCGCGGGGATGGCAGCGTGGCTGCTCGTCGATCGCCGCACCCGCCGCGGCTCGCTGCCCGCGCTCGCGGTGCTGGTGCTCGTGGGGCTGGCGCTGCTCCCGCTGATCTCCGCGCAGGGCGCCCGCGGTACCCAATGGATCGGGAAGTGGGCGCTCACGAGCCGGATCGAGGAAATCCCCGGCTACTACCTGACCGGCTACTCGGGCGCGCACCTCGGGCACTCGATCGCGGTGCTCGTGGCGCTGCCGCTGCTGGCAGCGGTCGCCCTCGGGCTGTCACGGATGCTGGCCCGTCCGGCGGCCGCCCCCCCGGCGGCCGGGGGCGACGCGGACCTGCTGGCGCGCCGGCGCCGGGCGGTCTGGATCACGCTCGCCGTCACTGCGGCGGGCGTCCTCATCCCCCTGGTGATGGCGCTCGCCGGCGCTGACTACCTAGCGCCGCGCAACCTGGTCGGGGCGATGGTGCCCTTCAGCGCGCTCGTCGCCGTTCTGGCCACGTGGCCCGCGCCGCGCGACGCGCTCGCTCCTGCGCTGCTCGCCGTCGCCCTGCTCGCTCTGCTGGCCGTGACCGTGACGGTCGACTTCGATCCGAAGGTCCAGCGTGGAAACTGGCGCGGTGTCGCACATTCGCTGCCGCGGGGTATCCAGCGAGCGATGGTCGTCAACCAGCTCGGCTCCGCGCCGCTTCGCTACTACATGCCGGGGCTCAAACCCCTCCCGAGCGGGAGCTCGGTGCGCACCCGCGAAATCGTGCTCGCCGGAGAAGAACCGCTGCGCGAATCGGCCGGCAGGTCCCCGGCGCCGGGCTTCAAGCTCGTCAAGAAGATCGACTTTTCAGGCGTCGTCGCCTACCGATTCGTGGCGCCGCGCCCCGAGGTGGTGTCGGCACGGAGGCTGCGGGCGCGGAACATCACGCTCCTGCACGCGGACGTGCTCGCGCCCGAGAGCATTCGGACGGCGCGCTAGGTTAGCTTTCCAGCATGCCCGAGTTGACCGTGGAGGCTCGCAGCGAGGCTCGGCTGGCGCTGGAGGCGGCGCGTGAGCACCTGCTCTCCCTCCAGCACGAGTCCGGCTGGTGGCGAGGCGAGCTGCAGACCAACGTCACGATGGACGCCGAGGATCTGCTGCTGCGCGAGTTCCTGGGCATCCGTGGCACAGACGAAACGGTGCGCAGCGCAGCGTGGATCCGCTCCCAGCAGCGCGCCGACGGGACCTGGGCGAACTTCTTCGAGGGACCCGGCGACCTCTCGACGACGATCGAGGCTTACTGGGCGCTGCGCCTGGCCGGCGACGACCCCGGCGAGGAGCACATGCGGATCGCGGCCGAGTTCATCCGCGAGCAGGGCGGGATCGCGGCCGCGCGCGTGTTCACACACCTCTGGCTGGCGCTGTTCGGTCTGTGGTCGTGGGACCGCGTGCCCGCGCTGCCGGCCGAGATCGTGCTGCTGCCCTCGTCGTTCCCGCTGAACGTCTACGACTTCGCGTGCTGGGCGCGGCAGACGATCGTCGCGGTCTCGGTCGTCAAAGCGCATCGTCCCCGCCGGCCGCTGCCGTTCGACCTCGACGAGCTCGAGCCGCCGCGCGGCAGCCGTCCGGCCGGCGCCGAGGGCGGGCGCCGTCGGCGGGCCTGGCTCTCGCGCCTGGACGCCGTGCTGCGTCTGTACGAGCGGCGCCCGTTCGCGCCGCTGCGGCGTCTCGCGCTCGACCGCGCGGAGAGCTGGATCGTGCGCCGCCAGGAGTCCGACGGCTCGTGGGGCGGGATCCAGCCGCCCTGGGTCTACTCGCTGATCGCGCTCGACTTGTGCGGCTACCCGATCGACCATCCGGTCATGAGGCGCGGGCTGGAAGGGATCGAGACGTTCATGGTCGATGACACCGACGACGCCCACGGCGTCGGCGCGCCGCAGGGGCGCAGCCGCCGGCTGGAAGCGTGCCAGTCGCCGGTCTGGGACACGGCGCTCGCGGTCATCGCGCTGGCCGACGCCGGCCTCCCCGGCAGTCACCCCGCGCTCGAGCGCGCCGGGCGCTGGCTGCTCGGGGAGGAGGTGACGGTCCGCGGCGACTGGGCCGTTCAGCGGCCGAAGCTGCGGCCGGGCGGCTGGGCGTTCGAGTTCGCGAACGTCAACTACCCCGACGTCGACGACACCGCCGAGGTCGTGCTCGCCCTGGCGCGGCTCGAAGGGGTCGGCGCGCTGGACGGGCTCGACGGGGCCCGCGCGCGCGCGCTCGAGTGGACCGTCGGCATGCAGAGCACCGACGGCGGCTGGGGCGCGTTCGACGCCGACAACACCCGCGCGGTGGTCCGCGAGCTGCCCTTCCTCGACTTCGGCGAGGTGATCGACGAGCCGAGCGCGGACGTCACCGCGCACGCGATCGAGATGCTCGGCGCGCTCGGCCGCGCCGCTGACCCCGCTGCGCAGCAGGGCGTGCGCTGGCTGCTCGAGCACCAGGAGGCCGACGGATCGTGGTGGGGGCGCTGGGGGATCAACCACGTCTACGGCACCGGCGCCGCGGTACCCGGCCTGATCGCCGCGGGCGTCTCGCCGCGGAGCGCCCCGATCCGCCGCGCGGTGCGCTGGCTGGAGCGCCAGCAGAACGACGACGGAGGGTGGGGGGAGGACGCGCGCTCCTACGACGACCCGCACTGGATCGGCCGCGGCCCGAGCACGGCCTCGCAGACGGCCTGGGCGCTGCTCGCCCTGCACGCGGCGGGCGCCTGCGGCGAGGCGATGTCCAGGGGCGTAGCCTGGCTCCTGGCCACCCAGCGCCCCGACGGCGGCTGGGACGAGCCGCAGTACACCGGCACCGGGTTCCCCTGCGACTACTACATCAACTACCACCTCTACAGGATCACGTTCCCGGTGATGGCCCTCGGCCGCTGCCTGGCGGCGACGGCGGAGGACGACCCCGAGCGCGAGCGCGGGCCGGAGGGGGTCCTGCAAAGGCTCACCGAGAGCCGGGGATGACCGTCGACCCCATCGTGGGGGACGCCGGCAAGGAGATCCCACCCGCCTCGCTCGTCGCACCCTCCGCGGAGGCGGTGATGGCGCGCGCGGCGGGCGAGAACTTCCCCGTCGCGAGCAGGCTCCTGCCGCGTGCGCAGCGCGAGCACCTGCTCGCCGTCTACGGGTTCGCGCGGCTCGTCGACGAGCTCGGCGACGACGTCGCGCGCTCGCCGGCCGAGCGGCTCGCGGCGCTCGACTGGCTGGAGGGCGAACTCGAGGCGGCGCTTGCAGGTTCGGCGCGCCATCCGCTGATGGCGCGGCTCTCGCGAACTGTTTCCGACTGCGGGCTCGGGCGCGAGCCGTTCGCGCGGCTGATCGAGGCCAACCGCACCGACCAGCGCCGCGACCGGTACGGCACCTGGGAGGAGCTGCGCGCTTACTGCGCGCTCTCAGCGGACCCCGTCGGCGAGATCGTGCTGGGGATCTTCGGGCACGCCGAGCCCGAGCTCATATCGCTGTCCGACGACATCTGCACCGCCCTGCAGCTCGCCGAGCACTGCCAGGACGTCGGCGAGGATCTGACCCGCGGCCGCATCTACCTGCCGCGGGAGGATCTGGAGCGGTTTGGCTGCCGCGAGCAGGATCTGCACGAGCCGCACGCCTCCAGTGAGCTGCGGGGGGTGCTCGCGTTCGAGGTCGAGCGGGGGCGCGGGCTGATGCGCGCGGGACTGCCGCTGCTCGCGCGCCTGCGCGGGCGTCCGCGGCTCGCGGTGGCGGCGTTCGCCGCGGGCGGGCGCGCCGCGTTCGACGCGATCGAGCGCGCCGGCTTCGACGTGCTGCCCGGACCGCCGCGCGCGAGCACCGCGCGCCGCCTGTCCGCCCTGCTCGCGACGCTCGCCGCGCCCGCGGCACGAAGCAAATGACGGCGCCCGGGCGCCTCGAGGAGGCCTACGCCGGCTGCGAGGCGATCACCCGCGAGCAGGCCGCCAACTTCTACTACGGCATCCGCCTGCTCTCCGGCGAGCGGCGCCGCGCCATGTGCGCCGTGTACGCGTTCGCGAGGCGCATCGACGACATCGGCGACGGAGCGCTGCCGGCGGAGCGCAAGCTCGGGCTGCTGGCCGAGCAGGAGCGGGCGCTGGCGGTCCTTGGCGGCCCACCCGGCGCGGATGTTCCCGACGGCGCGGACTTCGTGATCGTCGCGCTGGCGGACTCGCGCACCCGCTTCCCGCTGCCGGTCGAGGCGCTCGCCGAGCTGATCGAGGGGGTGCGGATGGACGTTCGCGGGACCAGCTACGCGAGCTTCGAGGAGCTGGTGCCGTACTGCCGGCGCGTCGCCGGGACGATCGGCCGGCTGTGCCTCGCGATCTTCGGGCTGCGCCAGGCCCGCACGCCCGAGAGCGAAGCGCGCGCCTCGGCGCTCGCCGACGACCTCGGCGTCGCGCTGCAGCTGACGAACATCCTGCGTGACATCCGCGAGGACGCGGAGAACGGGCGCATCTACCTGCCGGCCGAGGACCTGGCCGCCCGCGGCCTCCCCGGTGCCGACCCCGCCGCGCTCGCGGTCACGATCCGCGCGGCGGCGGCCGGAGACGAGGCTCCGCGCGAGGCGCTCTGCTCGGTGATCTCCTTCGAGGCCGGGCGAGCGCGCGAGTGGTTCGACCGCGGGCTCGAGCTGGCCGGCATGCTCGACCGCCGCAGCGCCGCGTGCCTGCTCGCGATGGCGGGCATCTACCGCCGGCTGCTCGAGCGCATCGATGCGGACCCGGCGGCGGTGCTCGACGGGCGCGTGTCGCTGCCGGCGCGCGAGAAGGCCCTGGTGGCGGTGCGCGGGATGCTCGGGGTCGCGGCGTGAAGCGCGTCGTCGTCGCCGGCGGCGGCCTCGCCGGCATCACCGCGGCGCTCGACTGCGCAGGGGCGGGCGCCCACGTGACGCTCGTCGAGGTTCGTCGCAGGCTCGGCGGCGCTGCCTACTCGTTCGAGCGCGACGGGCTTGACATGGACAACGGGCAGCACGTGTTCCTGCGCTGCTGCAGCGCCTACCGTGGACTGCTCGAGCGACTCGGCAGCTCCTCGCTCGTCGCGCTCCAGCCTCGACTCGAGATACCGGTGCACTCGCCCGGGCACGGCGTGCACCGGCTGCGCCGCAGCGGCCTTCCCGCGCCGGCGCAACTCGCTGGGGCGCTCCTGAGCTACCCCTATCTGGGTCCGCGCGGGCGCCTCGGCGCCGTGCGGGCGGCGCTGGCACTGGGGCGCGTGGATCCCGGCGACCCGGCCAACGACACGATCGCGTTCGGCGAGTGGCTCGAACGCCACGGCCAGGACCAGGAGGCCGTAGCGGCGCTCTGGGACCTGATCGCCCTGCCGACGATGAACGTGCCCGCGGCCCGCGCCTCGCTCGGCCTCGCCGCGTTCGTCTTTCAGACGGGGCTCCTGTCCTCCGCGTCCGCCGGGGACATCGGCTTCCACGTCGGCACGCTGCAGGCGATTCTCGGCGAGCCGGCGCGCAGGGAGCTCGAGCTCGCCGGCGTGGACGTCCGGCTGGGGTGGCGGGCGGAGCGGCTGGAGCTCCTCGACGGCGGCGGCTACCGGCTCGAGGGGCGCGGCTCCGCGGGTCCCGAGCGTGTCGAGGCGCAGGCGGCGGTGGTCGCGCTTCCGCACGACCGCGCCGGAGCCCTCGTCGAAGGCCTGCTCGGCGCGAACGCGGGCCGTCCCGCTGCGCTCGCCTCATCTCCGATCATCAACGTCCACATCGTCTACGACCGCCGCGTCCTCGACGAGCCGTTCGCCGCGGGCGTCGGGACGCCGGTCCAGTACGTGTTCGACCGCACCGCCGCGGCCGGCGCGCCCCCCGGCCGCCAGTACCTCGCGATCTCCCTGTCCGGCGCGGCCGCTGAGATGGAGCTGACCGTGCCCAAGCTCGAAGACCGCTATCTCGCGGCGATGCGGGAGCTGCTGCCGCGCAGCCGCACCGCGACGGTGGAGGGCTTCTTCGTCACCCGCGAGCACGCCGCCACGTTCCTGGCGGCGCCGGGCAGCGCGGCACTGCGCCCGCCGGCCCGCACCGCCCTGCGTGGCCTCGCGCTCGCGGGCGCCTGGACCGACACCGGCTGGCCCGCGACGCTGGAGGGGGCCGTCCTGAGCGGGCATCGCGCCGCGGCCGTCGCGCTGGGCGATCTCGGACTCGAGCCCGGCGCCGAACCGGTGCGCGAGGGCAGCCTCGAGGCGGTGGCGCCGTGAGCGAGGTGCTCGTCGCTGCGCCGATGCGGCTCGAGGCGGCCCTGATCTCCTCGGCGGCGCGGGGCGCGCTGGTGCACAAGACGGGCATGGGTCCGGCGCGGGCTCGGGCCGCGGCGGGAGAGATCGGCGGGCGCGCGGCGCGGGCGATGCTCGTGCTCGGCTTCTGCGGCGGGCTCGACGAGTCCTCTGTGCCCGGCGAAGTGATCGTCGCGGAGGAGGTCTACGCGGCTCCGGATGAGAACCACCCCGAGCCCCGCGTGCGTTGTGAGCTGGCGGCCGCGCTCGTCGGGCAGCTCACCGGGCTCGGCCTGAAGGTCCGCGTCGGCAACGTGGTCTGCGTCTCCAAGCTGGCCCTGGGGGAGCGCCGCGCGCACCTGCACTCCAGCGGCGCGATCGCGGTCGACATGGAGTCCGTGTGGCTCGCCTCGGGCGCCGGCGAGCGGCCGTTCGGCGTGGTGCGGGTGGTGCTCGACAGCCCGAGCCACGAGCTGCTGCGCCCGCAGGCGCTCGGCGGCGCGCTGCGCGCCGCCCGCTCCCTGCGCAAAGTTGCTGCCGCGCTTCATGACTGGGGCCCCGAGGACTAAGGTAGGCGCGAGATGGCGGCCCGCTTCAAACAGAGCACCCGCATGGGCATGTACCTGATGCGCCAGCGGCTGGCCAAACGCGAGAAGTTCCCGCTGATCGTGGAGCTCGAGCCTCTGTTCCAGTGCAACCTCGCGTGCTCCGGGTGCGGCAAGATCCAGCACCCAGAGCACGAGCTGCGGCGCCGCATGCCCGTCGAGCAGGCGGTGGCGGCGATCGAGGAGGCCGGCGCGCCGATGGTCTCGATCGCCGGCGGCGAGCCGCTGATCCACCCCGAGATCCACGTGATCGCCTCTGAGCTCGTCAAGCGCAAGCGCTTCGTCTATCTCTGCACGAACGCGCTGCTGCTCGAGAAGAAGCTCGCGAACTTCCAGCCGAGTCCGTACTTCGCGTGGGCGGTCCACATGGACGGGCTGCGCGAGCGCCACGACGAATCGGTCGAGCGCGAGGGCGTGTTCGACAAGGCGGTCGCCGCGATCCGCGCGGCGAAGGCCGCGGGCTTCAGGGTCACGACCAACACGACGTTCTTCACGCACGACTCGCCGAAGACCGTGCGCGAGGTGCTCGACTTCCTCAACGACGACCTCGAAGTCGACGAGATGATGATCTCGCCGGCGTACGCGTACGAGAAAGCGCCCGACCAGGACCACTTCCTCGGCGTCAAGCAGACGCGCGAGCTGTTCAGCGAGGCGTTCGCCGGCGGCCGCCGCAGGCGCTGGCGGCTGAACCACAGCCCGCTGTTCCTGGACTTCCTCGAAGGCAAGGCCGAATTCGACTGCACGGCTTGGGGGATCCCGAGCTACTCGCTGTTCGGCTGGCAGCGGCCCTGCTATCTCATGTCGGACGGCTACGCGGAGACCTACAAAGAGCTGATCGAGACGACCGAGTGGGAGAAGTACGGCCGGGGGCGCGACCCGCGCTGCGACAACTGCATGGCCCACTGCGGCTACGAGCCGACGGCGGTCCTGCAGACGACCCACTCGCTGCGCCAGTCACTCCGCGCCCTCGCGGGCTGACGCCTGCGCGCCGTCGCGGTCTGACTCCTGCTCGAGCGGCCGCATCTCCTCCTCTCCGGCTTCCGCCGCGCCGCGGCGCAGGTCACCCCAGGTGAGGCCCTCGCGCAGCAGGGCGGGCACCCCGAGGCCGAGCGCCGTCACCACCTCGACCGCCTGGAGGATGATCCCGTAGGCGAGGCCGGTGCCCGCCGGCACGCCGTACGCGGCGAGCACGACCAGGCACGCCGCCTGGAAGACGCCGACGTTCGAGGGCGTCGCCGGCAGCACGGCGCTGACGTTCACCGCGAGCAGGATCGCGGCAGCCGCAGCGATCCCGGCTTCGTGCTCGAGGTGCAACGCGAGCAGCACGGAGTAGCACGCCAGCCACTGCAGCGCCCACGCGAGCAGCTGGCTCGTCACGGCCAGCACGCCGTTGCGCGGGCGCGCGAACACCACCAGGCCGCGCCGCGCGTCGCGCAGCAGCCGCTCGAAGACGAGCGCCGCAGCGCGAAGCCGTTTCGACGGCGACAGTCGCCCGAGCGAGAGCAGCCGCGGCCCGGCGATCACGAGCAGCACGACTGCGAGCGGGAGCGCGAGCGCCACGATCACCCCCGTGACGTGGCCGCCGAGCAGCGGAACGGAGCTCAGGGTGACCACGGCGAGCACGGCGAGCGCGAGGAGGTTCATGAGCGTCTGCGAGAAGACCGTGCCGGCGACGACCGGCAGCACGATGCGCTGCGGCTCGTCGAGGCGCCGGCTCAGCACGACGACGCGCATCGGCTCCCCGAGACGGCCGGGGAAGACCGCAGAGGTCATCACGCCGATCATCGTCGCGCGCACGACCGCGAACCAGTTGATCAACGTCTCCGGCAGCGCGGCGCGCAGCGTCTCGTACCAGGACACCGAGCGAAGCACCAGCGACAGCGCCATCAGCGCGACGGCGAGCACGATCCACGCCGGGTCGGCGTTGACCAGCGCGTGCCCGACGTGGGACAGGTTCAGCCGCGTGAGCGCGAAGGCAACGAGGCCGGCCAGCAGCAGCGCGAGCGCCACGATCCCGACCCGTCGCCGGGCGCGCCCCGCGCCCGCGGGAGTTCGCGAGTGCGGGGGTGGCGCGTCTGCCATCCGGCGGGGTCTATCAGTTCGCGCGCGCTCGATCATCCAGGGCGCCGACGCCACGCTGCCGGCTCGCGGCGGCGAGGCCCGCTCCACGACCGCGGCTCACCCCGCTGACGGGACGCGGTCGGTGGGAGAGGTCGGCGGTTTCCGGCCCGCGGCTAGCTGACGTGCGCCGGAAACCGAGCGGCCCAGGGCTCGAGCTCCACGCGCAGCCCGTTGCAGAGGTAGGCGATCACGTGGTACCAGCCCGCCGTCACGATCAGCTCGATGAGCTGCGCCTCGGCGAACAGCGCGTCCAGCTGCGCCCACAGCTCGTCGCTGATCGTGCTCGTCTCGTGGAGCTCCTCGGCGAGGCGCAGCACGGCTTTCTGGGCCGGTTCCCAACAATCCGCATGCGAGCCTTCGACCGCCGTGGCGCGCACGCGCTGCTCGTCGAGGCCCGCCGCAGCGCCGAAGGCGCTCACGTGGACACCCCACTCGTACTCCGCGCCCGCCAGCGCGCACGTGCGGTCGATCATCAGCTCTCGCAGGCCGGCGGGGACGGTCGCCCGGGCGCCGAGGATGCCCGCACCGAGCGGGCGCATGCGCCCGGCGAGCTCCTCGTGGATGAGGAGCGTGCGGAACAGCGCCAAGGGCTCGATCGCGGCCCCGGGTGGCATCCAGCGCGCGAGCTGCTCGGCGACGGCCGGAGCGTAGGGGGCGCGGAGCGGCTCGATCCGCGGCCGCGTGGTGTCGGCGGTCATCTAGACTCCCTGATGTAGTGCTTCGGTTTTCACAGCATCCGCCGAGAGCGTATCGCTTTTCTTTTCGAAGCGTACCCGCGCGATGAGCGCAGGCGATGCCCCTTCCGGCGGGCAGGTCCCGTCTCCGGGCGTGGCCGCGCGCGGGTCGCGCAGCGGGCGCCCGATCATGGCGCTGCTCGACCTGCTCGGCCGGCGGTGGGCGCTGCGCGTGGTGTGGGAGCTCCGCGACGGCCCGATGCCGTTCCGCGCGCTCCAGCAGCGCTGCGAGAGCATGTCCTCGAGTGTGCTCAACCAGCGGATCACCGAGCTGAGCGCCGCCGGCGTGCTCGAGCGCTCGGCGGGCGGCTACCGGCTGAGCGCCGAGGGGCGGCGGCTGCTCGAGGCCTTCGAGCCGCTGCAGTCGTGGGCCGAGCGCTGGGCGGAGCGCACGCCGAGCGAGTGACGTTCGCGCTCAGGCTTCGAGCATCAGCGTGACGGGGCCGTCGCCCACGAGCTCGACGAGCATGTGCGTCCCGAAGGCGCCGCGCTTGGCGTCTGCGAGCTCGCAGAACAGCTCATAGAGCGGCTCGGCCTGCTCACCCGGGGCCGCCGCGACGAAGCTCGGCCGGTTGCCCCGGCGCGCGTCGCCGTAGAGCGTGAACTGGCTCACGCACAGGATCTCGCGCTCGCCGAGCGCCTCGTTCATGTTGCCTTGCGCGTCGGGGAAGACGCGCAGGGTGCGCACCTTGGCGGCGAGCCGCTCGGCCTGCGCTGCGCCGTCCTCGCGGCTCACGCCGAGCAGCACCAGCAGCCCAGGTCCGATCTCGCTGATCGGCTCCTGGCCCTGTGGCGAGTGGGCAACCCGCACGCTCGCGCGGGCGACTCTCTGGACCAGCGCGCGCATCGCCCGGCGAGTATGGCATACTTAAGTAGATGCTTAACCAACGCGATCCAGTCGAGGAGATGTTCCACGCGCTCGGCGACCCCACGCGGCGCCGCATCGTCGAACACCTGAGCCACGGCTCCGCGACCGTCAGCGAGCTGGCGCGGCCGTTGGCGATCTCCCTGCCTGGGGTCGTGCAGCACCTGCAGGTGCTGGAAGCGAGCGGCCTCGTCAGCTCCGAGAAGATCGGGCGCTCGCGCCGTTGCAGCGTGCGTCCGGCCGCGATGCGCGAAGCGGAGGGTTGGATCGCGCAGCGGCGCAAGGAGTGGGAGCGCCGCCTGGACCGCTTGGGCGAGTACCTGGCGGAGAACCCCTAGAGGAAGGAGACACCGAGATGAGCGAGCGATCGACCGAGCACGGCACCTTCGTGATCGAGCGCACCTACGCGGCGCAGCCCGAGCGGGTGTTCAGGGCGTTCGCGTCGAGCGAGGAGAAGGCGAAGTGGTTCGGGCCCCCGCAGGACAGCGGCGGGAACGAGCTCGACTTCCGGGTCGGCGGGCAGGAGCGTTTCGCCGCCGAGGGGCCGGACGGCGCGAACTATCGCTACTGCGCGCTCTACCAGGACATCGTTCCGGCCGAGCGCATCGTCTACACCTACGAGATGTACCGCGGCGATGACCGCATCTCGGTGTCGGTGAGCACGATCGAGCTGCGCCCGGCGCCGAGCGGAACGGACCTCACCTACACCGAGCAGGGCGTTTACCTCGACGGCCACGACGAGCCCGGCCAGCGCGAGCACGGTACACGCGTTGGGCTCGAACGTCTCGATGCGGCCCTGGAGTCGTGAGCGGGTCCCGCACCTCAGAAGGAAGCACCCCCCACGGTTCGGGGCAGGCAGGCGACTCCAGATGGGCGGCGCTGTACGTGCTCTGCGCCGGGATGCTGATGATCGTCCTCGACGTGACGGTCGTGAACGTCGCCCTGCCGTCGATCCAGGATCAGCTGCACTTCTCGAGCGCGGCGCTCGCTTGGGTCGTCAACGCCTACCTGATCGCGTTCGGCGGGTTGCTGCTGCTCGCGGGCAGGCTCGGCGATCTCCTCGGCCGCCGCCGGGTGTTCCTCGCGGGCATCGCGCTGTTCACGCTTGCATCGCTGCTGTGCGGGGTTGCGGACAGTCGCGGGCTGCTCGTAGCGGCGCGCTTCGTGCAGGGCGTCGGCGGCGCGATGACCTCCGCCGTGATCCTCGGCATGATCGTGACGATGTTCCCCGAGCCCCGCGAGCAGGCCCGCGCGATCGGTGTGTACGCGTTCGTGGCGTCGGCCGGCGGCTCGGTCGGGCTGCTCGCGGGCGGCGTCATCACGCAGACGATCGACTGGCACTGGATCTTCTTCGTGAACGTGCCGATCGGCATCGCCACGGCGCTGCTCGCGCGGCGGATGCTCGAGCCTGACACCGGCATCGGCCTGAAACGCGGCGCCGACGTGCCCGGCGCGCTGCTGATCACCGCGGCGCTGATGGTGGGCGTCTACGCGATCGTGGGGCCCGCCGCGTCGCACGGCTGGGGCGACGGGCGCACGCTCGCGGTCGGCGCCGGCAGCCTCGTACTGCTGGCTGCGTTCCTGGCGCGGGAGTCGGCGGCGGCTCATCCGCTCGTGCCGCTGCGGGTCCTGCGCTCGCGTCCGGTGGTGGCGGCGAACTCGATCCAGATCCTGTGCGTCGCGGGGATGTTCGGCATGTTCTTCCTCGGCGCGCTGTACCTGCGCCGGGTGCTCGGCTACGACGCCCTGCAGATCGGGCTGTCCTTCCTGCCCGTCACGTTCGCGATGGGGACGCTCTCGATTCGCTACTCGGAGCGGATCGCGACGCGCTTCGGCGCGCGCAGCGCGTTGCTGGCGGGTCTGCCGCTGATCATGGCGGGCCTCGGTCTGTTCGCGCGCGCGGGCGTGCATGGGAGCTATCTCGCCGACGTGCTGCCCTCGATGGCGCTGCTCGGGATCGGCGCCGGGATCGCGTTCCCGTCGCTGATGGCTGTCGCGATGACGGGGGCGACGCCCTCCGACGCCGGGCTCGCCTCGGGACTCGTCAACACGACCGCCCAGGTCGGCGGCGCGCTCGGGCTCGCCGTGCTGGCGACGCTCTCGGAGGCGCGCAGCCGCGCGCTGAGCGAGGCCGGGCGCTCGGCCGCCGCCGCTCTGACCGGCGGCTATCACCTCGCGTTCTGGATCGCCGCGGCGCTGGTCGGTTGCGCGGTCGCGGTCGCCGCCCTGGCGCTCCCGCGCCGCGGCCTGATGCCGGTCCGCTCGGAGGAGCCGAGGGGCGCCTCGGCGGCGGAGGGCGTCGCGGGCACATAGCGGGGCGAGCGGCGAGCGCGGCCGCGCTCCGGTGGGCCGTTCCGGACTGAAGCTCGGGAGCGTTCTTGCCGAAGAGAACAAATGCGGCTCGCCGCGCGCGGAAAGAGCCTGATCGGACGCCTCAGCCTCACGCGGCAGGTGGCGCTGCTCAGCCTGCTCCCGATGATCGCGCTCGGCCTGATCCTTGCGCGCGTGCTGCAGAGCCAGGTCGTCGATCGCACGCTCGCCGACGCGACACGCTCGGCGCGCATCATCGCGCGAGTCGGCGTGCAGCCGAGCCTCAGCCCGCAGAACCTCCGCGACGGCCTCGCGCCGGCGGAGATACGCGCGCTCGACGAACGCCTGAGCGCCCCGTCGGTGGGCCAGGACCTCGCGCGGATCAAGGTGTGGAACGCCAACCACGAGATCGTCTACTCCGAGGACCACTCGCTGATCGGCCGCTCGCCCGAGCCGAGCGGGGACCTCGAGGACGCCCTGCAGGGACATCCCCAGGACGCCCAGCTCGTCGATCCCACCAAGGACAGCGAGACGGCGAGCGAGGTCGGGCTCGGAGAGCTGATCGAGGTGTACGTGCCCCTGCGCTTCGCGCACGCCGGCCCGCCCGCGGGCGCGTTCGAGATCTACCTGAGCTACCGGCCGGTCGCGGCGGCCGTGCAGCGCGACAAGCGCACGATCGCGCTGCTGCTGGCGATCGGCCTCGCGCTGCTGTGGGGGGTTCTCTACTGGGTCGTCGCGCGGGCCTCGCGTCGCCTGCGCCGTCAGGCCGCCGAGAACTACCGCCTGGCGCGTCACGACGCGCTGACGGGGCTCCCGAACCGAACGCTGTTCTCCGAAGAGGTGGCGCGGGCGGCACGGCGGGCGAAGCGATCCAGGGAGGGCGCCGCGCTGCTGCTGATCGACCTGGAGCGCTTCAGCGCGATCAACAACACGCTCGGGGCGAGCTGCGGCGACGAGGTGCTGCGCGAGGTGGCGCGCCGCCTCGAGCACGGTTTCGAGGATGCCTTCGTCGCTCGTGTCGGCGGCGACGAGTACGGGATGCTGTTCCCGCGTGACGGCAGCACCGCGCAAGCGCGCGTGCGGGCCGGTACCGTGCTCGCCGCGCTCGAGGCGCCGGTCACGCTGCAGGACGTCGCGGTCGACGTCGAGGCGAGCGTGGGGATGGCCGTGCTGGGCGAGCACGCCGATGACCCCGACGTGCTCGTGCAGCGCGCCGACCTCGCGCTCTCCCACGCCCGCTCACACGGCAGCCGGATCGAGGTCTACTCCCCGCGGATGGAGCGCTCTGACGCCGCGAAACTGAAGCTGCTCGGCGAAGTGCGGGGCGCGCTCGCCGACGGCCAGTTCGTGTTGCACTACCAGCCGAAGGTCGACCTCCAGAGCAGGCGCATCGCCGGCGTCGAGGCGCTCGTGCGGTGGCTGCACCCCGAGCACGGGCTGCTCGCGCCCGACCGCTTCATCCCGCTCATCGAGCAGACCTCGCTGATCGGCCCACTGACGATGTACGTGCTCGATCACGCGCTCAGGCAGGCCGTCGCGTGGCGCCGGCGGGGGATCGTGCTGCAGATGTCGATCAACCTGTCCGCACGGAACCTGCTCGACCCGGAACTGCCCGGACGCATCGCGGCGCTGCTCGCCGAACACGCGATCCCGCCCGAGGAGCTCGTGATCGAGCTCACGGAGAGCTCCGCGATGGCCGACCCGGATCGCGCGGTGCGCGTGCTGGAGGCCCTGCGGCGGATGGGCCTCGGGATCGCGATCGACGACTTCGGCACCGGCAACGCGTCGATCGGGTACCTCGCCGAGCTGCCCGCGACCGAGCTGAAGATCGACCGCGCTTTCGTCACCGAGATACTCGACCACGAGCGCGACCGCGCGATCGTGCGCTCGACGATCGATCTCGCCCGGAACCTCGGCATGACGGTCGTGGCCGAGGGCATCGAGCGCGCGGAGACGATGGAGTACCTGACCGCGGCCGGATGCGCGATGGGACAGGGTTTCCTGTTCGCGCGGCCGCTGCCGGCCGAGGAGCTGACGCCGCATCTCGCCGCCGCGTTCGGCCTCGGCGGAGCCGAGCTGCGCTCCGGCAGCGGCGCCGTGTTCGGCCGGCGCGTCGGCGCCTAGCGCTCCAGGACGGCCTCTGCCCCGGCGTGAAGCGCCCGCTCGGCAGCGGGCACGCCCTCGCCGATCGCCGTTGCGGGCGGCTCGATCACGCGATGCGAGCCGTCGTCGAAGACGAGCACGCCGCCCCAGCGCAGCCAGGCAGGGGCCGCGGCGGGTCCGCTCAGCAGCGCCGCCTTTGCGTGGATCTCCGCGAGCAGCGCGCTCGGTGCGAGCGCCGTCGATTGCACGATGCCCGTGAACGCCGGGCGGCCGGTGCCCGGATCGATCAGGTGGTGCGCAGGACGGCCGTCGGAGCCGAGCCAGCTGCGCCTGCCGATGCCGCTCGTCGCCACGCCGCCTGCTGCCCGCGCGAAGCTGTGAAGGATCGTGCCATCGAAGGGGCTTTCGACCTCGACGCTGCGCTCGATCCCCTCGCGACCGCCGAGCACGAGGTCCCCGCAGCAGTCCACGGCAAAGCTCCGGTGGCCACCCAGAGTGGCTCCCAGCTCGTCGGCGAAGAGCCCCTTCGCGAGCCCGCCGCTGTCGAGGAGCACGCCCGGCGGCCGGCTCACCTCGAGCCGGTCCTCGTTGACGCGCAAGCGCTCGCCGGCCGCTCGCCGCGCCTGGCCGGCGGGACGCCGGGGAGGGGCGAGCGCCAGGGCCAGGCGCAGCGGCAGCGCGGGGGGGAGCGCGTCGTGGTAGCCGGCGTCGAGGACCTCCTGCAGCAGCGTCGCGTCCACCAGCCCGCCGCTGATCCGGGCCGCGCGGCGGGTGGCCGCCGCGAGCCGTGCCATCAGGGGGCTGACGGGCACGCGCTCGCGCGGGTCGGCGTTCAGGCGCGAGAGCTCGCTCGAGGCCGAGAAGCGAGTGAAGCGCCGGTGCCAGTCGAGCAGCGTCTCGCGCGAGCGGGCGGCCGCTCCGGCGGCGTGTTCGGCCTCCGAGTCTCCTTCGACGTAGACGCCGCACGCGCCGCCGAAGCAGTCGAAGCGCTCGATCGCCTCGGCGCTCACGACTGCCCTGTGCGGACGCTCGAGGGGCTGCTCGATTCCGATTCGTTCGAGGAGGACGTTCCGGATTCGGCGGATGAGCTCGTTTTGGATTCGCTCGAGGACCCGCTTTCGGATTCGGTCGAGGTGCTCGTGCCGGATTCGCTGGAGGAGGATGAGCCGCTCGAGCCCGATTCGCCGCTTGCGGTTTCGCTCAGCGTGGATTTCGCTTTCCCCGAGGCCGAGGCCGAGGCCGCGCCCGAGCCGGAACCCGAGCCCGACGCCGCCTTGTGTTTGGCGTTGGCGACGAGCGCCGGGTCATGGCCGGAGGCGAGCTGCACGTAGACGACGAGGAACGCGGCGACGAACAGCGCGAGCGAGCCTGCGGCGACCCAGCGGCGGATCCGTGCGGCGCGCCGGGCCATCGCCTCGCGCTTGGCGCGGGCGAGCTCGCGGGCGGCGAGACGGCGGCGGTCGGGCGTGGGGGGCTGCTGAATGCTCATGGTTGCTCCGTTGCGGGTCGTGGGGGGGTGGGGGCAGCGCTCCGCGCGCGTTGTGCGCCGTCGGGCGTGGGGGCCGCGCGCCGCGCCCAGCGAACGGCGAGCAGCAACAGCGCCGGCACGGTGACGATCGCGGTCATCGCGAGGAACCACGTCTGACCGGCATCGGTGCCCTCGCCGAGCGAGTGGATCAGCCCGAGCAGCCAGGCCAGCGCGGTCAGCCGGTGCAGGCGCTTCCAGCGCTGAACGCCGATCCGCGAGCGGAAGTAGTAGGAGAGGCCGAGCAGCGCCAGCGCCCAGAACGCGACGATCCCCGCGCTCGTCCAGAAGGTCTGATACGAGCTCACGAACGGCACAGCGACGTCGGCGAGCGAGGGATGCATGAAGGCGTCGCCCAGCAGCGTGAGGCCGTGCACGGCGATCGCCGCCAGCGTCGCGAGCGACAGCGCCTCGTGCGCGACCCGCAGCTCGGTGCCCCGTCCGCGCATCCGGCCACCCATCAGCAGTCCGACGCACACGCTCACGCTCGCGAGGATCAGCGCCGCGATGCCGGCGCCCCGGCTCGCGAGCCAGAACAGGTGCGGTCCCGCGGCGGTCGCGAGCAGGGAGACGGTGGACATGAGATCAGGAAAGCGCCAGTTGCTCAGAGCCGGCTGAGTCCGCGCTGGGAGATGCTCAGCGAGCCGCGCGGGCCGAGCTCCCGCTGCGAGATGCTCAGCCGGGCGCGGGTTCGCGGGCGGGGAACGTCACGACGAACGCCGCGCCGCCGCCGTCGGCGTCGCGCACCTCGATCGAGCCGTGGTGCGCCTGCACCACGCCCTCGACGATCGCGAGGCCGAGGCCGGCGCCGGCCCGGCCACGCTCGCGTCCGCCCTCGCGGCGCCAGAAACGTTCGAACAGCTGCTCGCGATCAGGCTCGGGGATGCCTTCGCCGTGGTCGGCGACCGTCAAGGTCACGACGCCGTCTCGGCCCCCCACCGCGACGTCGACGGGGGTCCCGCCGGGGGTGTGCACGATCGCGTTGCCGAGCAGGTTCGCGAACACCTGGCGCAACTGCAGCACGTCCCCGGAGACGACCGCGGCTCCGTTCGCATCGAGCGTGAACTCCCGCTCGGGCGCTCGCGCGCGGGCGTCCTGGACGGCGTCGCGCGCCAGCGCCGAGAGGTCGACGGCGTCGAGGTCGCGCTGGGGCTGCTCGTCGAGGCGGGCAAGCGCGAGCAGGTCCTCTACGAGCACGCCCATTCGCTTGGACTCCTCCTCGATCCGGCGCATCGCGTTCTCGGTGCCCGCCGGGTCGCGCACAGCCCCGATCCGGAACAGCTCGGCGTACCCGCGGATCGAGGCGAGCGGCGTGCGCAGCTCGTGAGAGGCGTCGGCCAGGAACCGGCGAAGCCGCTCTTCGCTGGCGGTGCGCGCGGCGAACGCCTGCTCGAGGCGGTCGAGCATCGCGTTGAGCGCGAGCCCCAGCCTCCCGACCTCGGTCTTCGTGTTCGCCGGGCTCACCCGTCGCGAGAGGTCGCCGGCGGCGATCTCGCCGGCGGTGACCTCGATGCGGCTGAGCGGGCGCAGACCGAGTCGTACGACGAAGAACGCCGATACCCCCAGCAGCGCCAGCACGCCGCCGATCACGAGACCCTCGACGAGCAGCAGCCGCCCGAGCGTCTGTTCGGCGTCGCTGAGCGGCACGGCCGCGATCGTCACACCGGAGTCCTCCGGATCGGCCTGCGCGTAGACGCGGTAGTGAGGCCCGGATGAGGACACCGACGGGACCTCGAAGACCGTCCCGAGCGGCACCTGTGCCGGCAGCCGCGGCGGTGAGGGCACCGATTCGCTCGAGGCGTAGCTGATCTGGCGCGAACCGAGCACTTCGCCTGAGGCGGTGCGCCGCTGCCCGTAGGTCCCGGGCGGAAGCGTCGGGCCGCCATGGTCGCCCGGGCCGCCGCCCGGACCGGGGCGCCCTCCGCCGCCTTCTTCGCCGCCCGGCGCCGACCCGGGCGGCCGCAAGCCGGCGTCGTCGAGCACACGCGACAGGGCGCCGACGGCCGAGCGCGCCTGCTGGTCGGCGCGCGAGTAGAGGAACGAGCGTTGCTCGGCATAGGTCACCGCGGCCACGGCGATCATCCCCACCGCCGCCAGTGCCAGCACGCTCGCGAGCACGCGCGCGCGCAGCGAGGACATCACTCGCGGGGCGCCCGCAGCCCGTAACCGACGCCGCGCACGGTCCTGATCAGCGACGGACCGTGCACGTCGAGCTTCTTGCGCAGGTAGCTGATGTAGGTCTCCAGCACGCGGCCATCGCCGCCGAAGTCGTAGTCCCATACGTGGTCGAGGAGCTGAGCGCGCGTCAGCACGCGGCGGGGATTCAGCATCAGGTAGCGCAGCAGCCTGAACTCGGTGGCGGTGAGCTCGATCAGCTCGCCGCCGCGGCGCACCTCGTGAGACTCCTCGTCTAGCTCGAGGTCCGCGAACTGCAGGAGACCGGATTCCGCGGCCGCATGGCCGGTTCTGCGCAGGATCGTCCTGATCCGGGCGACGAGCTCCTCCAAGCTGAACGGCTTGGTCATGTAGTCATCGCCCCCGCCCGAGAGCCCGCGGACCTTGTCCTCGGTCGAGTCGCGCGCGGTCAGGAAGATGATCGGGACGCCTGCTCTTTGCGCCCCGAGCCGCGTGGCCACCTCGAAGCCCTCGATGTCCGGAAGCATCACGTCGAGCACCATCAGGTGCGGCTTGAAGCGGGCGACGGCCGCGATCGCCTCGTGGCCGCTGGAAGCGGTCTCGACCTCGAAGCCCTGGAAGCGCAGCGCCATCGAGATCACCTCGACGATGCTCGGCTCGTCATCGACCACGAGCACGCGGCTGCCGGTGCTCTCCTCGGCGGCGCGCTCGTTCTCCTTCATCAGGGTGTTCTCTCGCTGTGCTTGCATGATCGTGAGGATCGACGAGTCCCGTGAACGTAGTCTGTGCGGAACCTGAGAGCTTTCTGAGAACGCCTCACGCCGGCTGGGGGCCGGCGTCACGGAAGCGCGCGAACCCCTCGCGGACCCACTCCGGCAGCTCGGTCTTCTCCCACGTCTCGGTCGAGACGCAGACGTGCCGGGCGCGCATCGCGACCAGCAGCTCATCGCCGCGCATCACGTCGATCTCCGTGGTGATCGCTGTTCTGCCGAGCGCGACGATGCGTGCCGGCAGGGCGAGCACGTCGTCGTAGCGCGCGGGCGCGCGGAAGTCGAGCTCGGCGTGGGCCACGACCACGTCGACGCCCCGCTCGACCATGTCCTGCCAGGGCCCGACCGCCTCGCGCCAGAGCTCGGTGAACGCGACGTCGAAGTACAGGAGGTAGTTGGCGTTGAAGACGATCCCCTGCGGATCGCACTCGCCGTAGCGGACGCGCAGCTCGTGGACGAACATCAGCTCGCGGCCTGGTCGCGGCTCGCGGGCCGCCGCTCGAGCTTGCGGCTCACGCGCCCTCCGCCGGCGCGGTGTGCTCGACGATCTCTCCCACGAGCTCGCGCAGGTCGCGGTTGGCCTCGAAGACCATCTGCTGGCGCAGCGCTCCGTTGCCGGCGCGCAGAATGTCCTCGATCCCTTCGAGCTGCTCGTCGCAGCCGAGCTCGGCGGCGTGCGGGCGAAGCTCGTCGAGCAGCTCGGCGGTGAGCTCGCGTACGCCCCTGCGTTCGCCGCCGTGGTCGTCGAGAAGCTCCGCCTCCAGCCCGTGGCGGGCCGCCAGCCAGCGGTTCTCGTCGAGCAGCTCCCAGGGCGGGTCGACCGCCTCGGCGCCCGCCTGGACGCCCTCCGTGAGCAGTTTCACCAGCGAGACGACGAGGGCGGCGAGCGCGGTGGTGTGCTCGAGGCGCGTCTGCGAGTCCATCGCGCGGATCTCGATCGTGCCGAGCCGCGGGTGCGGGCGGACGTCGTACCAGAGGTAGGTGTAGTCCGCGATCGCCCCGCCGTCGACGAGCGCCTGCACGCGCCGCTGGAAGTCATCCCAGCCGCCGAACCGCGGCGGCAGCCCGACACGCGGAAACGCCCGGAAGATCGGCACCCGGCTCGACATCAGGCCCGTGGGCTCCCCGCGCCAGAGCGGCGAGTTGGCCGACAGCGCGATCAGCAGCGGAACGTACGGGCGCAGGTTGTCGGCGACGGCGATCGTCTCCTCCGCGTCGGCCATGCCGACGTGGACGTGCATGCCGAACACGAGCTCCTGGCGCGCGACGAAGCCGAGCGAGCGGATCAGGCCGCGGTAGCGGTCGTCGCTGACCACGCGCTGGTCCTCCCACCGTGCGAACGGGTGGGTGCCGGAGGCGCCGATCCGCAGCCCGTGGCCGGCGGCGCGCGCCGCGACCAGTGCGCGCAGCGCCGCGAGCTCGGTCCCGGCGGCGGCCACGCCCGGGCACGGGGACGTCGCGATCTCGAGCACCGACTCGAGCAGCTCCGGCTTGATCTCCCCGCTCGGCGGCTGCTCGCCGAGGATCGTGTCGATCGAGCTCGAGAGATCGAGCGTCCCCGCGTCGAGGATCATCAGCTCCTCCTCGATCCCGACGCTGTAGCGCGGCCCGACGAAATGGTGCTCCATGCGGGCACCCTATCGGCGCCCACCGCCGTCCCCGAGCGTCTAGTGCTGCACCCTGTTCCACTCCACCCAGCCGGTCCCGGTGCGGCCGTCGCCGGCGCGCACCCGGCACATCGCGCGCGGGAACAGCGACAGGCGCCCATCGGGCGCCTGGAGCCGGAGCGGGCCGAAGGCCACCGGGTCCACCTCGATCTCCAGGGCGGGCGGCGCCGAGGAGATCGTCGCGGCTGAGATCAGCCCGCCGGGGCCGAGTTCGTGCTCGGCCCTGACGGTTTCGATCTCCACGAGCTCGCCGTCGCGCTGGACGTAGCCGACGCCGTAGCCGGGCATCTCGGGCAGCCCGACCGCGTGCGTGTGCGTGCCGTCGTCGAGATGCAGGGCGCTCCACATCCAATCGACCGCCCACCAGTCGCGGGAGCCCCACGAGTGGTCGCGCTGACCGGGGCCGGAGAAGGCGATCAGCTCCTCGCCCACAGTGACCGTGCCGCTGACGCGGCACGGGATCTCATAACGGGTGGAGGAGCGCCACGCGTACGGCTCGCCGTCGGTCTCCCAGACGAGCTCGAGCGAGATCTCGACCGGCTCGCCACGCTCGCCGCGCAGCGGGCCCGACTGGTCCTCGTAGGCCTCGGCCGTCCCCCGCGCCCGCACCGAGAAGCGTTCGAGCGCCTGCTCGCAGAGCTGGCTCGCGCCCAGCGCGGCCGTCTCGATCGACTGCCGCTCGTCCGCCGTGGCCGGCAGCGGCGCGGCGGCGTCCACCAGCATCACCGACGGGCGGCCGGGGCCGCACACGCAGGCGGTGTACAGCGCCACGCCCTGGTTCGGCAGGCGCCCGAGGCGGACATACACGCCGAGCTGCCCGTCGTCGGCGACCGCGTCGAAGTACCAGCTCTCGTTCCAGAGCGGCTCGGCGCCGGGCGCGTGCAGCCCCTCGTCCTCGGGCTCGGGCCGCAGCGGCGCGGGAGGGCCGCTCCCGGTGTCGGGTAGCAGCTCGGCGGCGTCCAGATCGAGGGCTTGCGTGGCGTTGCGTGCGAACCAGCTCATGAACATCTCGTCGCCGCGCTCTGTGCGCTGCACGACCATCGAGGCGGCGATCGTCATCACGAGCCCGGCGAAGCTGAGCCGGCGGTATTCCTCCCAGCACTGCTCCCAGCTCAGCCCGCGAACTCCGTGTGCGAGCAGCGCCTCGTGATAGGAGTGGAGCAGCTCGCGCTCGTGCCGGCGGCGCTCGTCGGTCGGAAGGCAGCCGCCGATGAAGTACGAGGCGTCGAGCAGCGCCGGCCCCCAGCTGACCGTCTGCCAGTCGACGACGGTCACCTCGCCGGCGGCGAACAGCAGGTTGTCGAGGCGGTAGTCGCCGTGGACCAGTCCGAGCGGCGGCCGGCGCTCTGCCGCCCAGGCGTCCAGGCTGGCGACCAGCCGCCGGGCGAGCTCGGCGTGCTCTGGTGCGACCCGCTCGCCGTAGCGCTCGAGGAAGGCGGGCAGGAGCTGGGTGAGCAGCGCCTGGTCGAGCGGGTTCGGCTGGTTCAGGTACGCGGCGGCGCCGACGGTGTCCCGGCCGATGACAGGCGCCTGCAGTCGGGCGAGCGCCTCGAGGGCAACGCGCGCGCGAGCGGCGTCGCAACCGGCGATCTGATCCCCTTGAACCCCGTCGAGGACGTCCTCGAGGACAAGCGTGAACCAGCCCTCGGTCTCGTCGTAGGCGGCCTGGTGGCAGCGCGCGAGCGGACCGTCGATCTGCGGCGCGAGCTCGCGGTAGAACGCGATCTCGCGGAAGTAGGCACCCATGCCGACGCCGGTCGCGCGGCTGGACGGGTCATCCGAGGCGAGCTTCACGACCACGCTCTCCTCGGCACCGTCTCCGTCGCGGAAACGGATGCGGTGGCTCTGGCTCATCTGCCCGGTGCCGATCCGCTCGCTGCCGAGGAGCTCGAGCCCTTCGCGCTCGAGCGCCTGCTCGAGCCACGGAGCCGTGATCTCCGAGGCGCGGCGGATCGGGGTGGCACCGGGCACGCGCCGATTCTCTCGCCCGGGCCGCGGCGGCGTCAATCGTGGCGCGCCCGCCGCTTCACCTCGTACACGGCGGGAACGATCCGCTCGGTCTCCTTCGGAGGGCGTACGTAGCGCCGCTGTTGGCGCGCCGGCAGCCTCACCGGGTCGGGCGGCGGCAGCTGCTTGTAGGGGACCAGCGAGAGCAGGTGCGCGATGAGGTTGAGCCGCGCCGTGCGCTTGTCGTCGGCCTCGACGACGAACCACGGGCTGTCGTCGGTGTCGGTCCGGGCGAACATCTGGTCCTTGGCTTCGGCGTAGTCCACCCAGCGGGCGCGCGACTCGAGATCGACGGGGCTGAACTTCCACCGCTTGCGCGGGTCCGTGAGCCGTTTCTCAAAGCGGCGCTCCTGCTCATCGTCGCTCACCGAGAGCCAGTACTTGACGAGCTGGATGCCTTCGTTCTGCAGCGCGACCTCGAACAGCGGGCAGAAGCGCAGGAACTCCTCGTACTCGGCGGCCGAGCAGAAGCCCATCACGTGCTCGACGCCCGCGCGGTTGTACCAGCTGCGGTTGAACAGCACGATCTCGCCGGCCGCCGGCAGCTCCCGCGCGTAGCGCTCGAAGTACCACTGGCTGCGCTCGCGCTCGCTGGGCGCGGGCAGAGCCGCGACCCGGCAGGTGCGCGGGTTCAGGAACGCGACGACGCGCTTGATCACGCCGTCCTTGCCTGCCGTGTCGCGACCCTCGAACAGCACGACCAGGCGCCTGCGCTCAGCGACGATCCACTCCTGCATGTAGACGAGCTCGGTCTGCAGCCGCAGCAGCTCCTTGCCGTACTCGCGGCTGCTGAGCTGCGTCGTCCCGGACACGAGGAGATCTTCCCGCACGGCGTGGCCGCGGCGCGGGCTGACGTAGGATGACCGGGTGGCAGATGAGCCCGACCGGCAGGATGGAGCGCAGAAGGACGCGCATCCACCGCTGCCGCGGGACAAACGCGGTTGGCAGGTAGCGCCCGCGCCGGACGGGCGCGGTGCGCCCCAGCCGGCCGGGGTCAAGCCACCGCACCGCCGGCCCGGCTTCCTGTGGTTCGTGCTCGCGCTGATCGCGGTCAACTGGCTCTCGGTGCTGCTGTTCCAGCCGAAATCCGGCGAAAGCCGTGTGACGATCCCGTTCAGCCCGGTCTTCCTGGAAAAGGTGAAGGCCGAGAAGGTGAAATCGATCTCCTCGCGCGGCGACGCGGTCGAAGGCACGTTCAAGGAAAAACTGCGCTATCCGCCGAGCGACCAGAAGGCGACGCCTACGAAGCTGTTCTCGACGCAGGTGCCCTCGTTCTGGAACGGGAGCCAGCTCTCGGCGCTGCTGCAGGAAAAGGGCGTCGAGATCAACGCCAAGTCGCCCAACCCCGGCCAATCGCTGCTCACCGAGCTGCTGCTCGGCTTCGGCCCGACGCTGCTGATCGTGGGCCTGTTCGTGCTGCTCGCCAAACGCGCGGCGGGCGCCGGCGGCGCGGCCGGCGCGCTCGGCGCCTTCGGGCGCTCCCGCGCCCGGCGCGTGGACCCCCAGACCGTGCGCGTCACCTTCGCCGACGTCGCCGGGATCGACGAGGCGAAGGCGGAACTGACGGAGATCGTCGACTTCTTACGCGATCCCGACCGCTACAGCCGCCTCGGCGGGCGGATGCCCCACGGCGTGCTGCTGTACGGACCCCCGGGAACCGGCAAGACGCTGCTCGCGCGCGCGGTCGCCGGCGAGGCCCACGCCGCGTTCTTCTCGATCTCAGCGGCGGAGTTCATCGAGGCGATCGTGGGCGTCGGCGCCTCGCGCGTGAGGGATCTGTTCTCGCAGGCGAAGCAGGCGGCGCCGAGCATCGTCTTCATCGACGAGATCGACGCGATCGGGCGCTCGCGCCAAGGCTCGGCGGCGATCACCGGCGCCAACGACGAGCGCGAGCAGACGCTCGACCAGATCCTGACGGAACTCGACGGTTTCGAACCCGCGCAGGCGGTGGTCGTGATCGCCGCCACCAACCGGCAGGACATCCTCGACCCTGCGCTGCTGCGGGCGGGGCGCTTCGACCGCCGCGTCGCCGTGCAGCCGCCCGACCGCGCCGGCCGAGCCAAGATCCTCGCGGTCCACACGCGCAAGATGCCGCTCGCCGATGATGTCGACCTCGACGCGCTCGCCGCCACCACGCCCGGAATGGTCGGCGCCGACCTCGCGAACCTCGCCAACGAGGCCGCGCTGCTGGCCGCCAAACGCAACCACGACAAGGTCGAGATGCGCGACTTCACCGACTCGCTCGAGAAGCTGCTGCTGGGCGCGCCGCGCGGCATCCTGCTCGCGCCCGCGGACCGCGAACGCACCGCCTATCACGAGTCCGGTCATGCGCTCGTGGGGATGCTCACACCCGGCGCCGATCCCGTGCGCAAGGTCTCGATCATCCCGCGCGGCATGGCGCTCGGCGTGACGCTCTCGACGCCCGACGCCGATCGCGTCTCGTACTCGCTGGAAGAACTGGAAGCGAAGATCAAGGTATCGCTGGGCGGGCGCGCGGCGGAGGAGGTGGTCTACGGGACGATCACCACAGGCGCCGAGTCGGACATCGAGCAGCTGACCGAGATCGCGCGGCAGATGGTCGGGCGGTGGGGGATGAGCGAAACGATCGGGCCGGTGGCGGTGATCGCTCACGACGGGCAGGGGCCGCTGCTACCGGGCGTCAGCGAGACCTCCGAGCACACGCAACGGCTCGTCGACGAGGAGACGCAGCGGATCGTCGCCAAGGCGCACGAGGAGGCCACGAGCCTGCTCAGCGAGCACCGTGACCAGCTCGAGTCGCTGGCGCGGGCGTTGCTCAAGGCCGAGACCCTCGATGCGCCCGAGGCCTATGCGGCTGCGGGCGTGCCGCGGCCGCCCCGCGCCGAGGAGGAACCGGCGGCGGCCGCGGTCTGAGCGGCGGCGCGTTCCTCGCGGATGATCAGCTCCACGCCGGCGGTGCCGACCACGAGGCTGAGTAGCGCCGATGCGATGATCGCCGTCGCGGTCGCGCCGCTCAGGACGTGCAGGGAGAGCCCGAGCGAGGAGACGGCGGCGGGCACGCCGAGCTGAGCGCTCGCGGCCAGCGCGCCGGCCGCGGGAGTGCGCACGATCCGCGCAGCCAGCAGCCGGATCGCGACGGTGAGAACGGCCAGGGCGCCCGCCAGCGCGAGCAGCGAGGGCCGGCTGAACAGCGCGCCGACGTCGAGGCTCGCGCCGAGTACGACGAAGAAGAGCGGCACGAAGAAGCCCTCCGCCACGCCGCGCACCTGGGTCGAGAGCCGTTTCGGGCCGCCGAGGATCGCGACGGCGACGCCGGCTCCGAAGCCGGCGATGAGGATGCTCGTGCCGCCCTCCTGCGCGAGCCAGGCGAGAAAGAACAGCACGAGCAGCGACAGGCGCAGGTCCAGCGCCCAAGCGCGGCTCTTGGAGCGCTCCCTCACCGCCGGCGCCCACGGCCGGCGCGCGGCCGCGCGGGCGAGCACCACCGTCGAGACCGCGGCGGCGGCGACGAGGGCGGTACCGAGTACGGCGTGCGAGAGCCGAGAGGGCTGGAGCACGATCGGGATCGAGATGACCGTGGCGACGTCGGCGATCGTGACCTGCGCCATCACCGGCAGCGCCGTGTGCCCGTCGCAGTGCGCCTCCTGCAGCGCGGGCAGCAGCACGGCGGCCGAGCCGGACGCGAGCACGACCGCGTAGATCGCGGCGTGCCCGCCGCCGGCGATCACGGCGGCGAGGAAGCCCGCCGGCACGGCGAGCGCCGCGACGATCGCCGCGAGCAGAGCACCCGTGCGAAGCGAGCCGAGCAGCCGGCGGTCACGCAGCGGCAGGTGCATGCCGACGGACAGCATCAGCATCGCGAACCCGATTTCGGCGAGGAACGCCACGGTCGGCACCTTCGGGTCGACCGCCCCGATGACGTGCGGCCCGACCACGATGCCCGCCGCGATCTCGCCGATCGTGACGGGCACGAAGTACCGGCGTGAGAGCGCGAGCGCCGGCCCCGCCAGGCCCGCGAGCACGAACACCGCCAGGGTGCCGAAGCCGATCATCGTGGCGGCATCATCGCGCGAGCCGAGAAGCGGCGTCCAGGGCCGGGCGGCTTTGCCCTCCGCGGGCGCAGCGCCGCCTGTGTCCGGTCCGCTATCGTCGCCGGCGAGGGAGCCCGGTCCGATAGAGGGGAGCGCCGCATGTACGACTACGTGATCGTGGGAGCCGGATCCGCCGGCTGCGTGCTGGCCGCGCGCCTCAGCGAAGACCCCGACGTGAACGTGCTGTTGCTGGAGGCGGGTCCGCCGGATGTCAACGAAAACATCCACGTCCCGCTCGGCTACCTGCAGCTCGGCGGCACGGAGGTCGACTGGGACTACCACTCCGCGCCCGAAGAGCAGTGCGACCACAGGCGGATAACGCTGCCGCGCGGACGCGTGCTCGGGGGCTCCTCCTCGATCAACGCGATGGTCTACATCCGCGGGAACCCCCTCGACTACGACGCATGGGGGGTGCCGGGCTGGAGCTGGGCGGACCTGCTTCCGTACTTCATCAAGGCCGAGGACAACGAGCGGGGCGCCTCGCCCTTCCACGGCGCGGGCGGCCCGCTGCCGGTCAGCGAGGAGCGCTCGCAGAACCGCATCTCGCACGCGTTCGTCGAGGCGGGCGTGCAGGCGGGGCTCGCGCGCAACGACGACTTCAACGACGGAGAGCAGGACGGCGTCGGCATGTACCAGGTCACGCAGCGGGGCGGGATGCGGGCCTCCGCCGCGGTCGCCTACCTGCACCCCGCCTCCGAGAGGGCGAACCTCGAGGTGATGCCCTACATGCTCGCGCGCAGGATCCTGATCGAGGACGGTCGCGCGGTGGGCGTCGAAGCCTCGCAGCTCGGCGAGCCCCGGGAGTTCCGGGCCGAGCGGGAGGTGATCCTCGCCGCGGGCGCCTACAACTCGCCGCAGCTGCTGATGCTCTCGGGCGTCGGGGAGCCCGAACACCTCGCGATGCGCGAAATCGAGGTCGTGCTCGAGCAGCCCGCCGTGGGCGAGAACCTCAGCGACCATCCGGCGGCACAGCTCGTCTGGACCACGCCCGAGCCCGAGAGCCTGCTGCTCGCGCTCGAGCCCGCGACGCTCGAGCGCTACGAAGCCACGCAGACCGGGCCGTTCGCGTCGAACTTCGCCGAGGCCGGCGGCTTCGCGCGGGTCGGCGCCGGCGCCCGGGCGCCGGATATCCAGTTCCATGCGGTGCCGCTGCAGATCATCGACGAGGGCACGCGCGACCCCGAGGCGCACGGCGTCTGGCTGTCGCCGTGCCTGCTGACCGAGCAGAGCCGCGGCACCGTCCGCCTCGCCTCGAACGACCCCACCGCGAAGCCGATCATCCGCAACGAGTTCTACTCGCAGGGCGAGGACATGCAGAAGCTGATCGAGGGCGTGCGCCTGACGCTCGAGATCGCCGCGCAGGAGGCGCTGCGGCCGTTCTGCGTGGAGCCCTACAACGTGCCCGCCGGTGAGACCGATGACGCGCTTCGCGCGCACGTCGCGCGCACCACGTTCGCGATCTACCACCCGGTCGGCACCTGCCGGATGGGCAGCGACGCCGGCGCCGTCGTCGACGAGGAGCTGCGCGTGAACGGTCTCGACGGCCTGCGGGTGATCGACGCGTCGGTGATGCCGACAGTGCCACGCGGCAACACCAACGCGCCCACGATCGCGCTCGCCGAGCGCGCCGCGGACCTGATCCGCCACGGCCGCGCGGTGGAGGCGTCCGCGGCGAACGGCGTCGCGACCTCCGCGCCGGCCTGAGCATCCCCTCACTCCGAGCCATAGGCTACGCGCGGATGACCGCGCTCGAGACGCTGCGCTCACGCTTGGCCGAGCTCGCCGACCTGCAGGTGATGGCGGGGCTCGCGACTTGGGACCAGCTCGTGATGATGCCGCCCGACGGCGGCCCCGAACGCGGCGAGCAGCTGGGCACGCTCGCCCGCATCACCCACGAGCACGCGACCGCCGCTGAGATCGGCGAGTGGCTCGGCGAGCTGGACAGGGCCGAGCTCGGTCCTCTCGACGCGGACGTCGTGCGGCTCGCGCGGCGTGACTGGGAGCGGGCGCGGCGGGTGCCGAGCCAGCTTGCCGCCGACCTCTCGCGGGCGCACGTCGAGGGCCATGAGCGCTGGCGCGAGGCGCGCGCCGCCGACGACTTCTCGATCTTCGCACCGGCGCTCGAGCGCAACGTCGAGCTGGCGCGCGCGTACGCCGAGTGCGTCGCCGACGGCGGCGGGCTGTATGAGGCGCTGATCTACGACTACGACTACGGCCTTCGCACTGAGGACCTCCGGCGTGTGTTCTCGGAGCTCGGCGAGCAGCTCGCGCCGCTCGTCGACGAGGCGCGCGCGCGGGGCGGGCGGGCATCTCTCGTACGCCCGGAGGTGCCTCGCGGGGCCCAGCAGCACGCCGTGGAGTCGATCCTGCGCCGGGTAGGCGTCGATGACCGCAGCTGGCGGCTGGACGTCTCGGCGCATCCCTTCTCGTCCTCGATGGGCCGCGGCGACCAGCGCATCACGACCCGCTATGAGGACGGCGGCATCGAGTCGCTGCTCAGCTCGCTGCACGAGTTCGGGCACGCGCTGTACGAGCGCCAGGTCGACCCGGCGCTCGACCGCACGAACCTCTCGGGCGGGACCTCGATGTCGATCCACGAGTCACAGTCGAAGCTGTGGGAGAACCATGTCGCCCGCCACCCGGCGTTCGCCGGTGTGCTGAGCGAGGCGCTTGCCGGCGGCGGCTACGAGATCGAGCCCCAGCGCCTGCACGAGTCGATCGTCGCTGTCGAGCCGTCGCTGATTCGCGTGTCGGCCGACCCGGTCACCTATCCGCTGCACATCGTGCTGCGCTTCGAACTGGAGCTCGCGCTGATCGAGGGCGACCTCGCCGTCGCAGACGTTCCGGCCGCCTGGGGCGAGGGGATGGGCCGGCTGCTCGGGCTGTCCGTCCCGTCGGACGCCCTCGGGTGCCTGCAGGACGTCCACTGGAGCGAGGGCGCGTTCGGCTACTTCCCGAGCTACGCGGTCGGCTGTGTGATCGCGGCCGCGCTGTGGGAGGCACTCGAGCGCGAGGAGGGCTCGCGCGAGGAGGCGCTCGCCCGCGGCGAGGTCGGCGCGATCAAGGACTGGCTCGCGGAGCATGTCCATCGCCACGGCCGCCGGCTCGACACGATCCCGCTCGTCGAACAGGCGACGGGCAGCGGCCTGGAGATCGACCCGTTCCTGCGCTATGCAGCGCCGTTCGCTTCAGCCACGGCGCCCCGGTAGGCTGCACGGCCGGCGCCCGGCGATCCGGGCGCAGGGCGCGACCGCCCGAGGCCACCGAAGGAGGGACAGGGAAGATGCTCACGCTCACGGGACTCGATCAGGTCCGCGAATACGTCGGCAGGGAGCTCGGCGTCAGCGATTGGCGCCTCGTGACACAAGAGGACATCGACGAGTTCGCGCGCGTGACCGGCGATGACCAGTGGATCCACGTCGACGTCGAGCGCGCCAAGCAGAGCCCGTTCGGTGGCACGATCGCGCACGGGTACTTCACGCTCTCGCTGGCGCCCCGTTTCTCCTACGACATGTTCACGTTCGAGGGCTTCGCGTTCGGCGTCAACTACGGCCTGAACCGGCTGCGCTTTCCGGCGCCGCTGCCGGTCGGCGACCGCGTCCGCATGCGGGCGACGCTCGCCTCGGTCGAGGAGATCGCCGGCGGGGCCCAGATCACGACCGAGCTGACGTTCGAGCGCGAGGGCGGCGAGAAGCCGGTCTGCGTCGCCGAGTCGCTCGCGCGCGTCTACACGGGCTGAGAGCGCCGGATGGGCGCGGGCGCCTATTCGTAGGTGTACTGGTCGCCGGGCCCGTGGGCGCTGGAGGCCTTCGCGGCCGTCGCCGTGACGTCGACCGTGCCCGCGGCGCCCGCGGGTACGACCGCGGTGCAGCTGGTGCTGCTGGTGCACTGCGCCGATTTCGAGGCGACCGTCCCGAATGTGAACCTGACCGATTTGGTCCCGACGATGAAGCCGACGCCCGTGATGGTCACCGTGTTGCCGCCCGCGGCGGGGCCGTTGGGCGGGGACACCGATTCGATCACCGGGGCGTAGGTGAACACGTCCTTTTTGGTCTTGGGGCTCGTGCCGCCGACGGTGACCACGCGCACGTCGGCCTTGCCGGCGATCCCGGGCGGAGCGACGGCGGTGATGGTGGCCGAGGAGCTCACGGTGAAGTGGCTCGACGGCGTTGAGCCGAAGAGGACTTCGGTCGCGTTCGTGAATCCGTTGCCGCTGATCAAGATCGACGTGCCCCCCGTCGCCGGTCCGCCCTTGGGCGTGATCTTCCTGATCGCCGGCGCCGTGCGGTAGGTGTAGCGGTCCGCTGAGGTCACGGCGCTGGTGCCCGCCGCGGTCGTGACGGTGACGTCGACGGTCCCGGTGCCGGACGGGGCGGTGGCGGTCACCGAGTTGACGGATTCGACTTTGACCGAGCTCGCCGCGGCCGTGCCGAAGTGGACCGCGGTCGCGCCGGAGAGGCTGCTGCCCGAGATCGTGACGGTGTTTTCGCCTGCGGTCGGTCCTTCCTTCGGGCTGAGCCCCGAAACCGACGGCAGCGCTTCGCCGAAGGCGATCACCTGGCCGCCTCCGCAGGAGACGCCGACGACCTGGGAGAGGTTGTGCGCCTGGACCGGCACGTCGCTCGGTCCGCCGGCCGAGCCGGTGCCGAGGCTCCCGAATTCATTGTCGCCCCATGTCATCAGGCTGCCCGAGGAGAGAACCGCCGCGCTGTCCTTTTCGCCCGCGGAGATCGTGGTGACACCGCTCAGCCCCGGGACCGGGCTCGCCTGCGCGTTCTTTTCTTCGATTTTGCCGTTTCCGAGCTCGCCTTTGGTGTCGTCGCCCCAGGAGTCGACGGTGCCGCCGGAGAGGAGCGCCAGCGCGTGAGACTGCCCGGCTGCGATCGCGGTCACGCTCGACAGGCCTTCGACTGGCACAGGCGTGGTGCTCAGCAGAATGATTTCTTCTTCGGCGTTTTCTGTGAGTTCGGCCGCTTTGTTGCCGAGCTCGCCGTGTTCGTCATCGCCCCACGCGACCACGGTGCCATCGCTCAGCAGCGCGAGGTTGAAGTTGCTGCCCGCCGCGATCGCCGTCACGCCGCTGAGACCTTTCACCGCGACCGGCGTGGAGCTCGGTGCGAATCCGCCGTCGCCGAGCTGGCCTCGTTCGTTGTTGCCCCAGTCCATCACCGTGCCGTTCGACAGCAGCGCGACGCTGTCTTCTTCGCCGGCCGCGATCGCCGTCACGCCCGAGAGGCCCGGGACCGGCAAGGGCACTTCGCTTTCTTCGAGGTTGCCCGTGCCGAGCTGGCCGCTTTCGTTGTCGCCCCACGCCTTGACCGTGCCGTTCGAGAGGAGCGCAAGGCTGTGCTCGCCGCCGGCCGCGACCTGCGTGACGCCTTTGAGGTTTTCGATCTGGGCGGGTGCGCGGGTCGCGGTTGAGCCTTCGTTGCCGAGCTGGCCGAAGCCGTTCGAGCCCCACGACTCGACCGAGCCGCCGGCGCGCAGGGCCAGCGAATGGCGGCCGCCGGCAGAGACCTGCGTTACGAACCCCAGGTGGGAGATCGGCGTCGGCGTCGGGATGGTCGATTCGGATGCCCCCACGCCCGCCTGTCCCTTGCTGTTCTGGCCCCAACCGGCCGCGCGGTAGTCGAGGGTGGAGACGGTCAGCAGCGCCTGCTGGGTGGTCGCGCTGCCGGCGACATTTTTGAAGGACGCACGGAACAGCTCACCGTTTTCGGAGAGCTTGGCTTCGGCGATCGTGAGCGTCGTCGACGTCGCGCCTTCGATCGGCGTGAAGGTACCGCCGCCGTTCGATGACGATTCCCACTGGATACCCGGAGTCGGGTTGCCGCTCGCGCGCGCTTTGAAGGTTGCGCCTTCGCCGGGCCCTACGACCGTGTCCTGGGGCTGTTCGAAGATCTTCGGGACGCCCTCGACCGTCAACAGCGCGGCGGCCGTGGCCTTGCTTTCGAAGACGTTCGACCAGACCGCGCGATACTTGTAGCCGTCCATGGCGATCGTCACCGATGCGACGGTGAGGGTTTCTTTCGTGGCCCCCGGGACGGGTTCGAACGTCGAGCCCCCGTTGGTCGACACTTCCCACTGCACGGTCGGCGACGGGCTGCCGCGCGCGGCCGTGTGGAAGGTCGCCGTTTCGCCTTCCTTGACCGTCGCGTTCTGGGGTTCGGCTTCGATCACCGGGGGTTCGACCACGTGCAGCGTCGCCGATTCGCTCGTGACGGCACCCCCGAACCCGGTGAACACGACCCTGTATTTCCACCCGTCCATTTCTTTGGTGACGTTCGTGACTTTCAGCGTCGGGTTTTTCGCCCCGCTGATTTCGGTGTAGGTCGCTCCGCCGTCGGTCGACTTTTCCCACTTCGCAGACGGCGCGGGCACGCCCGAGGCTTCTGCTTTGAAGACCGCGGTCTGGTTTTCGTGGACGGTCTGGTCGGTGGGCTGCTGCGTGACCGCCGGCTTCTTGCCCACGCCCAGGCTCGCGGATTTGCTGTGCACCGAACCGCCGCCGTTGGTGAACACCGCCCGGAATTCGTGGCCGCTTTCGGAGAGCGTGGTGCTCGGGATCGTGTAGGTCGTCGAGTTGGCCCCGGAGATCGCGGTCCACGTTTTGCCGCCGTCGGTGGAGATCTGCCACTGCACCGTCGGCGAACCCGACGCCGTCGAGGTGAAGCTCGCAGGCTGCCCTTCTTCGACGATCTGGTTGACCGGCTGCTGGGTGACGGTCGGTGCCTGTTCGGCCGCCGGGTTCGCGCCCGCGCCGATTGTGCGGGCGCCCGCACCGGAGGCCTGGACGAGCGCGAGCAGCGTCAGTGCGGCGAGCAGGAGCGAGAGCCGCAGCATGCGGCTGCGGCGCGCGGGCAGCTCGTCGCTCGCGCGCCGGGCGGCGATCCGCCGCGGGTGCGACCTGCGTCCTTTGCCGGCGCTGCCTGCCATTGTCCCCTGACTCCTCCGGGCCGCTCGCGCCGCGCACGCGGGCGAACCCCACCCTCCGGTCGTTTACAGCGCAGACCATCATAGGGTCTGATCGCCGTTTTCGCGAGCGCTTGCCGAACGGCGGCGCGGCGCGGGCACGGTTAGACTGCTGCCCCGATGAGCGGTCCCGACGACAACCTGTTCGGCGAGGAGCACGTCCGGGTCTACCGCGAAACCGGCGGCGAGCGCGGATACCACTGGCGTGGCACGACGATCCTGCTGCTCACGACGCGGGGGCGCAGCTCGGGCGAGCCGCGCACCACGCCGCTGATCCACCGCACCGACGGCGATCGCTGGGTCGTCGTCGCCTCGAAGGGCGGCGCCCCCGACCATCCCGGCTGGTTCAAGAACCTCGAGGCGGACGCCGATGCGACGATCCAGGTGCTCGGCGAGGAGATCCCCGTGCGGGCGTCCACAGCGGAGGGCGAGGAGCGCGAGCGCCTGTGGCGGCTGATGGCCGAAGCGTGGCCCGCCTACGACGAATACCAGCAGAAGACCTCGCGCGAGATCCCGGTCGTCATCCTGACGCGCCGCTGAACGCCTGTCGGCGCCGCGCCGGGCCCTCCCCCGAGCGAGGGATGCGCTCAGCCGTTACGCTCCAACCGACCGAAGCTGCGGTCCAAGAGAGGAAGATCGAGATTGCGCCGCTTGTCGCCCGTTGATGCCGCCTGGCTGGCGATCGAGTCGCGTGACACGCCGATGCACGTCGGCGGGCTGTTCGAGTTCACGCAGCCGGAGGATGCTCCAGCGGGCTACCTGCAGGATCTGTTCGGGCGCATGCGGGCCGAGCGGGCGGTCCCGGCGCCGTGGAACCTCGAGGTCGTCGAGGCGCCCCTGATCGGCACGCGGCTGCCGCTGATGCGCGAATCGCACGACGTCGACCTCGATTACCACGTCCGTCACTCCGCGCTGCCGCACCCCGGTGGCCAGCGCGAGCTGGGGGTGCTCGTCTCGCGGCTGCACAGCAACGAGCTCGACCTGCACCGCCCGCTCTGGGAGGTGCACCTGATCGAGGGCCTCGAAGGCAACCGCTTCGCCGTCTACACGAAGATGCATCACGCGCTGGTCGACGGCGTCAGCGGGATACGGCTGATCATGCGCGCCCTCTCGCGGGATCCGAGCGAGCCAGGCACGCCATCGTTCTGGACGGTGCCCGAAGGGACTCGCGCGCGTCCCGAGGGGGGCGCCGAGCATCGCGGCGGTCCGCTGGCGGCGCCGTGGGAGCTGCTGCGAGAGAGCGCGACCGCGGCCGGGGGCCTGTCGCGGGCGGCCCTCGACCTCGCGCTGGCTGCGGTGGACGAGCGCGCGCTGCAGGCGCCCTACCGCGCCCCCGACTCCGTGCTCGGCGAGCGGATCGGCGGCCAGCGCCGCTTCGCGACCCAGCAGTACGACTTCGAGCGGGTCAAGCGGATCGCCCGCAGCGCGGGCTGCACCCTCAACGACGTGGTGCTGTATCTGAGCGGCAGCGCGCTGCGCAGCTACCTGGCGGAGCACGCGAAGCTGCCGGAGCGGCCCCTGACGGCCGGCATCCCGGTGAACCTCCGCGACGCCGAGGACCAGTCCATGGGCACCTCGATCGCGTTCATGATCGCCGAGCTGGGCACCAACGTGGCGGACCCGCTCGAACGGCTGAAGACGGTCTCGCGCTCGACGCGGGAGGCGAAGCAGCTTCTCAGCCGGCTTCCCCCGGAGGCGCGGACCTCGTACACGCTGCTGCTGAACGCGCCCTACATCACGGGTCTGCTGCTCGGCCTGGGCGCGCACGCACCGATCCCGTTCAGCCTCGGCATCTCGAATGTGCCCGGGCCGACCGCACCTCTGTACATGGACGGCTCGCGGATGGACGCGCTGTTCCCGCTGTCGCTGCTCACGCACGGCAACGCGTTGAACATCACGTGCGTGAGCTACGCCGGGACGCTGAACTTCGGTTTCACCGGAGCGCGCGACACGATGCCGCACCTGCAGCACCTCGCGATCTACATGGGCGAGGCGCTCGAGGAGATCGAGGAGCTCGTCGTGGGCGCCGGCAATCCCCCGGCGTCCCGCCCGCGGCGTCCCGCCGCCTCCTCCTAGCGCCACCAGGGCGCGCGGCGCAGTTCGGCCACGCGCGTCGCCGGCGCGATCAGCTCGGTGAGGTGCTCGACGAGGTGGTCGAGGTGCTCGCACAGCCAGACGCCGTAGCGGGAGCCGTCCTGCGGCGAGACGACTGTGTCCGGAGCGAGCTGGAGCGGGAGCAGGGGCTGCGGAGAGGCCCGGCGCGGAGGATCGAGCAGCTCGGCGAGGCGCTCGTACCAGCCGGCGATCGCGGTCGCGCGGCGGTCGAGCGGATCCCGGACGGTCGCGGGCTGGTCCGGATCGGGCGGCAAGGAGGACACGGCGAACGCCGTCAGCCGCAACCGCATCGTGCCGGCGACGAGCCGCCAGAGCTGGGGCTGCTCCAGCCGTTTGCCGCCCTGCTCGGCGAGGAACGCCCGCAACGCGTCTTCGAGCCGGGTCGCGGTCGTGAACGTCGCCGGGGCGAGGTCGGGCGCGGTGCCCCGCAATCCGGCCGTCCAGTCGACTCCCTGGCGCAGATAGGAGGCGCCGACGCGGAACGCGTCGGAGAGGTCGTTCGCCACGACCCCGGACACGCCGCGCGGCCACAGCATCGCGCCGACCAGCACGCTGACCGCGCAGCCGATCGCGACGTCCTCGACGCGCACGATCCCGACTTTCCATCCGACGGGGGCGAGCAGGTTGAACAGCACGGCGATCGTGACCGTGAACGCGGCCTGCCCGATCGCGAACGGAGCCGTTCCGGGGGTGTAGCCCGCCACGAAGATCGCCGCCGGCAGCACGACCCAAAGCGCGGTGCTGCTCGCGCCGATCGCGACGAGCAGCGCGCCGCCGACGATGAACCCGATCACCGTGCCGAGGAGCGCTTGCAGCGCGCTCGCGCCCGTCGCAGAGGCGTTGCTCCGCAGCACGGACAGCGTCCCGAGCACCACCCAGAAGCCGTGCTGGACGGTGCTCACCTTCGCGATCAGCACGGCGACGGCGAGCGCGGCGGCGGCGCGCAGGCTGTTGACGAACCACACCGAGCGCACGCTCGCGTGGCGCAGCGCGGTGCTCGCCGGGCCGGCGCCGCGGCCGCCGGTGGCGAGCCCGAGCGAGTCCGCGAACTGCTGGCGGATGCGATCGAGCTGCGCCGGCTTCAGGACGCGCTGGGCGACGAGCCCGTCCGCCCCCGCGGCGAGCACGGCGACCGCCAGCGCCTGAGCGTGGAAGCCGAGCTCCGCTTCGCCGCGGAAGCTTGCATCATCGGGCCTCTCCGCCGCGGACGCGGCGAGGGCTTGGCGGCGCTGGCGCTCGAGCCCCTCGATGTCTGGTTCACCGCCCGCCCCTTCGAACAGCGCGGCGATGTCCTCCAGTACACCGGCGCTCGCGGCGAACAGCTCGCGATCGGACGGGACGGCCCGGCCGAGGTCGGCGTGCTCGGAGACGGCGTCGCCGAGCAGCGCCGTGCACCACTCCATGAGCCCGACGACGTTCGCCATCGCCTGATCGGGCGCGGCGACGCCGAGCGGGCGGTATGGGGTGGCGTTGAAGATCGCCAGCAGCGAGTGCTGTGCCTCCACGCAGCGCTCCATCGCCTCGCCGGCACCGTCGCCCGCGAGGCCGGCTCTGACCTCGTCCGCGAGCGCCCGCGCGCACATCGCCACCGCCCGGCGCAGCGGGTCCTCGCGTGGGCGCGGCATCGTCGCCAGCACGGCCGCCGTGCCCGCCACCGAAGCGAGCCACCAGCCCGCGAGGCGATCGGGGATCATCGACACCGTGCCGGGCGAGGCGACGGGCAGCACGTAGGCGAGCATCGCGGCGATCCCACCCGAAGCCGCGTTGGGGCCGAGCACGCCGGCGAACAGCACGACGAACGTGACCGGGAGCGTGATCAGCGCGGCGAGTGCGGTGGAGTGCGTCACGAGCGTCCCGATCGTGATCAGCGCGGTGCCTACCAGCGCGAGGCCGGTGTGGGCCCGCAGCCGCTCGTATCGCCCGCCCGAGAAGCTCGCGAGCAGCAAGGTCGCGAAGCTGCCGAACGCGGCGAACGTCGCCATCTGCAGGTTGCCGATGACCTGGTCGCAGAGCGCGAACAGGCCGGCCGCTACGACCGTCGTGCGCACGGCCCGCAGCGCCGCCGGCGCCGACCAGACGGGGACGAGCCCTCGTACCGCGCGCGACACGCGCGCCTCCCACGGCGCGGTTGCGGCATCCGCTGATGCGCTCAACAGTTGCCGAGTCTATATCCGCCCGCGCGAGCACGCGCGGCCCGAACAGAGGCCGTGGACGGGGTCGCGATCAACCCGCCGTCGAGCTAGGTTTGAAGACCGCCCCGGTGCGGGTAGCAACGCGACAGGAGGCCTCTCGTTCAGAGACTCCCTTGCCGCTCTTCCGCCCCGGCAGTCCAGGAGGAGGGCACGCTGGCTATGGCGATCGCGGCGCGCATCGATCCCCTCCTCATGCGCGTCGCGCGCGCCTGTCTGCGCAAGGGCGTAGATTCGCCCGCATGATCGCCGGAGAAGCCGCCGATGCGGCCGCATTGGGAGCGCCGGGCACCGGCGAAGCCGCCCAGGACCGGGCGACCCGGCTGGCCGTACGCGCGCGCCGGCCCTCGGGCGCCGCCCTGCTGGCGCTCGTGCTGGGGCTCGCGATCACGGCCGGGCTCGCGGTCACCGCGGCGGTCCTCTACCACCACAACGAGCGGCGGCTGCTGAAGCTGCGGGTGCGCGAGCTCAGCCTCGTCCTGTCCGGCGCGACCCAGGGCGTGCAGACACCGCTGGCCTCGGCGGCCGCGCTGGCCGACGCCACCGGCGGGAACGCCGCGCGGTTTCGCACGCTGATGGCGCCGTACGCAGGCCCTGGCCGCCAGTTCGCGTCCGTCTCCATGTGGCCGCTGGGCGCCGGTGCGCTGCGCCCGCGGGTGACGCTCGGCACACCACTCGCACGTGCCGCGACGCGTGCCTCCCACGTGAGCGCGCTGGCGCGGCGCCCGGGCGCCCTGGACATGGTCGGGCTGCTGAACGAAAGCCCGCCCGCGCTCGGGTTCGGCTACGCGCTCGGCGGCGGCGCCGGCAGCTACGCCGTGTTCGCCGAAAGCCCGCTGCCAGCGGACCGCCGCTCGAGTCTGGAGCAGAACAGCGCCTTCTCGGATCTCGACTACGCGGTGTATCTCGGGCGCGGCCAGCACGCCTCGCAGCTGCTTCTGACGAGCGTCAGGCACCCTCCGCTCAAAGGGCTGACGGCCAGCGACACCGTGCCGTTCGCGTCGAGCAGCCTCACGATCGCGATCACCCCGCGCGGCTCGCTCGGCGGTGGGTTCTTCCACAGCCTTCCCTGGCTGATCGTGATCGGCGGGGTGCTGATCTCGATCGCAGCGTCGATGCTGACCGAGCGCCTGGCGCAGGGGCGGATGCGAGCGGAGAAGCTCGCTGCTCAGCTCGACAAGCTCGCGGCCGAGAATCGCGAGCGCTACATCGAGCAGCGCAGCATCGCCCAGACTCTGCAGCAGGCGCTGCTGCCCTCGCAGCTCCCGCGGCTACCGGGCCTGCAGGTCAACGCGCGCTACGTGCCGGCCCAGGCCGGCGGCGACGTCGGCGGCGACTGGTACGACATCGTCGCGATCGACGAGCGGCATGTACTGCTCGTGATCGGCGATGTCTCCGGCCACGGCGTCGAGGCCGCGACGACGATGGCGCTGGTCAGGCACGCGGCGCTCGCCTACATCGCTGAGGATCACCGGCCGGCGGCCGTGCTGGCGAAGCTGGCTGACTTCGTGGGCGGCGGCGAGCACGACTACTTCGCGACCGTGCTGTGCGCGCTGATCGACGTGCAGGGCCGCACGTTGACTCTGTCGAGCGCCGGACATCTCGCGCCGCTGCTCCTGGCGGACGGGAGCGGGGAATACGTGAGCGTCAAGGCCGAGCCGCCGATCGGCTTCCCGCACTCCGCGCCGTTCCGGGAAGCGACGATCACGGTTCCGCCGGGAGCGACGCTGGTAGCTTTCACCGACGGGCTCGTCGAGCGGCGTGGCGAGGTGCTCGACGAGGGTCTCGAGAGGTTGCGCGAGATGGCGATCAGCGAGCATCTCGGAGGTGACGACTTGCTTGCGAAGCTCGCGCGCGACCTGACGTCCGACGATCACCGTGACGACACCGCCCTGGTGAGCATCCAATGGCAGACGTAGACGACAGCGCCAACAGCCCCCCGCTGGGCATCCAGACGCGGGCGGACGCCGCGGGCGCGCCGGTGATCGCGGTTTCGGGCGACCTCGACATCTCGGGCGTCGAGCGCCTGCGCGGCGCGGTCGCGGAGGCCGCGGCCCAGCATCCGGAGCAGCTGATCTTCGACGTGTCCGACCTGCGCTTCATGGACAGCGCCGGGATCGCGGTGCTGCTCGTCGCCGCGAGCAGCGTGCCGAGCGTCAGGCTGCTGAACCCGACCGCGCCCGTGCGCCGCGTGATCGAGCTGACCGGGCTCACCGACGTGCTGCGGGTCGAGCCATGACGAGCGCCCGCAGCTTCGAGTGCCAGCCCGAGGCGGTGACCGCCGCGCGGCGCTTCGTGCGCGACTCGCTGAGCGGCGAGTCCTCGGATGTGATCGATGCCGCCGAGCTGATGACCTCGGAGCTGACGAGCAATTGCGTCAGGCACGCCGGGACCGGTTTCGACGTGCGCATCACCGCGCGCCGCGACATCAGGGTCGAGGTGCGCGACAGCGGGGGCGGCAAGCCGCGCCCGCTCTCGCCCGGGCCCGAGGAACCCTCCGGCCGAGGGCTGATGATCGTCGAGGCGATGTCGAACAGCTGGGGCGTCGAGCCCGCAGGCGAGGGCAAGACCGTGTGGTTCACGCTCGCGCGGCCGGCCGTCGCGGCGCTGCGCGACTCGGTCGCCGGCCGCGCGGTCTAGCGCGCAAGCCGCCGCGCCGGCGCGCGCCGCGAACCTAGAGGCCGGCCCGCGCGGCGTCCAGCTCGGCCGCAGCCGGACGGCGCCGCGCCGGCTCGCGCTCGCGCAGCCACGCGAGCGTCTCGCGGAGCCCGTCCTCGTAGGAGACCCGCGGCTCCCAGCCGAGCGTCGCGCGCGCCTTGGCGATGCTGAAGCTCTGCTCGCGGCCGAGCACCTGCACGGCCTGACGCGAGAGCAGCGGGGCGGTCTGCAGGCCGCTCGCCCTGCGCGCGAGCCGATACGTCCCCTCGAGCGCCCGCGCCAGCGCGAAGGCCAGCGGATACGGGATGCTCCACGAGACCGGCGGGGCGCCGAGGCCGTCCGCGAGGTCGGCGGTGAAGCGGGCCCACGTGACGTCGAGTCCGTCGCTGACGTTGAACGTCTCGCCGCTCGCCTCGGGCGCGTCGAGGGCGAGCAGCACCGCATCGATCAGGTTCTCGACAAAGCAGAGGCCGGCGACGGACCGGCCGCGGCCGACGAGCACCATCCGGCGCGCGAGGATCGCCCGCGCGATCTCGCCGATCACCTCGCGCGAGCCGGGCCCGTAGACGGTCGCCGGCCGCAGGATCACGAGCTCCGGCCCGTCCGCGCCGCGCTCGCGCCACAGCGCCCTCTCCGCCTCCAGCTTGGTCTGCGCGTACCAGTTCGCGAAACCTCGCGGGGCCGCGTCCTCGCCGAGCGGCCAGGGACCCGCATGCCCGTAGACGTCGCTGCTGCTGATGTGCACGAGGCGCCGGGCACCCTCGGCGCGCGCGGCGGCCAGCACGCCCACGGTGCCCGCGACGTTGGCCGACCTGATCTCCTCAACGGTCCCCCAATCGGAGACCATCGCGGCGCAGTGCACGACCCGTTCGCAACCCGCCGCGGCGCGGCGCAGCGAGGCGGGGTCGCCGAGCTCGCCGCCGACCAGCTCGACCGGCAGCGCCTCGAGCACGCCGGTGTCGCTGCTCGCCCGGACGAGGCAGCGCACGCGGCGCCCTTCCCCGCTCAGCCGCTCTGCGAGGCGGCCGCCGATGAAGCCGCTGGCGCCCGTGACCAGCACGGCGCCGGGCGCCGGGGCGCTCATGGCCGGGTCGCGCGCCGGCGCAACGTGGCCGTCGCGATGTCGCGGACGACGCCCCAGTTGTGCCCCGCCGAGGACTGGCAGCCTTCGAGCACGTCGTCGAGCGCCGCGAGGAAGCTGTTGATCTCCGACTCGGAGACGGTCAGCGGCGGCAGCAGCTTGATCACGTCGTTCTTGCCGGCGGCCATCGTGATCACGCGGTGGTCGCGGTGCAGCGGGATCACGACGAGCTGCGGGAACAGCCCCTCGCTGGCGAGGTGGATGAGCCGCCAGTTCAGCCGGGCCACGCGCCCGCTGGGCGCGCCCAGCTCGATCCCCGCCATCAAACCGGCGCAGCGCACCTCCTTCACGATCTCGTGGCGCCGGCGCAGCTCCTGCAGGCCGGACTCCAGCAGCGAGCCCATGCGCGCGGCGTGCTCGACGAGGCCGTCGCGCTCGATCACTCGGATCGTCGCGAGCCCGGCGGCCATCGAGAGCCGGTTGCGGCCGAAGGTCGACTGGTGCACGTATGAGCGCTCGAGCGTGCCGACCGCGCGCTGGAAGATCTCCCGCGTGGTCGCCATCGCCGCGACCGGCATGTAGCCGCCGCTGAGCGCCTTGCCGATCAGCACGAAGTCGGGCTCCAGCGCGCAGTGCTCCAGCGCGAACCACCGCCCGGTTCGCCCGAGGCCGGTCTGGATCTCGTCGAGAACGAGCAGCGTGCCGTGGCGGCGGCACAGCTCCTGTGCGGATCTCAGGTAGTCCTTCGGTGCGGGCGTGACCATGCGCCCCTGCACCGGCTCCACCAGGAACGCCGCGACGTCCCCGGGGGCGAGCTCGCGCTCCAGCGCGTCGAGGTCGCCGAACGGGACGCGCGAGCAGCCGGGCAGCAGGGGCCCGAATCCCTCCTTGAAGAACTCATCGCCGGCCAGCGACAGCGGGCCGATCGTGACGCCGTGAAAGCCGCTGTCGCACGAGAGCAGGCGCGGACGGCCGGTGGCGGCGCGGGCGAACTTCATCGCCGAGTCCACCGCCTCGGCGCCGGTGCTCGCGAAGAACAGCGCGTCGAGGCCGTCGGGCAAGCGCTCCGCGAGCGCCTCGGCGAGCATGCCCGCGAGCGGCGAGTAGTGGATCTGCACACCGTCGGCGAGGCCGGCGGCGAGCGTCGCCTGCAGCACCGCTCCGATGTCGGGGTGGTTGTGTCCGAGGCTCGCGAAGCCCTCTCCCGTGTGGAAGTCGAGGTATGCGTGACCGTCGCCGTCGTAGAGGTAGGAGCCGCGGGCGGTCACGTACTCGCGGTCGAAGCCGAGGATCGAAAGCACGTCGACCAGCGACGGGTCGAGGTGGCGCGAGGCGAGCTCGAGCGTCTCGCCGGCCCGGCCCGCGGCGTCGGAGACGACGTCGAGGGGGTCCGTGGCGAGCAGCAGTTGGGGGTCGGCGTCGGCGGCCATGGGGTGCATGAGGCCGCGCCGGCGGCCGCGGCCGCCGAGGAGGCTAATGGACGGCGCCCGCGGCCGCGCCGCCGCCCCGCCGCCTGTCAGCCCTCGCTGGCGAACGGCGCGAGCTGCCCGCCGGGGCGGCGCAGCAGCAGGGCGACCGTCCCGAGGCAGGCGATCGCGGCCAGCAGGAACGGGAACTGTTCGCCGGTCAGACCGTCGAGCGCGCCCGCACCCGCCGGCCCGGCCATCGCGCCGAGCGCCCAGGCGGCGTTCATCATCCCGAAGGCCATTCCCTGCGCGAGCCCGCTGCGGTCGGCGCCCTCCGCGATCAGCGCGAAGGCAGGGGTGAAGGGCGCGCCGAAGGCGCACGAGGCCGCGACGATCAGCAGCGCGTAGGGCACCGCCGCGAGACCGAGCAGCAACACGAGCGAGAGCGCCCCGCCCGCCGCGAGGCCGTAGAGCACGGGTACGCGCGTGCCGCGGCGGTCGCTGACGCGCCCGACCCAGGGCGACTCGACGGCCTCCAGTGCGGCGGCGACGAGCCACACCGCGCCGATCGCGCTCGGGCCCCAGCCTGCCTGGCTCAGGTGCAGCGGCGCCAGCACGGACAGCACGCCGGCGAGCAGCGAGGCGAGCGCGAGCAGGCCGAGCCCGGCGAGAAAGTGGCGGTTCGTGGAAGCCCGGCGCAGCGCGGCCGCAGAGGGCCGTTCGGAGGCCCGCGAGGGGATCGTCACCGTGACCGCGGCGAGCGCGGCGGCCAGCAGCGAGACGGCCGCGAACACGCCCTCGCGTCCGAGCTCGGCGGCGAGCGCCCCGAGCACCGGCCCGAACAGGGCGCCGAACACCGCCGCGCCCATCGCCGTCCCGATCACGGCCCCGCGCCGCTCGCGCGGGCTGGCGGCGATCAGCCAGGAGAAGGCCCCGGCCCACGTGAACGCGCTGCCGGCGCCCTGTACGAAGCGGCTGACGCACAGCTCCTCGAGGCTCTGCGAGAAGGCGAAGCCGAGACTCGCCACGGCCATCAGCGCGAGCCCGGCCAGAACCGCGCGGCGCGGCCCCATGCGCGCCGCTGCAGCTCCCCCGGGGAGCCCGCCGACCAGTGCCCCGGCGGCATAGGAGGCGACGAGCAGGCCGGCGGTCCCGCTGGACAGGTGCAATTCGTGCTTGAAGTGTCCGAGCAGCGGCGTGAGCGCGGCGTAGAGCATCGTGTCGACGAACACGAGCGCGGAGACGAGGGTGACGAGGCGGCGCATCGGATCCAAGCTAACAGCGCTCCGCGCGCGGACCGAGTCGCGAGCAGGCCGCCGCACGCCCGGCAGCCGTCTCTTCAGGACTCAGTCGCCGCTGCCGATGGGTTTGCGATGTCGATGAAGACGCCGAATACTTCGCGCCCCGCGGGCACGCAGGGGGGGGCTGGCCGTGCGCGTTCGCGCAGCCGGAGCGCCGCGGCGTCAGGCGAGGACGCGCAGGCGCGCAAGGCGCGACAGATGCGGCGTCTCGGCGAGGCGGTGCTCGCGCGCGTCGACTACGTCCGTGCGGAGACTGCCGCGCGCACGCGCGAGTCGGGCGAAGCTGTCGACCCGGCCGTGCAGCAGAGCTTCGAGCGCGTGTGCGTGAACTCGACGACCGCGGTCGCGCGCTGGATCGCCGGCGACGGCCTCGAGGTCACCAACGACTCGGCACGCGAGTCGGCGCGGATCTTCGGCGAGCTCGCGGCCCACAGGGCGGCGTCGCTTCAGGAGGTGGCCCGGCGCATGTTCTGGTGGCGCAACGTCTTCCTCGAGGTGATGAAGGAGGAAGGCAGCCGGCTTCGCATCACAGCGGCCGTGCTCAAGGAGGCGCAGGAGCTGCTCCAGCTGGCGATGGAGTTCAGCCTCCTGCGGATGTGCAAGACGTTCGACCGCGAGCGCGCGCGGACCGACGAGCAGCTCGCCTCCCGCGAGGAGGAGCTCGCCTTCATGGCGACGCACGACCCGCTCACCGACCTGCCCAACAGGACGCTGATCGTCGACCGCATCGAGCAGATGCTCGCGCGTGCCTCCCGCAGCCAGACCAGCGTGGCGGCTCTGTTCGTCGATCTCGACAACTTCAAGGCGATCAACGACACGCTCGGCCACGCGGTCGGCGACGAACTGCTGCAGGCCGTCGCCGAGCGCCTGCAGGGCGTCGTGCGCGAGGTCGATGCGCTCGGCCGCCTCGGCGGCGACGAGTTCGTCGTGCTTGTCGGCGACCTCGCGGCCGACGCGAGCCCCGTGCTGGTCGCGGAACGGCTGCTGGACGCGCTCAAGCAGCCGTTCAAGCTCGGCCCGGAGGGCGAGACGACCGTGACGATCGGCGCGAGCATCGGGATCGCGCTCGCCGACCAGTGCTCCGCGGGCGACATCCTGCGCGACGCGGACATCGCGATGTACCGCGCGAAGTGGGACGGGCGCAACCGCTACGCGATGTACGAAAGCGGCATGCAGGACGTCGTCCAGGAACGCATGGAGCTGGAGATGGACCTGCGCGACGCGCTTTCCAAGAAGCAGTTCTTCCTCGCCTACCAGCCGACGCTCGACCTCTCCGACATGCGCCCGACCGGCGTCGAGGCGCTGCTGCGCTGGCGCCACCCCCAGCGCGGCGTCGTGCAGCCGAACAACTTCATTCCGCTGCTCGAGGAGACCGGCCTGATCACGGACGTCGGGCGCTGGGTGCTCGTGGAGAGCTGCCGGCAGGGAGCCGAGTGGCTCGCGGCCGGTCACGAGATCTCGATGGCCGTCAACGTCTCGGGCCGCCAGCTCGACAGCGACCAGCTGATCGACGACATCCGCGACGCGCTCGCTGACTCGGGCCTACCGGCGCACGCGCTCACGATCGAGATCACCGAGACCACGCTGATGCGCGACGTCGAGCAGACCGCCCGGCGCCTGAGCGCGGTCAAGGATCTCGGCGTGCGGATCGCGATCGACGACTTCGGAACCGGCTACTCCTCGCTCGCCCACCTGCAGCGCTTCCCGGTCGACGCGCTGAAGATCGACCGCTCCTTCGTCTCAGGCCTGTCCCGCAACAAAGAGGGCGAGACGCTGATCCAGACGCTCGTGCAGCTCGGCAAGGCGCTGTCGATCAAGACCTTCGCTGAGGGGATCGAGCAGGAGCAGGAGCTGACGCTGCTGCGTGAGCAGGACTGCGACAACGGGCAGGGCTTCCTGTTCGCGCGCCCGCTGGAAGCCTCCGACGCCGAGTCGTTCCTGCGCGACTTCTCCCCGCCGCAGGCCTGACCCGGCGCCGGGACGCTAGCCGAGCGGCACGTCGAGCTCGAGCGCCTCCGCGCCGCGAAGCACGCCGAGCGCGATCTCGCCGCCGGCGCCGCGAAGCGCGCGGTCGAGATCGGCGACGGTGCGCACGTCGCGCCCGCCCGCGGCGGTGATCAGATCACCGCGCGCGATGCCGGCCGCGGCCGCGGCTCCGCCCCGGCTGACGCGCAGCACGAGCACGCCGGGCGCGTCGGGCAGCCCGACAGCGCGCCGCATGCGGCGGGCGGTCGCCCAAGGGGCGACGGCGACGCCGAGGCGGGGAGAGGGATGCTCGCCGGGCTCGAAGAACGCGAGCCAGCTCCCGAGCTGCGAGGAGAGGGCGCCGAGCTCCTGCTCGCCGAGCGGCTCGGTGAGGCGCGCGACCCGCTCGTCGTAGAGCTCGCGCGCGGCGGCCAGGCGGCGCCGGCCGGCGTCGGTGATGCGGACGTTCGCCGCGCGGCGGTCGTCGGGGTCGGCGTCACGCTCGATCAGCCCGGCGTGCTCGAGCCGCGCAAGGCGGACGGACACGGTGCCCGCGGTCCGGCGCACGCGCGCGAGCAGGTCGCGCTGGGCCAGCTTGCCGTCGGGGGCGGCGTCGAGGGCGGCGAGGACGAGGAAGCTCGGTCGCGAGAGGCGGCTGGCGGCGAGCGCCTCGTCGAGCTCGGACTCGACGTGAGCCGCGAGCGCAACGAGTGTCTCGAGCACGCCGGCGTTCGTTGATGGGGAGGGGGAGGGATTCGCGTTGCTCATAATGTCGTTCATATAACCTCAAACGTTTGGATCCAAAGCATTGTAGTACAATCACTTCGTGGCCACCTCGCCGGCACTGACCCCATCGCCGCCCGGCTCCGCCGTGCTCGACGCCTATTCCGCGGCGGTCGTCGGCGCGGTCGAGCGCGTCGGGCCGGCGGTGGCCAACCTGCTGCTGAGAAGGCGCACGCCGCGGGGAAACGCCCCGGCCGGGGCCGGCAGCGCGGTCGTGATCGCGCCGGATGGGTACCTGCTGACCTCCGCGCATGTCGTGGAGCGCGCAGGCGCCGGCGTCGCGAGCTTCCAGGACGGCCGCGAGGTCGCCGTGGAGATCCTCGGAGCCGACCCGCTGTCCGACCTGGCGCTGCTGCGGGCCCAGGAGGGCGAGCTGGTCGCGGCCGAGCTGGGCGACGCGCAGCTGCTGCGCGTCGGGCAGCTCGTCGTCGCGATCGGGAACCCCCACGGGTTCGCGAGCTCGGTCACGGCGGGCGTCGTGAGCGGGCTCGGCCGCTCGCTTCCGGCCGGCGGACGCCGCGGCCCGAGGCGCGTCGTGGAGAACGTGATCCAGACCGACGCGGCTCTCAACCCGGGCAACTCCGGCGGCGCGCTGGCGGCCGCGGACGGACGCGTGGTCGGGGTCAACACCGCGGTCGCCGGGATCGGGCTCGGACTCGCTGTGCCGATCAACGAGGCGACACGCGCGATCGTCGCGGCGCTGATGCGCGACGGCCGCGTCCGGCGCGCCGCGCTGGGGGTCGTGGTCGCGCCGCGCGCGGTCGGCCGTGGCGGCCAGGAGCAGGGAGTCGAGATCGTCAGCGTGCTCGAGGGCGGCGCGGCCGAGCAGGCTGGCCTGCGCGCCGGCGACGTGCTGCTCGAGCTCGACGGTGAGCCGGTGCCCGACGCGACGGCGCTGCAGCGCCTGATGGGCGCGGAGCGGATCGGGCGCGAGCTGCCGGCGTCGGTGCTGCGGGGCGGCCGGCGGCTGACGCTCAGCGTGACGCCGGCAGAGCTCGCCTGAGCGAGCGGCCCGGCTCAGTCGAGCGGGCCGACCGCGTACCAGTCGAGCTGCAGCCCGGTCTCCGCACGGCACGCCTGACGCAGCAGGTCGAGCAGCTCCTCGCGCTCGACTTCGATCCGTTCGGGGCGGTCCCAGCCGTTGGCGTCGTCGCGGCCCCACGTCACGCGAATCTCCGAGCCGACCTTCGCGAAGCGTCCCTTGGTGCGGAGGCCGCTCAGCGAAGCGAGCAGCTTCTCGACGGCGTCCGGCGGGGCGTCGTGACCGGCGTGTTTGGTGATCCGGAACCTCATCGCTCCCTCATCGGACGCGAGCGCCCCCGAACATGAGCGATGGATGGCGCTTAGCGGACTTTCAGTGGTTCAACGCCCGGCTGGTCGGCCACGACGCCCGCGTGATGGCGCTGAGCAGCGCTTCGAGCTCGGCGGGACCGAGCCGGTCGAACTCCTCGACGATCCGCGCGAGGCGGTGCGGCGTCATCGTGAGTCCGTCGGGAGGCTGCTCGAGGCCCATCGCAGCTCCAGCATGGCGCCGCCCCGGTCCGGGCCGGGTAGCACGGTTGCGCGATTTGGCGTTCAGGCCGGGCGGGCGGCGCCGGTGCGGATGCGCGAGGGCGGCGCCCGGCGCGGCTCGGCGCGGATCTGCCCGAGCGCGATCCCTTCCCCGAGTGCCTTCGCGACCAGGTGCGCCCGCGAGCGCGCGCCCGTCTTCTCCATCGCGTTGCGTGCGTGCGTGCGAACCGTGTTGTGCGTGATGTGAAGCTGGTCGGCGATCTCGGGGCTCGTGTGGCCGAGCGCGATCAGGTAGAGGATCTCGCGCTCGCGGTCGGACAGCGGGCGCAGCACGTCGCTGTCACGGGCGGGCCGACGGCGGAAGTGCGCACCGGCGAGCGACGTGGTCAGCGCGACGAACAGGACCAGCCGGTGGCCGGTGACGACCTCGACCGTCGCGCCCCAGTGGACGCGCACGGTCCCGCCGGCGGCGGTGATCATCGTGGCGTCGCCGTCGAACCGGCGCTGCCCGAGGAGGGCCCGCCAGTGCTCCTCGGTGGCGAGGGGACCGCCCTCGACGAACTCCCAGATCGGACGGCCGACCAGCTCGCCGCGGCGGAAGCCGAGCATGCGCAGGTACGCGCCGTTGACGTCGCGTTGCCGGCGCCCGGAGTCGAGCAGCACCATCGCGTTGCGCGACTGCGCGAAGCACGACGAGAATAGCCCGGCCCAGCCGTCCGGTGCCGACATCGCCGCCGACCCTAGGGGCTGGGGCCGTGCGCGGGATCACCTGATCGGGGTGAGTGCGGCGCCGCCGGTGCTCACGGCTCCTCGGCCAGCCGGCCGCGGAACTCCCACACGCGCTTGGCCTCCTCGAGTCCGAGCAGGCGCCAGCGCCCCTGCTCCGGCGACCACACCGAAATGCGGGCGTCGAGCACGCTGCGCATGCCCTCGAGCGCGCGCACGGCCTCGCGCGCGCCGACATCCTCGGCCAGCGTCTGCGCGCTCATCACGTCGACGACCTTGAAGCGCTGCGGCTGACGCGGCTCGGGGGCCGGCTGCTCGCGCGGCGGGCGGTCGAACTCGACGAGCGCGAGATCGGGCTCGCGCTTCTCGCTCCTGAGCGTCTTCTCGTAGGGCACCACCTGAGCGCCGGTGCCCTTCGTCTCCGTGTCGAGGACCCAAGTCTTGGCCATACGATCAACTTAGGAGGTTCCGGCCCGCGGCCGGGTCCCCGCGGCGCCGGCGGTCGCGCGCTCCCCGTCGCCGGCCTGGCGCCCGAACGCCTGCAGGCAGTGCTCGGAGCAGAAGTGGAGCGTCTCGGCGCCGTGCTCGAGGCGAAGCGCTTTCGCGCGGTCCACGTGCATGCCGCACACGGGGTCGCGCACGCCACGCCGCCGCGTCATCCAGAACAGCGAGGCGAAGATCGCGACGCCGAGGAGGTTCAGGAACAGCTTGTAGTCGACCGCGACCGACCCGAACACTTCGCTGCGGGAGGGACGCGGGCCGCCGGGGATCAGGCCGAGCCCGCCGAAGACGGCGTCGAGAGCGAGCGCGGCCATCACCATCGTGACGAACATCAGCGCGACGATCCGGACCGTGAACGGCCAGCCGTAGTACTTGCGGTAGGCGAGCACGATCGGCAGCACGATCAGGTCCGCGAACAGGAACGCGAGCACCCCGGCGAAGCTGATGCCGCCGGACCAGAGCACGGCGGCGAGCGGGACGTTGCCGACCGAGCAGACGAACGACAGGACCGCGATCACCGGCCCGATCACGGCGTTCTCTACCGTCGTGAGTGCGCCTCCGGTGCTCGTCAGGAACAGGCTGTTGAAGAAATCGTTGCCGAGCTGCGCGATGAAGCCCGCGAGCAGGAAGCCGAGCGCGATCTCGCGCCACAGCATGTGCCAGTCGCCGCGGAAGTTGTGGGCCACGTCCGACCAGGCGCTCGAGGACGTGAGCCGCTCGCGCACGCTCATCTGGGCGGCGGCCGTTTCGTGCTGGTGGCCGCTGTCGGCCTGACGGGCGTGCTCGCGCGCGCGCCGCTCCAGGCGCGGCGAGACGAAACCCCGCAACAGCACCGTCATCAGCACGATCATCACCAGGCCGCCGAGGTAGGAGGCGAGCGTGAACTGCCATCCGATCAGCAGCCACAGCACGAGCCCGAGCTCCCACACGAGGTTCGTCGATGCGAACTGGAACGCGAGCGCGCTCGCCGCCGAGGCGCCCTTCTCGAACAGGCTCTTGGCGATCGCGATCGCCGCGTAGGAGCAGGAGCTCGACGCCGCGCCGAGCGCGGTCGCGAGCGCGACCGGCTTTCCCCCCGAGCCGGAGAGCGAGCGCTCGATGCGCTCCCGCGGCACCCAGGCTTGGACGATCGCGCTGATCGCGAACCCGAGCACGAGCGCCCACCACACCTCCCACGCCATCAGGAACGAGTCCCTGAGGCCGTGCCAGAGCACTTCGAGCACTGCGGACATCCCCTCGACCGTAGCGGCCGGGGCGCGGCAAGCGATGACGGCCGCCGCCGTAGGGGTAGGCTGGACGGCGTCAGATGGCGTTCGACCTGGTCATCGACGTCGAGAACACGCCCGGCGCGCTCGCCGAGGTCGCAGGTGCCGTGTCCGACGCGGGCGTCAACCTCGCCGCGGCCACCTGCATCGGCAACGGCGACCGCGCGGAGCTCCACATCCTCGTCCCGCATCCCGAGCCGGTCCGGCACGCGCTCGCGAACGCCCACCTCGGGATCAGCAGGGAGCGCGAGGTCGTGGTCGTCGAGGTGGACGACCGCCCCGGCGTGCTCGCCGACCTCGCCGCGTCGATCGCCCGCGCCGGCGTGAACCTGGATCTCGTCTACATCGCCACGCGCGACCGCGTCGTGTTCGGGGCTCAGGACCTCGACGCGCTGAAGGCCACCCTGGGCGGGCGCGGCGGCTAGAGCTTGGTGGCCCTGACGGCGGTCCCGTAGGCGCAGATCTCCGTCCAGGTGCCGCCCAGCTCGGAGGTGTCGAAGCGGAACGCGAGGACCGCGTCGGCGCCGCGCGCGCCGGCCTCCTCTTCGAGCCGTTCCTGGGCGTGGATGCGCCCTTCGGCGAGCATCTTCGTCATCCCCTTCAGCTCGCCGCCGACGATCGACTTGAAGCCGGCGCCGATCTGCGAGCCGATGTTCCGCGAGCGCACCGTGAGCCCGAACACCTCGCCGAGCACCTCGTCGATCCGGTAACCGGGCAGCTCGTTCGTCGTCGTGATGATCACTTGGGCCTCTGTTCGGAGCGGGTCGATCTGCGCCGCGACGCGCAGTCTAGGTGCGCGCGGCTTGACCGGACCCCGCGTCGTCGTAGCCGTGGAACGGTCGCCGATCGCCCGCGTCCCACGCCTCGCGCAGACCGGGCGCGTCGAGGTCCCAGTCGGGCCGAATCCGGCTGCTGAGGTCGCGCAGGTCGCGCCACAGCTCGGCGAACGACGGGCGCCCCCAGAACCAGTAGCCGTTGTAGATGCTGTGGATCACGAGCCCCGGCCCGAGCACGAGCGTGTGCGGGACCATCGGGTCGTTCTCGGGGTCCGTGTATTCCTCGATCTGGAGGTCCTTCTGGACCACACGCCCGGGGTCCGACAGGAACGGCCATTGCGCGCCGAGCGAGGCGCGGAACTCTTTGGAGCCGTGGTCGTCGTCCGTCGAGATCGTGGCGATCTGCGTGTATGCGACCGCGATCTTCGGGTAGTTGGCGGCGAGTTCCAGATGCTGCTGGTGCTCCTTGGGGCAGTAGTTCCCGCGCGCCAGCGTGAGGATCATCGGATCCTCGCCCTGCAGCTCGCTGAGCGTGCGCAGTGTTTTCGTGTGATCCGGCAGCTCGAAGTCGGGGAACACCCCGCCGGGGACGATGTCGGCGCGCAAGGCTCCTCCTGGGTTCGGTGGAAGGTCCCTCACAGATAGCGCCTCGGAGCGCGCGGCGCACTCCGATCAGCCGAATGTGAACACGTATGCACGCACGCCCGGCTGGAGGAACGTGACCTCGAACGTACTCGTGCCGCCCCGGCGCTTGTGGACGAGCTGGTACATCCGGGGCTCCGAGAGCATCCCCGCGCCCGACTCCTCCACGTCCACCCCCGCCTCGGCGCCCGGCGCCGCGCCGTCGAGCGAGACGGTGAAGGGCACGGCGCCGGCGCCCTCGGGCGGCGCAATCACGAGGTTCACGTCGCGCGCCTGGAAGCGGTAGACGATCGACCCCGGGGAGTCCTGCAGATCGACGGACTCCTCTCGCGCCGACCAGGGGCCGGTGAGCCTCCAGTCGTTGAGCGCGAGCTCGCCGGCGGGAGCGTCGCTGCGCCGATCGCCGCGGGCGAACCCCAGGTAGGTCTCGGGCGAGCCCAGCCGCTCCCAGTCGGCCGCCTCGAAGCGACCGGCGGCCTCGACGTCGCTCAGCTCCTCCTCGAGACCGAGCAGGCGCTGGATCGCGCGCTCGGTGTCCCCGTAGGCGCCCTCGCCGAAGTGCTCGAAGCCGATCTGCCCGTCGCGGCCGACGATGTAGAGCGCCGGCCAGTAGTGGTTGTCGAACGAGCGCCAGATCGCGAACTCGTTGTCGATCACGACCGGATAGGCGACGCCGAGCTCGCCGATCGCAGCGCGAACGTTGCCGAGCTCGTGCTCGAATCCGAACTCCGGCGCGTGCGCGCCGAGGATCGTCAGACCGCGGTCGCGGTAGCGCTCGTGCCAGGCGCGCAGGTAGGGCAGGGTACGCAGCCAGTTGACGCACGAGTACGTCCAGAAGTCGACCAGGACGATCCGCTCGCCAAGGATCTCTGCCGTCAGCGGCTCGGAGTTCAACCACGCGCTCGCGCGCTCGATCGTGGCGAGCGCGCCGCCCGCGGACCGGCCGCTCGCCGCTGCGCCGCTCATGCCACGAGGTAGGTCTCGTAGATCACGCCCGCCGGCTCGCGCGCGCCGACCGTGACGAACACGCCCTTGTTCAGCCAGTCGAACTCGGTCGCGGCCGTCTCCATCCGCGTGGCCGTGCGGTAGGTGTATTCGGCCGGGTCCACCTCCTCGCCCGCGGCGAGGCGCGCCAGCACTTCGGGCGGTCCGTGGCGAACGCCGCCCGACCGCACGTAGATGAGCGTCCCGTCATAGGTCTGGAGCGTGTAGCGGATGTCGGCGAGCGCGGTGCCGTCGGGAAGCAGGATCTGCCAGTCGGCGCTCCCCTCTCCGAGCAGCCGCCCGTTCAGTTCCGGGCCCGTGAGCGTGCCCGAGGTGAGCGGCACGATGCGCCGGCGCCCACGGGTGGTGATCCCGAAGTCGAGCGGGTCGCCGAGGCTCGCCTCGACGCGAGCGACGAGCGAGAGCCGCGGTTGCGGGAGCTTGCCGGCCATCGGGGTGAGCCTGTCCTCTGGCGGTGGCCTTCGCGCCAGTGACGACCCTGGCTCGTCACTGGTCAGCTCGTTCTGCGAAAGGGCGCGAGCGTGACAGCGGCGCTAGGCTCTCGTTGTGAAGGGGGATCGCGTCGAGGTCGTGGTGGCCGCCGATGACGGGTCGCGCACGTATGAGATCGAAGCGACCCGGGCAGGGCGGCGCGTCGAGATCACGAACGCCCGCGGCGTCGTGGAGGTCGCCGAGGTCACGCGCAGCGGCCAGCCCGTGCGGGCGGGGCGCTTCATGGCAAGCCGCGTGATCGCGCTCGTCGAGCACCCCGCCGCCGAGGCTCGCTCCTCCGAGCAGCCGGCGGCCGAGCGCCCCGCGAGGATCTGGGACTGACGACGGGATCGGTCATCGAGCCGGAGCGGGGCCTGCGATGACCGGCGCGCTCTACGGCTTGGCGAACCGCTGCGTGCGCAGGCGCTGGGCGGTGATCGCTGTGTGGCTGGTGATCACGGTCGCGCTCGTCGCCGTCTCGCACGGGCTCGGCGAAAAGACGAACGACAACCTCTCGTTGCCGGGCACCGGCAGCTCCTCCGCGAAGTCAACGCTCAGCGGCCCGTTCCCGGCCCAAGCCAACGGCTCGAGCCCGATCGTCCTGCACGTGCGCAGCGGCAAGCTCACCGAACCGAAGTACAAGCAGGCGGTCGACGAAGCGGCCGAACATCTCGCGAAGGCCAAGCACGTCGCGGGCGTCGTCAACCCTCTGACGCCGCAGGGGGCCTCGGCGCTCAGCAAGGATCAGGCGACCGGCTATCTGTCGGTGACGCTCGACGTCAGCCCCGGCGAGCTGTCCGTCGATGAAGCTCACACGGTCATCGACGCCGCCGCGGGTCCCGCGCAGGCCGGCGGCATCCAGGTCGAGACGGGAGGGCAGCTCGGTCAGAAGGTCTCCAAACCGGCGACCGAGTCGAGCGAGCTCGTGGGGATCCTCGCCGCCTTCGTGATCCTCGCCTTCACGCTCGGGACGCTCACGGCGATGGTCCTGCCGATCCTCGTCGCGATCTTCGGCCTGCTCTCCACGCTCGCGATCATCCGCATGCTCGGGCACGTCCTAACCGTTCCGACCGTTGCTCCCACGCTCGCGACGATGATCGGGCTCGGCGTCGGCATCGACTACGCGCTGTTCATCGTCACCAGGCATTTCCGGGGCCTCTCGGACGGGATGCCCCTCGGAGAGTCGATCGCCCGCGCTGCTGCGACCTCGGGCGGCGCGGTCATCTTCGCCGGCTCGACGGTGGCGATCGCGCTCGTCTCGCTGGCCGTCGCGCAGATCCCGCTCGTGACAACGCTCGGGCTGATGGCGGCGATCGCGGTCCTGGTCGCGATGCTCGCGGCGGTGACGCTGCTGCCCGCGCTGCTCGGCGCTCTCGGTGGGCAGATCGAATCGCTGCGCGTGCGCCCGCCCTACTCAGCCGACGCCGCGCGGAAGGGGGTGTGGGCCAAATGGGCGGGCGAGATCGCGAAACGCCCCGTCATCAGCGGGCTCGCCGCGCTCGCGATCCTGATTCCGCTGACGATCCCGCTGCTCTCGCTGAACCTCGGCCAGCAGGACCCGGGGGCGCTCTCGACCTCGACGACGGCCCGCAGGGCCTACGACCTGCTTGCGAAGAACTTCGGCGCCGGCGTCAACGGACCGCTGCTGATCGCCGTCAAGCTGAAGACGCCCGCAGAACCGGCGCCGGGGGAGAGTGGAGGAACCGGCGGCGCGCAGGACGCCTCCAGCTCGCAGGGCGGCACGACGGACCCGCGCGCGAGCGATCCCCGCCTGGCCTCGCTGCAGAAGGACGTCGCCGCGAACCACGACGTGGCCGCTGTCGGCCCGATCCAGATCGACAAGGCCGGAACCGTCGCCTACTTCAACGCGATCGCCAAGCAGGGCCCATCCGAGAACGCGACCGCGAGCCTCGTCGAATCGCTCCGAAGCGAAGCGATCCCGAAGGCCGAAGCCGGAGGTGGCCTGAGCGCGTACGTGGGCGGCAGCACGGCGGCCTACGTGGATCTCGCGTCGAAGATCTCCGCCAAGCTGCCGCTGCAGATCATCGTCGTGATCGCGCTCAGCCTGCTGCTGCTGACCGTCGCCTTCCGCACCGTCGTCGTGCCGCCGCAGGCGGCGCTGATGAACGTGCTGTCGATCGGCGCCGCATACGGCGTGCTGACAGCGATCTTCCAGTACGGATGGCTGAGCGGCGCGATCGGGCTGAGCGGCGCGGTGCCGATCGTGTCCTACGTGCCGTTGTTCATGTTCGCGATCCTGTTCGGGCTCTCGATGGACTACGAGGTCTTCCTCGTCAGCCAGATCTCCGAGCACGTGCACGAGGGCGAGAACAACAGCAGCGCGGTCGTCTCAGGCCTCGTCACGAGCGCGCGGGTGATCACAGCCGCGGCGCTGATCATGGTCTTCGTGTTCGGCAGCTTCCTGCTCAACGGCGACCCGACCGTCAAGCAGTTCGGCGTCGGGTTGGCCGTCGCGGTGCTCCTGGACGCGACCGTCGTGCGCTGCCTGCTCGTTCCCGCGCTGATGATCCTCGTCGGCAGGGCCAACTGGTTCTTCCCGCGCTGGATGGAGCGACTCGTCCCGCGCCTGAGCATCGAGGGGGAGGAGTTCTTCGCCGCGCGCGACCGCCAGCGCGAAGACCCCGTCCGCGCTCCGGGACCCAGCTCGGCCGAGGCCGGGGCGGGCTGAGCCGGCGCCGGGGCTGCCCCGGGCTCTTGCGGCGCCGACCCGGATGCTGCGATGCTGGGCGGGCCGGCCGGCGCCGTCGCTGCACGCCGACGCGTGGGAGCCGCCTCCAGACGAGCGAAGGGAGACGACGATGGGGTTCGATCAGTATCACGAGCCACCCGATGAGCTGCCCGCGCAGACGCGGACGTTCGCACGGCTCTGCGCTTCGCTGACCGAGGAGGCCGAAGCGATCGGGTGGTATCAGCAGCGGCTCGCGGTCGAGACCGACGAGGAAGCGATCGCCGTGATGCGCGACGCGCAAGGCGAGGAGTTCAAGCACTTCAGCATGGACCTCGAGCTGCTGCTGAGGCGCACGCCGCCCTGGCGGGAGGTCGCCGAGGGGATCCTCTTCCAGCCCGGCGACGTCGTCGAGCATGGTGAGGAGTCAGAGGCGGAGGCCTTCGACGAGGGCGGCCCGGGTGCCGCCGGCTCCTATGCGGACGGCTCGCTCGGCATCGGCAGCCTGAGGGGGCGATGACGATGAACAACCTGCTCAGAGCGATCGCACCGCTCAGCGACACCGGCTGGGCGCTGCTCGATGGCGAGGCCTGCGAGCGCCTCGCGCCGGCGCTCGGCGCGCGCAAGCTCGTCGATTTCTCCGGCCCGCGCGGCTGGGAGCACTCGGCCTCAAACCTGGGCCGCGTGACGACGCTCAAAGGCGCGCCCTCGAAAGCCGTCACCGGCCTGCGGCGCGAGGTGATGCCGCTCGTCGAGCTGCGGGCCGATTTCGCGCTCGCCCGCGACGAGCTGCGCGACGCCGACCGTGGCGCGCCGGACACCGATCTCGCGCCGCTGGACGACGCCGCGCGCGAGATCGCGATGACGGAGAACATCGCCGTGTTCCACGGCTGGGGCGGCGCGATCACCGGGATCGGCGAGCGCTCGCCCTACGACGTCTCCTCGCTCGGCAAGAAAGCCGGGACGTACCCCCGCGAGATCGCGGGGGCGGTGGAGAAACTCCTCTGCCAGGGCGTCGGCGGCCCGTACGGGCTCGCGCTGGGGCGCGAGCAGTACCGGATAGTCATCGAGACGGCGGAGGGCGGCGGCTATCCGCTGCTCGACCACCTGGGCAAGATCCTCGAGGGGCCGATCGTGTGGACGCCCGGCGTAAACGGGGCGGTGGTCGTGAGCCTGCGGGGCGGCGACTTCCTGTTCGAGAGCGGGCAGGATCTGTCGATCGGCTACGACTCCCACGACGCGGAGGTCGTCCGGCTGTACCTGCAGGAGAGCTTCAGCTTCCGTATCGCGACGCCCGAGGCGGCGGTCGCGCTCGCGCCCTAGCGGCGGGTCTCCTCGGCTCGGCCGCCAGGGTCTGCGGCGGCGGGCGACCAGTGTTCTCACGGGCGCGAGGCCCCGGCGCAGGTGCGATCCTGATCGCCATCTCGAGCCGCTCAAAGGAGGACGCTCCGATGGCCACCTTCCACTTCAAACAGATCACCACCGCGACGCCCGAGCAGTTCGTCGCGGCCCTCACCGACTTCGGGCCGGGGCGCAAAGAGATCTTTGCCAACAGCTCCGACAGCGACCTCGTCGTGTACGACCGAGGGCCCGACTGGGCCGATGTCAAGGAGGGCTCGGCCGGGGTGTGGGAGCGCCTTCACTACGACTGGTCCGATCCCGACCACGTGATCCTGACGACGACCGACTCGAACACCTGGGGCGGCGCGTCGAGCCACACGTACACGCTCACGCGCAAGCCCAACGGCATGACCGAAATCGACTACGTCGTGGTGCGCGACGGGAAGAACCTGCGGGGCCGGGCGCTCGAGCTTCTCGCGAGGACGGTCGGCCGGGGAACCATCGAAAAGGCGTTCGCCGGCGCTGTGAAGGCGATCGAGGCGCGCAGCGCCGCGTCAAAGCCGGCCGGCGTCGCGTGACCGCTGACCGGCGCCGGACCAAGAGCGCGACGACGTCGCAGACGTGATTGAGTTCCGGGCATGAGCCTGGAAGTTGTCGTGCTGCGCTTCGAGAAGGAGTCAGACGCGGTGCAGCGATTCGCGCGTGCGAGGGACGCGACACCCAGATGGGAGCCGGAGCCTCGCTGGACGCGCGACGTCGGGTTCGTCGAACGGCACCACAGCGGACGGCTGCTGCTGCGCGGCAGCTTCGCCGGCCACTACCTGGATTTCGATGAGAACGACGACTTCTCCCAAAAGGACGCCGGCGAGGGGGCGGTCGCCGGCGGGCTGATCGGCGTGCTCGGCGGCCCGCCGGGCATCGCCGTGGGCCTCCTCGTGGGCGGCCTGCTCGGCGGAAATCTGGGATCACCCGACGAACGCGAGTCGGAGCCGGAGGCGTTCGTCGAGCGACTGCGCGCCGCCCTGCCGCCCGAGTCCTCGGCGCTCGTCATGATCGCCGCGCCCGCCGAGATCGATGAACTGCTCGCCGCGATCGGCGACGGGGCGAGCGACACCGTCCGGCGGGCGCTGGATGACGAGCAGACGGCGGCGGTGCAAGCCGCGCTGAGCGCCGCTCCGCCGAGCGCGCCCGGGCCCTGAGCGGGCGCCGCTGAACCCGATCGCGGCGCTCGCAAGCCGGGTCTCGCGGTTCGATTCGGCCTTGCTTGCGGGGCGATCGAAGCAAGCAGCGACAGGTGAGAAAGCCCGTGTCTCACGGGCGCGATGCGCGCCGCGCAACGGACACGCTGGTCCTCCAGCAAGCGCCGAGGGCCTGGATCTGCCCTCGATGCGCACCGCGAGGCAGGAGGAACACCATGGAGCTGCGACACCTTCGCTATTTCGTCGCGATCGCCGAGGAGCAGAGCTTCACCCGCGCTGCAGAACGGCTGTGGGTGGCCCAGCCCGGGCTCTCGACGCAGATTCGCAAGCTCGAGCAGGAGCTCGGCACCCGTGTGTTCGAACGTCACACCCGCGGCGTCGAGCTGACCGCGGCGGGAGAGCTGCTGCTCCAGCGGGCCCGCGACGCGCTCGCCGCGGCCGAGCTCGCCGGCGCCACCGGCGGCGACATCGCCGCCGGACTCGCCGGACGGCTGCGGCTCGGCATCGCGACTGCGCAGTCCTGGCGCTGCGCCGCGGAGACGCTCGAGCGCTTCATGGGCGCGAACCGGGCGATCGAGCTGACCGTGCTCGAAGGCGGCGGCGGAGCGCTGTGGCGCGATCTTCGTGACGGCCGCCTCGACGCGCTCCTCGCCCCGGCGCGTTTCGCATCGCCTGATCTCCAGTCGCTGGCGCTCGGCGCCGAGCCCTGGATGGTGCTGGCGGGCGCCTCGCATCGCCTGGCAGGCTCGGGAGCACTGACGGCGGCGGCGCTCGAGGGCGAGCGGATCGCGATCGCCGGGGACGGCGAGCGCCGCGGGGAGGATCGCGCGATCGCCGAGCTGCTGGACGGCCTCGGCGTCAGCGCGGTGCTCGAGCGGGCGGCTCCCGGGCCGGCCCTGCATGCGACGGTGGCGCGGGGAGACGCGCTCGTGCTGACGACCGCCCCCGCGGCGCTCGCGCCCGGGGTCGTGGCGCGGGAGCTCGAGTCGGCGCCGCAGCTCGAGTTCGCGCTGCTGTGGCGCGAGCGCGTGAGCCAGCCGGCGCTCGCCCGTCTGGTCACGACAGCGGCAGAGCTCGCCGACGGCAGGCCGAGGAGGCGCGCATCGTTGCGCGCGGTCGCGTGAAGATGCACGAGCCATCACCGCACGCGGGCGAGGACGACCACCCGCAGGAGCCGGGGGGAGCAACGAAAGCCCCGATCGCCCGTAAGGGCAGGGTGATTCACGGCCTTCAGCGCAGCGGCTTGACGCCGATGAAGCTGCCGGAGCCGATCGACCCGGCGCTCGCCAAACACTTCGAGGAGCGGGCGAGCAAGACCCAGAACCGGATCTCCGACGCGATCACCCGCTTCGCCGGCTCGATGGCGTTCGTCTACATACACATCATCTGGTTCGGCTGCTGGATCGGGTTCGGGGTCGAGAAGTACCCCTTTGGGCTGCTGACGATGATCGTCTCGCTCGAGGCGATCTTCCTCTCGACGTTCGTGATGATCAGCCAGAACCGCTCGGAAGCCAAGCGTCAGGTGATCGCGGATGAGCAGTGGTCGATGGTGCAGGAAGAGGACCGCCAGAACGAGCAGCTGCTCCGGATCTCGCGCCAGATCCTCGAGCTCACCGAAGCCGTGCACTCCTACGCGGCGGACGCCGCGGGCCGCCGCGCCTCGCCTCGGGGACGTGGCACCGGGGGTTCCGGAGGTGGATCGCCCCCGGCGGCGGGGGGCTGAGCCGGCTTGCCTCCCAGTTTGGCCGGGCCGTCAGGAGCCGCCGTTATGGTGGGCGCCACTCATTCGTCTTGACGCCGCGGCCGCGGCTGGACGAGCTTGTGGCCATGCACGAGGGGAACCTGGACAGTGGCCGAGGATGACGCGGGCGGTGCACGGAGCGAGCCGGGAGGCGAGCGCGCGCTTCCCGCGGTCGCGGCCGCCGCCGAGAGAACTCTGACGCCGACCGTGCGGATCGCCGCGCCCTCGACGCGCGGGGTCCTGCGACTGATCTTCCTGGTCGTTTTGACGGCGATCGGGCTCTACCTGCTGTGGAGGGTGCGCACGATCGTGCGGCTCGCCGGCATCAGCCTGTTCCTCGGGTTCGCGTTGCTTCCGATCGTCGACGCGATCGACAGCCGCATGAAGGTCCCGCGCTCGATGACGATCCTCGCCGTGTTCCTCGCTCTGTTCGCGAGCGTGGTGCTGATCGGAGTGATCGTGATCCCGGGCCTCGTCAAAGAGGTGGGCCAGCTCTCCCACGAAGCGCCGCGCTACGCGCGCGAACTGCGCGGCAACTCGACGTTCAGGCACTACGACAACCGCTACCACATCTCGCCCAAGCTGGTGCGCGACGCGCGCGAGCTCCCGCATACGCTCGGCCATCTCGTGGGGCCGCTCAAGGACGTGACGGTGTCTGCCTTCAGCGCCATAGGGCAGCTCCTGACGGTCCTGGCGATCACGTTCCTTCTGCTCCTCCACGGGCGCCAGTACGTCGCCGAGGGACTCACCCTGACCGGCGAGCGTGCCGAGCACTACCGGCGCCTGATCGTCGAAGTCGAGGGCGCCGTTGCCAGGTACGTGCTCGGCAACGTGATCATCAGCGTGCTCGCGACGGTCGCGACCTGGATCGTGCTGAGCATCCTCGGCGTCCCGTACGCGCTCTCGCTGGGGCTCGTCGTCGGGTTCTTCGACCTGCTGCCGCTGGTGGGGGCAACGCTCGGCGCGATCGTCGTCGCGCTGGCGACGGTGACGGTGAACTTCCCGATCGCGACGATCGTCTGGATCGCGTTCATCGTCGTCTGGCAGCGGATCGAGGACTACATCGTGCAGCCGATGGTCTACGGCCGCGCGCTGCACGTCAACCCGATCGTCACGATCCTCTCGGTGCTGGTCGGCGCCTCGCTGCTCGGAGTTCTCGGGGCGCTGATCGCGATCCCGACCGCAGCCGCGATCCAGATCGTCATCACCGACTGGTGGTCGCGCCGGCGCGCGCCCCCCGCCGGCGGCGCTGCCGCGGCCGGCGCGACCGAGCAGGGCTGATCGCCGGGCTCGAACCTGTCCAGCCGGCTCTGCTCCGGCGCTCCTGTGCCCGCGACGGGGAGCCAGGCCGGGCCGCTGGGAAATAACCTGTTCTCGTGCTCGAATGCCGGGATCACGAGGCGGGTGGCGCGTGAGCGCGGCGCTGCGTCCCTCGATCGAGGGTGAGCTCCCCGTTCCAGCTGAATGGATGAGCTGGGTCGAGAGCGAGAAGGCATGGATGAGCGTGCGCGACGCCGACCTGCTCGAGGCGCTGGTGCTCTCCCACGCCCGCGCCCTCGGCCGTCCCATCGATGTGCTCGAGTGGGGCGCCGGGCGCAGCACGCTGTACTACAGCGGGCTGCTGCAGACGCGGGGAATGCTGGCGAGCTGGCTGACGATCGAGCACAACAGGGAGTTCTTCCGCGCCGAGCTCGCACCGAGGTTCGAGCCGCGCCCCGATCGCGCGTATCTGGTCGCCGATCCTCCGCTCGAGGGGCAGATCGCGCTGTTGGAGCCGGGAGGGGAGACGGTCCTCAGCGCGGCCGTCTTCGACGGCGGCGAGTTGCGGCCGTATGAGAACGCCGCCGACCGCGACGCCGACCTCGACGACTACGTGCGGCTCGGCGCGCTGCTCGCCCGGCGCTTCGACCTCGTGGTCGTGGACGGGCGCAAGCGGCGCCGCTGCCTGCTCGAGGCCTCGCGCCTGCTCTCGCCGCAGGGGATCGCGGTGCTCCACGACGGATGGCGCACCTATTACGAGTGCGCGTTCGACGCGTTCGCAGACTGGCAGCGGATCGGCGACGAGCTGTGGGTGGGCGCCCAGCACCCGCTGGAACTGCAGGCGATACTGCCGGCGCACGCCTTCGAAGCCGAGTAGAGGAGCCGCGCGACGCGCGCCGGGGAGCTTTACCCGGACCCGGACTCGCCGTCCGTCGCGGCCAGCCAGCGGACGAGCTCTTCGTGCATCGCCTCGACCCCCACGATCGGCGCCCGGGGATCGCTCCAGGAGGAGGGAACCACGATGAACGGCTTCGACTGGGGCCCGCCGAGCCCGCCGTGGGAGCCCATGAACTCCTCGAACGGGGCGACCTCGCGGCGCTCGGGGTCATACACGGAGTTCACGAGGATGTCCGGGCAGTGGGGGAAGCGATCGTGGCGGCGCAGGTGGTCGGCGGCCGTCTGCTCGAAGCCCGCGAGCGGGTCCTCGCCCTCGACGGTGTCGTCGTCGAGGCGCCGGCGCCCGTCCGCCCCGATCGCGAGCGGTCCGTGCTCGCGCGAGTGGACCATCACGAAGCCGATGCCCGGATGCGCGGTGAGCGCCGCGATCAGGCGCGGGTGCGACTCCTCGATCGACTCCAGCGCCAACCGCTCCTTGCTCTCGGGGAGGTAGACGAGGCCCAGGTTCCCGGAGACGAGCACGACCGCCTGCTCCTCGCCGCCGGCCTCGGGACGGCTCTCCGCCAGCGCGTCCCGGCCCGGCCCCAGCGCGACCGTCCCCTCGACCGAGCGGCTGCGCGTCGCGCGGGCCAGCGCCCTGCCCCCGACGGAGGGATCCTGGCGCGCGTCGGCGAGCGCGGCGCCGAGATCGCCCCATGCCTCGTCGACGGCCGCGGGCGCGCGCACGCCGCGCCCGTCGAGCGCGTCGCGTACGAGCGCCTCGAGTGTCTGCCCGTAACGCTGGCGAAAGGGCGCGCCCTGCGTCTGGCCGTGGTCGGAGAGCACCACCAGCTCGTACGGGCGCGGTGCCCACGCGGCGGCGCGCTCGAGCCGGGCTAGCTGGTCGTCGTGCTGGCGCAGCACCGCGAGGGCGTCGCGCTCGCGTATGCCCGAGTGATGCGCGACCTCGTCGTAGCCCACGAAGGTCGCGTAGCTGACCGGCACACCCTCGACGATGTCGCCCGCGAGCATCGCGACGTTCAGATCGCGCATCACGACCGTGATCGACGCGCGCACGAGCGCGTAGAGCCACCCGCGCTCGACGTGCGGCAGGCCGGCGCGGCGCTGGCGCCATGCGGCCCACCGCTCCCGCGCCACGTCGGCGAGCGAGAGCCAGAGGGTGCGCAGCAGCCCGTAGGGATCGGCGAAGTACGCGAACACGTCCGAGGCACGCGAGCGGCTGCGGTCGCTGACCATGCTCATCGTCAGCGTGCACCTGGGTGCGTCGCCGGAGAACATGTTGCCGCGGCTTGTGCCGCCGGTCGCGAGCAGCCCGTGCCCGCTGGACCTGCGCTGCTCGATCTCCGCGGCATCGCGCGGGTGGTTGGAGACGAGCGTGCGCCCCGACTCCTTCTCGTACCAGCGGAAGGCCGGCATGTCCCAGTTGCTCCCGAGCAGCAGGCCGGCCTGGCTCGCCCCCGTCTGGCTCGAGAGGTCGCACTCCCAGCCGATCAGCTTGTGGCTGGCGCTCTCGAGCCAGCGCGCGATCGTCGGCGCGTGCCCGTCCCTCACGGCCTCCTGCAGCACGCCGTGCCCGAGCCCGTCGATCTCGAACAGGATCACGCCGGGGGCATCGGTGCGGTTGAGCCCGCGGGCTCTCCTCACCCGGCGGCGCACGACCCGCAGGTTGCGCGCATCGCGGTCGACGTCGAGCAGCGAGACGAAGATCGTCGAGATCAGCGCGAGCGCCGCGGCGATCGCGAGCGCCGCGGTGAACGACGGCGCGTTCCCGGTCGTCACGAGGACCGCGCCCGCGACCACGCCGGCGCTCAGGGCCAGCGACGCGAGACCGAACGTGACGATCGTCAGCGGCAGCGCAAGGCGGATGAGCACCGGCCAGAGAAGGACGTTGAAGGCCGCGATCACGACCGCCACGAGCAGCGCTTCAGCGAACGACAGCCGCTCGATGCCGCCCAGCACGGAGCTCAGGCCGGCCACGACGCCCGCCTCGACGGCGAGGAGCACGAGCCAGCGGGCGAGCAGCGCGGCGAGGCGCCGCGCGGATCCGCTCAGCCGCGTGCGACCGCGCGGCATGGGAGATGGCAGCAGTGGTTAGGTTGATCTCGATGGCCGATCGCAGTGCCCCCGCGCGGGACCGTATCGCGTTCCTTGGCCACTCGACGGTGCTGATCGAGCTCGCCGGGGAGGCGCTGCTGACCGATCCGCTCCTGCGCCCGCGCGTCGCGCACCTGCGCCGCTACGCGCCCGCGCCCGAGCCGGCGGCCGCGGTGTCCGCCGTCCTGCTCTCGCACGCGCACCAGGACCATCTCGACCTCGCTTCGCTGCGGGAGATCGGCCGCGATACACCCATGTTGGTCCCCGAGGGGGCCGGGCGCTGGCTCGAGCGGCGTGGGTTCGTCGCGGTCAGCGAGGTTGCCGTCGGCGAGACCGCGGCTGTCGGCGCGGCGTCGGTGACGGCCGTGGCGGCCGACCACGAGGGCCGCCGCTACCCGCTCGGGCCGCGCTCGGAGAGCGTCGGCTACGTGCTGCGCGGCTCACACAGCGTGTATTTCGCTGGAGACACGGGGCTGTTCGCCGGAATGTCGGAGCTCGCCGGTGAGCTCGATGTCGCGCTGCTCCCGGTGGCCGGCTGGGGTCGCACGCTCGGGCCCGGGCACATGGACGCGCGCGACGCCGCGCGGGCGGCCCGGCTGATCGCGCCGCGCGTCGCGATCCCGATCCACTGGGGCACGTTCCGGCCGATCGGTCCGGGGCTAGGCCTCTCGCTCGGGCGCGAGCCGGCCGTCGAGTTCGCGCGCCGCGTGCGGGAGCTCGCGCCGGCGACGGAGGTTCGGATCCTTGCGCCGGGGGAGGAGACGGTGCTGTGAGGGCGCGCCGGCTTCCGTCCCCGAAGGCTGATCCTCGGTGCGACGGGCGGCGAGCCTCGAAGCCAAGCGCGTGACTGCCTCCGCCGAGCCATCTGGAACGATCCGCGCAAATGGTCGAGGAGTGCTTCTGCTGCGGCGCGTTCGCGCCCTCCTGGGAAACCGGCGAGTACGGCGAGTGGTGGCTCGAACTGACACCGGAGGGCGTTCACCTGGGGGTGATCTGTCCCGGCTGCTTCGCGGGTGAGGGTCTCGCGTTCCTCGATGTCGAGGTGCCCCGCGCCGTTCTCGTGGCGCTCAGGGGCAACGCAGGACCGGGGGCGTCCGGCGGGACGCGCCTCGCCGAAGCGGCCTGAGCGTCGCGCAGCGCATGGCCCTCGCGGCCGGTCCGGCTAGGGTCGATAGCGCGACGTGAGCCTGCTTCCCACCAAGGCGGGGCCGGTACCCGACCGGCTTACGATCTGGCCGATCGACGACGGCCGCTACGGCCTCGACGCGACCTTCCAGGGCGAGACGGGGTACGAACGCGCGCAGGTTCATCGCCTCCAGCTCGAGGAGGAGGGTGTGCCGCACACCTTCCGTCAAGAGCTGGACGGAGCGTGGACGCTGCGGTTCGGGCCGCTGCCGGCCGCGGACATCGGTGCAGCGCTTGGCGCGTTCGTGTACTGACACTTCTCGGTCGTGGGCACGCCTGACGGGATCGATGCGCGAACCCGCTCGGCGAGCTGCTCGTCGTAGCTCATCGCGACCTACCCGGCGCGCTCCGCCGAGGCGAGTCCTCGTCGCGAGAACACGCCGAGCAGGGCGGCGGCGCCCGCGAGCGCCGCGAACGCGAGCGCGACTTTGACGGGCGAGCCGGCGAGCAGTCCGCGTCCGGCCTCGAGCACCGCGGTGATCGGGTTGACGCTCGAGACCGCGTGGACCCACCCGGTGAGCAGCGACAGGGGCACATAGACAGGTGCCAGGAACAGGGCCACGAACACGGGCATCTGGATCAGCGGGCCTGCCTGCTCGGTACGCAGGAACATCGCGATGCCGATCGCCCAGAGGGCGGCCGTGAAGTTCATCCCGATGCCCAGTCCGATCAGCCCCGAGAGCTCGATGCCGTTGCCGTCGACGTGCATGCCCGCGATCAGCGCGGCGATCGTGACGATGACCGCAACGACAAGCCAACGCAGGAACGCACCGACCGCGTACCCGGCGATGATCCCGCTACGACGCGGAGCGCCGAGCATCAGCCTGCGTGCGAAACCCGACTCGAAGTCGCGCGCCACCGCAAAGCCTGTGAAGACGCCGCCGAACGCCGCGGACTGCAGAAACACGAACGCGAACTGGAAAGCCGTGTAGCCGGGCGCGTAATGGAAGTTGGGTATGTCGCTGACGCGCGAGAGACCGCCGGCGAACGCGACCAGGAAGAAGAGGGGGAAGATGATCGAGGGGACGATGATCGCCGGGTTCACGATCGTGTTGTGGATCGAGCGCCAGGCAACGGCACGCGTGACGGAGAAGAAGCGCCTCATGCGCGGGCCAATCTCGACCGCATCGCCGGTCGCGCGAGCGCGAGAGAGACCGCCGCCAGCGCCAGAGCCAGCCCGAAGGCGAGCTCGAGCGCCTGCGCATTCCAGCCTTGGATCACGAGGCTGCGCAAGCCCTCGACCATGTAGGAGACCGGGTTGTAGGTCGCGACTTCGCGGAACCAGGCGGTGCCGATCACGTTTCGGGGAAGCGTTGCGGAGCTCAGGAAAAGGGTCACGAACAGGAGCGGGAAGATGCCCTGGATCGCTTCGCCGGTGCCCAGGCGCAGCGCGAGCAGCCCGCCGAGCGAGGCGAAGGCGAACGAGATCGTGAGAGATAGCGTCAGCAGGACCAGCACTCCGCCGACGCCGCTGACGAAGTCGACGCCGGTCGCAATGCCCACGAGCAGGTAGACGACGGCCTGCACGCAGCCGAGGACGAAGGCGCCTCCGAGCTGGCCGAACAGCATCGCCTCACTGCGCAGGGGCGTGAGCGCGAGCCTGTTCAGGAAGCCCGTCTCGACGTCACGGGCGAGGCTCGTGCCGGTGGAGATCGAGACGAACATGGCTCCCTGCACGAAGGGGAACGCCAGCAGGAAGGCGCGGTAGCTGTGGGTCGGGAAGCCCGGAAGCTCGGTGACGCGGCTGAGCGAGCTGCCGTTGATCGCGAACAGGATCAGCGGGAAGAGCATCGGGAAGATGATCAGAGCGCGCTGGCGCAGGACGCCTTTCGCGGAGCGCCGCGCAACGGCGCCAACCTGTTCGATCAGCGACGTCTGCCGCGTCATGCCGCGCCGGCTCCCTCGAGCTTGCGGCCGGTCTTGGCGAGAAAGACGTCGTCGAGGGAGGGCTGGTGCAACTGAAGTGTCTCGACGCGGACGTCGTGCTGGTCGAGCAGCCGCACGATCTCCGCAAGCTCGGTCTCGCCGCCGGGCAACTGGACCGTGACGCTGCCGCGCGCGCCGCGTTTCGGCGGGCCGAACCGAGTCAGGAGCTCCGCAAGCGTGTCCGTGTCCTGCTCGTCGGCCGGCGCGACCTCGACGCTGGGGCTCCCGATTTCGGCCTTCAACTGGGTCGGCGTACCTTCAGCGACGATCTTGCCCCGATCGATGATGCCGATCCGATCGGCGAGCGCGTCAGCCTCCTCGAGATATTGCGTAGTGAGGAACACCGTCATTCCTTCGTCGCGTGCGAGCCGGCTGACCTCCTCCCAGAGCGCCGCCCTGCTCTGCGGGTCGAGACCCGTGGTCGGCTCGTCGAGGAACAGGATGCGCGGCCGGTGCATCAGCGCGAGCGCGAGATCGAGTCGCCGCTTCATCCCGCCTGAGTAGCCGCCGACGCGGCGGTCGGCGGCTTCGGTGAGCCCGACCCGCTCGAGCAGTTCTTTCGCTCGGGCCTTGCGCTCACGCGAGGGAATGCCCTGCAGCGTGGCCTGCAACATGAGGTGCTCGCGGCCGGTCAGGATCGTGTCGAGGGCAGCTTCCTGCAGCGCGGCGCCGATCGCCGCGCGAACCTGCGCGCTCTGGCGCACGATGTCGTAGCCGCCGACGGACGCTCGGCCGCTTGTCGGCGGGAGCAGGGTCGTGAGGACCAGAACCGTCGTCGACTTGCCCGCACCGTTGGGACCGAGGAAGCCGTAGATCTCGCCCGCCTGCACGCTGATGTCGATTCCGTCGACGGCACGCGGGCCTTTGCGGAACTCGCGAACCAGGTCCTCGACCTCGATGGCGGCGTTTGACTGGAGCATGGGCGGCATCCTAGCAAAAGGTTGAGCTTGTCAAAGATCTAGGTAGTCAATATAATGGGGCGTATGGCGGTGCAGACGGCAACCACTCAGAGCCGACCCGAGGCCGGAGGTCGCGGTGGGTCGCCCGGCGATGAAGCCTGGGCGCTGCTGCGCGAGCTGCTGTTCGCCGAGCGCCGGCGCTTCTTCGAAGTGGCCGGGGAGTTCGAGCTTCACCCGGCGCAGGCGGGAACGCTGATGCAGCTCGACGACGGGTCGGGACTTCCGATGCACGAGATCGCGACACGCCTGGCATGTGACAACTCGAATGTGACCGGCATCGTCGATCGCCTCGAGGCCAGAGGGCTCGTGACGCGCAGGCCCGGCGAGCAGGACAGGCGCGTGAAGTACGTCGTGCTGACGCCGCTGGGAGTGGAGGTGCGTGAGGCGATGGGCTCAAAGCTGGCTCAGGTCCCCGTCGCGATCGAACGTCTCTCAGCCGAGGACCAGCGCGTCCTGCGCGACGTGCTTGCGCGGGCGACCCTCACCGGCTCGCCGGCTTGAGCGGCGCCCGGGGCGTCGTCGACCCCGGCCGACCAGGAGCGAAGCGCTAGAAAGCAGCGATGAGGAAGCAGGGGGCGGTCGTGCTCTACGTGCTCGCAATGGTGGGTGTCATCGTCGGCGTCGATGTGCTGTTCCTCAAACACCAGTTTTGGGCGCGGCTGATCGTGAACATCGCGATCGTCGGCGTGTTCGGAGCGGTCTACCTGCGGTTGTTGAAGCGTCCGTGACAAATGAAGTGCCGAAGGGGGACCCGGACCCCGATTATCCGGCGGCCCCGGAGAGGACTCTCCTAGGAAGCGGCTCTCGCTGTGACGCGTGTTCGGTGGGTGAGCGTGGCGCCGTTATGTGACTGTGCTCACGCCGCCGGGGTGGGTATCGGTCTAGCCTTGTGGTGGCTGCCGGCGTGCGAGATGATCGTGTCGCGGCACATAGATCGAACGAGGCAGGGGGCCCTGCGATGACGATCAAAAGACGGCCCGACGAAGGCACCGCCAGGGCGACTGAGGGTTTGGATCTGGCGGCCAGGATGGCAGAGGTCGGCGAACACCTGGCCCAAGCCGGCGCAGCCCCGGAGCCGCAGGGTCCCGAGCAACACGAGGGGCCGACGGAGACCCGTTACGCGCGCAGCGGCGAGCTCAGCGTCGCCTATCAGGTGAGCGGCAAAGGGCCGGATCTGGTGTTCGTACCCGGATCGCTGTCCCACGTCGAGCTCGGCTGGGAGACGCCGCCGATGATGCAGATGTTCCGTCGCCTTTCGCAGTTCTCACGCATGATCACATTCGACAAGCGCGGGACGGGCCTGTCGGATCGAAGCGCGGAGCTGCCGACGCTCGAGGAGCGAATGGACGACGTCAGGGCCGTGATGGATGCGGCCGAGTGCGAGAAAGCCGCGATCGTGGGCATCTCGGAGGGAGGGCCGATGGCGCTTCTCTTCGCCGCCACATATCCCGAGCGAGTCACGGCTCTGGTCCTCTGGGCGACTTTTGCCCGCGCGGCGTGGGCGCCAGACTATCCGCAGGGAATCGATCTGCAAATCGGTCACGACTTCTGCGACCAGATCGAGCAGCACTGGGGCCATGGCGTCATCTGGCCGCTGATCGCGACGCAGGATGCTCCGGCTGACGAGGTCACCCGTCGCCATCTCGCCCGCATGGAGCGAAGTTCAGCCACGCCGGCGATGGCCGCCGCAGCCAACCGCTTCTCGCTGCTCGTCGATGCCCGCCACGTGCTGAGCTCGATCTCGGCACCGACGCTCGTCGTGCATCGCACCGAAGATCCCCTTGTCAGCGTCGAGCACGCGCGGTATCTCGCTGCCCACATACAAGGAGCGCGGCTGAGGGAGTTCCCCGGCCAGTTCCACGAGAGCTATCTCGACAAGGACGAGGAGGTGCTCGACGAGATCGAGGAGTTCCTGACCGGGACGCGACTGGACCACGAGATCGATCGCGTGCTCAAGACCGTGCTGTTCACCGACATCGCCGAATCCACGGAGCGGGCCGCAAGCTTGGGCGACCGGCGCTGGCACGCGTTGCTGGACGCCCACGACTCCGCGATTCGCCGGGAACTGGAGCGCTACCACGGCCAGGAGGTCAAAACCACAGGCGATGGTTTCCTCGCATGCTTCGATGGGCCGGCGCGAGCGATCCACTGCGCGACGGCGATCGGCGAAACGACCCGCAGGATCGGCCTGGAGGTCCGCGCCGGCCTGCACTCCGGAGAGTGCGTCGCGCGAGGCCAGGACTTCGCCGGGGTAGCGGTGCACATCGGCGCGCGCGTCGCGAACCTCGCCGAGCCCGGCGAAGTGCTCGTCACGGGGACCGTCCGAGACCTCGTGACCGGTTCAGACATCGAGTTCGTGGACCGAGGCCTACACAGGTTGAAGGGTGTGCCGGGCGAGTGGCAGGTGCTCGCTGTGACGCGCTGACGTGCGTGTGACGCGGCGGGGATCCTGCCTACCCGCGTTCCAGAGCCAAGCAGCCAGTTGCAAGCAGCGGTGCCCCGATGGCTTACGCCCGCGTTGCCCCGGCAAGCCTTCGGGTTCAGACGAGGTTCGTGCGGACCCTGCCGAGGACGCGTCGGATCCTGCTATGCGAGATACTTTCGGCGATGGCAGATGCCGGCGCTCGGATGCCGTCGGTGCTGGGCGCCAAATGGAGGAGTGGATCGGCGTCTCGATGACAAGGGGAGGTATGGAGACCTATGCGTAAACCGTCGACATGGATCGCTGCACTTGCGCTGTTCGTTGCACTCGGTGGGACTGCTGTTGCGGCGAAGCACTACCTGATCACCAGTACGCAGCAGATCAAGCCGAGCGTTCTTCGGCAGCTGAAAGCAACCGGTCCCGCCGGACTGCGCGGTGCCACAGGCGCCGCTGGCGCGCGGGGCGAAACAGGTCTTCGTGGGCCCACCGGCCCGGAAGGGTTGAAAGGGGAACGGGGGCCTGAAGGGACCGACGCACGCCCGGGCGGATGGGAAGCGTTGGAAGGCCTCAGCAAAGTGCAGCCCGTCGCCGGCTTCGAAGAACCTGCCGTGCGCACAGAAGCAGGCGGCGCAACAGCCCGGCTGCGGGGCGTGCTGAACACGACGAAAGAAGTGAAACCGGGCGAAACCGTCTTCACGATCCCCGCTTGCTGCCGCCCGCACAACAAGGTCGAGATCGGGCTCAACACGACGATACTTTCGAACACCGAAAACCACCTGGGCGCTCTCGAGATCCTGCCGGGCGGAGAAGTCAAGGATCCTGAATCACCCGTTCCTTCCGGAGTCTGGTACCTGCTGGACGGCATGACCTGGAACCTGAACTAGGTCGTCGCCCGGAACCTGGGACCGCGTCCGAGCACAAGGCGGCCGATCGAGTCATGCCGAGATCGCGCTGGCAGTCGACGACTGCAGGCGTTTCTGAGCCTCCTGTCGTCGAGGGCCACCCGCCGGAGCTGGGTGGCCCTCAACGACTGATCGGGCGGCGCAAGCGTCGAGCCGGTGCTCTCAGGGTCGTCACCTTCGTCGACCCCGACCAGCCGAGCAGCGTCACGATGCTCGCGGCCACCCTGAAGGCAGCAGACGCGCGTGCCGACGTCGATGTGGTCGCGATCGTCGATGTCGCCTACCAGCCTCCCTCGTCCTCGCCGCTGCGCCTGCCGCGAGCCCTCGCACGATGGGGTGCGCTCCGCGCTTTCAACCTGAACACGGCCGCCGAGCCATCCGTCCCGGTGCAGCTGTGGACGTGTGACTCGCTCGCAGGCCGCCGCGCGATCCCCCTGCTCGCGCCGCGGCAGCGCGGCGTCAACGACCCGGAGTTCGTCGAGTCACTGCGAGGCCTCGAACCCGATGCGGCGTTCTCCCTGATGGTCGGCCAGATCTTCGGAACGCGGCTGCTCGAGGCGTGCAGGACGCCGATCAACTTCCACGACGGGCTGCTTCCCCAGTATCAGGGCGTCGCGGCAACCGCTTGGAGCATCTACGAGCGCGCCACGAGGTCCGGCTTCAGCTTCCATCTGATGACCGAGGAAGTCGACCGGGGGCCGGTGCTGCTGCAGGGGGCGGTGGACCTCGGTCCGGCTGCCGCTCTCTGGCCGACGGAGCGGCGCAAGACACGGCTGGCCTCCTCGCAGCTCGGCGCCGTGCTCGATCTGCTCGCCGCGGGCACCGGGACCCCGCGGGTGCCGGCCGGTCCGGAATCGCGCTTCACTCGCGCCGATCTGCGGGCGATACGCACCGTCGAGGAGCCGGACGCGCTGACCGCCGAGGAGCTCTCACGTCGCCTGCGAGCTTTCGAGGTGCTCGAGGTGACGCTCTCGGGCGAACGAGCGAACGTGACCGCGCTGGAGCAGACCGGGCAGCAGCTCCGCGACGGCCGCCTCGCCTTCACCAGTGCCGACGGGGTGGGGCTGGAGGCGAGCCGCATCGGGCACCTGCCTCCCGCCGTGCGTCGCCTCAGGGCTTCCCTGCGGCTTGGGTGAGGCACGACCCGCTCGCCTCGAGCGATCGGAAGGCGCTACCGCCCTCCCAGCTGACTCGAGCTCCCGGCAGGAGCGGCGGCCGCGCAGCGCGCGGCCACGTCGGCCGCCTCGGCGGGGGATACCCCGAACGACCTGAGCACGCCTTCAGCGTGAAAGCGCGCCGCGTCCTTCGGCGCCTGCCCGTCCAGCACGGACCGCATCACTGCGAGCAGCGCTCCGCCGGCCGCGAAAAGCGCCGTCCTTTTGTTTGCGACCTGAAACCTGCCGCTCCTGATGCCTCTTGCGATGTCGCGCTGGGCGAACGGCCCGAGCGCGCCGAGCAGCGCTTGGTGGGAGACGTCGAGGCGGATCAGCAGCCACGCCCACTCGGGGTCGTCGCGTGCGAGGTTCACGAAGTGGCTGTGGGCGACGCACACGACCTCCGCCGGATCGTCGAACCCGCGCGTGAGAGCGTCGACCGCCTGGCCCTGGGCGGCGATCGCCTCCGACAGCACGGCCTCGACGATCGCGTCCTTCGAGTCGAAGTGGTTGTAGAAGGAGCCGAAACCGACGTCGGCCTCGTCGGTGATCTCGTTGATGCGCGTGTCCTCCACGCCACGCGCCGCGAACAAACGCCTTGCCGCATCGAGGAGGCTCTGCCGCGTCGTCGCTCGGCGCCGGGCGCGCCTGTCGGGGGAGGAGGCGGGGGTCTCGCGCCGGACGGGGCCCGGCGGGCTGCTCGGCGCGGGCGGTGACTGCGCAGCTCCGGGTTTAGATGCGTTCGTCATAGTTGACGATCTTATCAGTTACCGCTAGGGTGGAGCCTCGATGACGCTCGACTACGACATCGCGATCGTGGGCTACGGACCTGTCGGGCAGACCGCTGCGATCCTGCTCGGCCGCCTCGGCTACCGGGTGGGGGTGTTCGAGCGGTGGCCGAGCCTGTACCCCCGCCCGCGCGCCGTCCATTACGACGATGAGGTCGCGCGTGTCTTCCAGCGGCTCGGGCTCTCCGAGCAGCTCCGCGCGATCACCGAGCCGGCCACGATGTACGAGTGGCAGAACGACCGCGGTGAGACGCTGCTGCTCGTCGACCGCACCGAGCCGGGGCCTTCGGGGTGGGCGGGAGCGACGATGTTCTCCCAGCCTCAGCTCGAGGAGCTGCTCGACGGCACCGCGAAGTCCGTGCCGTCGGTCGAGGTCCACCAGGGCTGGGAGGTGCGCGACGTGCGCGACACCGGCGACTGCGTGCTGCTGACGGTGCGCGAGGGCAGCGCGGTCGACGGGCAATGGATCGAGGGCGTAGCGGAGCGCGAGGCGCGCGCCCGATACGTGATCGGCTGCGACGGCGCGAACAGCATCGTGCGCGCGCGGATGGGCACTCCGGTCGAGGACCTCGGCTTCGCTTTCGACTGGCTGATCGCCGACACCGTGCCGCGCGATCGCGGCCTGCTCTCCGGCGTCAACCTGCAGCGCTGCGACCCCGCACGGCCGACGACGCTGGTCTCCGGGGGCCCGGGGCGGCGGCGCTGGGAGTGGATGCTGCTGCCCGGCGAGACCCGCGAGCAGGTCGAAGATCCGAAGTTCGTCCGGGCGCTGCTGGCGCGCTCCGGGATCGGCGCCGAGGAGGTCGCGCTCGAGCGCCACACGGTCTACACGTTCCGCGCGCGCTGGGCCGAGCGCTGGCGCGAGGGCCGCATGCTGCTCGCCGGCGACGCCGCCCACCTGATGCCGCCCTTCGCGGGCCAGGGCATGTGCGCCGGGATACGCGACGCGCTGACGCTCGCCTGGCACCTGGACGTCGTGCTGAAAGGACAGGCCGACTCGTCGACGCTCGGCGCGTACACGAGCGAGCGCTGCGCTCACGTGCGACAGGCGATCGCGATCTCGGTCGAGCTCGGCAAGGTGATCTGCATCGCCGACGAGACTGAGGCGGCCGCTCGCGACGCCGGGCTCCTCGCGCTGTTGGCCGACCCCGACACGCCTGAGTTCGAGGTGCCGGCAGGAGTGCTCGGCCCCGGCATCCACGAGGGTCCGGACGGCGCGCGCCCGGGCGGTGGCGGCTCTCTGTTCCCGCAGGGTCGCGTGTCCGTCGGCGGCGCCGAAGTGCTGCTCGAAGACACGATCGGGGGCGGTTTCGCCCTTTACGCACTCGATACCGACCCGATTGCGCTCCTCGAGCTCGACGCACGGCTCTACCTCGAGGCGCTCGACTGCGCACTCGTGAGGGTCGAGTCCGGGGAGCAGGGGCAGCAGATCTACGACGACTGGTTCTCGTCTCGAGGCTGTGCGGTAGCGCTGGTGCGCCCTGACTTTTACGTCTTCGGAACAGCAGCGGCGAGCGTGGCGGAGACGAGCGCCCTGGTGCGTCGCCTGCAGACAGCGCTCAACGATCCCTACACAGACGAAAAGAGGCCGGCGATATGACGCAGATCAAGCCGACGTTCCACCACTTCAACCTCAAGACGACACGGCTGCAAGAGCTGATCGACTGGTACGCGGCGGTCGTGGGCGCGGAGGTGACCTTCCAGGACGCAACCGGCGCCTGGCTCAGCAACGACGCGGCCAACCACCGCATCGCGCTGCTCGCGTTCCCAGGGTTCAAGGACGACGCGGAGAAGGACACGCGGACCGGGATGCACCACAGCGCGTTCGAGTACGACAGCTTCGACGACTTGAACGCGAGCTACCTGCGCCTGCGTGGGCAGGGCATCGAGCCGGACCTGTGCATCGACCACGGCATGACGCTCTCCTACTACTACAAAGATCCGGACGGCAACTACGTGGAGCTCCAGGTCGACGTGTTCGGCGACTGGCGCTCCTCGAAGGAGTGGATGCGCACGAGCCCCGAGTTCTCGGCGAACCCGATCGGGGTGTTCGTCGACCCCGCCCAGATCGCTGAGCAGTCGGCCGCCGGAGAGCCGTTCGAGGCAATTCACCGGCGTGCGATGTCGGGGGAGCTCGCGCCGCCGCAGCCGCCCGTCGAGATCCCCACGGGAGAGTGAGATGAGACTCGTCAGCTACACCTCCCAGGACGGGCCGGCCGCGGGGGTGCTGCTCGGTGAGGAGATCGTGCCTCTCTCCTCGCTCGAGAATCCGCCGGCCGCGGGCGTCCGGGGCGCGCTCGAGGAGCTGGACGCCGCAGGACTGCGCCGGCTCGGCGAGCTCGCCGCGGCAGCCGGCGAGCGCCTCGCGGCGGAGGACGTCGAGCTGCGCGCGCCCGTGCCGGATCCGCAGAAGATCATCTGCATCGGCCTGAACTACCGCGACCACGCCGAGGAGTCCGGGCAGGAGGTCCCCGAGGCCCCGATGTGGTTCGCGAAGTTTGCGAACTCGCTGTGCGGGAGCGGGGCACCGATCGTCCTGCCTGCGGCTCATGCGGACTACGTCGACTACGAGGCGGAGCTGGCGCTCGTGATCGGTCGTCCGGCTCGCAACGTCTCCGTCGAGGACGCGCTCGAGCACGTCGCAGGCGTGATGCCGTTCAACGACGTGAGCGCCCGTGACCTGCAGCTCCAGAACCCGCTGTGGACGAGCGGCAAGGCGATCGACACGTTCGCGCCGTGCGGCCCCGCGCTCGTCACGCTCGACGAGGTCGGTGACCTTTCCGGCCTCGCGCTGCGTACGCGCATCGACGGTGAGACCGTGCAGGAGGGGACGACGGCGAACCTGATCTTCGGTCCGGTCGAGCTCGTCGCGTGGCTGTCGCGCACGATGACGCTGCTGCCCGGCGACATCGTCGCGACGGGCACACCCGCCGGGGTCGGCGCCGCCAAGGGGCTCTTCCTGCGCGATGGGAACGTCGTCGATGTCGAGCTCGAGGGCGTCGGGACGCTGTCCAACCCGGTGCTTGCGGAATGACCGTCCTCCCCGACAGCGTCCAAGCCTTTCTCGACGAGCAGCCGGTGGGCGTGATCGCAACCCGTTCGGCCGCCGGGCGGATCCACCAGTCGATCGTCTACTACGTCCGCGCCGGCGACGAACTACTGATCTCGACCGAGGCGCCTCGCCGCAAGGCGCGAGACGTCGAAGAGACCGGCTGGGCGTCGGTCTGCGTGATGGGTCACGAGCGGCCGTTCCCGTCCGTCACGGTGTCGGGCGTCGCCACGATCCGCCGCGGCGGCATCGGTCCGGCCATGGCGCGGGTCGCGCAGCGGATGCTCGCGCTGGACGAGGCGCCGGAGCCTCAGAGCGACGAGGCGCTCGCGGGCGTCGGGCGCGTGATCATCGCCGTCGAGATCGAGCGCGTTGGCCCGGCGAACTACCTCGACGGCTAGGTCCTGGCAGGGCGCTGCGCTCGAGGCTCGCCACGGCGCTGGCCTAGGAGGCGACGCCGCAGATCCGCAGTGAGGCCCGAATCCGGATTCACCCGCTGCCGGGAGTGCGCCGCGGCCAGGCGGCTCAGTGCGCGCTCTGACGAGGGTCACTTGATGATGAGGTTCTGGGGGTGCGTGGCAGGGGTTGCGTGCCGCCGAGAGAGCGTCGCTCACCCCGCGACGATCGCGGTTTTCTTCGCGAGGGGCCGACGTCCGCGCCACCAGGCGAAGTACCACCGGTTGGCGATGCGAGCGGCGATGTGCCCGCCGTCGAGGAAGCGAACGGTGACACTTTGCACGCCGGCTCCGACCCGAGCGGCGATGAAGGAGTACTGCTTGGAACCTTCCTCGGGAAGCGTCCTGCCGCCGCCCGACACGGGCTCCGACACCGAGTGAGCCGCGACCGGTGGGTAGGGCCGCGGGCTGTAACTGCCGCCGCTCATCGCGCTCTTGGGCTTGCGACCGACAAAGCACTCCCATGCAGCGCGGCGGTCCGCGGATTCGAACAGGAACCATGCGTCGGGCCCGCTCCGGTCGATGAGGACCGTGCGCCAGAAGCCGTAGCTGGCTTGCGGATCGCCAAACCAGCGGCGACGTGTCCCACGGAGTTCCGCGTCAGCAGGCAGCTGCGAACGGCACCTCCCTTCAGCGTTCAAGTGGTGCCGAGCCGCGAAGGCTTCGAAGCTTTCCCTTCCCGCGTGTGCAGACGATCCGGACCCAGGGCTGCCGACGATCACTCCGAGAGCTACCAGCCCGACGCCAAGCATCGCAACGGCGGCGATGCGTCGGCGCCGCGTCCTCTGACGTGCGCGCGCGTCACGAACCACTCCCGCGTCTGGAAGCTGCGTGGGCGGGTCCTGGACAGCGAGAGACATTGGAGCTAGTATGACTAGCACCATGCTGGGAGTCAAGATCGACAGGTCCGACCCGACGGCACTGCACGAGCAGGTCGCGGCTCAGATCCGGCGCTCGATCGCAGAAGGCGACGCGAAGCCGGGCGAACGACTGCCGCCGGCGAAGGACCTGGCCGCCGTCATGCACGTGAACACCAACACGGTGCTTCGCGCTCTGCGGGAGCTGCGAGAGGAAGGCTTGCTCGAGTTCCGCCGCGGCATGGGAATCCGCGTCGCTGGGACCTCCGAGCGGGGGCTCGTCCTGTCGAAGGCGAGGGAGCTCCTTCGGCTCGCACGCCGCCATGGCTATGACGCCGACGAGCTGGCTCACATCATCCGTTCACTCGGCTGAACGCCTCCACCTAGCTTGAACGAGGACCGCTCCCCCGCGTGCCGACGCTTCGGCCTGCCTCGGCTCGGCGCTCCCCGAGCCAAGCGAGGAATGGCGCGCTACCCGCCGTGGACTAGGCTCAGGGGTGTGTCGTTTGCAGCTTTGACGTCCGCGGAGATCTCGCTGCCGGCCGGAGCCGATGGCGCGCGCGTGAGTGACCGTATCGCTGTCCTAGCCGACACCGTCGATGTCGTCGGCTTGACAGACAACCATGCCGGCCAGCCGCGGATGTCTCCGCTCGCCGCCGTGGCGCTCGCGCGGGAGCAGGGCGTAGGGACGATTGTCCACGTGTCCTGCCGCGATCGCAACCGCCTCGCGCTGCAGTCGCAGGTCGCGGGCTCGGCGGCGCTTGGTGCCGAGGCGGTCCTCTGCATGCAGGGTGATCCCGTTCCCGGCATCGAGCGTGTGGGGGATATGACCGCGACGCAGCTGATCGCAAGCGTCGCCGCCTGGAGTGCTCCTCACCCGCTGGCGGTCGGAGCCGTCGTCAACCCGTTTGCCGAGGACGTCGACCGAGAGTTGCGGCTGCTGCGGCGGAAGGTCGACGCCGGAGCGACGTTTGTTCAATCGCAGATGATTTTTGACCTCCGGCGTTTCGAAGTGTTCCTCTCGGCCGCCGAAGAGATCCTTGCAGGGGTGCGGTTCTACGCCAGCGTCGCACTGCTCCGCAGTGACCGGATGGCCGAGCGCGCCGGCGGGCTACCGGGAGTCGAGATTCCACAAACGGCTGTGGCGCAGATCCGCAACGGCGGTGGCATCGAACTGGCGCGCGAACTGGCTGGGGGCCTTGCCGGCATCGCGCGCGTGGATGCACTCCACGTGTTCCCTCTGGGCGCGGAAGCTGCTACGCGCGAGGTCGCCGCGGAGTTCCGCGTCGCACGTGGTGTGAGCGCGCAGCGGCCCACGGCGGCCCGCCAGTAGACCGGCCTCAGCAAGGAGGCCCCGCCCGGGAGTCGTCTCTCAAGTGGCCCAGCAGCGGAATGCGGCCCTGGTGGTCTGGGTAGGCCTGTCGAGGATTGCTCCTGGAGCGACCCGTGCCTCAGCGACCGGCGGCCACCGCTGAGGCGCTGGTAGTAGCTTTCCCGACCATGGGGGTAAACGCCGAGGAGCTGAGGCAGGTGCGCTTCCTCGCGCCGTTGAAGGACAGGGCCCTGAAAGGCCTCGCGAAGGGGATGACCGAACGCAGCGTCCCCGAGGGCGAGGACCTGGTCACCGCCGGCGAGTCGGGAATCGCGTTCTTCGTCGTACTCGACGGCGAACTGCGCGTGATCATCGACGGCGAGGAGGTCTCAAGGCTGGGCCCGGGTGACCACTTCGGCGAGATCGCGCTGATCGTGCCCGAGGCCAAGCGCACAGCGACGGTGCGAGCGGCCACCCCCGTCCGCGTGGGCGGGCTCAGCCAGTGGAACTTCAAAGGCTTCTTGAGCGAACATCCGGAGACGCACTGGCCGCTGCTCGTGACGCTCGCACACCAGGTTGCGCGGGTGGGCGGCTGACGTCGGGAAGTAGGGTGCTCGGCGCCTGAGCGGGCCGTCGTCGCCGCCGCACTTTGCGCTTCGGCAAGGCTTGCTCTCCCTGTGGGAGTCAGGGCCTCCCGCCCAGCGATGCCTCGGGTCACGAATCCGATGCAGCTCACGGCGCATCACTTGATGATGAGGATCTGGGGGTGTGTGGCGAGGAGCGTCTGTGTGAAGACGTAGTCGAAGGCGAAGATGCCTGTGATCGCGATGACGACGGCCTCGTTGACGGCGCGGCCGACGCCCTCGGCGCCGCCGGAGGCGGCCATGCCCTTGTAGCAGCAGACGATCGCGATGATCGCGCCGTAGATCGTGGTCTTGAGCACCGAGCCCCACAGGTCGGTGGTGGAGGCGTTCGCGAACAGCGTCGCCCAGAACGGGCCGAGCGCCTGGCCGTTGACGAGCTCGGCGATGATGCCGCCGAAGATCCCGAACAGCAGCGCGTAGATGTCGAACAGGCCCGTGACGAGCATCAGCGCGAGGAAGCGCGGCACGACGAGGTTCTTGACCGGGTCGACGCCGAGCACCTGCAGCGCGTCGAGCTCCTCGCGCACCTTGCGCGCGCCGAGGTCGGCAGTGATCGCGGTCCCGGCGACGCCCGCCACGACGATCGCGGTCACCGACGGGCCGATCTCGCGTACCGCGCCCAGCACGAAGAAGCCGCCGAGGCGGTCCAGCGCGCCGAAGATCGTCAGGAAGTTCGCCGCTTGGAGGCCGGGCGCCGCGTAACAGATACAGACCGTCGAGACGAGCAGCGGGAACCAGCACAGCCGCAGCGCGAACAGGAACTGGGAGACGAACTCGCCGCCGTAGGGATACGGCGGGCGCAGGGCAGACCAGATGGTCTTGCCCGTCAGGATCATCATCTCGCCGAGCTCCTCGATCAGGCCTTGGCCCGAGCCTCGGAGGCGTTCGGTGACATCCCTAACCACGGCCGCGTCCGCGTTCGGCCGCTAGCAAGGGCTGACAAGCTACCTGTCGACCGCGATATAACACGCCTGATGCATCCAAGGGCATCGGGCGTACGAACGCAATCGGGCTCGCGCGACCGGTCTGCGTCGACCGATCGGGGAGGACCGGCATGAAGCTGAGGCCACCTTCGTACCTGGTGTTGGGGATGCTGCGGATCGGCCTGCGATCCGGCTACGAGATAAAGCGGGGTGCGGACCGCTCTACGAAGCACTTCTGGCCGATGTCACTGGCGCAGGTCTATCCCGAGCTCGCGAGGCTTGAGGAGGCGGGTCTGATCACGGGCCGCGATGACCCCCATGGGGCGCGCGCCAGGCGCGCCTATGCGATTACCGACGAGGGAAACGAGGCGCTACTCGACTGGCTGCGGGATTCGCACGATGAGCCGCCGCAGGTTCGCGATGAGCGTCTGGTGCGTCTGTTCTTCGCAGACGCCCTTCCGCGAGATGATCAGATCGCGCTCGTGCGGCGCCTGCGCGAGAGCCACGAAGCGGAAGTCACGCGCATCCAGGAAGAGGTCATGCCGATCTCGAGCGCCGCCGAGGAGGCAGGCACGATCTTCCCGCACGCACTAGCTCGGCTGAGCAGCGATATCTTCAGCACGATCGCCGGGGCGCTCGACGAACTCGAGACCCGGCTTTCGGACGAAAGCGCCTAGCGGCCAAGGCGGACCGGGTGTCGCTCACGCCGGTCCGATCCCGGCTCTCGAGTCGGAACAAGGTTCGCCTGGCCGTGAGCGGCACCATGCCGCAAACCCGCATTCCAAAACCAAACAGAGAGTGCCGGAGGAGGGACTCGAACCCCCGACACGCGGATTATGATTCCGCTGCTCTAACCGACTGAGCTACTCCGGCCGGGTGGCGCAGTTTAGCCTCGTCCCATGCCGCCACGAACCCTGCTCGCGGTCCCGAACGTTTCCGAGGGGACCGACCCGGACACGATCGCGGCGTTGTCCCGCGCGATCGAGGCGCCGGACCCGCGCCGAACGCAGACAGCCGGCGGGCGACAGGCGCCGCCCGTCCGCCTCCTCGACATCCACTCCGACGCGGACCACGACCGCTCCGTCTTCACGTTCGCCGGCGCGCCCGGCGCGCTGTCCGCGGCCACGGCCAGGCTCGCGGCGGCCGCCGTCGAGCGCATCGACCTCTCGCGACCGGGCCGCACAGGCCAGCACCCGTACGTCGGCGTGCTCGACGTCGCCCCGATCGTCTACCTGGACACGGCAGACCGCGGCGCCGCGTGCGCCGAGACGCTCGTCCTGGCCGAGCGCCTCGGCGCCGAGCTGGAGATCCCCGTGTTCCTCTACGGCGAGCTGACGGCCGGCCCGGACCGACCGGCAAGAACGCGCGCCGAACTTCGCAAAGGCGGGGCAGGCGGGCTCGCCAAGCGGCTCGCCGTGCCCACCGGCGAGTCCCAGGCGCTGCGGCCGGACTTCGGCCCGGCGAGGATGCGCCCCGACCGCGGCGCCGCGCTGCTCGCCGCGCGACCACCGCTCGTCGCGTTCAACGTCGTGCTCGCGGCGCCCGCGACGATCGAGGACGCCCGGCGGATCGCGGCTCTGGTGAGGGAGGGCGGAGAGCACGGGCTGCCAGGGCTGCGGGCGATCGGCATCGAGCTCGCCGGCGGCCGGGCGCAGGTCTCGATGAACGTCGAGCGGCCATTGGAGCTGCCGCTCGCCGAAGTCGTCAGGGCGCTCGCCATCCACGCGCCGCTCGCGTGCGGCGAGCTCGTCGGCCTCGCGCCCGCCGCGGCTTTCGACTCTTTCCCGGCCGAGCTGGCGATGCCCGGGTTCGATCCCGGCCGACACCTGATCGAGAACGCATTAGGCTGACGGGATGGCCCAGACGCGACGCAAGCGCCAGACCAAGCACCGCGGCAACGCCGCCGGGGTCGTCGAGTCGCGCGGGCGCACGGGGCGAAAGCCGACATCCGCCGAGAAGACCGGCAGCGCGAAGTCCTCGGCGACGGCCCGCAACAAGCCCGTCGACCGTCGCGACAAGCCGCCGACGTGGCGGGGCGCGTTCTACAAGGCGATGATCGCGACGGTCCTGCTGCTGTTCGTGATCCTCGTGTTCCTGAAAGGCTCGTCCGGCGCGATCGCGCTGTTCCCGATCGTGCTCGGCGCCTACACGGTCGTCAGCTACTACACCGACAAGTGGGTCTACCAGCGCCGCCAGCGGCGCAAGGTGCGCGAAGGCAAGGCGCAGACGCGATGAGCCAGCCCGACGTCCGCTCGTTCACCGTGGGCGCCGTCGCGGAGAACTCCCACATCGTCCGCGCGGACCCGCAGGCGAGCACCGCCGTGATCGTCGACCCCGGCGACGAGGCGCCGCGGCTGCTCGAGGCCGCCGATGCGCTCGGCGTCGAGATCGAGGCGATTCTGCTCACCCACTGCCACTTCGACCACATCGGCGCGGTCGCCCCCGTCGCGAAGGCGACCGGGGCGCCCGTCTACTGCCCGCAGATCGAGCTGCCGATGCTCACCGACGTGATGCGCTTCGTGCCGCCGGGGTTCGGGCCGTTCGAGAGCTACGAGCCAGAGCACACCCTCGCCGGCGGGGAGCGGCTCAATCTCGCCGGGATGGACATCGACGTGCTGTTCACGCCCGGCCACAGCCCCGGACACCTCACCTACGCCGTCGGCGTCGCCCTGCTGTCGGGGGACGTCCTGTTCCAGGGGTCGGTCGGCCGCGTGGATCTGCCCGGCGGCGACTGGGCGACGCTCGAGGGCTCGATCGAGAAACTCGTGCGGAGCTTCCCGGCCGAGACGGTCGTCTACCCGGGACACATGGGCGTCACCACGCTCGGCCAAGAGCTCCAGACGAACCCGTTCCTGACCGAGATCCGCGTGCGCCTCGCCGGCGAACAGGTCGCAGCCAGCGCGCCGCCGCCCGGCGCCGCGAGTTGAGCGAGCCGAAGCTCAAAGCTCCGCGCGGCACCTTCGACGTTCTCGGCGAGCAGGCCGTGGCGCGCGAAACGCTCGAGGCCCGCGCCCGTGCGCTACTGGGGGGCGCCGGCTACGAACGCATCGAGACCCCCGCCTTCGAGTCCACGGAGCTGTTCGCCCGCGGCGTCGGGGCCTCGACGGACATCGTCAGCAAGGAGATGTTCACGTTCGAGGACGGCGCGGGCCGCTCGCTGACGCTGCGGCCCGAGGGCACGGCGCCGGTCTGCCGCGCCTACATCGAACACGGCATGCACAAGCGCCGCCAGCCGGTGAAGCTCTGGTACCTGTCCTCGTTCTTCCGCCACGAGCGCGCGCAGGCCGGCCGCTACCGGGAGTTCTGGCAACTCGGCGCGGAGGCGATCGGTTCCGAGGATCCGGCCGTCGACGCCGAGTCGATCACGCTGCTCGCCTCCCTGCTCGCCGAGATGGGCGTCCGCGAGATCCGTCTGCGGGTCTCCAGCCTGGGCAGCCCCGAGACGCGCAGCGCCTACCGCGAGCGCCTGCAGCAGCATCTCCGCGCTCACGAAGACCGGCTCTCCGAGGAGGTCAGGGCGCGCATCGAGCTCAACCCGTTGCGTGCCTTCGACACCGACCACGCTGGCACGCGCGAGGTGATGCAAAACGCTCCGCTTCTGCTCGCCGAGCTCGACGCGGCCGACCGCGAGCACTTCGAGGAGGTTTGCAGGCTCCTCGACGCCGCCGGCCTGCTCTACGAGGTCGACCCGACGCTCGTGCGGGGGCTCGACTACTACACGCGAACCGTGTTCGAGTTCACCTCGGACGCGCTCGGGGCGCAGAGCGGCGTCGCCGGGGGCGGGCGCTACGATCGGCTCGTCGAGCAGCTCGGGGGCCCCGCCACGCCCGGCATGGGCTGGGCCGCGGGGGTCGAGCGGATCCTGCTCGCCGGCGAGGAGCAGCCCGCGCCGCCGCCGCCGGTTGAGCTCTACATCGCGCTCGGCGAGGACGATCCCGACGTGCGGCGGGCCGCCTTCGTCCTGCTCGCAGAGGCCCGCTCGGCCGGGCTCGCCGCGCAGATGGAGCTCGGCGGCCGCTCGTTGAAAGGCCAGCTGAGCCACGCCGCGGCGCTCGGCGCACGCTACGTCGCGATCCTCGACGGCCAACGGACCGCCCTGAAGGACATGCAGGGCGGCGGGCTCCAGGACGTGCCCGTCGACACCGTCGTGCACGCGGTGCTGCGCAGCCACCACGCGCTCTGAGCGCGGCTACAGCCGCTGGCGGAGCGCCCGTTCGTGCAGCAGCGCGAGCAGCTCCTGCTCGGTCCGCTGGGCGACGGGCTGGACGAAGCTCGTCGCGTACAGGTCGATCTCGGCAGGGCCGTAGCCGAGCGACAGCGCGTCGACGTACAGCGGCACGACGACGCCAGCGCCTGGAACGCCGACGCGCGCGAGGATCCTGATCCCGTGCGCCTGGCCCGCGCCGGTGATGCCGACCGTCAGCGTGGCAACCTTGACCCCGAGCAGCCTGATGTTGGGATCGGCTTCGGAATGCAGGCTGCGCGAGAGCACGCGTTCGTAGCAGCCCAGGCCGGCTGAGGTCGGCGTCGCCTGGAGCGCGCGTTCGACGGTCTTGGCGTCGTGGAGCACCTCGACGCTCGAGGAGACGCTTTCGCGGTCGAGGCCGCGGCCACGCTGCAGCTCGGGAGAGCGCTCGCTGCCGATCGCCGGAGCAGAGCGCCCGCCGCACTGGGCCGCTTCGCGTTCGCGGGCGGCCGGCGTCGCTTCTCGCGCCACCGGCTTCGCCCCCGGGACGTCGGCCGCGGTGAGCGTCACGGCGCGCGCAAACGCGCTCGCGCGGGCTGCTGTCAGCGGCAGCGGCAGCGGCACGGTCGCGCGCGGTTCGCTGTGCCGCGCCGTGGGCGGCGCCGGGGCCCGCGGCGCGGTCGCGGCGCTCGCCGTCGTCTTCGCCGAGCCGGTCGTGCTCGGCAGGTCCGACTTGCCGCAGCCCGAGGCCACGGCCAGAGCGCAAGCGAGCAGGATCGCCGCAGCCGCGTGCTTCGTGGCGCCGGCTGGCCGGCGGCAGAGAGTCAGCTCAGGCCGTCGTGGCACTCGGCACCCGCGTGCAGTCGGCCGCCGGGAGCAGGCACGCGAGCACGTTGATCGTCGCGAACACGCGCGCGAGGCCTGCGTCCGGGCGGACCGCTTCCTGCGCCGAGCGAGCCGTCGGGCCGCCGCCCGACGCCTCGGTGACACGGTAGACGTGGGTGCCTCGCGCGATGAAGAGGTCGGCCTGCAACAACCCGTCGGGGTTCACCCACGCCAGGTTGCGCCCGGCGGGCGGACGCGGCGCTGCCACCTGTGTTGCGGTGCCGTGGCAGAAGGTGCTCGAAGCGAGCGTGAGGAAGCGCTGCGCGCGTGCCGGCGTCGAGAACACCAGCACGTCGCCGAGGATGTCGACGCCGTTCGGCGCGTTCCAGCGCATCTCGTAGCCGGCGGGGCGGCTCGCGGCCGGCGAGACCGTGGGGGGTGAGGGCCTTTCGTCGGTCCACGCGATACGCGCCGTGACGGCCCCTTCTTCGTAGAGCCTGCCGGCGCGCTCGGGCAGCACCCTGGATACCGCTTCGCGAAGGGCGCCGAGCTCCTTCGCCGGAACGCGGCGCACTTCGGGAACGCTCGTCGTGCTGGCGCACCGGGCGGCGGTGCGTCTCGGAGCGCTGCTGCCGTTCGGGAGCACGAGGAACACGACGAGGCCCGCGAGGATCGCGATCAGCACACACAGCCGTGCCGCGGTCCAGCCCCGGCGGCGCCCGCCGCCGCTCGGCTGCGGCCCCAGATCCCGGTCCTGCTCGCTCATCTGTGCAATGAACGTAGCGGTGCGAACCCTCCAAGGTCGCGGTGCGAACCGTCCAAGGCGCCTGGCGGCCCTCAACTTTCCCGCTGAGATGCCGATTCAGCCCTCGATGGCGCAGCTCTCACGCCCGTATCAGATCGGTCTCGTGGCCATTGCGCTGCTCGCCGCCGCATGGCTGCTGCTCTTCCAGGGCCACCACAGCAACTCGAGCGGATCGAGCGCCTCGGCGCCTCCGGCGCCCACCCGCACGGTCAAGGCGCCGACGGCCGCGCCGAAAGCGCCCTCGCAGGGCACCGCCGGACAGGCGACGGGCCATGGCTCCGCCTCCAGCCTCGGCGCTTACGGACACGCGATTGAAAAGGCGCGTGGCGCCGTCGCGACCTCGCAGAAGAACGCGAGCGAACTTGCGTCCAAATCCGCGCAGTCATCGTCGCCGAGCACGTCCTCCCCGACGCCCGCCGGCGCATCGACGGCGACCTCGCCGGCCAAGAGCACCGCCCCGAGCACGAGCGCCAAGACAACCACGAGCGCCAAGACGACCACAAGCGCCAAGACGACCACGACCGAAAGCCACGCGACGGCGAAGCGCGCCCCCGCGGCAGGCGCCGGCACCGCCGCTCCGGCCCGGCAGCGCGCCGTCGAATCGCAGCTCAAGTCCGGGCGCATCGCCCTGATCTTCTTCTGGAACCCGAGCGGCTCGGACGACCAGGCCGTGCACCGCGCGCTCGCCCAGCTCCCGCACAACCTGCGCTTCGCGATCGACGAGGCGCGCCCCGGAGAGGTCGCGTCGTTCGGCGTGATCACGCGCGGCGTGCAGGTGTATGGAACTCCCACGCTGCTGATCGCAAACGCGAAGGGCGCGATCACGACGCTGACCGGCCTGCAGGATCCCTTCACGATCGCCCAGGCGATCCGGGAAGCCAGGCAGTCCTAGCCGTACACTCGCTCGGGTGAGACCCGGCGAGGAACAGCTGCGCGAGCATCTCGACGCGCCCTGCGGCATCGGCCGGCAGCCGGCCGGCGGCTTCACGGGCGCGGCCGGCGGCGCCGCCTGCGGCGACCTCGTGCGCATGACCGTGGCGCTCGACGGCGAGGACCCCCAGGGCCGGATCGCCGACGCCGGCTTCGACGCGAGCGGTTGCGGGGCGATGGTCGCGGCCGGCAGCGCGGCGGTCGCGCTCGCGGGCGGGCGCGGCCTGCTCGACGCAGCCCGGATCGGCTGGCGCGAGATCGCCGCGGAGCTCGGGGGCCTGATCCCCTCGAAGCTCCACGCCGCCCAGCTCGCCGCCGACGCGCTGCACCGCGCGCTCGGCGCGGCCGCCCGCCACGCGGCCCTCTCGCCGGCCGCCGGCCGCACGCTGGTCGCGATGAGCGGCGGCGTCGACAGCGCCGTCGCTGCGCTGCTCGCCGCCGAGGCGGGCGAGGCCGTGGCGTGCACGCTCGAGCTGTGGTCAGACCCGGACAACGACGGCGCTTCGAGCTGCTGCTCGGCCGACGCGGTGCGCGGCGCGCGCGAGCTCGCCCACAGCCTCGGCATGGCGCACTTCTCGATCGACCTGCGCGAGGAGTTCCGCGCGGGCGTCGTGGAGGGCTGGCTCGAAGGCCACGCGGCGGGCCTCACACCGAACCCGTGCATCCGCTGCAACGGCAACGTGCGCCTCGACGCGATGCTGGAGCTGGCCGCGCGCCTGGGCGCGGGCACGCTCGCCACCGGCCACTACGCTCGCGTCGAGCTCGACGGTCCGGTCCCGCTTCTGCGGACCGCCGCCGACGCCGCCAAGGACCAGAGCTACGTCCTGTCTGGCCTCGCCCCGGCCTCGCTGGCGCGGCTGCGGTTCCCGCTCGGCGAGCTGCTCAAGCCCGAGGTCCGCGAGCTCGCCCGCCGCGCGGGGCTCGAGGTCGCCTCCCGGCGCGACTCGCAGGACCTCTGCTTCCTCGCCGGCACCCGCCGCGACGCGTTCCTCGAGCGCCACGGCGGCCTGAGCCGCCGGCCCGGGCCGATCCGCACCCGCGACGGACGCGTCCTCGGCGAGCACGGCGGCGCGCACCTCTACACGGTCGGCCAGCGTCACGGACTCGGCATCTCGGCCGGCGAACCGCTGTACGTGCTCGCGACCGACTCGCAGGCGAACACGGTCACGGTCGGCGCCCGCGAGGAGCTCCGGGCCGAGCACATCGCGGTCCGCGAGCTGGTCCTGCACCGCCCAGCCGGCGACGTCGACGCCGTTCGCCTGCGCGCCCACGGGCGACGGCACGACTGCCGGCTCGCCGCGCCGTTGGCGGCCGGCCGCCACGCCGCGGCGCACGTCGAGCTGCTCACCGAGGCCGAGCGCACCGCTCCCGGCCAGCTCGCGTGCCTGTACTCCGGCGAGATCGTCGTCGGCTACGGCACCGTCGCCGGCTAGCCCCTGCGCGCGTCTTAAGATCAGCAGCGAGATGCCGAACCGGATGACCTCAGACGAGATCCGCGAGAGCTTCCTGGGCTTCTTCGAGGAGCGCGGCCACCGCCGCGTCCCGTCGGCGTCGCTCGTGCCCTCCGCGCACGACCCCTCGGCGCTGCTGACGGTCGCCGGGATGCACCCGCTGAAGCCGTACTTCCTCGGGCAGGAGACGCCACCGGCGCCGCGGCTGACGAGTTGCCAGAAGGTCTTCCGGACGGTCGACATCGACAACGTCGGCAACACCAACCGGCATCTCACGTTCTTCGAGATGCTCGGCAACTTCTCGTTCGGCGACTACTTCAAGGACGAGGCGATCGAGATGGCCTGGCGGCTGTCGCTCGACGTCTTCGGCTTCGACGGCGGCGACATCTGGGTGACCGTCTTCGAAGGCGACGAGGAACTCGGGCTGGGCGCCGACCAGGAGGCGATCGACAGATGGATCGAGATCGGTGTGCCGCGGGAGAGAATCGTCCAGTGCCCGCGGTCTGAGAACTTCTGGCAGGCCGGCCCGACGGGGCCGTGCGGGCCGTGCTCTGAGCTCTACGTCGATCGTGGCGTCGAGCACGGCTCGCCGGAGGACCTGCCCGGCGGCGAGAACGAACGCTTCCTGGAGTACTGGAACCTCGTCTTCATGCAGTACGACCAGCGCCCCGCACCCGACGGGACCGGGACCGAGCTCGTGCCGCTGCCGGCCAGGAACATCGACACCGGGCTCGGGCTGAACCGCATGGCCGCGATCCTCCAGGACACCGAGTCGGTGTTCGAGACCGACCAGTTCGCTCCGCTCGTCGCGCTCGGCGAGGAGCTGTCGGGACGTCGCTACGGGGAGGCGCAGGAGGTCGACCGCGCGCTGCGGATCCTCGCCGATCACTCACGCGCGATGACGTTCCTGACCGCCGACGGCGTCGTGCCCTCCAACGAGGACCGCGGCTACGTGCTGCGCCGCGTGATGCGCCGCGCGATCCAGCAGGGCCTCTACCTCGGGCTCGATCCCGGCTTCCTGACGCGCTACTCGTCGCTCGTGCGCGAGATCATGGGCGGCGCCTACCCGGAGCTGCTCGAGCACGCCGAGGTCACCGACATGTGGCTCGCGGCCGAGGAGGAGAGCTTCGGCCGCACGCTCGAGCAGGGCATGGCGACGCTGCGCGAGTACATCGCCCGGGCACGCGATGCGGGTTCGGCGTCGATCCCCGCCGAGGACGTCTTCCGCCTGCACGACACGTACGGCTTCCCGCACGAGATGACCAGCGAGCTGCTCGCCCAGGAGGGCCTCGAGGTGCAGGGCGACTTCGAGCTTCTGATGGAGGAGCAGCGCGAGCGCGGCCGCGCCGGCGGGCGTACCGGGCAGCTCGGCGGGGTCGGCGTGACGCGCGAGCTGGCAGGGGTGTTCGCGGGCGAAAGCGGCTTCGAGACGCGCTTCACGGGCTACGAGTCCGGCGAGCGGCATACGACGGTCGGCGCGGTGCGTCCGTTCTCCGAGAACGGCGGCAGCGGCGCGCGCTACCTCGTCAAGCTCGAGGAGTCCCCGTTCTATGCGCCGGGCGGCGGGCAGGTGTCAGACGTCGGCACGATCGAATGCGACGACGGCGACTGCCTGGCGCGCGTGCACGACGTCTTCCGGATCGGCGAGGACCAGGCACTCGAAGTCGAGCTCGAGCGCGGCGCGCTGACCGAGGGCGAGATCGTCACCGCGCGCGTCGACCGCCGCACGCGACACGCGACCGAGGCCAACCACACCGCCACGCACCTGCTCCAGGCGGCGCTGCGCGAGCGGCTCGGCGGCCACATCCGCCAGGCCGGCTCCTATGTCGGGCCGGACAAGCTGCGCTTCGACTTCAGCCACGGCCAGGCCCTGAGCGCGCACGAGCTGCGCGACGTCGAGGATCGCGTGAACGAGTGGATCGCGCTCAACGACCCGGTGCGGGCGCTGTCCACGACGCTGGACGAGGCGCGCGCGCTCGGCGCGATGGCGCTGTTCGGCGAGAAGTACGGCGAGGTGGTGCGGATGGTCGAGGTGGGGGAGGGCGATTACTCGCGCGAGCTCTGCGGCGGCACGCACGTCGCGAGCACCGCCGAGATCGGTCCCTTCCGGATCATCTCGGAGACCTCGAGCTCGGCGAACGTCCGGCGCATCGAGGCCGTCACCGGCCCCGGGGCGGTCGAGCTGCTGCGCGGCCACGACGAGTTGCTCGGCGAGGTCGCGGAAGAGCTGCGCACGTCACCGGAGCAGGCGCCGGAGGCGCTTCGCGCGCTGCTCGGAGAGCGCCGTAGGCTCGAGAAGGAGCTCAAAGAGGGTGCGGGCCGCTCGGCCGCGGGTCCCGACCTCGACGAGCTCGCTGCCCAGGCCGCCGACCTCGACGGCGCGAGCGTGCTCGCCGCGCGCGCCGAGGTGCCCGACGCGAAGGCGCTGCTCGAGCTCGCCGACCGGCTCAAGGGCCGCCTCGGCCGCGCCGCGATCCTGCTCGGCGCGGCATCCGACGGGCGCGTGCACCTCGTCGCCAGCGTCGCGCCCGAGCTGGTCGAGCGCGGCGTCAAAGCTGGCGCCGTCGTGAAGGTCGCCGCGGAAACGGTCGGCGGCGGGGGCGGCGGGCGCGACACGATGGCCCAGGCAGGAGGCCGCGAACCGGCCAAGCTCGACGAGGCGCTCTCAGCCGGGCGCGCCGCGATCGAGGCCGCGCTCGCCGGCTAGCCGCGCCGTCGTGAGGGTGCTCGCGCTGGACTACGGAAGCGTGCGCTGCGGCTGCGCGCTCAGCGATCCGACGGCCACGATCGTGACGCCTCTCGAGCCTGTGCTGCGGCCCGCGACCAAACGCGGCTTCGCCGCACTGCGCGCGCTCGTCGCCGACCGCGGCGTCGAGCTGGTGCTCGTCGGGCTGCCGCTCGCGCTCGACGGGCGCGACACCGAGCAGACGCGCGAGACGCGCGAGTTCGCGCGCCGCCTGGCGGCGGTGCTCGGCGAGAGCGTGCCCGTCGAGATGCACGACGAGCGCTTCACGACGCGGCTCGCACAGCGCACCGGCCGCGGCACCGGCTCGGCGCGCGCCAGTGAGGACTCGCGCGCCGCCGCGCACCTGCTCGAGAGCTGGCTCGCGGCGCGGGCGCGGGGCGGCGAGCCCGGCCCGGACAGCGGCGCGTCGCGTTAGGGTCCACACCTTGGCGCGCGGCGAACGACCCAAGACCGAACGGACCGGCGAGGAACGCGAGCGTGCCCGCGCCGAGCGCGAACGGCGCCGCGCCGAACGCGAAGGACGCGAGGTGCCGCCCCTGCCAGAGCCGCTCGAGGTCGAGCCGCCGATCGCTCCGCCGGAGCCGGCCGACCCGCCCACGCTGCCTCCCGAGCCGACGAGCGCCGCGCCGGTCGTCGAGGACGACTCGGTGCGCGCGCCGCTCGATCCCCCCGAGGCCGTCTTGGATACGCCGTTCGTCGTAGAGGAGGAGGCGCCCGGGGCGGCTGAGTCCGCGCCGGGCGCCGAGGAGCCCGCGGCGGAGCCCGTTGCTGGCGCGGAGCCGGAGGCGGAGTCCATGCCGGCCGCCGGGGCCCCCGAGCCCGATGCTGAGCTGCACGAGCCCGTCCCGGAGGCGCCCGAGCCGATCACGGAGGCCCCCGAGCCGATCACGGAGGCCCGCGAGCCGGTCGCGGAGGTGCCCGAGCCGATCACGGAGGCGCCCGAGCCGATCACGGAGGCCCCCGAGCCGATCACGGAGGCCCGCGAGCCGGTCGCGGAGGTGCCCGAGCCGGTCTTGGGCGACCC